>Ga0315278_10001222_pt1 | contig 22376 bp, 25 predicted proteins | sample YL17G06_0_MG_FD_203880 | JGI IMG/M metagenome (GOLD analysis project Ga0315278, IMG submission 203880) | Sediment microbial communities from Yellowstone Lake, YNP, Wyoming, USA - YL17G06_0 | ecosystem: Environmental > Aquatic > Freshwater > Lake > Sediment | place: USA: Wyoming | collected... | reverse complement strand
GCACTGAACCATGGCCAACGGACTTGGTGAGTATTTCGGACCGCACGCGCATCCTGGGATCCAGGCTGCGGCGGCGGGAGCGCCATCGTTCGAGTCGTCGCCGTCACCTGCCTCGGTGCTCCAGCGGCCCGAGGGGATGCGCGCGGCCAGCGGGACCGGCGAATACTTCGCGCAGAGCGGCATCGGCGCGTTCGGCATGAACGGCATGGGCGCGTACAACATGGGCCCCGTCGGACCGCGGCAGCGCGGCACGTTTCGCAAGGTCGCGAGCCGAGTGTCTCCCTTCGCGGGTGCGCTCGGTGAGGCGACCGACGTGATCAGCGAAACGAAGGCAGGCGTGCTGACCGGCGTGGCCGCCGCCACGACGCTCACCACCATCTTGCTCGGGATGGGCCTGCGCTTCGGCGCTGGCTGGCTCGTGGGCAAGGCGCTCGCGCCGGGCCGCGCGGACGAGCGCACCTACTCCTGGGGCGGCGCCATCGCGAGCGTGCTGCTCGGGAGCGTCGGGCTCGGCGCCACGGCTCTCGTGGCTCAGAACGCCAGCAAGAAGTGATCACTCATGCGCCTGGGCCCGCTCAGCTATCAGTCGGCGTTCGACCTGCTCCGGGCGAAGGGCTATCAGCCCGTGGCCGGTAGCTCGCGGTTCGAGGACGAGCGCGGGCGCACCGGGCGCATCGTCGAGGCCGAGGGCCGCGGCGACACGTGGTACGCCGAGGCAGAGGAGAGCGACACGGACCTGGCGCGCGAGTTCGAGGAGAACAGCGGCACGGGGACGTTCACCGAGGGTTTCGCGGCGGGACGGAGCGACCGCGAGACGGGTCACACCAGGCAGCTTTGCACGACTGGCACCGGCGAGCGGCCCCCGGTCGTGAAGCGCCAGGGGCGCGACTACTACCACGGGTACAAGGCCGCGGCCGAGGGCGCCACTTCGGAGCCATCGGCGCATCTGACATACCGAGCGAAGCACAGAGGGACCAGCGGAATGGCAGCGAACGGCGGATCTTCGGACATGAGAGCGGGCGCCCGCGCCCTGGTGACGCGGCAGCAAAACGCTATGGACCGGTTCATAGAATACGCCATGGACCGCGCCGGGCTCTCTCGGGAAGAAGCAGAGCGGGCGCTCGCTGTCTATCGTCGCGAGAAGGTGATCAAGCTCGATCCGTTGAGTGGTCAGTTCACCTTCAAGCACGGCGCGTTCGGCGACGCTGAGGTGTTACAGCGCGCGGCGCGGATGACGGGCAACCCCGTGCACCTCAAGCTGGACGGAAACTTTTCATTCGGGATCGGATCCGAGGACGACAAAGCCATGAAGAAGAACGCGCTTGGAATCAAAAATCCGCCGCCCGGTGCGGAGCATCTGGTCCCTGCGGGAGAGGCCGGGGCGATGGTCGGGTACCTCCCGTACCTGGGCACTGCGTACGACGTGAGCCAAAGTACCGTGAGCGGTTCCGTGGAGCTTTTCTTTGCAACGCTTGCTGCTGCCCGTAAGTTCTTCGACTCCGCCGTGCGGTCGGGGGACATCGAGCAGGCAGAGCTTCGGCAGGACGCTGCTGGGCACGCGCGAGGCAAGCTCATCGACGAATTCGATACTCCCCGCGCCTACTTGTCGGAGCACGAGCCCAACGCCGCCGCCGGCCACTGCCGCATCTGCGGCGAGCACCTCCCGCCCGGTGAGGTCATCTGCGAGCACCACGAGCGCGAGGGTCTGAGTAACGATCCCCGCTGGGCCGATCTTCCAAGCTGGGAGGAGGCACGGGGCCAGATCCACAGGGGGCGGCACAGCCTGGTCGAGAACGCGCGCAAGAACGTCTCCGCCGTGATCAACGCCTTCGCGGCCCGTCGCCCGCACCGCGAGGCGACGTGCAGCACGGACGGCGACACCGTCTACTCTTACGCGCTCCCGATCGCGAGCCGCATCCACGGCGAGGTGGTCGTGCTCGACCCGAAGGAGTCGCCGAGCGCTACGACGAGCGGCCAGATCCGCGCGGTGCTGGCGGCGTTCCCGGGCGCACGCAAGGTGGCAAACGTCAAGCACGTGCCCGGTCACGGCGTCATCTCGGCACACGGGGAGCCGATGCGGGCGAACGCGGGCCCGGAGTCATGCGACGAGTGCGGGGGCGATTTCGAGATGGACGGCTCTGGGGTGGCCAACCACCTCACCGAAGATGGCGACGTTGACTATGATGCCGACGCCGATCACGTTCCGTACTCGTCGGAGCACGAGTCCAACGCGGGCGGTGGCGCCACGGACGAGGACGACGTGATTCTGTCAAGCGGCAGGGTGGTGCGCCACCGTCCGTCGCGGTTCACGCCTGGCGCCACGGAGGCGTATCCCGCCGACGGAGGCGAAATGTCGCGCGCGGAGTGGAACGAGTACGACGACAAGCGAAGAAGTCGTACCGAGGCGGAGAATGAGCGCATCCTGCGAAGCCGCGGCAGCAGGTACAGGGCGCACGAGTCCAACGCGCGCGGCAGCAAGGCATGGTTCGGCGACGGCCCCATGCACACGTCCTACGCGATCAAGATCGATGGTGTCGTGAGCGACCTGCCAATCCGAACGCATTTTCCTGCGTCTGGCCCCCAAGGGGGGTGGCCGGAGGTCGAAGCGTTCAAGGCGTCCGCCCGCTCGACATGGCTGAGGGCCAAGCACGACCGGTCCGGCGGGGTGAACACCGTCAAGCGATTCGTCAAGTCGGAGCCCCGACCGGATCAGTTCTACGCGAAGTGGACACCGGGCGACGACAGCCTCCAGATTTGGTACACGGCTCCCGAGGGCGCGACAGGCCAAACCCCCAACTGGGGCCTGATGCTCGACCTGGGCGGTGTGGAACGCCGGCTCGGCGCCAGCCGCGTGGCAGCGGTGCTCGCGGACCTCACGCCGCACGCCGTCGCGCTCGGTCTTGCCAACGACGCCCTGGACGCGAACGACGTGAAGCAGCACGAGGCGTACACCTCGCTCGCACGCATGATCGACGACGGCGACCTGGACGACCTGATCCGGGCGGCGAAGGGCACGCGGTGATGGCGCGCAAGACCGCACCGGAAGCCGCCCAGGCCCCGATCGTAAAGCGCTGGATGCGTGATGCCGTCGCACACGACGTTCACGGCGAGGTCGTGGACAGCAAGACCGGCGAGGTCAACATGACCAAGCTCGCCGAGGAGTGCGCCATCGCGCTCGGTCACACGGAATGGCTCGATGACGAGCTACACCCGGTGTGGGAGTGGTCGATGGAGGTCGCGGATGGCTACAAGCCGAACGCGGCGATGGGCTACTCGGAAGCCAAGGAGCACAGTGAGCGCCTAGATGCGGAAGCCACGCGGCTCGGCCGCGCCTTGAGAGCGCTCTCCGGTGGCGGCCCAATGGGCATCACACCGGACCACGTACGGGCGACGCCGGCATGGCGGTCAGCCAAACGCGAATTCGATGCGGCTTTCGCCGCGATCCGAAACTTCAACGCGGTGTTCGTTCGCCGTTTCAAGCGAGAAATGCTGCAAGAGCGCCGAGCAAAGCGAGGCGAAGGCCACATGCCGAACAGCGGTAACGGTCGCGCGTACCGCGTCTGGCGTGGAAACAAGGTCCGCGCCACTTACGTCACTGCGCCGAACGTCTGGAGCGCTGTGGAGCGCGCTATGGATGAGCGTGGGTGGACCGATATGGACGACGTGCGCGCGGAAGTGCGGATCGGTGGCGAGTGGCAGCCGGCCGTGGAGCATGAGGCGAACGCGGAGTCAGGGACCGAGTACCCGATCTGGGGTATCCCGCCCGGAAAAACGGAGGAGGATCTGCTCTACACGCGAGCCACGACGATGGACGAGGCGAAGCGGGTCTGTCGGATTCTGGAGACGGAGCACGGCGTCACGCGGACCCGGATTCAGGTTTTGGATCTGACGCAGCCCCCCGACTTCAGCAACGTGCTCGCCAAGCCCGGTAGAAGGCATCGCCGCAACGGTGCGCCCGGCCTCACCGCCGCCGACCTGCGCAAGATGCGGGTGGGCGACGAGGTGGATGTCCCCTGCGGCCCGGCGGGGGATCTACTGTTCATCAAGCGCACCAAGCGGGACGAATTCTTCATTCGCATCCCCGGCCACGAGCACGCGGGCTGGGGCACCGCTCAGCAGGCAGCGGACGATATTGAGCAGTTTGTCCGGTACGGAGCACTCCCGCGTTCGAGCGGTGCACGGATGTTTTGAGAACGACTGAGCAGAAGGTAAGCTGAACCATGGCCTACGGAGTACCGAACCCCTACGTCGCGACAACGCACCCGTACCCGACCCGCTTCCACGGCGGGCTCTGGACACGCCCCACGTTTGGGATGCCGTACATGCGGTCGGTCCAGAGCGTGTTCAAGCCATCGGATTTCAACGACGGTAACCCCGCGCTCCGCGGACTGGGCGCCACGAACGCAGGGAACGGCGTGTTCGGTACGTCGCAGGGCGGCGGCGGTGTGTTCGGTCCTTCGCTGTACGGGCTCGGCAGCGACGACAAGGCTGATCTGGACGCCATTTATGAGAACGTCAGCGGGATGCTTCGCACCGCGCCTACCCAGGCTCGCGCAGCGATCCAGTCCTTCCAAGACTGGTATAACGGGATCAAAAACGACTTGTGGATCAGCGGGTCGCAGGTTGATGAAGCGAAACGCAGGCAGGCCGAAATCATTGACATGATCACGGAGAGCAGGGCAACGACAACGGCAAAAGCCAGCGCGTACACGCCGCCTCCCACCTATGCTCTGCCGAGCACCACCACAAATACTGGCGGCTCGACTCCGGTGGCATCCAGCGGCGGGCTCAGGGGCCAGGCTGCCGGCCAGACTGGCGACTCTCGACTGAGGGAGCTTCAGGGCTACCTGAACCGCGTGCTCGCGACAGCAGGGCTGTCCGTGATTGACCAAGACGGCAAGCTCGGGCCGAAGGGCTGCGGGGCCATCGCGTGGTATCGCGGCCCGGGTCGCTCGCTTGCGAGTGCGGACACCGCGGCGGTAATCGACGCGAACCTGGCAGCCTTGGGTGGCGTCTACTCCGTTGTGTGCGCCAAGAAAGGCGCGACTGCTCCGGGTGGTAGCGGTGGCACCGTGGTGAAGGCGCCGCCGGCGTACGTCGCTCCGCTGGTGGTGGACTCCGCTCCGCCGCCCAGCACCCAGACGGAGCCTGCTAAGGCCAGCATGATGGGCGCCGGCACGTGGGCCATGATCGGTGGCGGCGTGCTCGCCGTCGGGCTGGCTGTCGTTGGCAAGAAGAAGGGCTGGTTTTGATCCATGTCGCTCGGCTCCATCGGCAGCGGTAGGCGGCGGGCTGGCACCAATGGCGTGCTCGGTGGCGCCGTCGCGTTCGGCGCTGTCTCCTGCTCGGACATTACGGATGATCCAAACAGCTACGATTCCGCTGGCAATTACACTGCCTCCGCGCGCCGCGCGCTGACAACGTGCGCCTCGTCATCGGGTGCTGCCGCCACGACGCCGACGAGCCCCGCGCCCAGCGGCAGCGGCACCACGGGTACCGTCCCTGGCGCCTACTGGCCCGACGCGCGCGTCAAGCTGGTGCAGTCCGAATTGAACGTCCTGCTCACGCAAGCGGGATGCACGACGCGCACGATCGCTGCCGGGAAATCAGCCGACGGTCTGATCGGCCCCGGTACGTGTGGCGCGATTGCATGGGCGAAAGCGCGCGGCACGCCGCCTGCAACCTACGCGAAATACGTTACGGATTTCGACAAAGGCTGCAAGCAGTTCACGCCCAAGGCGCCCGCTTGTCCTGCGGAGACGGTCGCTGCCCGAGCAACCAGCCTGCCGTTTACGGTTGGCGTGAAGGATCCGACCGCGCTGAAATGGCAGTACCTGCTGAATACCGAGCTTCAGGTGCGTGGCCTGCCAACCGTTCCCGAAGACGGGGTGTTCAGCCCGGCAACCTGCGCTGGATTCGGCTCATTCTTCCGCTCATACAGCGCCGCGCCAAACTCGCCGCCGCCGGCTGATGCGTTCGTTGACATCGTGATCCAGTACCAGTCCCCCATCGTGCAGGCGTGCACGCTGCTGGCGGGGCGGACTGAGACGCAACCGGCTGCCGCCGCAGTCCTGACGGCGGCGGATGTGGCGGCGATTCAAGCCGGCTTGAACGCGGAAGTGCTCAGCCCCGGTGGGCTGCTCGCACTCCCGACCGACGGCAAACTGAGCAAGGCGACCTGCGGTGCGGCGAACTACGCGGTCAGCAGCGTCAAGGCCGGCAAGCTATCGATCAGCGCGCCGCTGGCGGCGCTGCTCAACAAGGCGTCGCTCCAGATCGGTTGCGATCCTCTCTACCCCTGGACGGCGCCTAGCAAGGTCGCCGTTGCAATCGCTCCCGCAGCGATCCCGGCACCAACGGCTGCCGAGGTCATGCTGCTTCAGAAGCTGTTGAACAGCGAGGCGCTTGCGCCGGGGCGTTTCCAGCCGATCCCAGAGGATGGCCGCGTCTCGGGCCTACTTTGCGGCACAGCGGGCGCCACGCGGGCCGATGTGACGGCCGGGAAGCTCCGGGTGTCCGCTACGCTCGCTGGGCTGCTGGTATCCTCCAGCATTCGATTCGCCTGCACGAAGGCGGGGCCGATCAGCTTCCCCTCGCGGCTCCCTGCTTCTTCCCCTCCCCAGGTGCAGGTGACGCCCCGGCTCCCTGCGCCAGCCAGGCGCTCCGCCCAGTTGCCGCCGCTCAACCGTGACGGCGAGTGCGTGATCAACGCCGGCCAGCGATACGCAGAAATCGGCGTGCTCCAGCAGCAGCTAAACGCTGCGCTGGCAAGCAACGGCTACAAACCGATCCCCGTCACGAACGTGTGGGACGCGGCGACCTGCGGCGCTTTGTTTGCGATGGGGGGCCGGTTCTCCCCGCAGGCATCGAGCGCGTGTCCGCACTTCTATTCGGTGCCTCTGTCGTGCCCGACGGTTTCGACGCCCACCAAGATCGCAGCAACGACTCCGATCCTGGTCCCCAAGCCGCCAGTGCCCGTCAAGCGGGCCAGCATGGCACTGCCGCTCGGTATCGCCGCTGTCGTGGGTGTCGCTGCGATCGTTTACGCGAAGAAGAAGGGCCTGATCATGGCAGCGAAGAAAACAGCGGTGGCGACATGACCAAGGGCGTTGCAGAGGAAATTCTCGACGAGGCAGCCGGGCAGATCATGGCGGCGCTGGCGCACTATCGCGCAGTCGTGGCCGAGGCGAACAGTGACCTCCGCGCCCTGGAAAAGGCGTGGAAGGAATGGGATGTGGAGTCGCTCGTGATCCTCGACGTGGTCACCGAGGGCCAGGCCGACGAAGTGGAGCGGGCACTCGATACGCTTCGCGGCTGATCGTGCTAGGCTAGAAGGGAAACACCATGCGCAGAGTTTACACAGACGTTTCGGCCTTCCGGGCTCCGTTTCGCAGCAGCAATATCAGCTTCGCTGGCCTCGGCGCGGATCACCGCGCGTACGATGTGAACCGCTGGCCAGCGGGACGCACCTACTTCGACGTGTCGCAGTACCGGATGCCCTACCGAGCGGGGTATTTCCAGTCCGGCGCGCTACGCGGACCGGATGCTCCGCCAGGACCGACGACTACGCAGAAGGTGCTCGTTGCGCTGTTCATTCTTGGAAGCATCGGGTTCGGTTTGCTGGGCGACAAGATGAAGGGGCACATCTGAGCCTATGTCGTCGGTGCAGCTACCGCGCAGCGCGGTCCTGGTGCCGGCAGTGAGCGCCATGCCGCCCGCCGTGCAGCGGTACGCGGCGACCGGGCAGCCCACAAGTGCGTACTGGCGGGACGTGACCACCGTGGGGAACCAGTTCCCGCGGTGGGGATACTTCGGGCTCGCGCTCGTGTCGGCCTGGATGGCGTACAAGGCGTACAGCGAGCCGCGGAAGCCAGCGACGCACTGACGCGGCGACCGAAAACTTGACCCTGGGTGGCGCGCAGCGCGAAGCTCTGGACACCATGAGCTACGTTCCGATGCTGCGTGCCAGTGGGATCAGTGCGCTGGGCGACCAGGGAGATGATATTGACGCCATCGCGCAGTACATGGCCGGGACTCCGTACCGCACCGAGGAGGCGCGCAAGATTCAGGACAAGTGGAAGGTCTGGCTCGACGGCGTTAGCTGGTGGAACAAGAACTACGACCGCCCCACGTACGACCGCGCCCGGAACCTCCGTAACGCCTTCAATCTGGCGAACGCCACCACGGCGGCACAACAGGCGGCCGCCCAGCAGGTGATCAAGACGGGCATGACCACCGAGACGATGACGGGTGGCGCGTCACGCATCACGTCGGGGGGCACGTTCTCGGAACAGGATGGCGGCGTGGCTCCGTCGCTGCCGCTCTGGGCGAAGATCGCGATCGGAGTGGGCGTTGCCGGGCTTGGGGTCTACGCGCTGCACGAGCTACGCATGTTCACCTCGCTGTTCAAAAAGGCACCGCGCGCATGATATACTCACGCTGGCGTCCCGACGTGGGCGGGTACGACTACTTCCAGTCCGCGGAGCGCCGGGGGCTCGGCGACGACTTGCCGGTACCGAAGCTATCGGGCGGCACGGCAATCGGTGTGGCCAGCACCGACATCGGACGGCCATCGCCGGGTGCGTTGCACCCCGCGGGAAATGGTCCGGTTGCCAAGGGATCGATCCTGCCACTGTCGCGGCAGGGGCTGAGCGGCATCGATTGGATGGGGAGCGGCGGCCTGGTGGCGAACGTCCTGTTCTTCGGAGCGCTGACTGCCATGGCAGCGGTGCCCGCCGCCATCGGCGGATACCTGACGGCCGCAGCGCTCAAGAAGGACCGGAAGAAGTGGGCGCTGTACGGGGCCATCGGCGCACCGGTGGCGTTGTTTGGATCGAACCTCATCGGGAGAATGGCGTCGCGCAAATGAGGAGGTACGAGCGAAACTTCGCGGGCGCGGGCGCGGACGCGGACGCGCGCCGATCCGCCACGGCGATCCGTGAAAAGTTCATCGACGCGCCGGCCACGAAAGAGCAGGCGATGCGATGGAAGTGGCCGCGCGAAATGCAGGAAGTCGGGCGCTGGCAGACGGGGGAAGGCGCAGTCATGTACGCCTCCAACAAGTGGCAGAAGAACCCGAGCCACGTGATCGACTACAAGCACCTGGCCGAGGGCCCGCAGCGTCTGCTGGTGCTGCCCGGCTTCCTGCGTGACTACCACCGTCCGGGGTCGAAAGTCCGGGTCACTGGCCCCATGGTCGAGCTTGACGGCCCGATGCCCGATGCGTTCGCGGTGCTCGCTCCGATCCTGGGTATCCAGGCGCGCCTGTACGACGGCGGCACCGAGAGCGAACCAGAGCTTTCCGAGGACAGCCTCTACCAGATCAACATCGCCAACGCGACGCTGGGCGCTGCGAGGCACCCTGGCAGCGGGCAGACGTTCCTGTTCGTCTACACCGAGAAGGAAGGCCCGCTCTGCGTGATCACCGGCGACATTCTCGACGTGGAGAAGGACGGGATCGTAGGGTAAGCGCCATGTCGTACTCCAGCACACGCGCACTGGCGCTCGGGGTCGATCCGGCGGAACTTATCGACGCCGCGCAGTTGATTCCGGGGCTGCCGACGTTTGCCTGGGAGCCGCCGAACGTACCGTTCAATCCGGCAAACTACGATCCGAAGACGTTTGCCCAAACCCAGTTCGCCACGTGGTCGAGCGCGGCAATGCAAACGGGCATCGACAAGGGGCGCGAGCAATATGCCGCAGCGCTCAAGGTTGTACTGCCGAAGCTCCCGTCGATGGGGCAGTCCGAATTAGGGGACTGGACGACCGGGTACGTGCAGGAACACGGGGTGCCCACTGACTGGGAAAGCGCCGCTCGAATGGGGACTGCGCTCGCGCACGCCCAAGCGGCCAAGCTCGGGGTGCCACCAGAGTGGATCGCGGCCGCCGATGTGGTGATGCACCCTCCCGCTGATGGTCCGGCTGCCGTCTTGATGGTAGCCAATATCGGCAAAGCCTATTTCGAGAAGTACGGCGTGCCGCTGCTTCAACACGAATTGCTGAACGTCAGCGCCAACCTGTCGCTCGTGGCGAACGCGATCCCCGTGCAGTTTGCCATCGCAGGGTTCGATGCGCTGAAAGACGGGAAGCTGTCGAAAGAGGAGATCGCCGGCATCGCGGTGCAGGCAGCCTGTTACGCCTGTGCCGCCTTACTTCAAGCGTTCGGCATCCCTGCTCCGCTCGGGGCGATCATGGCTAGCGTGGTCGCGCAGGGGCTCACAGCGGTCGCCCAGAGCGTGATCTACAACGACGACGCCGACATGCGCGCCCGCAAGGCCGCCTACGCTGCGCTGGACGAACAGCGCCGGGCTTTGATGACGGAGTGCGCGAGCGCTGCGCAGAAGACGTGGAACAAAACTCAAGAATACTGGGACCAGATCCTGGCGCCCATACAGGGGCTTCTCGATCAGCCAGTAGTCGCCGCGCGCCTTCAAGCCACCAAGGGCCTCCGTTACTTCGGACGGAACGTGGTCACTCTGCCGTACGGCGTCCTGCTGCCACAAACGGAAACGGCGGTTGCCAATCAGTATCGCGCGCCCGGTGACTGGGTCGCCATGGCTGCGCAAGCCGAAGCGGCCGCCGTGGCTGCGGAGAAAGCATTTGCCGCGTGCGACAGCCGCACTTGCTCTGGGGCTCATATCAATGCGCTCCAGGCTAGAAGGCGAGCCAATGACATTGCCAGAAAGGCCGCCGCACAAGCCAAGCTGCCGCCGTATCGGTACGGGTTCGACTGCCTCTGGTGGGAGGGAAACACCGATTTCTACTCCGACAACCGAAGCGGGATCAATCGGACGATCATGCCGGCGAACGCGCGCCCGTTCCCGAACGGGTGCCTGTACTACGGACGTATCGAGCCGTCGGGCGTGTGGTCGGGAAAGTCGCAACGGCTCGACGTGAATCAGTGGGAGCAGAAGCCATACTGGGTGGACCCCACCAACGTGTGGGATCGCTGCGGCTCGCGCAATTCCGGCTACTCCTCGTTCTGGTCGCCAGACAGCGAGGGCGGCTGCGCCGGGGCACTGAAGCTCGCTTCGCAGTTCAAGTATTCGTTCGATGGCGGATACGAGACTCAGACAATGCAGGTGCGCCTCATTCCGTACAGCGCCCACTCTGTCGGGGTCAGCAGCAAAACGGTTGCGATCACGCGCGGCGCGCTGGTGGATGGCAGACCGAACGCACAAGCGGCGTTGCAGTTCTGGGGCGCGAAGCGCCCGACGATGCCGTTCCCGAACGCTGCTGGCAGATCGGATGCGGAGCAGTGGAAGCTGTTTGCCAACATCGATCAGAGCGCCATGGAGGTATACAAGATCGATGGCACCCTGACGGCGAAGCTGAACCTCCCGTTCAATTACTGCGACGTGGACCAGTGGGCGGCAGCGGTGCAAATTGCGTCGGCGGCCTCCGCGTTGGTGCAGCAAGACATCCTCCGCACCAGTGCTTGGCAGGCCGGCATCGAGGAGGCGGGCCGTCAGATCGCGAAGCTACAAGCGAAGCAGGCGCAGGACGCCGCCGCCCTGATCGCCTTGGCCAAGGCGCTACAAGCCAAAAACGAGAAGGACCGGCTGGCGCTGATTGCGTATGCGAGGTGGAAGCAACAGCAGGCAACGGCAGAGATGGTCGCCCGCGCTGCGACACAAGCCCGACTCCAGGCGAAGGCGATCGGTACCGCCCGCGCCGCCTCGGGCGCCTACGCCAGCGCGTTGAAGTTCCGATTGCGCTACCAGACCGCGCAGGCTGCGAAAGTAACGCAACAAGCGATGCAAAAAACGACCCTGTGGGTCGGCGGGCTCGCGGTGGGAGCGTTTGTGATCTGGAAGATCGCCACAAACCGCAAGTAGCGATGACCGAAAACTTGACGATGTAAAAGAGACGCAGGAAGGTAATCCTCACCATGAGCTATCACGTGAACGGGGTCGCCCGAAACCTTCCACGCCTCGGTGCACGTTCCGTGGGAGCGTTGGGAGCGCTGCGTGAGCCGCCGAAGCGCAGCGTGGCGTGGCATCTGAACTACTACAACGCCAACTTCAAACCGAACGCGGATCAGAGCGACTATGTGAAGACGTGCATGAACGACAGCTTGTCCACCGAGCCCGACGCGGGGAAGCGGCTGGGGATCTGTGCGTTCGGAGCCAAGTACCTCACGCACATCGGGCCGGAGCAACTGGCCTTCTACCGGTCTTGCTTTGGCCAGCGACCATCCGACGTGCCGGCGACGGTGCAGCACTGGGCTTGCTACAATCAAGCGAAGACGGTTCCGTCGAGTGGCGCATCGGCGCCTGCCGATCCCGGCCTCACATCATCTTCGCTCCTCCCGCCGACCCCCGATCCCGCTGCGGTTGCAACGGCTGGCATGAGCAACACGAAGTGGCTTCTCGTCGGCGGTGGCGTGGCGCTGATCGTCGGCTACCTTGTGCTCGGCAAAAAAACGAAGAAGGCGGAGTAGATCCGCTGCGGTGAACAGCGGGGAATCTCGGCATGAGCGCATGGATTGCGCCCATGTCAGACGTGGTCGCTACTCAGTGTCCCTGGCCAGGCGGCGGCGTCTGCGCGGCGACCCACACGAGAGCGAACGCCTCGATCAAGCCGGCAGCAACGGCAGCCTGCAAGACGACGTTCCTCCGTCCGCCAGCGAGATAGATGCCGGTGGCGACGAGTGTTGCCCGGAGCACGGTGGTCCCCATGAGGCCCCAGAAGGAGCCAGGTACGCCGTCCACGAAATGGATGGCGGCGCGAGAGGAGGGAAGCTCGCGTGGGTCGGGGCCGCAGACAGTCGGATCCGGCATGGGTTCCCCGCCAGGATAGCGGCCCTCACCGTCCCTCGCGATTTTTTAGTTGCAGAAAGGTTGACGGCGCGGTTGCCCTTAGATAGCTTCACGATCGTCACGTAGGAGCCAGCCGACTTTCGAGGCCGCTGGGCACGCCGCGCGAAGCGCGGAGGTTTGCCCGAAGATGCCCAGAACAATCGGCAAGGCGTTCAAAATCAGCAAGAAAGACGTGAAGTCCTACGGCTACGCCTCGCCGAATCGCCGCGCGGGTGGACGCATGACGGCCAACGCGGGCGTGACCGCCATCGCGGCCATCAACGGACCCGGCGCGCACGCCCGGCACCACCGAGGCGTGAGCGCTCGTGCTGCCATGAATGGACTCTCGCGCGAGGAGCGCCTCGCGCGGGCTCGGAAGATCACCGGCGCTGACCGGGCGGCGTTTGCACGCCGCATGGGTGTCGCCACGAAAGCCAAAGGAACCCCCACCATGCGAACGAACGCCAGTGCAGCGCAGATCGCGGCCGCCCGCCGCAACATCAAAAAGGCCATCGCCGCTCGTCGGTCTGGCTCCCACCGCCCGAACCTGCGCCCGATGGGCCTGCGCCGCCCGATGGGGCTCCGCACGAACCCGTGGCCGAGGGAGACGGAGCGGCACTCGCACGCCGCGTTGCGTGGCCTGGCGGTGCGCGCTGGCAAGCGTCCGCCGTACGCTTCGACTCTCGGTATGGCCGCCAAGCGTCGCAAGAAGCACAAGGCCAACAGCCGAAAGAGGAAGGCGACAAGCCGAAGGAACCCCATGCGAACCAACACCCATCGTCGGAACTTCAGCGCGAAGCAGCGGGCAGCCGCGCTCCGCAATCTCAGGAAAGCGCGAGCCGCGCGGAAGCACAGCCCGAACGCTCGTCGCCGCAAGGCTCACCGTCGGAACGGCACGGTCGCCAACAAGCGGCGCGTCGGCCGCAAGACGCACCGCCGGAACTTCAGTGCGAAGCAGCGGGCGGCCGCGCTCCGCAACCTGAAGAAGGCGCGGGCATCGCGAAAGCTCCGCCCGAACCGGAAGCACCGTCGGAACGGCACGGTCGCCAACAAGCGACGCGCCGGTCGCAAGTCGCACCGTCGGAACGCCAAGCGTAAGACGCATCGTCGGAACTTCAGCGCGAAGCAGCGGGCAGCCGCGCTCCGCAATCTCAAGAAGGCGCGAGCCGCGCGGAAGCACAGCCCGAACGCTCGGCGCCGCAAGGGTCACCGTCGGAACGGCGTGGCGCTCGGTCATCTCCGTCGCAAGTCGCACCGCAAGGGCCTCCGTCGGAACATGGGCCGCAAGGCGTTCCGCAAGAACGAGTACATGGCGACGATCAAGGAGGTGCTGAAGATCGGCGCTCTCACCACGGTCGGCTTCATGGCTCACAAGGTCGTGACCAAGGTGTTCACCGACCAAATCCTCGACCGCATTCTCGGGTCGAGCGGCGCGGTCACTGCGGCCAAGCCGGCGGCGGCGAGTGGGCTCGAAGGGCTCCAGCCGTACCGGAGCGTCATCGGTGGCATGGCAGTCGCCGCCGCGGGCGTCTACCTGGCCAACAAGGTGGTCAAGGATCCCAAGACCAAGATGTTCGTCACAGCCGGTATGGCTACGTCGCTCGTTCACTCGATCGTCGTGGTCGCGCTTGCCAAGATGGCCCCGTCGTACGCCGGATACCTGTCCGGTCACGACGCCACCGCCGCCAACATCTCGGCGATGTTCGGCTTCGGTGCGGGCGCGAGTATCATGCCGGAGTACCACCCGCTCAGCACGGGCGAATACTTCGCGCAGGCCGGGCTGGGCGAGTATTTCGCTCAGAACGGGCTCGGCTCGTACACCAGCAACCCCGACCTGATGCAGGCGGCGGCGGGCTACGGCGATGTCGAGAACCAGAACAGCAACATTCTGGATCCCGGCAGCGACCTCGACGAGCAGCTTTCCATCGCGGAAGCGGCGGCGGGCGTCGGCGCCGCGCCATTCGAGGCGGCAGCCGGCTTCGGCGCGCTTCGGCGGCAGCAGCCGTTCGAGGCTCAGGCTGGAATGGGTGAGTTCTTCGCCCAGAATGGCCTGGGTGAGTTCTTCGCCCAGAACGGCCTGGGAGCTATCGCGCCCGTGCCCCCGACGGCGGACACCTGGATCCCCGGATCCTCGCACGGTGCCCTCTGGGCGGGCACCCGCTCCATCACGAGAGGCCAGGCGGCCAATTCGATGACGAGCGCAGGCGTTCTGGAGACGGACGGCAACCAGGGAGTGTTCGGCTGATCTGAGCCGTCACTTCGCGCTCCGGGCCCGGTGCCCTGCGGAAAACCGCAGGCCCGGGTCTTGGGGCGTTGAAGGTCATAGGAGCACTGTCGCTCCGAACCAGGAACGTGCCTGGCGAAAAACGGTAAGCCTTTAACGGGAGTTCATCATGGCAAAAGTTGTTTCGATCCGAGAGCGTGTTCACCAGCCCTTCTGGGATTCGCTCATCCGCACTGCCGGCCTCACCTCCGGCGCCCTCAACGACACCACGTCGCTGTTCACCAGCAACGGCTCGCGGTCCGAGGGTACCACCAACCTGATCAACGGCAGCACGCTGCCCTCCGATCAGTCGCACGTGGTGCTCGCGCTTCGCGTGTTCTCCTGGTACCGCAACCCGATCCTGCGGGTGGTGGGCGGGCTCCCGGGCTCGGTGTCCGAGAACGGCGACTACAGCAACCTGGACCCGTGGGCCCTCACGGGCGGCTCTGGCTTCGGTCAGGCCCCGGCGAACATCGAGGACATTTACAGGCTTCATTGGCAAACTGAGGAGCAGTTGCACTGGAGCTTTGGGACGGGCCTCAAGAACAGCATCGACAACGTTCCGACGTGGTACTTCCCGGCCGGCGGAGGTATCTCCGGCGACATGGGCGCTGCCACGGATCTGATCCACTGGCAGAACAGCGGCTGGGATGGGCACTCTGGGATTTTGCGGCTTGCCCGCGCGATCCTGATCCCGCCCCGCCAGAACATCCTTTGCCAGGCGAAAATCTTCGCCCTCCCCGACGCGGGGCAGGCGCAGGCGTTCGGTACCTCGCAAGGGTCGCGCAACATGCTGTCCCTCAAGGACAACCTGAACGCGGTGGACGCGGCGCAGAAGTGCGTCACGTTCGTGTTCGACGGGCTGTTTTCGCGAGACGTTCAGTAAGCACTCCGCGTGCTCGCGCCATCGCGGCGTGAGCTACGTGAGTCGGCACTGAACGCCGCGTAAGCGGCAAGGGAAGTGGTCGCGAGAGCTTCACGGTTCTCGCGGCCACTGGCCCGACGGGTGGAAGTCACGATGCGTACGGCGCGCTTCGCCGGTACTCCCTTGCGGAGGTAGTTTCGATGAATCCCATGCTTCAGCAGTTGATGGACAGCGCTGGGCTCGCGATCAAGCAGTCGCGGGACGCGCTACAGGCGACGCAGCAGATCGGTGGCCAGGTCGGCGGCATCCGCCAGGAAATGGCGCGGCTTGCGCAAAACGCGGCCGACCTTCAGTCGGCGATCGGCCGAGTGCAGGTGCAGCGCGCCAATGGCGACCCCGGCATCCAGCGCGTCGAGAACATTCCCGGTCGGCGCGTGCCGTTCGACCTGTTCGTGGACATTCCCATCGGGGACAACGTCACGAGCGTGCAGCAGGGCACGATCACAATCAGCCAGGAGGGCCCGTTTGTCGCCGTGGCGCGCATGGCGGTGTTCCTCTCGACCTACCAGTTCCAGGTGGTCGTGGACCCGAACCAGCCGAACAGCAAGGCGACGTTCGCCGGTCGGAGCTTCGGGCGTCAGCGGCCGATCCACAGCGTGTGGGATCTGAACGACGGGATGCCCCGCACGCAGGTCGTGCTGGCGCAAGCGATGCCCGGCACCGGCGCGCCGCAGGTGATCAGTCCGTCGAACGCGAGCCCCTTCCGCAGCATGGAGGCGGACTACCGCATCAAGTTCGAGAACGCGGGGTCGAGCTTCCCGCGGTCGAACATCGAGGTGCCGAGCGCGTTCTGGACGCGCGGCATGAACGATCCGTTCGAGCTTGGCGCTCTGGACGTGTTCGAGCGTGGCGAGGTGATGACCTTCCAGGTGCTCCCGCTTCACCCGAACAACCCGCCCTTCGGCAACGTGTTCGGTTTCGGTGCCCCGAACCCCGCCTATCCGTTCGTGCAGAGCGGGTGGGATGCGGTGGAAGGCGTCGTGGACGCGAACAACCCGGCAGCGGGATCCAATGACCCGGTGACGCGCGTGGCGAGCGGGATCCTTACCATCGGATTCCACGGCTATCGCATCGTCCAGCCGGCAGGCGCGGGTCCGTACTGAGAAAGGCGACGCTCATCATGTCCTACTCCTCGGGTTTGGGCGGTACCCCGTTCTGGTCCAACATCGCGGCTTACATCAGGGCTGCGACGCGCCGACCGCACGGGGCAAGGCAGGCAACGCCGTCTCACTTCCAGAGCGGCCCCACGGCCTCACAGGCGCCGGTGTCGGCCGCCAAGCTCGCGGCGATAGCGCAAGCGCGGGCGCGGGCTGCGGCGCCCCTCGTAGCGATTGCCCGCCCGCAGGGATCGACTGCGTGGACGCCCAAGGACGCCCAAACATGGACGTTGATCGTCGTGCCGACGATCGCGTCAGCCAAAGAGGCCACCGGCGTCACAAAAGATCCAGCGGTCCAGACTCAGATCGTCGGCGGCATGTCGGTGCCTTCCGACACGGGAATCAGGAACCTGGGCGCCATCGCGCAGGGGCGGCTGGGTTGGTCTGTGTTGAAAGTGAAGTTTCCGCTGATCGACGAGGTGCTGCGTCTGCAAAGCGCGCACGTGAACATTGCGGACCCGGCCTGGGTTGCGGAAATCCGCCGCGCGGCCGAGTACGTGGTCGAGGGTGAATTGCACGGCATCGGTGCCATGGAAATGCCCGTGCTCGACTGGAAACAGATCGGCGTGGGCCTGTTTGTGGGAGTGGGCCTCGGCTACGTGTTCTTCGCCAAGAAGTAGCCACCGATGTACGCACCAAAGTTCATTGGCCTTGGTCACGGCGGCGGTGGACACGGCGGTGGTGGACACGGCGGTGGTGGACACGGCGGTGGTGGACACGGCGGTGGTGGACACGGCGGTGGACACCGTCACGGGGGCTTCCCTGGCGGAGGCGGCGCGTACTTCGCGCCGGGCGGCGGCTACCCGTACCTAGTCGGGGACTACGGACCGACGCTGATGATCGTCGGCAACGAAGACTGCGCAAACCGAGTGCGAAACGCCTGCTACCAGCAGTTCAGCCAGGACGCGGCAAAGCAGTCCGGCTGCACGCAAGCTGGGCTTGCTCGATGTGGTGTCGCTGGCCTCGGGGCGTTTGATCTGACTCCCAAAAAGCTGATTGTGGGCGCATTGCTTGTGTGCGCAATCGGAGCCGTGCTTTTCGGACGGAAGTGAGCGAAGATCGGATTCATGTCGCAAGCTGTTCGCAACGCTCTGCTCCAGAGCTTCGGGGATGCGAACCCCGAAATGTCGCTTGGCAGGGCGCCTGCACAGCCGGAGCCCGCCGCGCACTTCAACCCGACGAGCATCCAGAAGGTGCTCATGGCGGGCGGTGAAATCGCCGCTCGCTTCATGCACCCGACGTTCCTGCCGTTCGAGAAGCTGTTTCGGAAGTTCCCGCAGCAGGGCGTGTTCACCGCGACGCCGCAGAACAACTTTGTGCTGGAGCTTGGTTCGTTCCGCGTGCCGCAGCAGATGGTGTTCGCACTCGTGGACTACCGCTTCGATCTGTACCGGCTCTCGGGCGCGGCGGCCGGCGACTGGGTGCCACTGGAGGAACGTCGCCTGTCGGGCCAGATCGGCTACGACGTGCTGATCGCGGACTACCGCAAGGCCAACCTCTCGTACGAACTTGACCCAACCGAAATTCAGGCGGCGAAAGAGGCGAGCGAGCAACCGCCGAGCGCCGGCATCATCGCGGCGGGCGCCGAATTCAACAACAACCAGCCGCCGCAGATCGGCAACTTTTTCTTTCCTCCGTCGGCGCCGCCGCAAGGAGCGAGCGCGACCGACTTCGCCAACGCGCGCGCGGCCTCCGCGTCGTCGCCGGGCGGCCCCGGCCTTTCGCTCATGCCGCAGCGTCACGAGCGGCTCGGCCCACTGCCGATGCCGTTCACGTTGCTCGCGCGGGAGAACCAACGAGTGACGTTCAAGGCCATCGTGTTCCGGCCGGTGCCCATCCCGCTCGCTTTTTTCGAGGTGGATGTGACCGGGCTGCTCATGCCCGCGAACGTCGCCGATTCCCTGCTCTCCGGCATGGCGCCCTACGTGCCCCAGGGGAGGCGCTGATGGCGACCGGGCACCAGATTACGGGCGGCGGCGCTCTCGGATGCGATCTTCTTCGTCGTCGGTCGCATCGTGTCGGTTCGCACGCTCTCGCACTCAAAAAAGCGGGAGCCTGCGCGCGGACCCTCGAATCGAGAGCGTCGTCACCCGTTCTATTCCGTAGCGAGGTGCCCTCGTGAACGGCAACCCTGCGTACTACCACCCGCAGACCGCGCTCGCGCTCGCGGCCGACAACGGCGACGCGCAGCTAGGCAAGGGACAGGGCATCGCCGTCGAGACGATGCTCCGCACCGTGCGGTCGAGCGGCGCGTACGACCCGCTCGGAGTCTACGTGCCGTGGGCTCGACAGAAGGGCGGCGTCACCTGGGAGACGATCGAGGAGCCGGATCACGACCTCGTGCTGTACCCCATCGCCGCCGCGACCGTCGATCGCGTCAACGCGGCGTCGTACGGCCATGAGCTACCATGGGTCGGCGTGATCACCGAGGTGCCGGTTAACAGCCGCACCGCCGATGAGGTGTGGGACGCGACGCGGTACGACCTGTTCGCCGTCGAGGGGCTGTACGACGTGGATGATGCGCGTCCGGCTCCCCGGATCTGTTTCCTCTACTGGGCCAAGCTACACGACGACGTGGGCGGCGGGCGTGCGTCGCTCGATGCGGTGGCCCAGCGGCTTGGCGGGCGCCTTGTGTTCCCGATGCACGTGCCGGTCAGCGCTCCGCGACAGCTTCCGTCGCTGCCGTTCTCCATGGTGCTGAACGCGCAGCTTGCTGGTCCCGCTGGGCTGCCGGAGCTTGCGGGTTTCGGTGCGGAGTCGCCCATGCTGATCGCCGCACCGCCAACCGAGCACGCCCCGTCCTCGCGTCTCGGCTTCGGCATCCTGGCTGTGGCCATGGCAGCGACGGGCTACGTGTTCTGGGCCACGGTGCGCCCGCGGCAGCGAGCGAACGCGCGCCGGAGGCGGCGGTGAGCCATGCCGACGTTCATGGCCACGCCGACCGACGTGATGAAGCTCGTGCACACCGCACGCAAGCTCGACGCGAACCCGTTTTCTCTCGCCGGCAAGATCGCGGGCCTGGGCGCGGACGAACAGCGCGCCGGCATCCCGGCCTGGGCCTGGGTGCTCGCGGGTGTTGGCATCGGTGTCGCACTCGGATGGAAGCTCGCGCCCCGAGCGCGGGCGCGACTTAAAGCGTTTTCTTGAACCCCACGGGCCAAGGATACCGAAAACTTGACGGGTCGCCGGACAGCCGGCCAACATGGAGACACAAGCACCAATGTCGCACTACACTCAGTTGGAAACAGGCTCTGGCGTCCTTGGCCTCATGCCTCCCCCCGCGCGAGCGCGGCGCACGGGCGTACTCGGTCGCCTGTCCACCGTTCGGGCCTATCCCGACGGTGCGTATCAAGACGGCGCCCTCGGTGTGCCGCCGGTGTCGGGTGCGTACCGCTCGGGCGCGCTCGGTGTGCCGCCGGTGTCGGGCGCGGTGCGCTCGGGGTCGCTCGGATCGCTCGGGATCGGATCGCTCGGCTCGCTGGGGAGTCCCGCCCCGGCTCCCTCCTTCCGGTCCGGCTCGCTCGGCTCGCTGGGGAGTCCCGCCCCGGCTCCCTCCTTCCGGTCCGGCTCGCTCGGTGAGTTCTTCGCCCAGAACGGCTTCGGCGCGGACGCGGCGGCAATGCCCACCATGTCGTCCACAAAGCCCGCTGTGGCCACCGCAGCGGTCGCCCTGGCAGGTTTCGGTGCACTCGCGGTGATCTGGTGGGCGATGACCCGCCGGCACGCCTGAAAGGATCGCGACCATGGCAATACAGTTCATTGCAGGAGACGTTGTCGTCACGGCAGCGTCGATGACTGGGCCGAATTTACATCAAGCGCTGCCCCTGAGCGGGGTGGTCGAGTCAGTCACTCCAGGTGCGCCACCGACAGCAGTGACGGTAGCCTGGGGAGATGGAACGCGAACGCTGTATCCGGTGGTGGGCAGCGGCGCCACTTCCGTGTTGCTGCGCAGAAACACAATTTCGACCAATATGCTGCTCAACCGCGTGGTGCAGCCGAATGCCGCGAGTGGCATCCCCAATCCAAGTGGTAGGCTGAGTGGCGCCGTCGCGCAGCAGTTTGACCTGGAAGATCCAAACGGAACCAGCGTTCAGACAGTCGTGGTCGTTGAGACGCCGATCGGCGTCCTGGTCACCGCTGAAGCCAACGTAGAAGTGATACCGAGCGCCTAGCGCGGCAGAAATAGGAAGCAGTCGAATGGCAGCAATCGCAGCGGGTAGCATTGTGATTCCCAGTGGGGCGCTGGGCGTCGTTGAGACGGCGCCACGGCCGCCCATGTGCGGAGTGTGCGCTTCGGCGGTACCTCCGGCTGGCCCCGGACTCGCTCCCACCAACGTCGTCGTGGCGTGGGAGGATGGGACCACTGTGAGCTATGCGGAGTCAGCCAGCGTGCTGACTCAATTACTGCCGCCCACGACACCGTCGCTGCTTGGTAGCCGTGCTACCTACAACGCGGCGGCGATGACAGTGATCCCTGCTCCCGGTGGTCGCGCCGTCGGGCCGGTGATCCTGCATAGTGGCTTCACCGACGCCGCAGGCAATTCACCAGTCACCGACTTCGTGACTGTACGGACCCCGCTCGGATTTCTCGGGCTACCGTTGTCCATCACGCAGGTGGTTCCGGGCTGAGTACCGAAAACTGGCGCCCGCCTGAGCGTCGGGTGTAGCCTGCGCAAGTAGTATGGCGGACCTGCTCGATACCATCGGTCGTGTCGTCCTGACCTTCCAGTCGGCTCCGCAGGGTATGCCGGGGCGGATCTGGGACGAGCTTCGCCCCTGGTTCGGTCGGCTCGTGGTGAACGCCGCGCCGAAGTGGCTGCCGCGCCTGTCGTTCGGCTTCGCGTGCTCGGTGCCGCAGCCGACCGGAGCGGCGTGCCCGCGCCCCGCCATCGCGGCGTGTGACGTGTGCGGGCAGCCGTGCTGCCTCGACCACGCGCGCATCGACCAGTACGGCGACGCGATCTGCTACCGCTGCTGCATCGAGGCCATTCGGCGGAAGCAGGCGGAGCGTGCCGGGGAGGTGCCACCAGGGCACGGCCAGGGCGGCCACGCGCACGCCGGGCACGGGCATGGCGCCCCGCCGCCTACCCCCGAGAAGGAGCTTGCCTGGGCCCGCAAGACGCTCGGCGTGAAGAAGGGCGCGGACTGGGAAGAAGTACGCGCGGCGCACCGTAGGACGAGTGCGAAGTGGCACCCCGATCGGCACCAAGGAGCGGGCTACGCGGCGGCGG
>Ga0315278_10001221_pt1 | contig 22400 bp, 18 predicted proteins | sample YL17G06_0_MG_FD_203880 | JGI IMG/M metagenome (GOLD analysis project Ga0315278, IMG submission 203880) | Sediment microbial communities from Yellowstone Lake, YNP, Wyoming, USA - YL17G06_0 | ecosystem: Environmental > Aquatic > Freshwater > Lake > Sediment | place: USA: Wyoming | collected... | reverse complement strand
AGCGGGTCGCGCGCGGCCTCCTCCCACACGGGGGCGCTCGCCGGCTCGGACATCGCCGTCGACGCGCTCTTCCGCCAGAGCGGCGTCATCCGGACCGACACGATCGAGGAGCTCTTCGACACGGCTCTCCTTCTCGCGCTCCAGCCGATTCCAACCGGCCCGCGCGTCGCGATCCTCACGAACGCGGGCGGGCCGGGGATCATGGCGGCCGACGCCTGCGAGGGGTCGGGGCTCTCGCTTCCGAGCCTGGAGCCGAAGACGGTGAAGGCGCTCCGGGCGTTCCTTCCCGCCGAGGCGAGCACGCGAAATCCGGTCGACATGATCGCCTCCGCCAACGCCGAGTCGTACGAGAAGGCGGTGCGGCTACTCCACGCCGACAAGAACGTCGACGCGGTGATCGTCATCTTCGTTCCGCCGCTCGAGACGGGCGCGCAGGAGGTGGCGAAGGCCATTCTCAAGGGCGCGCATGGCAGCACGAAGCCGATCCTCTCCTGCTTCATGGGGAGCCACGGCGTGCCCGAAAGTCTCCGGTCGCTCCAGTCCGGGAACATCCCCTCCTTCTCGTTCCCCGAATCGGCGGCCCGCGCGCTGGCCCACGTGGTCCGGTACGGAGTCTGGAAGGCGGCGCCGGCGGGGCAGGTGCCGAAGCTCTCGGGGATCGACCAGGGCCGTGCCGAGAAGGCGATCGCGGCCGCACTCGCCTCGATGCCGGGGGGCGGCAAGGACGGGGGCTGGATGCCGGTCGGTCCGATGAACGATCTCCTCGCCGCGTACGGGATCGCGATGAACACCGCGCGCGTGGCGGCGAATCGCGGCGAGGCGGCCTCCATGGCCAAGGGGCTCGGCTTTCCGGTGGCGATGAAGCTCCGGTCGCCCCAGGTCGTCCACAAGAGCGACGTCGGGGGCGTTCGTCTGAACGTGCGCACCGAGGAGGAGGCGGCGCAGGCGTTCGACGACATTCAGGCGACGTTGAGAAAGGCGATGCCAGGCGCGACGTTCGAGGGCGTCTCGGTGGAGCGGATGATCACGGGCGGTGTGGAGACGATCGTCGGGATGACGCGCGATCCCGCGTTCGGCCCGATCGTCCTCTTCGGCCTGGGCGGCGTCGCTGTGGAACTCCTGCGCGACGTGCAGGTCCGGCTGGTGCCCCTCACCGACACGGACGCGGAGGAGATGCTGTCGGGAATTCGAGGGACCATGCTCCTGAGCGGCTACCGAGGCGCGCCGCCGGCGAACCGGGCTTCGCTCCTCGATCTCCTCCACCGAGTCTCGCTCCTCGCGAGCGAACACCCGGACCTCCTGGAACTCGACCTCAATCCCGTGCTCGCGCGCCCGGGCACGAGTCCCTGCCTCGCGCTCGACGCGCGCGTGCGACTTGGAGCCGCGGGCGTCGCGCCCGCGAGTACCACCGCGGAGGCGCCGACTCGCCGATGAACGCGTCCACGTCGCCACGGCCGCGCGACGGCTTCGGAGCCGTCTTCTTCGCGTTCCGCCCCGAAGAAATCGCCACCGTGCTCCTCTTCATCCCCATGACCTACGCCCTCGCGTCCATCGTCGCCTTCGGTGGCGGCATGCCGCTCACCGCGGCGCAGGCGAACTATCCCGCCCCGCTGACGCGCCTCGTCACGCTTGCCGCCAGCATCGTCGTCTTCCTCTGGATCGTCCGGATGAAGCCGCACTGGACCCTGGCGCGGGACATGCTGCCCTTTCTCTTTTCCGCGAACCTCTATTTGAATCTTCACGACATGATCGCCTGGTTCGGCGCCCCCGACATCACGATGCCCCTCTACCGGCTCGACGTGATGCTCTTCGGCGTGGAGCCGACCGTCTGGGCGCAGCAGTTCGCGCACCCGATCCTCACCGACTTTTTCACCGTCTGCTACTGGCTCTTCTACGTCATGCCGCCGCTCCTCGGACTCCTCCTTTACCTGCGCGGCGAGTGGCAGTCGTTCCGGGAGACGCTGGTGAGCATCGTGCTCTGCCTCTACATCGGCTACGTCGGGTACGTGGCGTTCCCGGCCGGGCCGCCTCGTTACACGATTCCCCAGGAATTCGCGGCGCCGCTCCACGGTTTATTTCATCTTCTGGACCAATCGCGCACCGTCACCGCCGCGGTCCCGCTCACCGCGAAGGGGGCCTTCCCCTCGCTTCATTGCGGGGTCATGTTCCTCGCAATCCTTCTCGCGTGGCGACACCTCCGCTGGTTCTTCCCCATCATGCTCTTCTTCGGAACGGGATTGATCGTGGCGACCGTCTATCTACGTCACCACTGGGTCGTCGACATCTTCGCCGGGATCGCGATCGCGATCGTGGCCGACCGGGTCGCGCCGCCGCTCGAGCGTTGGTGGGCGGAACGGGCCGCGAGCTACGGAGTCGAGTCGGGAGGGGCTGTCCGCAAGAGGGAGGCGACGACCGAGACGGCCAGGATCGAGGCGACGACCGAGAGGGAAACGCCGATCGGAACCTTGTAGAACTCCGAAATCATCATCTTGGACGCCACGAAGATGAGTACGACCGCCAGCCCCGTCTTCAGGTAGACGAGCTTCGCCACGAACCCCGAAATGCAAAAGTAGAGGGCGCGCAGCCCCAGAATCGCGAAAATGTTCGACGTGAACACGATGAAGGGATCTTTCGTGATCGCGAAGATCGCGGGAATCGAGTCGACAGCGAAGATGAGGTCGGTGATCTCGATCAGCACAAGCACCATGAAGAGCGGCGTCGCCAGCCGCTCCCCCTTCACCCGTACCCAGAATTTCTCCCCGTGGTAATCGCCTGTGGTCGGAATCACCGACTTGAAAGCGAGGAAGAGGGGATTCCGCTCGGGGTGCTCCTCCGCGTGGCGCTGCACGAGGAGCCGCACGCCGGTCAGGAGGAGGAGCCCCCCGAAGACGTAGAGAAGCCAGTGGAAGGCCGTTAGCGCCGCGGCGCCGACGAAGATGAAAACAGCGCGCATGAGGAGGGCGCCGACCACGCCCCAGAAGAGGACGCGGTGCTGGTGGAGGGTGGGTACTCGGAACGAGGTGAAGATGACGAGGAAGATGAAGACGTTGTCGACGGAGAGGGCCTTCTCGATCAGGTAGCCGGTCAGGAACTCCAAGCCCTTCTCGGGGCCGTGGGCCCAGTAGATCCAGGCGTTGAAAGCGAGCGCGAGGCCGATCCAGACGACGCTCCAGATGGCCGCCTCCCGGAACGAGACCTCGTGCGCCTTTCGGTGGAAGACGCCGAGATCGAGCGCAAGGAGAGCCAGGATGAGGCCGGTGAAACCGGTCCAGAGAAGGGGCGAGCCGATCGATTCGGTCATAGGTAGGCGGCAGACGTGCCGCGGCTAAGTGTCGCCCATAAGACGGAACCGGCGCAACAGGCGGGTGGCCGGAACGCTGGTCGGCGGCCGAAAGAAAGAAGGGGACCGCACGCGCGGTCCCCTTTCGGTCATCCCCTCGACGAGGCGACTAGTGCTTGTGGTGCTTCTCTCCCTGGCCGTCGCCGCGTTCGTCGTCGCGGTCCTTGTAGTAGCCCTGGGCCACCGCGTGCGACGGCGGGCCGCCCTTCCAGTGGCGGCGGTACTTCCCCGGCACGTTCACGACCGAGCGCGGAACCGAGGTCGTGCGGAGATGGACGAACGGTCCGCGCCAGTTGGCCGAGCGGTACCAGAATCCGTCCTCCACGAAATACCAGTAGCGACCGTAGCGATAGAGATCGCAGTCGCGATCGCGCACGTAATAGACCTTCGTGTCGGGCACGAGCATCACGTTGGGCTCGCTACGGAACGCGAGCGTCGCGCCATGGTAGGGGTCGCCGACCGAGACTCGGACGTCGACGCTCGTCGCGGCGTGCGCCGCCGCCGTGACGGTCGTCGCGAGCACCGCGGCCACGGCAAAGGCGTAAAGGTTGCGCTTCATGGGCCCCTCCTCATTCGATGGGATCGATGGCCCCGCGTGGGGACTCGAGGGGTTGTAGTGCAACCCGCGTGCCAAATCGGGTGACTCGGCAGGGGCCCAACTCGTTGTTGGATAGAGACTTGATGGGCTGGCCGAATTCGAGCCGCGCCTGAACCGTGCGCGACGCGTCACGCTCGCGCCGATCCGTGCATGCTGCGGGGCCTAGCCTAGCGGCGGCGCCCGGCGATCTCCGCGGCGAGCACGCGTGCGCTCTCGCGCTCTCGCCGCGGGGCTTCCGGGTGATCGAAGTCGACGGCGTAGAGTCCGAATCGCCCCTCGTGGCCGTCGGCCCATTCGAAGTTGTCCATCAGGCTCCAGTGAAAGTAGCCGCGAATGTCGGCGCCCGCCGCGCGCGCCCGGTCCACCGCGGATAGCGACCGGCGGATGAAGTCGCTTCGCCACCGATCGGCTGCGTCGGCGACGCCGTTCTCGGTGATCATCAGCGGAAGTCCGTACGCGCCGCACTCCGACACGGCTCGTTCGATGCCCTCCGGGTAAACCTCCCACCCCAGGTCGCTCACCGGCGCGCCGCGCCGTGCGCTCCGGGAATCCTTGCCGAAGAGCGTCACCATCCAGCGCGTGTAGTAGTTGAGTCCCAGGAAGTCGGACGAGCCCGCGAGCGAATCGACGCGGCGGCGGACCGCTTTGGCGCCCGGGATCGAGAGATCGATCGGGCCGCCCGCCAGCGCGCGGACCACCGCCTCGTTGAAGACCTTCCGCTGCACCGCCGCGGCGAGCCGGTCGAGAGGGTTCCAGGCGCGCTTCGGCTCGAGGAGAACCCAGTGCTTGGTCGCGCCGATGATCGTGGCGCGCCCGTCGCCGTCGGCATCGATGCGATCCGAGTCGCGGAGCGCGTGCGACGCGAGCGCGTGCGCCTCGAGGAGGTTGGCGATGACGACGAGCGCCCGCGAGCGATCGGCCACGCCGGGCGGCCAGACACCCGACGCGTAGCCGTAGAAGCCGAGGACCTCGGGCTCGTTCACCGTGATCCAGTGGTCGACGAGATCGGCGAGTCCGGCGCCGACCCATCGCGCGAGCCGCACGAAGTGGGGGAGATTCGCGTGCGTCTCCCAGCCGCCCAGCGCGGCGAACCAGCGTGGATTCGTGAAGTGGTGAAGCGTGACCATCGGCGTGATGCCGCGCGCGCGGCAAGCCTGGGCCACGCCACGATAGTGGGCGAGCGCCGCGTCGTCGTAGCGCCCCGGGACCGGCTCGAGGCGGCTCCACTCCACGGAGAAGCGGTAGGCGTTCAGGCCGAGCGCGCGGAGGAGATCGAGATCCTCCTCGTAGCGGTCCCAGTGGAGGCAGGCGCTGCCGGAACGGGCGCCTCCCTTGATGGCGCCCGGACGCTCCTCCCATTCCCACCAGTCGTTCCGGTCGTTCCCGCCCTCGACCTGATGCGACGAGGTCGCCGCGCCCCAGAGGAAGGGGCCCGGCGCGGCGGCTCCGGCTTGAGCGCCGCTCTCCCGCGGGGTAACGTTACCGTCCATGACGACCGTTCATCCGCGCCTCCACATGGGAACTTCGTCCTTCAGCCATCCGTCCTGGGTCGGCCCCTTCTACCCCGCAGGGACGAAGCCCGGCGATTTTCTCGCGGCCTACGCGCGCCGCTACGAGACCGTGGAGATCGACGCGACCTTCTACCGGATCCCGACGGCCGCGCAAGTGCGAAGTTGGGCCTCGAAGGTCCCTGAGGGCTTCCGCATCGCGGCGAAGGTGCCGCAGGTGATCACGCACGAGAAACTCCTCGTGGGGGCCGAGGAGGAACTGAGGCTCTTTCTCGCGGCGATGGACGAGGCGGGGGAGAAGCTGGGGCCCCTCCTCTTTCAGTTTCCCTATTTCCGGCGCGACGCGTTCGCCTCCGCGAAGCCGTTCCTGGAGCGGCTCGAGCCGCTCCTAGCCTCGCTCCCGCGCGACCGGCGCTTCGCCGTGGAGGTGCGGAACAAGACTTGGGTCGCGGAGCCGCTCCTCTCCCTGCTGCGCGAGCACGGCGTCGCCTTCGCGCTCATCGATCATCCCTGGATGCCGCCGATCGACGAAATCCTGCGTGGACCCGATCCGGTGACGGCCGATTTCGCCTACGTGCGCTGGCTGGGGGACCGCCACGGCATCGAGGCGAAGACCGAGTCGTGGGAGAAGATCATCATCGATCGCGAAGGGGAGATGGAACGGTGGATCCCGGCGCTCGCCGCGCTCCTCGAGCGAAACATCGAGGTCTTCGGCTTCTTCAACAACCACTACGCCGGCCACGCCCCCGGCTCCATCGCGCTCCTGCGCGACGTCTGGCGGCGGCTCCGCCCCGAGATCTAGGCCCGGTCGAGCCCCATCGCTCCGCTCAAGGAGCGCGCGAGATCGGCGGCCTGTAGGCGGATCTCCGGAATCGCCGTCGTCTCCCAGAGAAGGCCGCGGAGCGGCGGGCCGAGCGTGAATAGATCGCCGTGCGCCGCGCCCGCGGCGTCGAGGAGCGCGCCGCCAGGCTTCGCGTCGAGCCCGAGCCCGAGCGGTCCGGGGCGCGCGATGCCGCCATCGAAGAGTCTCTGCTGCAGGACGGTGGGATCGTCACCGTACCGGAGCGTCGGGCCGGTGGTGTTCACGATCCAGCCGGCGTGAATCACGGTCGTCTCCGTCGATCCCCTCGGCCGCACCTCGACCGTGAATCCCACGTCGTGCGCCGCTACCGACGCGACGCGCCCCGCCATCACGCGCAGGCGGCCTTCCGACCGCATCGCTTCGATGTGCAGGGCGATGGCCGGCGCCATGCGGTGGCGATGGATCTCCCAGTAGGGATGAAGGTGGCGAAGGAACCGCTCGCGCTCCTTCGAAGTCATGGCGCTCCAGAGCCGGGGCACGAGCGGCCGCACCGCGTCCGCGACCGATCGCCAGGAGCCGCCCTGCATTTCCTCCGCTGCGGCGTCCGTGCGGAGGCGGTGGAGAAGTCCGCGCGCCGTCACGGGAGGCTCGTCGAGGGCGGTCAGGACGTAGCCGGCGTCGCTCGGGCCGTGCGCGAGAGGCATGAGGCCGCGCGGCGAGACGGCGACGATCCCGCCGCGGTGACCGCGCCGGTCGAGGGTGAGCGCGACGTCGACCATCGTGAGGTGCGCGCCCAGGACGAGGACCGGTTCGTCGGGAAGAACGCTCTCGAAGGCGCCGCGGCGCCACGGATCGGCGATGAGGCGCGGATGGGCCGCGATCGCGGGTCCTAGTCCCGGTGGGAGCGCCGACGGCCGATAGCCGAACGCCACCACGACGACGCTCGCCATCCAGGCCGCGCCGCTCCTTCCGAGGAGCCGCCATCCCGCGCCGCGGCGAACGAGGTCGTCGATCTCCTCGCTCAGCACTTCCAGGACCACGCTCGGATCCGAGCGCTCGAGCGAGGACCGGAGCACGTCCTCCAGATATCTGGCATAGAGCCCGCGCGGGACGAACGCCTCGGGGACGGCCGCCGTGCGCCAGGTCGCGGCGTGGTCGCGTCCCTCCTCGCGCAGCCAGCGCACGAAATGATCCGGCTCCTCGGCGATCGCGCTCATCTTCGAGGCCGGGGCGTTCACCACGTGGTCGGGATCCGACGTGCCGTAGGCGAGCCCTGCGCCGCGCGAGCCGCGGCCGTCGAAGAGGACGACGCGCGCCGGGCGTCGGAGCGAGCGAAGGACCGCCGCCGCGGCGATGACGCCGCTCGCGCCGGCTCCGACGACCGCGATGGTTGGGTTCGAGGCGAACGTCACGTAGGTTTCCGGACCCTCATGAAAGCGCCGCTCGGATGTCAGGCCGTGTTCAGCAGCCGAGCATCCAGAGCGGCGCGAGGAAGAGCATGATCCAGATCAGGAACTGGACGATCGGATCCCGCGGATCGGGAAGCACCCCGGAATCCTACATCAAAAAGCGCCGGCTAGTCGCCGTCCTCCGAGTGCATGCGGTCGTCGATCCGGCCATCATGATCGTCGTCCATGCAGACCTTGATCGAATGGCGAATGGCGCTCTTGATCGCATGCGCGTTCTCGGCGACGCGCGGATCGAGGAAGCGGCCGTGCCGGTCCTGGAGCCACTTCGTGATGTCGAACGTGATGAACGCGGTGGCTGGGGTTTCGGCGTCGACGTGGAATCCGCCTCGAATCATGAATTCATTGTCGATGCGCGCGAGGAATGCGAACGGTCCGCCGCCCTCGCCGTCGATCGTTCCCTCGAGCCAGACGGTCGAGCCGACCAGGCCCGGAAAGTTCGCGGCGTCGAGGTCATGTGGGCGGAGCATCTGAAGGTGTCCCTGAATACGTTTGTAGTCGCCGGGCTCCACCATCATCGTGTCGAGACGGGCGGCAGTGCCGCTCAGGAGATCGATCACGAAGGGCCCGCGGAAGCGGACCTGCCCCTGATCGTTACCGTCGTGGTCTTCGCCGCCGTCGTCCTCGCCATCCGAAACGTCGAGCGAGTCGGTGGCGTCGAGCGAATCGGTCTGGCCGGTCGAGTCGTCCATCACCTCGGGGCGCACGAGGCGAACGTCGCGCACGACCAGAAGCGCCTTCGTGAAGGTGACCGGAATGGTGTCGGTGTCCGCGATCGCGGTCATGAACATCGCGGCGGCCGGCGCGGCGTAGCGCGCCGTCGTGCCGCCCACCCCTTGCGCCACGAGTGTGAGGGGAACCATCTGGGTCGGCCCGGTGCTCGCCTTGCCGCCGCAGCCCGCGAGGGCGAGGACCAGAGTTCCCGCCAAACCGCCGGCCACGAGGAGGCGGCGGGGGAAGTCCGTCAACTTATTGTGGGACATAAAATAACGCTCCTTTGGCAAGATGTCGTTCGCGGTGCCCTGACCCTGCATTCCAACCGCCCGATTATATCACTTCATCCTTCTTCGTGCCGGGCTGATCGGAGTGTGCGAGGATGCCTCACTGGCCATCGCTCCCACATCCGGAGACGCCCACATGCCTCGGTTTCGCACTCCCCCGACCCGTTTCCACGTCGCGATCGCGATCGCGGCCGCGGTCGCCTCGACGCTGGCCGTGACGCCGGCCGCGAGCGCCGGTATCGAGCGGCTCCCGGCCGACGTCCACGCCGCCTCCCAGGCAATCGCCCTCGATCTCGATCCATCGCGCGCGTCGTACTCGGGAACGGTGCGGATCGAGCTCACCGTGACGAAGAGCCGCCCCGACCTCTCCTTTCATTCGCAGAAGATCTCTCTGGGGACGATGGTCCTTCGAGGGGCGGCGGGCTCGAACGAACTCCGGGCGAAGAGCGAGGACGAGGAGGGGCTCGTTCATGCCGCGCGGGCCGACGGGGCGCCGATCGAGCCGGGCCGCTACACGCTGGAGATCGCGTTCACGAACGACTTCGACGAGCGAGCCTCGTCGCTCTATCGATTGAAGGTGGCCGACGACTGGTACGCCTTCACCCAGTTCGAGGCGTGCGACGCGCGCGCCGCGTTCCCGTGTCTCGACGAGCCGTCCGTGAAGGTCCCGTACCAGTTCACGCTCACCATCCCCGCGGGGGAGGAAGCCGTCACCAACTCTCCGGTCGTGAGCGACCGGACCGCGGAAGGCCGGCGGACCATCGTCTTCCTGAAAACGAAGCCGCTCCCTTCCTATCTCCTCGCGATCGCCGTCGGGCACCTCGAGTTCACCGCGGTGAAGGGGACCTCGATCCCGACGCGGATCGTCACGGTGAAGGGAAAGAGCGGGCTCACCGGCCCCGTCGCCGCTATGGTGCCGCCGGTTCTGGCCGCGCTCGAGAAGTACTTCGGGCGAGCCTATCCCTTCGAGAAGCTCGATCTCCTCGCCGTGCCCGAATACGTCTACGGCGCGATGGAGAATCCGGGCGCCGTGACCTACTCGGACCAGTTCCTTCTCTTCGATCCGAAGAGCATGAGCGTGTCGCAGCGCCGGACCCTGGCTCGCTTCACCTCGCACGAGCTCTCCCACATGTGGTTCGGCGATCTCGTCACGATGGAGTGGTGGGACGACCTCTGGCTCAACGAGTCGTTCGCCGAGTGGATGGGAGACAAGATCGTCACGCAGGTCTACCCCGAGCTCGACACCCGCGTCTCCGGCCTTTCGGAAACGGAACAGGCTTACACCGAGGACTCCCGCCTTACCGCGCGGACCATCCGCCAGCCTGTGACGACCGTCGCGAATCTCCTCTCAACGGTCGATGCGCTCACCTACCAGAAGGGGCAGAGCGTCCTCGAGATGATGGAGGCGTGGCTCGGCCCCGAGACATTCCGCCGCGGCGTCCTCGCCTACCTGAAGGAGCACGAGTGGGGGAACGCCGTGGAAGCCGATCTCTGGCGCTCGCTCTCGAAGGCTTCGGGCCGAGACGTCGGCGCCATGGGTTCGACCTACTTCAACCAGCCCGGCATTCCCATCGTGAGGGGCGAGCTGCTGGGCGATGGGCGGATGGTCCTCCGCCAGAGCCGCTTCCTCAACTACGGGCTTCGGGATTCGCTCTCTCGGCTCTGGCAGATCCCGCTGTCGATCAGGTACCCGACCCCGAAGGGCATCGCAAGGCACAAGATGTTGCTCGCCGGCTCCGACACCACGGTGACGTTGCCGGGGCTCGTCGCGCCGCCGGAATGGATACAGCTGAATGCCGATCAATCGGGGTACTACCGCTGGCGAGTCGAGGGAGCGGCAATGACACGCCTGGCAAGCGAGGCGGTGCGGGTGCTCACGCCGCGAGAGCGCTTCGGCTTCCTCCTGAACGCCTACGCGCTCCTGAAGGGGGGGGCTATTCGCGGCGACGAATACGCCAAGCTCCTCGTGGGGTTCGGCGACGACCCCGATCCCTCGGTGCTCAGCGCCGTGGCGGACGGGGTCGGCACGATCCACGCCTACTTCGTGACCGAGGATCTCAAGAGTCCCTTCGCCGAGTACGTTCGCCGCGTGCTCGGCGGCGCCCTGACGCGGATCGGCCTCGAGGCGAAGCCGGGGGAGTCCGCCTCGGTCTCGTCGCTGCGCCCCGAACTCTTCATGACGCTGGCCGACGAAGGGGAGGACGCCAAGCTCCGGACTTACGCGCGGACAGAGACCGATCGCTACCTCTCCGGCGAAAGCGTCGACCCATCGATGCAGGGCGCCTCGCTTCACGTCTCCGCGCTGGACGGAGACGCGGCGCTCTTCGACGTCTTCCGCAAGCGCTTCGAGGGAGATCCCGTTCCGTCGGAGCGGGGACGGCTCCTCGGCGCGATCGGCGCTTTCCAGGCGCCGGAACTCCGCGCGCGGGCGTTCGACTACGTTCTGAGCGGGCCCTTGAAGCCGCAGGAGCTCAACTACCTTCTCGGTTCGTTGGGATCCAGGCCGGAGCACGAAGAAGAAGTCTGGAACTGGGTGACGACCCACTACGATCCGCTCGTGAAGCGGATCCCGTCCCTCTACGCCATCTATGTTCCGTGGTTCGCGTCGGGGTGCGAGCTCACGCGGCTCGAGGCCGCCCGCGCCTTCTTCGCCGATCCCGCCCACCTACCCCCCGGTGCCGAGGCCGAACTCCTGAAGATGGCCGCCTCCGTCACCGAATGCGCCGGACTTCGCGAACGCGAAGGGGCCGCGCTCCGATCCTACCTGCATGAGGGCGTCACGGCGCCCTAGCGCCGGCGGCGAAATCGACGGGCACAAGAAAGGGCCGGGATCGCTCCCGGCCCTGCTGGATTCATATGGTTGCGGGGAGAGGATTTGAACCTCTGACCTTCGGGTTATGAGCCCGACGAGCTACCAGGCTGCTCCACCCCGCAGGGGTATACTCTCGCATTCGGGCTTCCCTGTAAAGTCTCTTTCCCGGACCGAAATCGGGGTCTAGCGGAGCGTGTCGGAGGGGGATTCCTGGTAGCGGTAGACGATCTCGTCCTTCTTCACGAGATGGAATCGCTCGCGCGCGACCCGCTCTTCCAGGAGCGGGTCTTTCGCTTGCGCCTTTCGGCGCCGCTCCAGATCGGTGACGCGCTCCGTCAGGACCGCCTGGCGATCGCGCAGCATGTCGCTCTCGTGGTGGAGCGCGGCAATCTTCAGGAGTCCGGTGTCGCTCAGGAAGAACGAGTAGGCGAGGACCGCGCCGACGAGACCGAGCGCCATCCAGATGTAGCGGAGTTTTCGCCTATCCTCCGGCCGCCGGCGCAGGAAACGGGAGGGAGGCGAATCTTTAGGGCTCGAGTAGGGGGAGCGCATCATGGCCGGGGCCCCCGTGAACGTCCCACGTCTATCGCGCGACGGCGGCGAGACGCCGGAAGGCGCCCGCGCCCGCGTAGCACGCTTCGTCGGCCAGATGCTCCTCGATGCGGAGCAACTGGTTGTACTTCGCGATCCGGTCGCTCCGCGAGAGCGACCCGGTCTTGATCTGCCCGGCGTTCACCGCCACGGCGAGATCGGCGATCGTGGTGTCCTCGGTCTCGCCCGAGCGGTGCGAGATGACCGTCGTGTAGCCGGCCCGCTTCGCCATCTCGATGGCGTCGAGCGTCTCTGTCACAGTTCCGATCTGGTTCAGCTTGATCAGGATCGAGTTCGCGACGCCCTCCTCGATCCCCTTGCGCAGGATTTCCGGATTCGTCACGAATACGTCGTCGCCGACGATCTGAGTGGCGCCGCCCATCCGGGTCGTCATTTCCTTCCAGCCTGCCCAGTCGCTCTCGTTCATCCCGTCCTCGACGGAGACGATCGGATAGCGATGGACGAGTCCCTCGAAGTAGTCGCACATCGCGCTCGACGAGATCCCCTTCTTGCCGTCGAGGTGATAGCTGCCGTCGTCCCAGAGTTCGGAGGCGGCCACGTCGAGCGCGAGCGAGACGTCCTTGCCAGGCTCGTAGCCGGCCTTCTCGATGGCGAGCACGAGGAAGTCGAGCGCCTCGGCATTGCTGCCGAGATTCGGCGCGAAGCCTCCCTCGTCGCCGACGGCCGTGACGAGCCCCTTGTCGTGGAGAAGCTTCTTCAGCGTGTGGAAGACTTCCGAGCCGTAGCGAAGCGCTTCGGAGAAATTCCGCGCGCCGAGCGGGACGATCATGAATTCCTGGATGTCGAGGTTGTTGTCCGCGTGGGCGCCCCCGTTCACGACGTTCATGAGCGGCACGGGGAGGACCTTGGCGTTCGATCCGCCGAGGTAGCGGTAGAGCGGAAGCGCGTGCGCCTCGGCCGCGGCGCGGGCGCAGGCCATCGAGACGCCGAGGAGCGCGTTCGCGCCGAGGTTCTCCTTGTTGGGCGTTCCGTCGAGGTCGATCAGGAGCCGGTCGACCGCGGTCTGCTCCGCGGCGTCCTCGCCGACGAGCCTCGCCGCGATGACTTCGTTCACGTTGAGGACGGCGCGCGCGACGCCCTTTCCGTGGAACCGCTTCGGGTCCTTGTCGCGCAGTTCCAGGGCCTCACGGGAGCCCGTCGAGGCGCCGGAAGGAACAGCCGCCCGGCCCATCGATCCGTCCCGCAGGGCGACGTCGACCTCCAGGGTGGGGTGGCCCCTCGAATCGAGGATTTCCCGGGCGAAAATGGAGGCGATTTGAGTCATCTCGGCACGGACGCTAGGCGCTCAAGTCGTGTTCCGTCAAGGGAAAAGCCTTGACGGACCCCCGGGCGCGGCCTACGGTGCGGCGCCGTGGGGCGGGCCCTAGCCGGGAGCGCGCCAAGGGTTCCCCCCGGAGGCCCTCAGGATGCTGAAACCCCGCCACCCCCATCAACGTAGAGAGCATGACCGTCCCGCAAGGGGGCCAGGCTAGATGGCACCAGACGAGCGGGAGTTGGTCCGGCGGTGCCTCGCCAGGGACGAGCGGGCCTACCGTGAGCTGGTCCGGTCGTATCAGGGCCCGGTGGTGAACCTGGCCTGGCGGATCACGGGAAGCGCGGACGACGCGGCGGAGGTCGCGCAAGAAACCTTCATTCGCGTCCTGCGCTCCCTGGCCTCCTACGATCCGGAACGGCCCCTTCGGTCCTGGATTTTCAAGATCGCGTCGAACCTCTCGCTCGACGTGATCCGGCGCCGGAAGCGGCGGCCCGTGTCGTTCGAGGATCTTTCGAACGAGGATGGGCCGACGATCGAGGCGGTCGATCCGGGACCGCTGCCGGACGAAGGGATGCGGCTCGAGTGGGCCTCCGAGCGGTTCGAGGCTCTCCTGGCCGACATGCCGGAGCACTACAGGGTGATCCTCCATTTGCGATACCGGGAGGAGCTCCCCTACGACGAGATCGCGGAGACCATGGGGATCCCGCTCGGCACGGTTAAGGTGAGACTCCACCGGGCCCACGAGATCCTGAGACGAAAGCTGACGGCACGAGGGACCACGACGTGAAATCCAACCTGACCTGCGACGCCTGCGAACGCGAACTGGTTGCGTATGCTGACGGCGCACTCCACGCCGCCGTCGCCAAGGTGATGGAACAGCACCTCGCGGCATGCGCTCGCTGCCGGACCTCGCTCGAGCTGCATCGTGCGATCGCGCGCCGACTCGCGACGCTTCCGGGGATTCCGGTTCCCGCGGGGCTCGAGAATCGCGTCATTCACGCCGTCAACGCGCCCGAACGCGCGAAGGCTTTCTGGGGCCGGCTTGGCGCCGCGTCGCTCGCGGCCTCCTTCGCCGCCACCATCGGAGGACTCGTCTTCTGGCCGACGATCGCGAAGGAGTGGGGTCTTCCCGATCCGGCTTCGGCCCTCGCCCGCGCTCTCGACACGGGCGTGGAGGGCCTGGTCGCGATTCCGAAACGAATCGCGCTCGATCTCACGTTCTACGGGCCGATCGCGCGCCAGATCCTGCGCTCGATGGAAGGGCTCGCCGCTATTCCCCACGCCGTGTTCGTCTCGCTCCGCTCTCCGGAAGCGCAGGCGACCGGCCTCGTGCTGTTGACCCTGGGCGTCGCGCTCTACCTCGTCTTGCGACCGTCCCGCCGCCAGGAAGGAGGGATCGGCCATGCGTGCCTGGCGCTCTGATTCGTGGAGTCGCATCGTGCGTGACCTGACCTCGTCCCGTTCGCTGATCGGGATCTTCGTGCTCGTCGCGCTCGCCCTGCCGTTCGCGCAGGGCCTCGCGCAGACGAAGGCGACCGTGAAGAGCACCGCCGACTCCGCCTCCGCGGACGAGAGCGGATTCAACGTTCGCGTCCGGGAGGACGCCTCCGGCGCCTCGGTGCGCGTCGGAAAGGACGTGGACGCGGCCGTCGAGCGCGCCTTGAAGAAGGTGGAGCGGACGAGGGGAAGCGTGACCGCACTGCCAACGCCCCCGGATGCTCCCGACGCGCCGGATCCCCCCGACTTCGACCACTCCGAGGGGAACGACCTCGTTCGCTTCGGGGAGGACATCACGATCCCCGAAGGGCGCGTCATCGAAGGTGACGTGGTCGCCGTGGGCGGGTCGATCACCGTCCTCGGCCGGGTGAAGGGTGACGCCATCTCCGTGGGCGGAACGGTCCACGTGAAGGGGAAGGGCGTTGTGGAAGGAGATGCCGTCAGCCTGGGCGGCGGTGTGCAGACGAGCGACAGCGCGAGCGTCGGCGGAAGCGACGTCTCCGTCGGGAAGTTCGACTTCGATCACATGAACCGAATGTGGCCCCTGATCGGCGCCATGGGGATGCTCGGCACCGGCGCGTGGCTGGTGAAGGTTCTCGTCGGCCTCATGATCACGCTCTTCATCGGCTGGATCTCGCTACTTCTGATGCGCGATCGGCTGGAGCACGCGGCGGGCGTGGTGCACGAGAGCTTCGGGAAGTCGTTCGTCATGGGGCTCCTCGGATGGGCTCTCCTGGTGCTCGCCATCCCGGTCGGAATCATCGCGCTCGTTCTCACGGGCGTGATCGCGATCGTGATCCTCTGCATCACGATCATCGGGATTCCGGTGGCGCTCCTTCTGGTCGTGGCGTTGGTCCTCGGCGTGATCGGCATCGTGGTGGGTGCGGTCTACGCGGGGTTCCTGGGATATCTCACGGGAACGATGTTCCTCGGCCGGCGGATCCTCGGAGAGCGGGTGGCCACGAGGCCGCTCCTCGCGGTGGCTGCCGGCGTCCTTCTGATCGGGGTGCTCCGGTTCGCGGGCGAGCTGATCAGCGCGCTCTCCTTCTTCGCCTTCCATCCGGTCGGGATGGCGTTCGGTTTCGCGGCCGCGCTCCTCAGCTTCATCGTGGCGTCGGCGGGGCTGGGTGCTCTGCTCACCAGCCGATTCTCGAAGGGTGCGATTCGCGTGAACGTCTTTTCGACGGGGACGGGAGCGCAGTGGGGATCCGCGCCGCCGCCTCCACCGCCGCCGCCCGCGCCGGGTCCGGCGGGGCCGACCGTGGCACCCCCTCCGGACGGATCGTCGGACGCGCCGTAGGCGGAGCCGAGAAGAGCAGGAAGTTGGAAGGGCGTGGTCGCCAAGCCGGCGGCCACGCCCTTATCGCTGTTCGAGAAGCCCGGGGACGAAACGAGGGCCCTTCACGAGCGCGCTGCGATCGCCGAGCCCCGAAAGGTTCACCGCCCACTCGAGCAGATAGGCGGGGAGCCCGCCAGTGTCGCCTTGCCCCGAATCACCGCCCGAGAGCCAATCCTCGATCTCGCCGAGATCGTCCGCCGATAGCGGCTTGATCGTCACCTTCACCGAAACGTAGTGCGCCGCCGTGGAATCGAGCGAGGAGGCGAGCGCCACGGGAAGGAAACGCGCGGTGAAGAGCGTCGAACGAAGCGAATCGAGGTTCGCGACGCTCCGTGTTCGCGGGGGATTCGCTCCCGAGCGGATGCGAAACGTCTTCGACCAGGGATCGTAGGCCACCTTGTGCTCGCTCCGGTAGGCCACGACGAGTTTGTCGAACCAGAGCGAGCGCTTCTTCCAGACGCCGACCTCGAACGTCACCGTGGCCGGCATGCCGCGGAGGAGCGGTTCTTCCAGCCTGGGCGTGAAGGGATTGTCGGCGTGGTACGAGACGCAGACGGCGTCGCCGACTCGCTCGACGCCGTCGACCACGAGGCCCATGTCGTTGCCGGCCCGGGCGGGCCGCGGCGAGAGGACCGACGCCAGCACCAACGCCAGCGCCAGCAAGGGCGCCGGCCCGACAGAGAACGAAGACCCCATTCGTCGGAAGGCGAAGCGCGTCACTCCCACGAGCCTCCCAACCGCACGCCGACGAGGAACGGGGCGTCGCTCTTCTGGAGATTCCTCGCCAGCGTGATCATGGCGGGACCCTCGGCGATTCGAAGTCCGATGCCGCCGTCGAGCGAGGGCCGCGACTCCTTCCACGCGTCCTTGCCGTAGAAGGCCGTGCCCCAGTCGACGAATGCGACCGCATGGAGGTTCTTGTGGAAGAGGTGCGAATACTCGGCGTTCACCAGGTAGAACTGATCGCCGCTCTGTGATTTGAACGGCTCGCCTCGAAGCGTCCCGATTCCACCCAGATCCCAGACCTTCTGCGCGGGGAGGGTTCCCGACTGCGTGGAGGCGGCAATGGCGCGCGCGCGAAAGCCCTGTCCCGGGGCCAGACGGTGGCGGATGTTTCCCTGGACGTGGAATCGGCCGTAGTCGAAGTCGCGCTCGATGGGAGCGCCCGCGCGCTCGTAGCGCACCTCGATGCGAGAGCCCCCCTTCGCGGGAATCGTCGCGGGCCCGACGCGGACGGCGCCCCAGACGAGCCCCTCTTCGCCTTCGTCGATCTGGGGATTCCCGCGAAAGAGATCGTCCACGCCCCAGAGGGCGACGCGCGTCGTCACGTCGAGCCAGCGCTGGTCCTCGAGATGCGCGCCGGCCGAGAAACCGGCGTCCCGTCCCGGCTCCACCGAGACGTGTCCCTCGAATCCCTCGGCCTCGTAGTAGTCGCGGTAGTCCTTCCGCGAGAGGAGCGCGAAGATCGTGTTCTCCGTTTCGCCCACGATCCAGGCGTCCTCGCTGGCGGTGCGCCGGTAGGCGGTTCCCCCGAGCGTGACGAGCCGGTGCCGTCCGATCGGCACGTCGGCTCCGAACTCCGCAAGCAGGCGGTCGCGGGAGTAGGCGTAGGTGGCCTGCGCGCGAAGGAGGGGAAGCGGGGCTACCTCGTTCAGGACTTTCAATCCGATCGTGAGGGCGGGCCCGTCGACGCGGTTGTAGCGGAATCCGGCGATCGGGGCGACGCGATACTCCTCGGGAAGTCCCGTGGAGAGCGTCTCCCACTCGGCCGGCTGCGTCACGGGCGCCGGCGCGCCTGCGATCGGCGCGGGTTGCGGCGCCGCCTCGGCCGAATCGGTCGGCGCGGGTTCGGCCCGCCCGCCGGCCGCCATGGCCAGGAGCGCGAGAATCGCGGCGGAGAGCCCGACGCGCGCGCTACGCACCCGCGGCATCCCGGGTGAGCCCGTAGCGCTTGATCTTCCGGTGAAGGTAGCCGCGATCCATGCCGAGCCGCCGCGCGGCCTCGCTCACGTTCCAGTCGCACTGGCGGAGCGTGCCGAGAATGGTGTCACGCTCGGCGCGATCGCGCGCCTGCTTGATTTCGCTCGGCGGCCCCTCGTCCGAATCGGGCGGCAGCACCTCCTCCACTTCGGTCGGTCCGATGGTCTCGCCGTCGGTCATGATGAGGAGCCGCTCGATGAGGTTCTTCAATTCCCGGATGTTCCCCGGCCAGCCGTAGGCCGAAAGCCGCTCCATCGCCTCCGGCGTCACCACCCGCTTCGGCCGGCCGTGCTCCACGCTGAGGCGCGCCACGAAGTGCTCCGCCAGGAGGGGCACGTCGTCGCGCCGGGCCCGGAGGGGAGGGAGGTGGATCGGGACCACGTTCAGACGGTAGAAGAGATCCTCGCGGAACTTCCCGCTCTGGATCTCGGAGGCGAGATCCTTGTTCGTCGCCGAGATGACGCGCGCGTCGACCGAGATCGTCTTCGTGGCGCCGAGGCGCTCGATCTCGCCCGTCTCGATGGCGCGCAGGAATTTCGCCTGCGTCTCGAGGCTCATGTCTCCGACCTCGTCGAGGAAGAGCGTGCCGCCGTCGGCCGCTTCCAGCCGGCCGCGCTTCAGGGCCGCGGCGCCGGTGAAGGCCCCCTTCTCATAGCCGAAAAGCTCGCTCTCGACCAGGTCCTTGGGGAGCGCGGCGCAATTCATCTTCTCGAAGGGGCCGCGCGCGCGGGCGCTCAGCCGATGAATGGCGCGGGCCACGAGTTCCTTCCCGGAGCCGCTCTCGCCCGTCACCAGCACCTTCGCGTCGGTCTTTGCCACCTTGGCGATCTCGGCGCGAATCTGCTCGATGACCTTGCTCTTGCCGATCATCTCGTCCACGCCGCCGACCCGCTCCCGGAGCCGCTCGTTCTCGCGGCGCAGCGCGCGCAGCTCGAGCGCGCGCTCCGCCGTGACCTGGAGCCGCTCCGGCCCGAAGGGCTTTTCCAGGAAGTCCGCCGCGCCGAGCCGAATCGCCTTCACCGCCTCCTCGATCGTGCCGTGGCCCGAGAGGAGAACGACGGGGAGGTCGGGCACCATGCTCTTCGCCGATTCCAGGAGCGCGAGGCCGTCTTTGCCGGGGAGGCGGAGATCGGTCATGAGGAGATCGACGCGTTCGGCCGCCAGGATCCGCTCGGCGTCCTCCGCGTTCGTGGCGGTGAGGACGTCGTAGTGGCGCTTCAGGGTGCCGGCGATCTCGAGGAGGATCGAGGGCTCGTCGTCGACCACGAGAATGCGAATCTTCGGCGACCCGCTCATCGGGCATTCCCTTCCATCAAGTCGTTTCCTTCCTGGGCGTCCCGGGGAGGGCGACGACCGCCCTTGTCCCTTCGCCGGGGCTCGAGACGAGATCGAAACGGCCGCCGTGTTGCTCCACGATCCGTTGTACCAGCGTGAGGCCGAGTCCGCTCCCGCTCGATTTCGTGGTGAAGCCAGGGTGTCCGGCCCGCTCGAGCGTCGCGGGATCCATGCCGGGGCCCGAATCGGCCACCTCGAGCGTCACCCCGTCCGCCTCGCCGCGACGCACGCGAATCGTGACGACGCCGCGGCCTCCCATCGCCTCGAGCGCGTTCTTGATCAGGTTCACGAGGACGCGCTGGATCTGGCCTGGATCGGCCCAGGCTACGGGAAGCCCCGCCTCCGCCTCAACGCGGAATTCGGCCGGCGAGGAACCGCGATAGAGCCGTGCCGCGTCCTCGACCAGCGCGGCAAGGTCGCACGCCTGCGGATTCGGATCGGGGAGCTGCGCCACGGAGGAGAACGCCGTGGCGAATTCCTGGAGCGAGCGCACCTCGCGAAGGATGGAATCGGCGTTCTCGCGCACGACCTCGGCGCGCGGCCCCTCGCTCCGCTTCGACTCCTCCTGGAGCCGCTGCAGGGCGAACTGGATCGGCGTGAGGGGATTTCGAATCTCGTGCGCCACGGCCCGCGCCACCTCGCGCCACGCCGCGAGCCGCTCGGCCTTCAGGAGCGCCCGCCGCGACGACTGGATCTCGTCGACCATCCGGTTGAAGGCGCTCCCGAGGTAGCGCACCTCGGAGGTGCCGCCCGGTGCCACGCGATGATCGAGGTCGCCCTGCGTCACGCGCTCCATTCCCGAGCGAAGCTCCAGGACCGGACGCGCGATGCCCCGCGAGACGGCCACGGCGAGAAGGAAGGAGACGAGCGCCAGGATCACCGTCCAGAGCGCGGCGAAGATCCAGAGCCCGCGTTGGGAGAGCGAGGTGTAGACGCCGAGGCGGCGGTACATCGTGAGGTTCTTCTGGAGCGCCTCGATCTCGGAGGAGACCTCGGGATCGAGCTGATAGCCCGCCAGGATGACGTGCGTCGCGCCGAGGCCCACCACGCCGCTCACCTGGCGCGGCACCTCCCCCCCCGAGACGATCCCCCCCTCCTCGCGCGCCCCGACGAGCGATTCCTTGTCCGGCGTGGGGAGCGTGATGCGCGGGCCGAGCCGGGCGCCGAAGAGGCGCTTCGCCGTCTCACCGCTCACGTCGTAGAAGCAGATGTAATCGAGGCCGCGGCTCCGCGCCTCGTCGCGCAGATAACGCTCGAGCGCGGGAAACTCCTTCGCCTTGAAGAGGCGCGTCGTCTCCGTGTCGAGCGCCTGGACCTCGTGGTGCTGGCGCGCGTCGCTACCGAGCCGCTCGATTCCCTGCCGAATCACCTCCAGCGACTGGCCGAGCGCACGCTCCGTTTCGGGATTCCGGAGCGCGGCGAGGCTCTTCGCGAGGTACTGCGTGACCGCGAAGGTGAGGCCAAGGCTCGGAATGAGGGCGACGAGGAAGAAGAGCGCAAGAAGGCGGGCGCGCAGCGTGCGGAACATCGCGCGCCGGGCCCCCTAGCGGGGCTCTACCTGCTCCAAACCGGCCAGCTGCCCGCAGGCGGCGCCGATGTCGACTCCCTGGCTGTAGCGCACGGTCACGGCCGCCACGCGCGGCGCCAGGTGATCGACGAAGCGCTGAATCCGCTCGGCGGAGGGGCGCTTGAATTTGCCTGGTCCGATCGGGTTGTACGGGATGAGGTTGATCTTGCAGGGTATCTGCCCGACGAGGCGCACCAGTTTCGAGGCGTCGCCGACCGAGTCGTTGATCTCTTCGATGAGGATGTATTCGAACGTTACCCGCCGCCCCGTCGCCTCGACGTGGTGCCTGACGGCCTTCATGAGCTGCACGAGCGGGAAGGTTCGGTTGATCGGCATCAACTTCGAGCGCGCATCGTCGGTGGCGGCGTGAAGCGATATGGCCAGGCGATAGCGATGGCCCTCGTCGGCGAGCCGGAAGATCTGCGGCACGAGGCCGACCGTGGAAATGGTGATCCGCTTCGGCGAGAGCCCGATTCCGATCGGGCGCGGCTCGGTGAGAAGGGCGAGGGCTCCCATGACGGCATCGTAGTTCTCGAGCGGCTCGCCCATCCCCATCATGACGACGTTGAAATCGTCGATGCCGGCGGGAAGCTCGCGGCGAAGCCGAAGGGCCTGTTCCAGGATCTCACCGGTCGTGAGGTTCCGGCCGCGCCCCATTCGTCCCGTGGCGCAGAAACGGCAGGCGAAGCCGCAGCCGTGCTGCGAGGAGAGGCAGAATGTGTAGCGCTTCGGCGTCGACATGAAGACCGACTCCACGATCCCGCCGTCCTCGATGCGGAGGGCGAGTTTCCGCGTCTTGCGGTCGGGGGTCTCGCGGCGAGCCGTCTCGCGGAGCGAGCCGATGCGATAGTGGTCGGCCAGCTTCGAGCGGAGGGCGCCGGGGAGATTCGTCATCGTGGCGAAATCGCGAGCGCCGCGCGCGTAGATCCATTCGGCAACCTGCCGTCCGCGATAGGGCTTCTCGCCGAGGGCAAGCAGGCTCCGTTCCAACTCGTCGACGGTGAGACCGAGAAGGTCGTCCCGGGAGTCGGTGGGGGCGGCGCGGCCAGAGGGCCCGCCATTTGGCGACAGGATAATGGGTTCCGGCTTTACAGGCATAATACCCCTATGCTACGTTCCGGTCGTTCCCGCCGTCAACCAGCGGCTGACGGCGCGCCTCCCCCCGTGAGAGGGCTCGAGCCACGACCGCTCCTACGGAGACCACCGTCCGCATCGGCGCCGTCGATATCGGCACCAATTCGGTCCGCCTTCTGGTGGCCGATGTCGATTCCCAGCACCGACTTAGAAC
>Ga0315278_10001220_pt1 | contig 22408 bp, 14 predicted proteins | sample YL17G06_0_MG_FD_203880 | JGI IMG/M metagenome (GOLD analysis project Ga0315278, IMG submission 203880) | Sediment microbial communities from Yellowstone Lake, YNP, Wyoming, USA - YL17G06_0 | ecosystem: Environmental > Aquatic > Freshwater > Lake > Sediment | place: USA: Wyoming | collected... | reverse complement strand
CCCCTCCCTCTCCCCGTCTTTCTCCCGCTCCTTGCTAGGTCTCCCTCGTCATCAACTACGACCTGCCCACCCAGCCCGAGAACTACCTGCACCGCATCGGCCGGTCCGGCCGCTTCGGCCGCAAGGGCGTGGCCATCAACTTTGTGACGAAGGACGACGAGCGCCTCCTGTCCGACATCCAGCGCTTCTACAACACCCAGATCGAGGAGTTGCCCTCCAACGTCGCCGACCTCTTGTGAGCGCGCGCGCGCGCTCGCGCTCGCGCGGCAGAGGCACCCTGCACGCCCCAGCAACCGTCCAGCCGGCCCACAGAGGAATCGTCGAACAAGGACGAACAAAAAAAGGTGACTGGATGGATTGGATGGATGGGGAGGTGACAATGATATGGGAGAGGTGGTGGTGGAGTGTGTGTGTGTTTGTGGCCACGCCAGGTGAAACAAGTCTGGTTTCCGACCTACCTGGCCGGCACTCGTGTGTGTGCATGTGTGCGTGTGTGCCCTGGGGCTGCGTTTTGGATGAGAAAGGGCGCCGTCGGGCGTGCGTTAAATGCTTGGTTTTTTGGGGAGGGTGAGGGTGGGTGGGTGGGGGGGAGATCGAAGGAGAGAGAGAGGTTTCAGGGGTGGAGAGCGCTGTGTGTGTGTGAAGCGTGCTCCCTCCTCTTCCCGTCCGACGACGCTCGTCACATGCGCACGCGGCTGGGCGCCTGTCGCGCTCACTCAGCTGGGTGCAGCGCTGCGATTTTATTTATTTATTTTGTCTCCTTCGGGAAACCCACCTGAAGAAGAAGAAAAAAACCGACAATGGCTCTCTTCCATCCCATCCCCCCCACACGTCTTCGTTTCCTCGCCTCTCACTTCTCTCCCTTTCTTTCTCTCACGCCGCCTGCAGCAGCTTGCGCACCCCTTCATACCCCTCCCCCTCCAGCACGTCCGCCACCTCCGGCCCCCCACTGTAAATGATGCGCCCCGCCTCCATCACATGCACCTTGTCTGGGGCGACTAACGAGAGGAGGCGCTTGTAGTGCGTCACCATCAGCGTCGCCGCGTCCGGGCGGCGCAGCCCCACGACCGCGGCCGCGACATCGCGCAGGGCATCGATGTCAAGCCCCGAATCGATCTCGTCCAGGATCGCCAGGTCGGCCTCCATGACGGCCAGCTGCAAAATTTCATTCCGTTTTTTCTCGCCGCCTGAGAACCCGGCGTTCACGTCCCGGTTGAGGAAGGAGGGGTCCATGTTGAGCGCCGCCAGCTTGGGCGTCAGGTATCCGTAAAACTCAATCGGGTCCAGCTCAGGCAGGCCCCGGGCCTTGCGCCGGGCGTTGCATGCCAGGCGCAGGAAGTCGGCATTGGCCACGCCCGGCACTTCCGTCGGGGATTGGAAGGACAGGAACACGCCGGCCCGGGCCCGGTCCTCCGGTTCCAAGGCCAGCAAGTTGGTGCCCTTGTAGAGGACTGGGGGGGGGGGAGGGGGGGGGGAGAGAGACAGTGTGAGTGGAGATTCGGATGGAGAGGGGGCGAGGTTGAAAACGGGCGCGGGCACTACCAGTTGTGCCCGCGCTAGGTGAAAACAAAACTACTCTCCCATCACATTTTTTTTTTCTCCTTCTGGCTACCTTCTCCCGCCGTGACCTCGTAGTCCGGGTGGCCGACCAAGACCTTGGACAGCGTGGACTTGCCGGACCCGTTGGTGCCCATGATGGCGTGCGTCTGAAATGGGAAGAGGGAGAGAGGAAAAAAAAAAAGAGAGGGGATGTGTGATGAGAGGGGAGAGGGTTGGTGAAATAGCGGCTAGCCGTTGACGCTCTCTCCGCGTCTCTCTCTGATTCTTACCTCGCCCGCCTCCAGGGTCAGGTTGACGCCCTTTAAAATTTGTTGGCCCGTCGCCGCGATGCAGGCCTCTAAGCCCCGAACTTCCAGGAGGGGAGGGGCGGCGGCGGCGACGACAGTGGCACTGTATATATAGGAGAGAAAAGTGTTTGTAAGCGGCGGGTGTGGTGAGAGACAAGGCGGCGTCATGAAGAGAGAGCTGGATTTTTGTCACAGGGCACGCAGAACTTGTGCTGCACTAGTGACCCCAGCTTTCAGTGCAGAGGATGGGCAGGGAAAAGGCAATCAGGCCCCCTTGCCCCGGGGCCACCGCTGTGCGAATGGCGAGCACTGGCCGCCGCGGCCGGGTGTTCTCGGCAAAATCCCAAGCACGCACGACTCACCGAGCCCGCGCGCTCACGGGCCTGCGGGTGTAGGTGACCGACGATGACGGGGAGGAAGGCAAAGCGGCGGCGCGCATGGCTGCTGCTGCTGTGTGCGAGAGAAAAACGACACGCTTGTGAAAGAAAAGATAGAGAGTGAGATCACTTGCTTTTTCATGATGCGAGTGCTCCTCCCCTCTCATGCGCCCTGCCCTTCACCCATCCACGCCCACCGCCCGGCCTGGCCCCTCCTCCAGAGCCTCCACCACATGCCCTGATACACGCCTGCCTGAGCGGGCACGCTCCTGGGCCCCCGCCGCCCCCACCACACCCCTTTGCATCGGACGAGCTTTCCGCCCGGACCTCTCGCCCTCTTGTCCCCGCCGCGGGGCGCCGCTCGCCGCGGCTTCCTTTGACCAGGTGCAGGCGGCCGTGTGTGTGTGTGGAGCTTGAGCCAGGGTCACTGCCTGGGCGGGTCAGATGTGCATCATTTGAACAAAAAAAAACTCACAGTCGTGCAAAACACACAGGCCGGCGGCGACCCGACCCGGGGCGACGGACGGCGGTGGACGGCGGGGGTGACGGCGCGGGCGTTCCGGCCCGTGCGCATCGGCAAGAAGGGTATGATAGTACTCCAGATCCCTGTGGCGGTGGTAGCTGCCCTCATGCCGACCCTGGCGCCCGGCGACCGCGTCACCTTGATCAGCACCGGCGAAGGGGCGCCGGGCACGCGCGACAAAACCTACCAAGTCACGTTCCGTCAGCAAGATAGGTTGTTTCCTAACGGTAGCCGCTCTATTCAATCACGTTTCAGTGATGGTTGGAGCGACGTTGCGACCGCCCTCGCCCTCACCGCGGAAGACGCGATCCGGTTCGAAGGGGTGGGAGAGGGCGGCGGCGTCCCTGGCGACGGCTCGAAACTCGACCTGCGCGCCTCGGTCGTTCGCCACCTGCCGGACCACCTGCTGCCCTGGCCGCGCACGGGGCGTGTGATAGTCCACCCGAGCGCGTTGAGTAGCACCCCGTGTCTGAACGTGACAACCTTGGCGTTCCAAGCCCTCTTCCCGGATTGTGGCGTGGAAATGATGGTGGACGTGATGGTCGAGGGCGCCCAGGACCGGGTGTGGCCGGTCAGGTTGTTGCGGAAACATTGGTACCAAGGAACGCGCAAAACCAGTAACAACTCTGGACAGCTTTCAGCTGGCTGGGCAGCCCTGCGGAAAGCCTTTGGCGGCACCCTCCACCCCGGCACGACCCTGGAAATGACCCGCGAGGGCGACGGCTTTGGTGGGTCTGGGCCACGTGTGGTGGACATGCGCGTGGTTGACGGCGACGACGACCAAGTCGATGGCTGAAGCGTTGCCTCAACCTGGTAACCTGTGGAAGGCGGCGCGTCGGGGCAGGCGGGCCTTTCCGGCTGGCGCTGGTCGCGCCCTGAAGCGCTTGCCCTGCTGCGCGGCGAACGCGGCCCCCCCTGCGCGTGTGGGGTGGGCCTGGGTGATGGGTGGGATAAGGTCGGTCCGTGGGCGCGGCATGGTGTCAGGACTGTGGCGGGACGGCGGGGCGTGTAGTGTGATGGCAGGGGGACGGGGGGGGGAGAGGTTGAAAACGGCGACCGTCGCACGCAGACTTCCAAACTAACAAAAAGCACCATGCCCCTCCCCTCCCTGCTGGGTGCCCTCCCATCCACGCCCACCCCAGGCAACCGGGGTGCGGCCGCGCTGCTGGGGTGCGAGCTGGGCGCGTACGCGGCGGGGAGCGAGGTGGTGGTTGTTGATGTGAGTTTTAAGATAAAACGATGGGATTGAGGGGAGGGGCCGGTGGGTCTCTTTTCGTAAGGGGGCCGCACGCCGGCGCGCGCCGGCGCGTACGAGCTGCCACCCTCCCCAGCTATAGCTGAATAGATGGGCGATCAGCCCTGGGGACCCTCCCACGGGGCGAGCGTGAGCATCCACGAGAGTGGCCGTCAAAAACGTAAAAACACCGCGCCGTGCGCTCTCCAACCTCGCGCCCCCTCTCCATCCATCCATCCCATCACTCACGCCCGCCCGCCCTCTCTCTCTCTCTCTCTCTCTCTCTCCCTACCTCCCTCCTCAATCACAGCTCCGCACCATGGCACTCGCCGCCATCCTGGCCGGTGCCCACTGCGCCTCCCCCGTCACCGCCCTGGCCTGGTGCCCGGGCGCCCTGGGCGGCCGCGACCCGGCCTCTGGCCTACCCCTGCCCCCGCGCCTGGTGTCGGGGGACGCGGCCGGCCGCCTGGTCGCCTGGGACGTGCGCAGCCGGACGCCGTTTGCGGTCCTGGCGGACCCCGTGCTGGCGGCGACGGGCTCCTCCGCCCGCGCCCACCACTCCCCACCCGACGCCGCCTCCTCCTCCTCCACCACCGCCATCCGCGCCCTGGCCTGGGCGGGCGGGGACGCGGACGCCGTCTTCGCCCTCGCCGGCGGCGGCGGCCTGGCCCTGGCCTGGGACGTCCGGGGCGGCGGCGTGGCCTGGGCCCGGCCCTTCGACGCCGGCCTGGGGTTGGCGTCCCTCGCGGCCGACCCGTGCGACCGGCGCAGGGTGGCCGCCTACGGCCCGGCCTCCGGCCACGTCGTCTGCATCGCCCTCCCCTCCACCTCCGCCCGGCGGGCGTCCGATGCTGTCGTCTCCTCCTTCCGGGTCGGGGGCGGCGGGGGCGGCGGCGGGGGCGGGGACATCGGTCTGTCCCTCGCGTTCTCGCCCGCTGGGGACGCCCTCGTCCTGGCGTGCCCCCGCGAAATCACGCTGTACGACCTGGAGCGGGGCGCCCTGGCCCCGCCGGCCGCCGTCCCGCGAGGGGGGCTCGGCCCGGTGGCGGCCATCCTCGCCACGCCCCGCCGGCGGGCGGGCGTGGGGGAGGGCGGGGGTGGCGAACCGCCCTCCTCCCCCCTCGACCTGCTCCACCTCTGGCACGGCGACGGGTCCGTTTCCGCCTGGGCCCGCGCGCCCGGCGCTGCCTCATACGCCCTGCTGAGCGTGGGACGGACAGCGCCGGCGGGGGGCGGGGGCCTGGCCACCCCCCGGACGGGGGCGGGCGCGGTGGTGGCGGTCGCGGCAGCCGAGCGGCGCGCGGTGTGGACGGGTGGTGGTGGGGCTCCCGCTGCCTCCTCCCCCTCCCCCTCCTCCTCCTCCTCCTCCTCCTCCACTTCTGACGACGAAGGCGGCGCCCCGCCCGCCTCTGAAGGCGAGGATGCGCTCCTCATCCTTGCCGTCGACGACGCGGGCGGCATCGCCAAGTGGTCGCTGCCCCTGAGCGCCGGGCTGGCGAGGGAGGCGGCCCCGCCGCTGCCGCCGCCGCCGCCGCCGCCGCCGCCCGCCCCCGCCCGGCCGCCCCTCCTCCTGCCGCTCACGCTCGAGGCCGTCCTCCACACGCCCGCCCCGGGCATCACCTGCCTGGACGCCTGCCCGGCCCCCGTGCTCTCCTCGGCGGGCGGCGTCGGCCCGGCCGCGGCCGCCATCCTGGTCGCCGCGGGCGGTGGGGATGGCACGGTGTGGCTCGCCGCGCTCGCCCGGGGCGCGTGCGGCGCGCCCCTGGGATTCACCCCGGGCGCGGCCGTGGCCGCCCACGCCGCCGGCCACCCCGTCCGCGGGGTGGCCTGGGTCGGGGCGGGCCCCGCCCTTGTCTCCTTCACCAGCAGTGCGTGGGACCACGAGGGCGGGGGCGGGGGTGGGGGCGGGGGCGGCCTTGGCGGGGGCGAGCCGCCGCCCTCCCCGTCCGCCGCCCCGGCCTCCTCCGCGCCCGGCGCGCCGCCCGCCGCCGCCTCGAATGAGGTGTGCTTGATCGACGCCCGCACCCGCACGGTCGCCCACCTCGCCCCGCCGGGGCTGCTCCTGCCCGGGGGGACCGGCAACAGTGCGGGCGCAGCGGGCGGCGGCGTCGGCGGCGGCGGGGCGCTGGCAGCCTTCCCACCGCCGCCGCCGCCGCCCGCGCGCGCGCCCGTCCTGGCCGCCCGCCCCTCCCCCTCCGGCCGCTACCTGGCCATCCTCCTGCGGGGCGCGCCCGCCGAGTTGTGGGACCTGGGCGGCCCGGGCCCACCGTCGTGCGTCCGCACGGTGGACCTACCCTTTGTGGACGCGGCCTGGGTGGGCCCCGGCGGGGCGGCCCCCGCCGAAAGAAGCTTGCTGCCCCTTTGTGACGCCGCCGGCGAGGGCGGCGCGGCCACCCCCCGCCCCTCATCGCCCTCCTCGCCGCCGCCGCCGCCGCCGCCGCCGTCCCGCCGCCCCTGGCGTGCGGCCTGGGCCAGGGGCGGTGATGGTGCCCCACCCTCCCGGTCGCCCTCCCCCGTCCGCACCATCAGCGACGCCCTGCAGGACTGCGGAAAGGGCGGAGAGGCGGCGGCGGCGGCGGCGGCGGCGCCTCGGCCCGCCGCCCCGGCCGCGGCCGCCCGCGCCGGCGCCGGCGGCCAGGAAGTGGAAGCCTCCTCTTTTGAACGCCTGGCTTTCGCCCTGGCTGACGGCCGAGTGGGCGTCCTGCGGTGCGCGGGGGGGGCCCTGACCGACGACGGGGCGGCGGGCCCAGCGTGGGGCGGGCGGGGCAGCGCCGGGCCGCCCGCCTCCTCGCCCCTCCCGCCCTCCGGCCCGGCCACCACCGCCGTCGCGGCCTGGGGCCGGACGGTCATCCTGGGCGACGTGGACGGCGGTCTGCACGCCTGGAACGTCGACACGGGTGCCGTGTCGTCCTCGCCGGGGGGCGGGGCGGGCGGGCTGGGCAGCCCTGTGCGCGCCCTGGTTGCCGCGCCGCCCCCGCCCGCTGCGCTCGCGGGTGGGGGCGCGTTTTTCCCGGGCGTTGCTCCTCCCCCGCCTCCTCCCCCGGACCCGCGCCGCCCGCCCCTCCCGCCTTTGCCCACCCCGTCCCCACGCATTGCCGCCCTGTTTGCGGACGGCTCGTACGGCGTGTGGGAGGTGGTGAGCGGAGGGAGCGGGGGCGCGTCCTCCATCCACCCCGTCCTCCCGCGCACCCACCTCTTGGGCGGCTCCCCTTACGCCTCCCCCCCCGCCTCCTCCACCCCGCCCGCGGCGGACATTGGGTGGGCGCCCCTGCCCCCCCCCGTCGGCGGCGGGGCGGTGCTGTTGCTGGCGGGGCGGCAGCGTGGCGGCGGGAACGGGAGCCCGCGCTCGCTCCCTGGCGGCCCGCTGCTGGCGCTTGACGTCGCGACGCCGGCCCTCCCGCCCGCCCGCGGGGGCGGCCCCCTGGCGCAGGCGAGCGCGGCGGCGTCGGCCACTCCCGGCGCCCGAGCGGCGGCCTTCCGGGCGCTGTTGAGTGGGGGAGGCGGGGCGGCGCGGGAGGGCGAGGCCGCCCAGCCTCCCCTCCTTCCTCTCCCTCCCCCCCCGAACACGCCACGCCTCGTCGCCGCCACGCCCCTGGCGCCGCCGCCGGCTTTGGGATCGGCGACACTGCTGCCGCCTGCCTGGCGGGCCCTCCTGGCCCTCATCCTCCAGGGCGGCATCGAGCCGGCGGCGCTGAAGGAGGCGGCGGCGGCAGCCCCGGGCCCAGCCGCCGACGCCGCGCTGGAAACCGCCCTGTGGGCCGCCCTCCCGCCCGGTTCCGCCGCCGCCTGGGCGGGCGGCCTCTCGCCTGGCGCCCCTCGCCCCGTCGCCCGCCTCTCGTCAGCCACCGAGCAGGAGGTCGCCTACCTGTCACACGGGGAGCGGGAGTGGCTGCGGCCGTCCACGAGCTCGGCGGACGGGCTGCTGGGAGGAGGGGTTGGTCTGGCCGCACCACCACCAACCCAGCCTGAGGGCGCCGCCGCCGCCCCCGCTGCCCCCGTCCCTGGCCCCGCCACCGACGCCCGCCTCGCCTCCGCTGTGCGCCTCCTCGCCCGCGCCCGCGCGGGCGGCCGCCTGCTGACCCGGGGCGAGTGGGCCGCGTACGGCGAGGCGGCGTCTGCCCCCTCCCCGGCCGCGCGCGCGGCCGTGGCCGCCGCGGCTGGGGGCTGTGCGGAGGAGGCCGCCTTTTGGGGCGGCCTGCCCACGCAACTCGCCGCCTGGGCCGCGGACAGCGGGGTGCAAGGCGCTGCTGCTGCTGCCACCAAGCCCTCCCCTGCCCTCCCTTGGACGCCCGCGGCCGCGGTGGCGGCGTCCCGGGAGCGGAGCGAGTGGCACGTGCCCGCCCCGCCCCCGCCTCCCGGCTCCTCCCCCCAACCCCGCGCCCGTGGCGGCGGGGGGTACGGCCGGGGCCCGCCCTCACCCAGCCCACCGCCCGCCCCCACCGGCACGCCCCCCACCCCGCACGACCTGTGCATCCTGGAGCGCGTGGCTCTGGGAGACAGGGCGACCGCGGTCGGGTTGCTGCTGGCGGCGGCCGCCCCAGGCAGGTCGGCCCGCCAGTACCGGGAGGCCCTGTGCGCGGTTGCCCTGGCCGCCGCACCGGACGCAGGTGGCGCGACCGCCCCCCCCACACCCCCTCTCCTGGCCCAGGCGTGCAAGGTCGCGGCGGCCAACGCGGCCGCGGCAGGGGATGGGCTGGCCGGCGCACCGCTCCTGCTGGCGGCGGGCCTGCCGTGCGATGCGGCGGCCTGCCTGGCCGACGCCGGCTTGTGGCGCCTGGCCGTCACCCTCGCCTGCACGGCCGTCCCGCCCGGCAGGGACCGGGCGGGCGCCCTGGACCGGTACGCGGCGTACGTGGAGCGGGAGGCGGGCGCGGGGTGGGCGGGCGCGGGCGTGCGCGTCGCGAGCGGCGGGGTGTGCGCCGCGTCGGCGGCCCTGGCGGCGGCGGGGGCGCCCGATGCGGCGGCGTGCTTGCTGGAGGCCGCGGCTGCGGCTGGCGTGGGGGATGCTGATTGCGGGCAGGTGGGGCGGCGGGCGGGGGATGGAGGCGCGCGAGCGAGGCACGCGGCGGGCGTGGTCGGCGCGCTGTGAACGTAGAATGAGAAAACAGAAATGTAGCCGGACAAAACAACAGGAACTCATCTCACCACACCCCAGGGGGGCGCGCGTGTGTGTGCGTGCCCTGTAGAGTGGGCGCACGCGCACTCTGGGCGCGCCTCCAACGCAAAAAGAGGAATATGAAGCAATATGAAGCATGAAGCACCCCCCCTCTTTCTCCATCTTTTGACCTCCCGCACCGTCCATGGCGGCGGCGGCGGCCCGGGCGAGGGCGAGGCGGTCTAGTCCATGCATCCATGCGCCTCATTCCCCTATTTCTTCAAGGCTGCAGCACCTCCACCTTTGTGATCGTCGCCTCGCAATTGCCCGGGTCCGCAAACCACAGGTTCCCCGGCTTCGTCGCCCGCACGCCGACCGAACCCGCCGTCGACGGTGGCGCGATGACCTTCTGCTTCTTCTCGCCGTCCCCGAACTTGGACGGGCAATTCGGTCCAACGAACTGCGTGACGCCCAGGGGAGGGGCGGCGTTTTCCCAAAGGAATGTCAAAACCGTGTCGGGGCAGACTGTGAGCGGGGCCGCGGCGGCGGCATCGGTTTTGGGTCGGGGGCCCCAGGCGATGAAGGGGAAAGAGGGGCCGCCGGGGCCGCCGGAGGACCAGGCGAAGGCGTTCGGGCCGGAGGTGGCGGTGCTGCCGGAGCGGCAGGGCTGCGCGATGTGTAATGCGGGGAGAGATAAGAGGTGAATGAGAGGGTCGGCGCGCGCGCGCGGCCGCCTCTTTTTTCTTTCTTTCTCCCCCCTCCCAACCCCAACTCACCCCGCCCGACCCGCCGCCGCCGGAGGACCCGATCGTCTTGCCGTCCCCACTGGCGACGGCGAACCCGCTCCCTGTGGTCGAGGTTGCGAGGTTTGGCTCCTGCGCCAGGCGGCGGCCCGTGCGCACATAGGTCGAGTTGTTGAAGTCCGTCGCAAAGGCGGCAGTGTTGTCCCCGCTCGCGCTCGTGGCCGTGTCCGCGGACGCCAAGGCGAATGCCAGGGCGACCATGAAGGTGGTTACCAGGGCACACACGCGCATCATTCTGTGAGTCGGGGTGGTGGTTGTGAGGGGTGTGCGCGGTAGAAAAGAAAACAAACAAACACGCGTGTGATGACAAGGTCGTGAGAAGCGCGCGCTTCTCCTCCATTTTTCTCCATCCCCCTTTTGAAAATCTACACTACACAGCCTAGCCTCTCTCCCTCTCCAGCTCTCTCCTTTCCATTAGATGGCATCCCGCATCACAAAACCCAGGCCCACGTACAGATGCCAGTTTATGTGGCAGTGTACCAGCCAGGCGCCGGGCGAGTCGACAATCCAGCGCAGGCGGAGGTAGCCGGAGGCGGGCAGGGTCACTGTGTCGCGCGCGAGCAGGGGCGGCAGTTGTGCCTCCTTTGGCAGTTGCGGCTCCTGCGCCTGGGCCGCTGCCAGGGGCGAGTCCGGGTCCGCCCGCATCGGGTCGGCCGGCGTGCCAAAGCCGGACTCCATGACAAACACCCAGTGGCCTGAGAGAGAAAGAGAGAGAAAAAAAAGGTGTGAGTGATCAAGGATGGGGCGAATGGTTGTGCTCTAAACGCAGGCCGCGCGCGCACGCTCTCTCTCCCTCTCTCCCACCCTCTCTCCTCCTCACCATGCGTGTGGATGGGGTGCGGCCCGTCATCCCCGTTGATGAAGGTCAGGTCGACGACGGTGCCCAGGTCATTGTCGATGACGTGCCAGCCGACCGACGACGCGGGCGGGAGCACGGTCGCGTTGGCAGCCGGGACCGCGTTCTGGTAGCCCTCGCCCTCCGGGTTGCCGTAAATCCGTTCCAGCAGGCTGGGCCCGTACTCGGGCGGCTGCAGGGAGATGCCGTTGACGTAGAAGAAGGACTGGTTGGCGGCGTTGGGGTTGGATATGACGTAGAATTCCAGGGACTTGGCCGGGTTGGGCGGGGACAGGGCAAAGGCGGCGGGGTGGCTGGCAGGCTGGGGCGCCGGCCCTCCAGCCGCCGCTGCCGCCGGCCGCCCGGGGCTCGCCCGTGGCCGGAACGCCGTCCCCGACCGCATGCTCTCCCGGACGGAGATGCGGACCGGGTCCAGCTCGTCCCGGTCGTGCACGTGCTTGGCAGCGGCGGCGGTTGTGGGACCCGCCTGGGCGCTGTCGCCCGCGCCCGGCCCGTCCTTGGGCGCCGCGTCCAGCGCCGCCACGACCTCCGCCGGCACAAGCCCAGGCACGGCCAGGAGGTCGGCCACGGCCACCCGGTCCGCCCCGGCCTTCCAGGGCAGCGTGCGCGGCGGGGTGGCGGGCGGCAGGGCGCCCCCCAGCTTTTGGCCAGGGTCCAGCAGGAGGCCCGCCAGCCCGCCCACGCCCCCGCTGAAGTCCAGGACGGCGACGCTCGAATTGAAGGGCGCGCTGTAATCAAAGGACGCGTCCGCCATTTCCGATACCACAAAGACGGGGCCGCCGCCGCCCAGACACAGGCTGACCCGGACGCGCTGGCCGACGTCGATGAAGACGGGCTCCCCCGTCGTCTCGACGGGCGACACGGGGACGCCGTCGATGGCGGTGATGAAGGACCGGGGCGGCGGGCCGGTGGTGTGCAGGGTGACGTAAAAGGGGGCAAAGGCGGCCCCGTTGACCAGGACCAGGTCGGCCGGTGACGGGCAGGGCGGCCCAGCAGCCTCCCCCCCCCCCCCCCCCCCCCCACCCCCACCGTCGCCGCCCGCCACCGCTTGCAGGACCGCCACCTCGCACGCGGCCCCGCAGTAATGCTGGCCGATGCCGTTGGCCAAGGCATTGTCGGGGACGGGCTCCACGCCGTCTGGGTTGCCGGTCAGGTAGGAGGACGCCAGGACGGCCGACAGCTCGTGGTACCAGTCAGTCAGGAACAGGAGGGCCGGCGCCTGGGAGGAGGGCGGCGGCGGTGGCGACCCCGCGGACACCGAGGGGGCCGGGTCGTCCACAAACAGCATACCCCGCAGGCCGTCCATGTACTGGACGGAGGCGTGGCTGTGCGGGCGGGGGAGAGGGAGGGGCGGGGAGAAGAGAAGAAAGAATGAGTGGGCGCACGGGTTTTTTGAAGCGGCGGCTGTCTGAGAAAAAAAACACCAACCCCCTCTCGGCGTCTCTCTCTCTCTCTCGAAGCGCGGCCGCCCCTGCCGCGCCCGCTCACCTGTGGTACCAGTACGCCCCGCCTGTTGTTGTTGTTGTTGTATGTGTGAATGAGAATGGTGAGAAAAGCGCGGGAGCGCCGTCACCGCTCTCTCTCTCTCTCCCCACCCCACCCCACCCCACCTCTCCACTCGTACCTTCCCGCAGCACAAAGTCGTACAGGAACGCGGGCGGCCCCGTGGACGCGTTCGTCGCCCCGTCCGCCCCGCCCACCAGGCGCTGCGTCACGTCGACCACGCCGTCCATGATGGAGGTCGCCACCTGGCGCATGCCGTGCCAGTGGATGGAGGAGGGCTAATGGCATTTGAGAGAGGGAGAGCACGTGGTGAAATTTGAGAGCGGTGAGAGTCAACCACTCACGAGGTGTGAGGTTGCCTCTCCTTTTGCTCGCCGCCGGCTCCTTCTCTCTCTTCTCTCTCTTTCTCTCTCTCTCAACACGAGCATCTCTCTCTCGCTCTCTCACCTCGTTCATCAGGTTGACAAACTCGATCTAGGAAGAAGAAGGAAAGGAGATGGACAGTGAGTGTGGCCTTTTCCCCCTCCATCCCATCCCATCCCATCCCTCTCCGTCTCCCCCTCCCTCCCTTTTTTACCTGCACCCGGTCCCGGACCGTCCCGCGAATGGTGGGGCTGGGAAACTTGCCGTTGACTAGGATGACGTCCCGCTCCACGCCGTCGGGCGACGCCCGGCCCCAGGTGGCGGTCAGCTTGAGTCTGCGCGTCAGCGGTTTGGTCTCGCCCCAGGCGGCCGCGCAGCCCGGCGACCCGGGCGACGCCGCCAGCACGCAGGCTGCCGTGTGGCAGAAGAAGGAGCCTTCATCCACGCAAAACCCAAACTGGGAGCAGCACTGGGCCTCAGGGCAGGCGCCCACGAACTCGCCGCACACGCTGTCGGGCGGGACGGGGGGCAAGGAACCCACGATCTTGGGGGCCAGCTTGCCGTCCCCGCTCCATTTCACGGTCGCCAGCGGGGTGGGCAGGTTGGCCGAGCAGGGGGAGCCCGGGCCGGAGTAGTGGAGCTGGCAGGTGCCGTCGCAGGCGGTGGGGGTGACCTCGCAAAAACCGGGTTGGCTGGGGGGTGGAGAGAGAGAAGAGAGGTGGAGAGAAGAGAGGTGGAGCGAGGAGGTCGAGGCCGAGTGTGTGCGCGCGCGCACCGACGTGTGCTCTTTCTCTTTTCGCGCGAGGGCCGCGCGCAGCCGCCCATTCCTCTCCGCCTGCTCGCACCTGCAGCAGTGGCCCATGGGGCACAGCCCCACCCCGGCCCCACACTTGATGGTCAAGCCCATCCTCAAGGCTTCCAGGGCCAGCTTGGATGGGTATGCAAACGCCTCGGCGCTCGTCAGCTTGACAGGCGTGACGTGGGCGGTCTTGTTGGCGGCCGTGCGGACGGCCTTGGCAGCCAGGCCGGTGAGGTCGGTGACCAGCTTGGAGGTGGAGGTGGTGGCCGCGGCGGGAGCGGAGAGGGCGAGGAGGGCGAGGGCGGCGCATGTAGCTACATGCGCTACATGCGCTCTCAACCTCGACAGCCCCCGCATTTTTGTGTTGCCAGAGTGGGAAAAGGGGCCCGTAAAAACGCGTGCTCCAGTCGCGTTGTGGTGGTCTACTCCTAACAACGAGCGCCCTTGAAACCCTAAAGCCATTCCTCTCTGTGTCACCGCTGCTCCTTAGCCTTTTTAGCCGGCGGCGCCTGCTGCTGCCCGCCCCCGCCACCAACCCACCCCTCCCACCCTCGCACCCTCCCCACAGCCGCGGCCGCCGCCTTTGCCCGCCCCGCCCGCTCCTTGGCCGCCGCCCGCTTGGTCGCCGACTTGGACCGCCCGATGAGGGGCTGTGGGAGGGCTGGAGGCGGGACCGGCGGGTCCGGCGGCATCGGCGGCAGGCCCCCGCCCCGGTCATCAAAGACGGCCAGGGGTGGCGGCAGTGGTGGCGCCTGCCCTCCGCCCACCACCACCACCACCACCTCCCCGGCGCCTTCAAAGGCGTCCCGGTCGATGGGCACGCCCACCGAGGAGGCAGGCGCCTTGGCGGCGGCGGGCAACCGCGGCGCCGCGCCCGCCCGCACCTCTAGCCGGCCGCCCTTGCCGACCACCCGCGGGACGGGCAGGGCGCTGGAGGACCGCCTCCCTCTCACCCACTCTACCGCCACGACCGCGGGGAGGGGTGGGGGGGAGGGGACGCCGCTGCCTTCCCCTCCCTCCCCTCCTCCTTCAGTTGCCCAGGGCGGGGGTGGGAGGCCAGCCAGGGGTGAGGCCGCGTTGAATGCGGCCGCGGCCGCGAGCGCGACCGCAGAGCCGAGGGCCGCGCTGCGGGCTGCCAGGGCCAGGCCCGCCGTCGCGAGGGCTGGGAAGTAGGAGCGGGCTAGGGGGGCAGACAGGGCGGACGCCGCCCCGCCGGCCGTGGCCACGACTGCCGACGCGGCGGCCGCCGTGGCCAGGAGGCGGTGGAGGGCGGTGACAACGGGCCCAGGCGCGCCGCTGGCGAGGGCCTTTGACAATGCTTCCCCACCATGCAGCGCGGCCAGCGTTTTCAGCGCCCGGTTCAGGCCGACCAGGCGGACGTAGTGCGCCGACCCCCGGTGCTGGGCCTTGTTGCGGTAGAGGAGGCGGGCCAGCAGGGCGGCGTCCCGGGTCAGGAGGGGTGGGGAGAGGAGGGACTGGAGCCAGGGGGTTGGGAGGGAGAGACGGGGAAGACGATGAAGTCGCTCCCTCACTAGTGTGCACGCCCGTGCCGCCCAGCGCCGTCCGCGCGCACGCATTAACACATGCAGGCCACTCCTCCAACGCACGCGCCATCCAGTAAACTGTCTCGCATCACTCACCGCGTGCCCTTCCGCTCGCAGGCGGTCGACGAGGGCGGCCGCCGCGGCGGGGCCGGCCATGCGTATTTCTTGAAAGGCGGCAAGCCCTCGCGCCCTAACGCCTGCCCTTGCTCGTGCTAAAATGTGGAGGCGTGTCAGGTCGTGGCGCAGGGGGCGTCGTGCATGTTGATGTAAAGAGAGCGCGAGAGAGCGAGCGAGCGAGAGAGAGAGAGAAAAAATGAACCTTAGCCACCTGCCTCACACACACAAAAAACGCCCCTTTTGAGAGTGCGCACAGGGTAGCCCTTCAGGCTACGCTGCACGCAGGGGTGGTGACGGCGGCGCGGCGCACACCCCTTTTGAGCGAGTGGGCAGGACATAGAAAAAGAGCGCGATGGCGGACGATTCTTCAATGCGTGCGCCCGACCCCGCCTGTCGTCCACCCTCCGCTGCGCCCGCTGTCCCGACCGACGCCCTTCGTCCACCCTCCGCCGCGGCCGCTGTCCCGACCGACGCCCTGCGCGCCATCATCACCTCCATCCCACCACGGCACCGAGCCGCCGCACGGGAGGCGTGCAAGGCCTGGTCGGACCCCGATGCGACCGACCTGCTCGTCCCGGCCGCCCTGCCGCCCTCCCTGTCCGCCTGGGCACCCTTTGCCTGCCTGCGGTGCCTCGACTTGAGGGCGGCGGCGGCGGGGCCGCCGCCGCTGCCTCCGGCCGCCCTGGTGCCCGCGCTGGCCGCCCTGCCGTCCCTGGTTGCCCTGGCCCTCCGAGAAACCGCGCCCGGCCTGCCGCTGTTTGGCGCTGTGGCAGCCGCCGCCGCCGCAGCCAGCCCACCGCTCCTCGCCCGCCTGCGCGTGCTCCGCCTGGAAAGCACAACCCCACCCGTGCCCGCGGGGAGTGAGCTGGGCACGGCCTTCTCAGCACACCCCGCCGCCGCCCTTGCCCTGGCAGGCCAGTGCGCGGAACTGGACGTCGCAGGCTCGGAGGCGGTGTGGGGCCTGGTGGCTGCCCTGGCGGCTGCATGGGTGGAGGCCGGGGCTGAGGCCGAGGCCGAGGTCGACTCACCCCCCTCCAGCCCCCGGTCGGGCCCGGAAGACGAGTGGGAGGCGGACTACGGGGGTGGCAGGGTCGACACCAGTGATGAGGAGGCGGGCGATGCCGCGGCAGCGGCGTGGGAGCGGGGCGGGCCACGGCCACCGCCACGGCCGCCCCCCGCCCACGTTTTTCCAGCCGCGGCCGCGCCACCACCCACTCACCCCCTCCCGTCCGTCCGCCGCCTGTCGCTCGACCTGGCCTACCCCGCCGCCCCTGTCCGCTCACCCGACACACGCGCCGGCCACGAGCCCTGGGTGGGCGACCCGGCCTGTCCTTCCGCCGACACCGCCGCCGATGCGGCCGTCGCGGGCGGCTTTGAAGCCCGCGCCGCAGCGGGCGAGGTGGTGCGGGCGGCGGTGGGGGCGGCGGGCACGCTGATGGCGGTCGTGGTCAGCCTGCCGTCTTTGAGTGCGCTCTCCCTGACCTGCCCGGGCGGCCGGGACAGGGGCGGCCTGCCCGGCTTTGACGACTGGCGGCGGGGCGCCCCCGCTGCCCGCCCGTCCTCCTGGCGCCCGTCTGTTGCGGCCGCGTCTTCGCTGGCCGCGTTGTTCAGGGGGGCGCTGGGCGCGCGGCGCCTGCCGGCCCTCACCTCCCTCACCGCCACGGGCTGGCCGTTCGGGCCCGTGTGCGCGGAGCCCGCCACGCTCGCCTGCCTGGCCGTCGCCGCCCCGCGCCTGGAGAGCCTGCGGCTTGACGGCGGCCCCCACCCCTTGCCCGAACTGCGGGCGTGGGGCCAGCGGGAGGAGGGTGCGGTCGGCGGCGCGCACCACCATACGCCTGAGTCGGTGCCGTTGTTTGGCCCCGGCGCGTTTGCAGCGCTGGAGGCGGTGGAGGTGGGGCCGGGCCTGTTTCGGGCAACGGGCGCCGCGTTTGCGTCCGCGGCCACGTCCGGTGCCGGCCGGCTGCCCTCCCTACGCCGCCTGGCCCTCTCTGACTCGCCTTCCGCGGCCTGGAACCCACACGCCGCGGAAGATGACCCGCGCCTGCCCCCCACCGTGCTTGCCTGCCTGGGCGGGCTGGTCGTTGGGGGGCGGGCGCGGGAGCTGAGGTGTGCTGCCCGCCACCTGAAGGGTTGTTGGGGTGGAGGGAGCACCCCCGCCGCCAAAAACGGCCTCGTCGCCCTGGACGTGCGGGCGGCGAGCCCGGACGACGCCCTGACGGCCGAGGAGCTGGGGTGGCTGACGGGCGGCGGCCGGGCGCTGCGGGCGCTGGCGCTGCCCTTGGGCGGCGGCGGCGGCTGGCAGGCGGCCTTTGCCTCCCTTTCCACTTCTGCCCCGTCCCTGGCCAACCTCACGCTCGAGCTGTGGGCCGGGGCTGCGGCGGCCATCCTCACCCCGTCCGCCCTAGGCCACCTGCTGTCTGCCTGCCCTGTGGCGGACCTGGAGGTGGCGGGGCGCATGGAGGCGACGGCGGCCGGCGAGGAGGAGGGGTGGAGCGGCATCGGCGCTCCCCTCGCCCACCACCACGCCTGCCCCGCCGGCCCAGCCTGCCCCGCCCTCGCCTCCGCCCTCGCCTCTGCCACCGCCACCCACCTGCGCCGGGTGTGCATTCGCCGCTTGGAAGTGTGCGGCCAGACGGTGGCAGCGCTGCTGGACGCGGCTCCGGGCCTGACAACGCTCGTGCTCGCGACCGCGTCGCCGCCGCTCCTGGCGCCCGCCCTGGTGTCTTTACTACAAAGTCGATCCATCTCTTACGTCACGCCCCAGTCGGGGCCGCCCACCATTCCTACGCCCATGCACCATCTGTGGTGGCCAGGGGTCGGCGGGGGTGTGGGGAAGACGGCGGTGGAAGGGATGGACGTGCGGGGTGGGGCCGGAAAGGGGTGGCCTGCCCCCTGGTTGCCTGGAGCCGGGCCGCCGCGCGGTGTGGCCTCCGCCGGCGTCCTGTGGTGGCACACCTGCCCGGTGTCGAAGGGGGGCGACCCTGAAGGAGAGGCCGCGTGCGTGGTGGTGCCGGGGGATGCGGACAGCCGGGCGGCGGCGGCGGCAAGGTGGTGGGAGGTGCCGCGGTTTTAGGTGCGTACCAAAAAAGATTTTGCAAAAAAAAATATTCAACCCCGTGTCCCTGCTTTCTCTACTTAAACACTCCCCCCCACCCCCCACCCCCTCTGTCACTGCTTGGCCGCGCCAAACAGGTCGGCCCAGGGCGCCCGCGTCGCCAGTCACTGCGTGGCCGCGCCAAACAGGTCGGCCCAGGGCGTCCGCGTCGCCGCACCTCCCTCATTCTTCTCGCTCACCACCTCCACCACCTTGCCGGCCGCCTCGGCCGTCACCAGGGCGGCCAGGCACACCTCGGCGACCTGGGCCCGCGGGATGGCGCCCGGCCGCGCCCGCCCTTTCCCGAAGCCGATGCCGTCCGGGCCCGTCATGACGAGGCCCGCGCTGCCCAGGGAGGGCGCGCCGGTGCCGCTGTTTTTCAGGCCGCCGGGGCGGATGATCGTGTAGGGCACGCCCGCCCGTTGGACGACCTCCTCGGCCCGCTTCTTCCAGAACAGCACGCCCCCAGGGAACACGGCCTGGGCCAGCGGGTCGTCCGCGCCGATGGAGGAGACGAGCACGAAGCGGCCCACCTCGCCCGCCCGCCCGGTCTCACGCAACGCCGCCAGTGCGTTCTCCACGCCGGCCAACTCGACCGCCCGGGCGGCGAGCGGGTTCGCGGCGGTGGCGAGGGCGCGCGCCAGGCCGGCAGGCCCGCCCGCCTGGGCGCCCTTCCTGAAGGAGGACAGCGAGTTGGAGCCGGCCGCCCAGACGACCGCGTTGAAGTCGCCCGCCGCCTGGAAAGCGGCCAGCAGGGAGGCGTACCTGGTGACGTCCCCCTTGACCACGCCCACGCTCATCGGTAGGACCGCCCTGGCGGCCGCCGGGTCGCGCGCGAGGGCTGTGACTGGAATGCCTTCCGCCGCGGCGGCCGCGCAGACGGCCGCGCCCGTCCCGCCCGACCCGCCGACGACGAGCAGGCGCAGGCCGGCGTGGGCTGAGGACGCGGGCGGGAGGGCGGCCAGGGGGATGACCTCCGCGTCGGAGGGGAGGCCGGAATCATTGGCGGTCGCACGCGGGGCAGCGGGCGCCTGCCCTGGCCGTGTGGCGGCGCGCGGGAGGGGCGAAAACCCTCGGGCCGCCGCGGGCGCCTGCGGGGGGGGGAAACCGCCCCGCACACGTGATGTGAAGCTAGAAATCTGCATCAAGGTCAGCGCGTGTGTGTATACGGCAGCGTGTGAGACGGGCCCGACCTCGTGCGCGGTAGGGGGAGAAAAGGAGGATTGGGCGTGTGAGACTCCTTGATCTCGACCTCGACCTTGAATCCGTGCACACCTAACACGCTTTTCTCTCCATCCATACCATCCTCCCATTCATTCACAACCGCATGCACACGACCGTCACGTCGTCCGTCGACCCGGCCGCCTGGGCGCTGGCCGTCAGCGCGCCCGCCACGCCATCCGCCCCACCCCCCGCGGCTACGACTTGGGCGACAACGCTGCCGACCTCTTCATTCGACAGGCCCCCACCCCCGCCGCGTTCCGAATTGGCAAACAGGCCGTCCGACGCGACGACCACCCAGGAAGCGGCGCTGCTCCCCTTGCTCTCCTCCAAGGGCGTGAAGGAGATGTCGGGTTGGGCGATGACGCCAAAGCCGGACGCGTACCCGTCGGAGCCCGCGGAGACGCCCTCGAATTGGAGGGACCCTTTCATGTAGGCGTCCCCAAACGCGCGGGAGAGGGCTAGGATGCCACCGCACCGCCAGGTCCCGCCCACGTACCGCACCAGCGGCAGCTTCGGGTTGGGGTTGGTGCGCTCGATGCGTTTGCGCTCCTCCTCCGCGTCCGGGACGTGGTCGACCGTGAGCTGGGAGGCGGCCGCGGCTTTCCCATCCGGGCCCAGGCGGACGAGGAGGGCGCGGGCGTCGCCCACGTTGGCCGCGACCAGGGTGGCCACCCCGCCTAGGGACACCAGCCCCACCACCGCGGCCGTCGACCCGCACTTGGCGCCGCCGATGCCGCGCTCGCCCATGCCCATGAACCCACCCGGCGCGAGGAGCTTGCGGTCGGCGGCCAGGAAGGCGGCGGTGAGGGCCCTCTCAGGCGACGCCGCCCCACCCTCTGCCGCCCATGCTTTGTCAATCAAGGTCGCCAGGTTTGCGACCAGCCAGTCCGCGGTGGCATAGCCGCCGTGGCCGTCAAAGACGGCGGCATAGGCCGAGAAGGCCGCGGAGGTGCCGGTGGGCTGTGTGGAGAAGAGGGGATGAGGGTCGGGTCGGGATGTATTTTTCGTGGAGCGCGCTCGCTCTGCCGCTTCCTCCTCGCCGCAAGGCGTTTCTTTATTCTCTCTCCCTGTGCAGCCCCCGTCCATTGCTAGACGACTCTGCCTCCCAGGCACGCACCTGGAGGATGGATCTGTCCTCGTTGACCTTGCGGGAGGTGCCCTGGACTGTGGAAGTCGCTGCATCGGCGACAACCGCCGCGGTCGCGGCTGGAGGGGCGACGCCCGCGCGCGGGCGGGGACGGTTCGCGGGCAGGCGAGGTGCACACCGGGTGCGTACGCCGCTGGCCGGGGCGACGGACCGCATGGAAAGGAGGTGAGGGGAGATGAGACCGCGCGCGGGAGAGAGAAGGCAGCGCTTTCTCGTTTCGTTTGTTTAGCCGGGCACATGTCAACCTCCATCCCCAACCTCGGTCCGCACACGCCTTTGCGCACTGAGCCACACACACAACACTACACACGCCCCCCCACCCCTCCTTTCATCCTCTCTCAACTCAGCGCCTCCCGCGCACATGCATCGTACAGGCGGGCCAGGAGCGGGGAGCGCGCGTAGTCGCCGTCCCGCTCCAGGGCGGCCACCACATCCCTCAACCCGACCGCCAGGGGCGGGGCCGGGGCGGCGGCGGCCGTGGTGCCTGCCGCGGACTTGGAGACAGGCCCACCGCCCGCAGGCGCGCCGCCCGCTTTGGCCCGGGCAGCGGCGGCGGCGCCACCCCCGGCCCCCCATTTCGCCCACTTTGCTGTCGCCCCGCCGCCCAGCGCGGACGCGGCCGCGGCTGCTGCGTCCCGGGCGGCCGCCTTGTCCGCCTCCGCCTCCGCCACCCGGGCCGCCCGGGCCCGGGACGCATCGTCCGTTCCACCGCCGCCGGCCCGCTTCCGCCCCCGCCCCCCAACCCCAGCCGCGTCCGCCTCCGCCCGGGCGGCCGCCCGCTCCTCCGCCAGCGTGCGCCCGGCCCGGTCCACTGCCAGCACACGGGCCGCCCCGCCGCCGTCGGCGTGCAGGTGGATGGCCAAGCCCGCCGGGCCGGCCGGGTCGTCCATGGCCGCGCGCCGGGGGTGGTCTGCCCGGGCGCGGGCGGCGCGGAGGGCGGCCGCCAGGACCCCCCGCACGTGCGCCTCGGCGGCCTGGGAGAGCAGGTCGTGCAAGCCCGGCCCGTCCGCGCCGCCCAACCCTGCCTTGGCGGCCGCGTCCGCGGCCGCCGCGGCCAGGAGGCCCGGGTTCAGAAAGGGCGCGTCCGGGCCGCCCAGGGCCGCGAGCGCGCTGCCGCGCGGGGCGGCGGCGGCGGCGGCGCCACCGGCCGACGCACCGCCCCCACCCCCGCCCCGCCGCAGCAGAGTTTCTTCTTCCGCGAGATCCACGCCCGTCCCCGCCAGCACGTCCGCCGCGATGGGGGCCGGCTGCTGAACGCCACCGTCTCGGGGCGCAGAAGGAGGGGCGCCTGTGGTGGGTGCTCGGGCCGGCGGCGGCGGCGGCGGTGGCGCCCCCCACCCGGGCGGGGGCGGGTGGGCGCCTCCGCCCCCACCCCCCGCCGCCGCCGCCGCCACCGCCGCCGCGGCCGCCGCCGCCGCGACGTCCCGCTGCCGCTGGGCGACCTCCATGGCCGTCACCGTGGACGCCCGGGAGGCCAGCAGGTCACGCATGGCCTCCCGCCCCGTAATCTCGGCCAGGCCGCGCTGCCAGGCAGACACAGCGGCCGGGTCGAGGGGGGGGCCGCCGGGCCGGGCTCTCGGGCGCCGGGTCAGGTGGGCCGCGAAAGCGGCGTGCTTGTCGGGGGGCAAGTGCGTGCGCGCCCACACCAGGAAGTCGGTGGGCGGGACGGCGGGCGAAGGTGGAGGAGGCGGGGGCGCGCCCATAAGGGGTGGCGCGGGCGCGAGCAGGGCCGGGCTGGGCAAGGGCGGCGCGATGAAAGCGGTCGCTGGCGGCGGTGGGGGGTGGGGGTATTGGTGGGCTGCCGCCGCGGCTGCAGCAGCTGCTGCCGCGGCGGCGGCGGCCGTCGCGGCCTGGTGCTGGGCGGCGGCCGCTTGGGCATTGG
>Ga0315278_10001219_pt1 | contig 22414 bp, 17 predicted proteins | sample YL17G06_0_MG_FD_203880 | JGI IMG/M metagenome (GOLD analysis project Ga0315278, IMG submission 203880) | Sediment microbial communities from Yellowstone Lake, YNP, Wyoming, USA - YL17G06_0 | ecosystem: Environmental > Aquatic > Freshwater > Lake > Sediment | place: USA: Wyoming | collected... | reverse complement strand
GTTTTCTGCGTCTTTTTCACAAAGCCATGCGAAAAGATGATCTTATGATCTGCCTGATAAAAAAAGAGCGCCCTGGCAATTCTGTTTTCAAAGCTAACTCGCATTTCAAATATACCATCCGTCAAATGCTTTGAGAGATTCTCTTTGGGATTCAAATCTGCGTTTTTCAATTCTATCAATTTCTCGATAGAGGCAAATACCTTCGCACGCTCCCTAACATTCAGAGAGTCAAGAAAATCAATCATGGGAACCTTGTCATCAACTTTTGCAAAGTCATAGGTGTAAGGCGTTTGTCCCTGCTTGGTGCCCACAATCCGACTCCATTCCTCTCAATATTTTTTACAGGCAAATCGTCCCTGCCGATGATCGGCATGTGCATGGTCAATATAACAGCACTCGCAAATTACACAATAATTCTAGTGCTAAATATGCTGTCTACCATATCATAATTTTCGAGGAAACAAAATCAATGATTTCGTGTTTAAGAAGTCATAGATTTTTACCGAGGTTGACGATTTGCTGACAAGGAAGGAACCCACACTTCACCGCAGCCGCCTGCTCCATAAAAAAATATTTTGTCCTCCGGTGAAAATAAAAAATCCAGCGTGACTATCCTTTGTCATGATCGCACGGGAATCAGTTTCATTTATTTCTGTTTGAAGTCAAGCATTATTTTAAAGGGCGACATTTTACTGATTTCAGTGTTATCCACAAATCTCTAAGTTTGACTAAAATCCATGATTTTGATTGGTTATCAATAATGTCATTTCCACGATGATTATGATATGATGCCACGAATATGAGGGGATGGCGTCTGCAAATAAATCATTGAAATCTTTTAGCGCCGCCGCTGAACCCGGCGGCAAACGGAGAAAACAAATATCGAGAGAGATATGAAAACACCTTGTGATAAAATGAGGCGTATTGAACAGGATGTCGAGTCGCAGCGCCTGAATCCGATGTGTACACGCCGGCAGACCTTGCAATGGGGTGGTGTTTCAATCATCGGTATTTCCGCACTTGGACCACTCTTGGCCCAGGGGGCCAGCAAGCCGCTGATCATCATGGAGCAGGCTCAGGGGATTGTGGTCGCGGACATTGTCAAGTGCCTCGGATGCGGACGTTGCGAGTTGGCCTGCACGGAATTCAACGACGGCAAAGCGGCTCCATCCCTGTCGAGAATCAAGGTGGACCGGAAAATTCGCTTCGGCGCGGGGGGGATAACAGCCTGGCGCGACGGGCATGGGAACTGGGGGGATGGACTCATTGTCCAGGATCTCTGCCTGCAGTGTCCACACCCCGTGCCTTGCGCCAATATCTGTCCGGAAAATGCCATTATGGCGGACCCGAAAAGCGGTGCACGTCTGGTCGACTTGGAGAAGTGCACAGGCTGCCGGATATGCCTGCGGGCGTGTCCTTGGGATATGATATCCTACGATCCGGATTCCCGCAAGGCAACCAAGTGCCACCTCTGCCAGGGGAAACCCAAATGCGTGGAGGCTTGTCCGGCCCAATCTCTGAGCTATCTTCCCTGGCGGGATCTGACCGGCAGGACTTCGCCCCGAAATCCGTTGACGGCTATGCTTCCCCCCGATCGCGCCCGCAACTGTGCGGAATGCCACATGCCCGGACACCAGCAAAATATCAGTAAAGCCGGAATATGGGGGAGCACCGGACAAGGCGGCAGACCCCTCTCCCTGCGTGAGATCGGCTTCAAGTGGATTGATCTGACAGGCACCATTCTTGTGCCCCTGGCGCTGGTTTCGGTACTCGGACACGCCCTCTTCAGAAAGGTGCGAAAGTGATAAAGGGAATTTATCTCCATCCCCTGCCCCTGCGGATATGGCACTGGACCAACGCCCTGATGGTCATAATCCTCCTTGTAACCGGTATCCGGCTCCGGATATTTGGTATTGCCGCCTTACGGCCGAATGATCCGTTCCTTCTGCTCCATCAATACATCGGCTGGACCATGGCGGCATCCTCTCTATTCTGGTTCGCCTACAGCATTGCGGTCGGCCATCTCCGACGCCACTTCCTGCTGAAAAGGGGGAACATCGCCGGCATCCTGAGGCAGGTAAAGTATTACCTGGTCACTATTTTCAGGGGGGAGAAAGACCCCTTTCAGCCGTCTGCCGAGGAGAAATACAACCCGTTGCAAAAGCTCGCCTATGGCACCGTCATGTTGATTTTCGTTCCTATTCAGACGCTGACGGGACTATCCTTCAGCCATATCAGTATGATTCGGAAATACGTCCTACTTTGGGACATGACCGGACTGTTAGTCGCCGTCCACGTGATCGGCGCCTACCTGTTTATCCTGTATCTGATCGTCCATGTGTACATGAGCACCCTGGGTCCAACGGCTTTTTCCCATATCCGGGCGATGATCACGGGTTATGAAGAGGATGAGGAAGCCAGTGAAGGCGATAGGATAGCCGGCCACGGATAGCAAGGAACAACCGAAACCTTCAAGAGGAAGCCAAGACTGTGAAAACATATGGAGGATGGGCGGGAAAGGTATTGCGTGTCGATCTGTCGTACGGCAGGATCTGGACCGAAGAGACCGTCGAGAAATACAAGGATTACCTCGGCGGCACGGGGATCGGATACAAAGTGATGTGGGATGAAGTCCCAGCGGAGACAGACCCGTACGATCCCGAAAATCGGATCATCTTTGCGACGGGTCCCCTGGCCGGTACCAGCGCCCCCTGCAACGGCCGGACAGCCATTACCACCCTCTGGCCGACCTGCTGGCCGAAGCCTCTCGTGTCGACCGGTCATATGGGCGGCCATTTTGCCGCCAAGCTCAAATACGCAGGATATGACGCCATTGTCATCCAAGGGAAGGCGGAACGTCCCGTCTGGTTGTCGATCGCCGATGGACGGGTGGAAATCAACGACGCCCGCAGACTCTGGGGGAGCGGCATCCGGCGGGCGACGGAAGCAATCTGCGAGATCATGGGCGTGGATGCAGTTGTGGCCGCCATAGGCCAGGCGGGAGAAAACCTCGTGCCCATGTCGGTGGTCATGAATTCCGTCTCACATTCGGCCGGCGGTATCGGTTCGGTGATGGGCGCGAAAAACCTCAAGGCTATAGGCGTCAGAGGAAGCGGCAGCATCAGGATCGCAGGCGACAGGGATGCATGGGAGAAACTGATTAAATATCACCTCTCGCTCCTCGGAGCAAACAACCAGCACGTCGTGCCGAGCTCGCCACAGCCGTGGGCGGAGTTTCACGATGACACCACCCGCTGGAAGGGCTCCCACGGACGATTCTGGGGTGCGGCCGCCCGGCCCGTCGAGACGGGAGATTGCGACCCTCATAACCTGAACCGGATCGCCTACAGGTCCAACAGCGCTGCCTTCTTTCTGGGGGAAAGCGCCTGGCAGTATACCGTCCGGGGGAACGGCTGTACGGCATGCCCCATCGCCTGCCACACGCTGATAAAAGTGCCGCCGGTCGCCAAGAAGTACGGCATCCCAGAATTCGGGCAAAATACCTGTGCCGGACTCAATTTTGGCCGTGCCTTCTTCAAGGAATTTCCTGATGGACCAAGGGGCATGACGAGCATCGAGGCCTGCATGGTAGGCATGCACATGGCGGACGACCTGGGCATCTGGTGCAACTACGGACAGCTGCAGCGGGATTTTCAGAAACTCTACTACGGAGGCACGATCAGGCAGAAACTGGGCGACAAGGAATTCAGAAGTTACTCATGGGACAAGTATGAAAGCGGGGACCCCTCGTTTCTCTTCGAGCTGCTTCCCCGGATCGCCACCAGAGAGGGTCAGCTCGGAGAGGCGCTGGGCATGGGGACGGGCTATCTCCTTGAACGCTGGTCCATTTCTGAAAAATTATGGGGTGAGGACAAGACCCTCGCCTATTGGAAAATGGGCCATCCCAAGCACCACTCGACGGAGGATGCGGGACAATGTGGGCTTCTGATCAATACGCAGTACAATCGCGACGCCCAGTGTCACTCCCACACTAATTTTCTGCGAAACGGCCTGCCGCTGCCTGTTCAAAAAAAACTTGCAGCTGAGATATGGGGTTCGCCTGACGCAATTGATGCCGTAGCGGCCTATACTCCCATGAACAAGGCGAAGGCGAGGATGGCCAAGTGGTCTCTGCTCCGCAAGGAACTCCACGATTCGCTGGCCTTGTGCAACTGGATGGGGCCATGGGCGGCTTCGCCACTTAAGGAAAGAGGTTACCGGGGCGATAATTCCATCGAATCGATGCTCTACCAGCTGGCTACCGGCGACCGGAAAGACCGGCAGGATCTCGATCGCGCGGCCGAGCGCATCTTCACGCTGCATAGGGCGCTGACCATTCGCGGCATGGGAACAAAGGAGATGCGCGCCAGGCACGACACTTTCCCTGAATGGGTGTTCACGGATAAGTCCGGCAAGGCGCCCTTCACCAAGGGATCGACCATAATGGATCGAAACGACGTCGAACTCGCCAAGGATATGTTCTACGACGAGATGGGCTGGGACCGGGTTACGGGCACCCCGACATCCGCCGCGTATGCCCGCCTTGGCCTCAGCAAAGTTGCCGGAGAACTGAAAAAACGGGGTCTGTTGTCCTCGCCCTCCTCGTTCTCCGGGTAGCCGTTCCCGCGAAGTTGTGGATCAAGGCACCCTTATAGGCAATCGAATCCTACACCATAAAAAGATGATCAAAATGTCTGAAACGGAAAGCCAGAAACCGGGGGAAGCTACGCTGCATCTGATCGCGGAACTGATCCGGGAGAACAGCAGGTTTGGCTTGGTCCTTGCGCAGGATGACATTCTCTGCCATTTAATCGACCAGCAGCTTTTTCCATCAGGCAAGGAAGAACCTAGCGGCACCGTGGAAGAGATGCTCAGGGAACTGATCAAGGGACATGAGGATCTGGAGGAGATCGCCGAAGGGGAAATGCAGTGCTATTACTCTTCGCAGTTCATGACCCGGGCCTATGCCAGGATCATGCTCCACAAAAGGATTGGCCGGCTGGAGCTCATCGCGAAGGTCGTTCGGGAGAGCTCCGAGATCAACCAGCGCCCTGTGCCGTTGGAGAGCTTCACCCGGCACCCCTTCGACCTCAACGCTCGGGAGGTTCTGGACACATTGGAAGCCATGGCCATGGCAGAGGGATACGCCGACATCGCCCGGACCGCGACTTCGGCGTCCGGCCTCTACATTTATTCGACCCGCCACCTGGAGCCCGACTATGCCGCCGTGCTTGCGGAATGGCTCGATGTCGGCCAGTTCGACAATCCCTAGATTTCAGTTCGATGCCGGTCCAACGCGATCTATCTACAATGAACCGTATTCACTCTGCCAAATACAAAGCGAGAGGTAGGGTGGTCAGTCCGGATCAATGATAACGGGTTGAAACATGCAACGGCGGATCGGGTTTTTTCTTCGGTTGATGAAATATCGGCGCCTTCCTGCTATCAATAAATCGTCAACCTTGAAGAAAATGCTTCATTTCAAACAGAAGTAAATGATGTAGTTTTTTCGCTAATCATGATATTGATGAGCCGTTATGATAGGGGCTTGATTAACCGTGATGCATGGTCTGGCGTCACTTTGCCACGAAGGTGGAAATGGTGGAAACAATGGAAGACGTTGCCTAAACATGCGCGCACCTTATTTCTACCCGACCTCGACTCGGTTTCATACCCTCGATTCACGGTCAAGCAAGTTCTGATCGGTATCTGTTCTGCCCGATGAGTCGGAAAGCGGATGGTTCCACGTGGCGGCCATGGGGTGAAGGTGATGAGGAAGGAGACGCAGCTGATGGCTATCGAGGTTACGGTTGCCTCGGGAAAACCCGGGGTGAATGTGGTACGGCTCTCTGGCCGTTTGGACGCCACGACATACGAAGCGGCGCAGGCGGTCATTGTGGAGGCGCTGGAGAAGGGCACTGCCGGGATGATTTTGAACATGGGACCTCTGAACTTTATCAGCAGTGCGGGGCTGAGGATCATGCTCATCGTCAGGAAGCAGGCCGAGGTCGATGGCAAGCAGCTCGCGATGGTCGACGTTCAACCCTCGATCTATAAGATATTCAAGATTGCGGGTCTGGACAAGATATTCCGTTTTTTCGACAACGAAGGCGAGGCCATCCGGGAACTGTGGTCTTAGTTTGTTGAACCGCAAGGAGGATACCGTTGGCAAAGAAGAGCGATGCCGAGCAGAAGCCGTATGTTAAGGCGAAGGCCGATGAACTGGTCGGGCAGGCCCGGGAGGCTGCGGCCCTGTTCACCCAGTATGGTCAGGAAGAGGTGGACCGGATTGTTGCAGCAGCCGCAAAGGCGGGAGCGGCCCGGCGGATCGAACTGGCCCGCATGGCCGTCGAAGAGACGGGCATGGGCGTGTTTGAGGACAAGGTCATCAAGAACCTGTTCGCCACGGAATACATCTACAACGACATCCGTGACCGCAAGACCGTCGGATTGATCAAAGATTGTCTTGAGACGGGGATCATGGAATTCGCCGAGCCCCTCGGCGTCATTCTGGGCATCACTCCTGTTACCAATCCCACCTCCACGGCCATGTTCAAGTGCCTGATCTCCCTCAAGACGCGCAATACCATCATCATCAGTGCCGCCCGCAACGCTCTGAAAAGCACCATCGAGGCGGCGAAGATTATCTACGAGGCCGCGCTGGCGGCGGGCGCGCCGGACTACTGTGTCCGCTGGGTGGAGACATCGTCCCGTGAACTGACGCAGACCCTCATGTCGCACCCCGATGTTTCGCTGATCCTGGCCACGGGCGGCATGGGCATGGTCAAGGCGGCCTACGGATCAGGCACGCCAGCCATCGGCGTCGGCCCGGGCAACGTTCCCGTCTACATCGAAAGGAGCGCCGATATCAACTCCGCGGTGAACGACATCCTGCTGAGCAAGACCTTTGACAACGGCATGGTCTGCGCTTCCGAGCAGGCTGTGGTTGTGGACCGGGAGATCCGCGACGCCGTCATGGCCCGGTTCCGTTCGCAAGGGGCCTATTTCCTCAGTCCGGCCGAGACCGCCAAGGTGGAGGTCGTGGCGATCGACGCGGAAAAGGAGAGCATGTCGCCGAAGGTCGTGGGAAAGAGTGTCCAGCACATCGCGGAGCTTTCGGGCATCACCGTTCCGGAAAATACGCGCGTGCTGATCGCGCCTCTCAAGGGCGTGGGCGAGGCCTATCCGCTCTCCCGTGAAAAGCTCTGCCCGATCCTCGGATTTTACACGGTCCGCAACCTCAAGGAAGGGGTGAACGTCTGCCAGGATATCCTCTATTTCGGAGGACTCGGCCACACGGCGTCGATCGCCTCGCAGGACCCCGGGGCCATCCGCGAATTCAGCGAGACCGTCAATGCGGGGCGCATCATCGTGAATTCACCCTCCGCACAGGGGGCCATCGGCGACATCTACACGCGGATTCACCCCTCCCTCACGCTGGGCTGCGGCGCTGGAGGACAGAACATCACCACGGACAACGTGAGCATTTCCAATCTCATCAATATTAAGCGGGTGACAAAGCGCATGGTCAACATGAAATGGTTCCGGGTTCCGTCGCAGATCTACTTCGAGGCGGGCGCCTTCGATACTTTCTTCACGAAAGAGATCAAAGAGATGGGGGTGCACCGCGCCTTCATCGTCTGCACCGGCTCCGCCATCCGGCAGGGGGCGACACGCAAACTGGAGACCTACCTCCAGCAGGCGGGTATCCTGACGGCCCTCTATTCCGACATCACGCCCGACCCCACCGTCGAAACGGTGGTCAGCGGCGCTGAGGCGATGAAGAAATTCGGGCCGGATCTGATCATCGCGCTGGGCGGCGGGTCTCCGATCGACGCCGCCAAGGCCATGTGGCTCTTCTACGAGAATCCGGACATCTGTTTCGACGATCTCCGGATGCGCTTCATGGACATTCGCAAGCGTATAGTCCGTTTCCCCGAACTGGGACGGAAGGCAAAGCTGATAGCGATCCCCACCACAAGCGGCACCGGCTCGGAGGTCACCTCCTTTTCCGTCGTGACGGACGCCAAGACCGGCGCAAAGTATCCCCTCGCGGATTACGCGATGACACCCCACATTGCCATCGTGGACCCGAACCTGACCCTCTCCGTACCGCCGTCCGTAACGGCGGACACGGGTTTGGACGTCCTAGCCCACGCCCTCGAGGCCTATGTGTCGGTGCTGGCCTCCGATTACACCGATCCGCTTGCGCTCAAGGCAATCCAGATCGTCTTCGAATATCTGCCCGAGGCGTTCCGGAACGGCGGAAACCTCATCGCCCGCGAGAAGATGCACAATGCCTCCACCATCGCCGGCATGGCCTTCACCAACGCCTTTCTCGGGGTCAACCACGGCCTGGCCCACATCCTGGGGGCGACCTTCCACATCCCCCACGGCCGGGCGAACGCGCTGGTCATGATCCCCGTCATCCGGCACAACGCCACCCTGCCGAAGAAATTCGCAACCTATCCCAAGTACCGCTACCCCCAGGCCCAGGAACGATATGCGGAAATCGCGGCGGCCATGAAGCTCCCCGCGGCGACGCCCGAGGCAGGTGTGGAGAGTCTGGTGAAGGCCGTCACGGCACTTAAGGCGGAATTGAAGATGCCCGCCACAATCCGCGAAGCCGGGGTGCCTGCGGCGGAATTCGAGTCGGCCGTACAGCACATGGCCGAGATCGCCTTCGACGACCAGTGCATGGGGGCCAATCCGTCCTATACGCTGGTGGACGACCTTGCCCGCATTCTCCGGGAGGCCTATTCCGGGGACGCCGCGTCATGAACTGCCTTCGTCGTCTCCGATCTCGACACTACATGGGTACATTAAAATGGTTCATCCGGTTGATGCATACTTCCTGAACTCCACAAACCGTCAACCTCGGCGAGTATACTGGATTTGAAGCTCTCCGCAACAAGCTGCGGAGAATCTTCGATTCTTAAGGAACAGTAGTTCGTCATTCGCTCGCTTACCCTGCAGCAAACCGCGGGGAATGCGCTCACTATCGAATTCAACCAGTCATCAATGATGTTATTTTCTCGATGCGTATGATATGTACAACCTGTCTTATGAGGGGCTGGGACCAACGGAAACATGGTTGAAATGACGTAAAGTCATCCGAAAACTTTAGAATAACTTGCTCAATCCATCGAGAAGGGAAGGAGATCGCATAATGAAAAAAACCGCTTGTCTATTTGTTTCACTGCTTATGGCGCTGGCTATTTATGTTTCCAGCGCGACGGCCCAAGGCATACAACCATCAGGCAAGAGGATTGGGTTGGATAAGCAAGGTAATGCCATCTACCAAGTCCATGCGAATGGGATAAAAATAGGCTACAAATTGATTGGCTCAGGTGAATCACTCGTCATGATTATGGGGACTGGCGGAACAATGGACCACTGGCCGCGAGAGGTCATCGAAACGTTATCAAAAAAATATCACCTGATCATGCTGGACAATCGGGGCATGGGATATACCACAGCCAATGACGTAACGTTCACCTATGAATTGTTTGCAGATGATGTCATTGGCCTTCTTAATGCCATTGGAGTAAAAAGGGCACATGTACTTGGATATTCCATGGGGAGCGGTATCACCCAAAGATTATTACTGGAGTATCCGCAGCGATTCAATAAAGCAATTATTTACGCAACCTCGACCGATGGAAGCACTGTTGCTAAAAAAGCATTTGATGACCCAATCATTCTGCGACAAATGGAAGCTTCAAGCCATTGGAAGACCCCCTTGGACAAACTGCCCCTCATCACAAACCAGGTCATGATCGTCGTTGGAACTTCGGATACCGTGGTGGGAATTGAAAGTTCAAAGACGATTGCTTCAGCTATCCCTGGGGCATGGCTGGTTCAATTCAAAAATGCAACACACCATTTGATTTTTGAAGCGCCCACCGAGTTCGCCAAGATCGTCTTAACTTTCCTGGAAATTAACGAAACGGTTGAGGTGAAATAATTGATACCTCGAAATCTATTTCCACTCGAGCAAGCTCTTATCTTATAAAGGAGGGTCGCATGAAAATAATTAAACTGGCTGCAATTATTTTATTACTGATCACCTTACCCATAGGAGTTTTTGCTGATGAGAAAAAGCTTGGCGTTATTCAACTCCACAGCGGGCCAATCAGCGGAATGGTTGAAGACGGAGTGCGATTTTTTTAGGGATCCCCTACGCCGCCCCGCCTGTCGGAGAACTTCGATGGAAACCACCACAAGAAACTGCTTCGTGGTCACAAGTGAGAAACACCACGATATTCAGCCCCTCCTGCCTACAGCCAAAGCAGTCAGCTACCAGCAAATTCAGCGAGGACTGCCTCTATCTGAATGTCTGGACCACTGCAAAAACTCCTGGTGAAAGATTGCCGGTAATGGTCTGGATTCACGGCGGCGCCTTTAATTTCGGTTCCGCATCTCAGCCGGAATACAACGGCAAGAATCTTGCCAAAAAAGGGGTGGTGGTCGTGACCGTCAATTACCGCCTCGGGCCATTGGGATTTTTAGTCCATCCGCTGCTATTCAAAGAATCTGCTCATAATACTTCAGGCAACTACGGCTTACTCGACCAGATCGCTGCGCTAAAATGGGTGCAAAAAAATATTGCCGCATTCGGAGGGAATCCTGATCGAGTAACCATTTTCGGCCAATCTGCCGGGTCCAGATCCGTCTCACTGCTGATGATCAGCCCTATGTCGGCCGGACTTTTTCACCGGGCCATCGCCGAAAGCGGCGGGCCGATAATCGGCTCTGAGTATTTAAATCCCGTTTTTAACGGCAACATGGCAAATGTGTCGAAAATGGGCCAGAAGCTGACCGCCAAGCTTGGCTGCGATAAGGCCGAAGATGTCCTGGCTGCGATGCGCGCCAAGTCCGCGCAGGAATTAGTGGAGAAGGCCGATTGTAAAACAAGCCTATTTGACGAAGGCCTTTTTTTTGCGCCGGTCTTTGACGGGCGGGTGCTTCCCAAAGATCCTGTGGCTGCATACTCCGGCGGAGGGCAGCACGATGTGCCGATTATCGTCGGCAGCACTTTAAATGAAGGCACTCTTTACCTGGCCGATGAAGAAGATTTATCGGTTGAAAAATATAAATCTTTCCTGAAAGCCAGGTTTGCTGATAATTCCAGTAAAGCGTTTGAGATGTTTCCTGCGTATAAAGCAGAAGATGTTGCCCCGGCTATAGATCATTTCTTGACGGTGGCAGGTAACGCTCAACCGGCAAGGTTTGTGGCTCAATCCATGGAATGTAAGGAATCCAGGGCATATCTGTACCTGTTCACCCATCTGCCCGACACAGCGATGGCGCGCAAACTAAAAGTACACCATGGCGTAGAACTGGCGTATGTTTTCGGAAATATGAATAAATCTGAAGGCTATAATGACACAGACATGGCGCTTTCCAATAAGTTGATGGATTACTGGGTGAATTTTGCTAAAACTGGCGATCCCAACGGACAGGGCCTTGCTGATTGGTCGGCATACAAAAGCAAATCCGACCTTAACCTGGAATTCTCAGATACCATTCGCACCAATAAAAACCTTTTCAAGAAAGAATGTGATTTTATCAGTCGTATGAATAAGAAACGTGGGCAGTGAAATTGAACGTTTGATACCGAATTCAAGCCTCTTTTTCAACAGTCTGTCCGGGAACATTTCCTTGTCTATGCGCAGACAATAGTTTGGCAAGAAGCCACTCAAAACTGTATTTGCCGCCGGCTTTATCCCAGAGTTTCAATAGAGGGTAATATAAAATCAGCAAGAGCACTGCCAGTGCAAAAGCAGCAGGAGTGCTCATTGCATCTCTCAAATAATATTTTCCCGTTGCTAATTGGATTATTCGGAGAGGAATGAAAAATAATGCAAAATGAGAGATATAAATGGTAAGCGAATATTTACTGATCTGCCGGCAGTAGATCAGAAACATTCCGGGGGTTTTTGCGTTATCCGGATTTGCATCGTAAATGCGCCATAAAGAGATAAACAGTATCAGGACAACTCCAACCAGAAACATAAACATACTGAAAGAAATGGGATAAAATGACAGCGGTGTTATATAGTCATTCGCCACGGAGAATCCTGATTTTATTGAACCTGCATAGGCGGTAAAAAGTCCCATGAAAGCGAACATCATCCCGATAATAAAAATAAATGGAGAATCGGCGGCCAAGAGGTTCTGCGTCATTCTTCTTCCGATGACAAATCCGATCAGCGGAAATATAATCCAGGGCAAAAGAGGAAATTGTCCGATGAGAAAAAAGCCGATGACATTATCAAGCACGGTCTCTCCACCATCATAATCCTGCATCGGATCAAAAATAAAATTTGGCAAAAAATCCGATATCCATTTTACGCTTTCAAATTTCCCTCCATAAAAAGGAGCGATGTCAATAAATGATCTAAGCCATGGCGTAATAAAAATAACTACGGAACAGAACAGGATCAGTAACCAGGATGGGGCTTTACGACAAGGAAGCAAAATGATGGTTGTTGCGCCTATGAAAGTCAGAATATCCCAGTCCCAAAGCTCTTCATAACCTTGAATAACGAGCAAAAACAATAACCCGATGACAAAAATTGCCATGCCGCGGATGATAACTCTGCTTACATTGTTATCCTGAGCTGTCGCCCTTTTCTTGATGGATAAAACCTGGCTTAGTCCGACTAAAAAGACAAACCATGAAGCCCCACAATCCCCACCCAACAGGTGATTTGAAAGAAAGTAGAGCATGGCGTCTCTTCCTTCTCCGCTCGAAAGGAATATCGGATAGTGACATATTACCATTCCGATAAGAGCTAACGCTCTTAAGACATCAACAGAATCGACTCTTTTCATAGCAATACTCGTCATATCCTTATTGGGCCGGGATCGTGATCTGGGGTAACGACTCGTGCTTGCCGGTATCGGCGAGGGTGAAGATCAGCATGATAAAGGATATCGACCTCTTGGATTCCAGGTCCCGATCGTCAACCCAGAACCACCGATTGCGGTACGCGACGGACACGAACGCATCCTGTGGCTTGCTGTCCGAGCACTTAACGACAAACCTGCCTTTCTCATCTGCATTCTCCTTTGCTTCCCGGACGCCGGGGCTTGCCCGTCCGTCGCGCACATCCTTCTCTGGTACTTCGACCCGTGCTGCCAGGAAGGACAGAAGATGCATCACCGGGAGTGACTGCATCGCTATCTCCCGGTTGTTTTCGGGTGCGATGCCGTACGCCAGCCTGTATTGGTCGGCCCCCGGGTCCAGTCCAAGCAGGTCGCACAACTCACGGACCTGCAGGGAGATCTCGGCCGGGGCGCCCTTTGACCAGAAAGAAATGGTGGTGCTCTCCTGATTGTCTTTGCCCTTGATGGTCTTCATGCGGATAGCGCCGGAGTTCTGGAGGCTGCGGATGATTTCAACGACTCGAAGGAATTTCTCTTCTGCCGGGCGAAAGCCCGCAATGGGAACGGACCTGTTCCGCAGGCCGTTGATCGAGGCAACCCCCAGTTTGAAGATCATGTCCGCCGGTATGCCGGACTGAATGGTAAACATCAGGCTCTCGGGAGAAAGGGGGGTCAACAGGCTTTTGATGAAAGCGTTCCCGGTCATCGGTACGTAGGTGATGGTCGGCCGGTCGGTGTATTTGCCTGACAGGCCGGTTGTAATCGACGCCGTGGTGTTAATGGTGGAAAGGGTGGCGGAGCCTCCCGCGTCGATACCCGTTTCCAAGGTGTAACCGGCGACGATCTGCCCCACATCCACAAAGGAGACAGGTTCAACATAACGCATTTTGACAATATTGAGGAGAATCTGGCGCTTCCAGGATTCAGTAATCGACGCGTTGTAGTCAAAACGGTCGCGGGAAACTGTGCCGGGGCCAATCGATGCACACCCTGCCAGCATTGCTATCAGTAGTCCAAGAGAGAGCACTTTGCATTTTTTCGTCATGAGATATCCTCCTGAATGGTCATGCACTACCTTTTTGCGCTATTCCGGAGTCAGAGGGTCACCTGACTAAAAAAATTTCTTGCCCTCACCGGATCAATCGGCAAAGACAAGAGATCAATGTGCAATCCAAAACCAGTCTACTTTAATACATCGTCCAGCCAGTCGTAGAGCACCTGACTCATATTATATATAATTTAGTGTTTTGCAGTTTTCACCTCAGGGCAGGCGTTCCCATACCAGGCTGACAAACCCCTGAACGCCGCCCGTACTTCGGCCTCAGACGTGACAAGGGGGTCATCCAACGTAAATCCGGGACGGTCGGGGTCCATGAGCTGCACGGCCATACGCCCATTCGGCTCGTAGGTAATCCTTCCCTGGGCATCCTTTCCGAAGGGGTAAGCAATGAGTCCACTTGAGTCCTGACTGTGGAAGGATATGAGTTTCCAGGAACCTACCAGTTTGGGTATGACTTCCATGCTCATGCTGTGAATCTTTCCCTTCGCCGCATCCGCGCTCCTTTCGTCCGGGCCATGGCTTATACCGGCGCAGCCGCTGATTAACAGGACAATAAGCAAGCCCAACAGGCAGAGGTTTTTCATTTTGGATGTATTTATATGTGGTGTCGGATAAGGTGACAAGAATTCTTATTAATTGTTACGACAATGTGAGATTCGGCCTTGTGCGTTATTGAATAAAGACAGCTATTATCTGCTCCTGGCACAGATCTTTCTGCCGACGAGGCCAATTCTCACTTCCGGTCTATCACATCCCATCAATACAGAATTTATAAGTATTGAACAGGCTTTATTTATAGCTAATAGCAGTATCGATGTAATTTTCACGAGTAACCTTGCGGCTAAAGGTTTCCTTCCCGTATTTCTTTTTTGCTTTTTGTTGCCTGCTGAAATACTTAAGTTTGTTAACTCTCCAGTAGAGGGAAGACATAAGGCGGCTAATGCCGGTATCCAACGTTTCTAGAAATGCCGTATCCTCCTTGCGGACGGCGTACCCCAAAACCGCATCCGGCAGGCCGTATCTGCCGATGGTCTTTACAGGTTTTGTTTTAGCGATGTGTCTTGCAGCGGTATCATCCATGGCCGCGGCAGCTATTTTACCGCTTATCACGTCTTCAATGGCAGCGATCTCTGAGTCGTAATAAACTAATTCAATTTGCTTGCCCCCTTTGAACAGATTTTTTTCTATCCAATCAGCCGCTACCGTACCTTTTGCGACGCCTATTTTATTGTTATTAGCCAGGGTGGTTCTGATTTGCAGATTTGAATTTTTCCGCACCACGAGTACTTCGGAAATATTCCAGTAAGGAATGGTAAAATTAATTTCCTTCTTTCGTTCCTCCGTGATGGTCATTGCGGATGCGATCATGTCGATTTCTTTTGCCTTCAAGGTCGGAATTATGTTTGCCCAATCTTTAGGATAATACTTTACCTTGAACCCGGCTTCATGAGCAATCCATGAAATTACTCTCACATCAAATCCATCCGTGGCACCGTTTGGGTAAATATACACAAAAGGGGGATAGCCCCCTTTCGTTATGCCGACGACACAAATTTTTTCTGCTGCCATGGAGTTGTCTGCATCATCGGTTGAATCCGTATCCTCAGGGGGGGGCGCGCTCATATATGCGCCGCCGGTATGCGTTACTTCAGTTGCGAAGGAGAATGATCCACTCATCAAAATAAGCGCCGATACAAAGAAAAACATATAACATAAGGTTTTATCCATGAAAAATGCCACCCTATTTAATGTGCACGCCATTGTGAACAGGCAGCGAAATATGCCATACTTTGCTAGGAAAACAGGTTTTGGAGTCTTCTTTTTTTAAAAAGTAACTGAGTTGGGATGGCATGTCAAGTTAAAAGGGGTGTTGGGAATGGGAGAGCGGCGCGAAATCTTCCTTGCGATTCATATTATTAGCGTGGTATATGAGTGCACAAAACTTTTTAGGGCTCTCCTTGGTGATCTGACACCTCATGGTGCTCGATAAGTTGAGACCTTGTTTTAAAAAAAAGTGCGAACGATGAAACCCGTTTGCAGAACTTGGAGTTTAGTATTCAATCAAATATAAAAGTACCTTTAAGTTTTTCTGCTTGCATCGTCGTATAAATGTATGAATCGAAAACTTCTGCTGCAGGGAAAGCGAATGTTCAGGCGCCGATCACTTGAAGTCCGGACCGCCATTCTGTGTATTCTTGCCGCCGTCACTTTCCTCATCTCCTGCGCGACCACATCCGGTACCGATAAAGCCGCTTCAACGCCTTCACAATCAGTACGGAGTTTCGATCCACAAGGGATTCGGATTCAATATACTGCTGATAAATTGTTGAATGTATTTGAGAATGAACCACATACTCTGATTCTGGCGGTTTATCAGTTGGACAACATCAATGTTTTTAATGATCTGATAAAGAACAGGGATGGATTGGAAAAGCTTCTCCAGATTCAGCGCTTTGACGCCAGCGCAGTTGGTATGGATAAAATCATCGTTCAGCCGGGTCAGGAAAAAACGGTCGTCCTGAATCGCGTCGAAAATGCCAAGTGGATTGGAATCGTGGCGGGGTACTACAATCTGGAAATCAGTCAAGTGACCAGGTTATTTAATATACCGGTTATTACTGAAAAAAAGGGAATCTACGGATTCAGAACGACGGAAACACGGGTCGGACAGATGACCATTAAGTTGCTTCTGGGCCCGAGCGCCCTGCATGAACGTGAGGTGGAAGTAAAATAATGGAACAAAGACAACCAATTTTCTGGTATCAGGGTCTTTTCTTGCAGCCCCAGCATTTCCAGCAGCACGATCTCTATTTTCAATCCCTTCTTTATCCCTTTCAGGTTTACCAGCAACCGTATTTTTGGGGCGTTTGCAGGATGAATATTCTTGAATCGGCTTTAAAAAACAGGATGTTTGAAATTTCAATGGGGGAATTTGTTTTTCCAGATGGAACGTGGGTGGTGTTCCCTGATAATGCATTGATACAACCCCGCTCATTCAAAGAATTCTGGTCGGAGGATAAACCGCTTAACGTTTATTTAGGATTGCGCAAATGGCGGGGCATTGGGGAGAATGTCAGTATTTTAAATAATCCGGATGATGTATTCACTGTGAGCTCCCGGTTTGTTTCCAACGTCGATCCTCGGGAACTTAAAGACATACATCACAGCGGACCGCCGGCCCAGGTTAAATTCATGAATTACCTCTTGAAGGTATTCTGGGAAAATGAGGTTGAGGGGGCCGGTGATTATGACCTGATGCCTATTGCTTGCTTGGAGCGGGAGAGGGATGATATCAGGCTTTCTAAACGTTTTGTTCCTCCAACCGTGTCCATATCAGGTTCAGAAGTTCTTCTGCAGATGATGAAGGATATGCGCGAGCAGGTCACGACCCGTTGCCATATGCTTGAGGAATACAAACTTCCCCGGGAAATCCAGTCGTCAGACACCGGTTTTAATTTCATGATCTATCTTCTGGCTTTACGATCATTGAATCGTTATGTGCCATTAATTCATCATATTACGGAAACACCTGTCCATCCGTGGAATGTCTATGGATTGCTCAGACAGCTTATCGGCGAGTTGAGTACCTTTACCGATCGAGTCGACGCCCTTGGTAAAATCAGAGATGGATCGGCTCTATTGCCGAATTATAATCATAACAATATTGGAGGCTGCTTTCGTGAAGCCCAGATACTTATTGGTGAGCTTCTGAACGCAATCACTTTGGGAACAGAAAATATCATTTATCTTGTTCGTGATGGTGGATATTTTAAGGCGCCGATTCCCCTCGAAACATTCGACAGCCGCAATGTGTTCTATCTCGTAATCAGAACATCCCAAGATCGTAACGAGGTTCTGGATATGCTACAGCATGTAGCCAAAGTCAGCAGTGAAGAACATATGCCAACACTTATAAAGAGGGCCCTTCCGGGGATACCTTTAGAATACAGTCTAACTCCGCAGCCCGGACTGCCCAAACGGCCTGATTCACTGTATTTCAAACTGGACCGCGGGAGCAACCACTGGCTGGAGATTCAGAAGGGCCAGAATATTTGCATTTACTGGAACGAAGCGACGGAAGATACCACTGTTCAATTGGTGGTTGTGAAAAAATGACGCATTAGAAATCGTGTCAACATTGCGATTACAGTAAACCCCAACGCACGTAGGGACCGCAAGGCGAAAAAAATCACCCCCACCCCACTCTCCCCGGTTTGTACACCATCAAGGGAGAGGGATACAGGGAGGGGGCTGTTTTCATAAATAAGGTGGGAGTATTTGTATGCGGCTTATTGATTGTTTAATAGAGCTTATCACGTATACCTTATATTTTCTTGAGAACTTAAAAACTGACCAAACCCCTTATGGAGATGTCCATAACCGGTATCAGCAGCTAATGGCGAGGGCTGATAAAAAGAGGAGGGACAGCGGTTTCTCTGACGAGGAATGGGAATCTGGCCTTTTTGCCGTCTGCGCATGGATAGATGAAATTATACTCTGTTCTGACTGGTCTGAGAAAGAGAGGTGGGCGCAGGCGATGCTTCAGCGTATCCATTTCAACACTACCAGTGCAGGTGAGGAGTTCTTTGTTCGGCTGGACGGTCTGGATATGAATGCCAGAAATGTCAGAGAGGTATATGCGTTCTGCCTTGCGCTGGGATTCAAAGGGCGTTATTTTCTGGCGGAAAATGAAGGCAGACTGGAGGAAATCAAGCGGACAAATCTGTCTTTCTTTATTGAAACGGTAAAGCCGGAAATCCCTGATAAATTATTTCCCGGGGCTTACAGCATTTCAACCGGAACTGGGAAAGGAAAGAAGTGGCTGAGGCTCATCTCTCCCGCAACAATACCCTTCATCATTCTGCCGGTTATTGTTTTTGTGGCGCTTTTTTTCCTCTATAAGTATATGCTTGAAAAAATGATTTTGAACTATTTCGGATCCGGTTTTTAGCATCGACCTGGCAGAAGAGGCATTAATCGCATGTTGAAGAAAATTCTCAAGGTTCTTCTCATTGTTCTTGTCGTTGGCATTCTTGCCGGCCTTGTATTCTGGCTCGTCTGGGAAAAAAGATGGCCCTGGTGGGTGGGTGCTGCAATCCTGGCAGGTTTCATCGGCATCTGGGTCGGTGTTCTTTTTTTAAGAAGGTACCTGCTCAGGCGGAAAGAAAGGGCATTTGTTGAGCGGGTAATTGCCCAGGATGAAGAGGCCATTAAGATGGCCCCCATCCACGAAAGACAGCAGTTGCTTGACCTGCAGGAGAAATGGAAGGAATCTGTTGAACGCTTACGCAATTCGCATCTGCGGAAAAAAGGCAATCCCCTTTATGTACTGCCGTGGTATCTTGTCATCGGTGAGTCCGGTTCGGGTAAAACGTCGGCAATAGAAAACTCCCGTTTGAGCTCTCCTCTTACGGACGTCATTCCTACAGCAGGTATCTCAGCTACCCGGAATTGTGACTGGTGGTTTTTTGATGAGGCCGTGATCCTTGATACGGCGGGGCGTTATACCATCCCAGTCGATGAAGGTCCGGATAAGGAGGAGTGGAAAAATTTTCTGATCCTTCTGGCAAAATATCGCCGCAGGGAACCCCTGAACGGTGTTATTGTTACCATTTCCGCGGACAAGCTTTTGAACCCGGAAATAAATGAACTTAGAGAGGACGGCCAGAGCGTGCGTCAACGCATTGACCAGCTCATGCGGACAACGGGTGCAAAATTTCCTGCGTACCTCCTGGTAACAAAGATGGATCACATTCACGGATTTACTGATTTTTGCAGCCACCTTCCTGAGGAAAACCTTTCTCAGGCCATGGGCTCCATCAACGATAAATTAAATCCTTACTGGCAGGAGTTTCTGGATCATGCGATGAGCGAGATCTCAAATCGCATCAAGGATTTCCGTTTCATTATCGCCCATGAACAGGAGGCACCGGATCCGGGGGCTTTATTCTTCCCGGATGAGTTTGAACAACTGAAACCGGGGCTGGAGGTATTTACAAAGGCGGTATTTGAAGAAAATCCATATCAGGAAACTCCGTTGTTCAGAGGTTTGTACTTCTCCAGCGCCCGACAGGAAGGTGAGCCCCGTTCAGAATTCCTTCAACTCACCTGTATTGCTCCTCTTAGTAAAGACAAGAAAATCCTTGAAAAGGGTTTATTTTTGCAGGACGTCTTTAAACGCATCCTTCCCGGAGATCGTTACCTTTTTCGTCCGATACGGGAGTTTCTCCGGTGGCGTACCGTTACAAGCAGTCAGGGCCTGTTGGCATGGATCATGGTGTGGCTTGCCCTGTGTGGCTTTTTGAGTTACTCCTTTCTCCGAAATTCCATGACAATCGGGGAATTTATGAAGAAATTTTACAACCCGCCCTCCAGTATGCGTGATGTGGGTGCAGATCTGTTGATGTTAGATAAACTCCGTGTTGAAATTCTGGCGGTGGAAGGGGCAAACAAGAGCTGGTGGACTCCCAGGTTTGGTCTTGATGATAGTATGAGAATTGAATGGAAATTGAAGAAGAATTATGTCCGGCTATTCAGTGATAGTCTACTACACCCCATTGATGCTGTTATCATGAAACAGATTGAGGATGTCGATAAATATACACAAGATGAGGGAATGGTACTTTATATAAGCTATTTAGTGATGCGGATCAATTTGTTTCAGCAGGTTTTGAAGAAGGAGAATTTCTCTAACATTGCTCAGTTCGAAAATGTCTGCATCAATCTGGTCACGAGGGAATATCCTCAAATACCGCCTGAGATTGCGTCAAAGTTTGACGATCTCTACTATGCTTATCTATTGTGGTATGACGGCAAGGAAGATTTTCAAGGGCAGTTGAAATATCTTCGGATAGCCATGACGCGGCTGATCGAAAAAAGAGAGGGGGATATTAAGTGGCTTGTGGGTATCTTCATGCCGGACACGCCGGATGTACGTTTAAGTGATTTCTGGGGTGTCTCCGAGGAGGGCGGTTATAACGAACAGATTTATGTACCCGGTGCTTATACCGACAAGGGACGAAAAAGCATAAAAGATTTCATTGCTTTGATGGATAAAGTTCTGCCGGGAAAAAAGCTTTCTGAAGAGCAGAAAAACAGTTTCTGGAATTGGTATGAGGAGCAATTCTATGAATCGTGGGGCAGATTTGGCAGACAATTCAATGACGGTATTGACGGGCTGGTCACGGTTTCTGCCTGGAAACATATGGTTGCCCTAATGACTACAGATCAGAATCCATATTTCCGCTTTATTGACAGGATGTCCGAGGAGTTTTCCCGGATGGGGAAGAGCGACGTAACGCCGCAATGGGTGTCGGCGGTTCTGGCTTTGAACGATATCCGCAATATAACGAAATCTGAAAAGGAAAAAAAGAAGGGAACGTTGACAGCGAAAATTGAGGGTGTGAAGGAGATATTCCTCCAGGAGACGAAGGAAGTTGGTAATAAGGAGGAAGCAAAAAAATTGGAAGAAAAACTTAAGATTGCTAAAGTCTGGGGAGACTATGAAAAAGCCCTGGAGCAGCTTTCTCCCTTGGCTACATCTTCTGAAACAAGCTTCCGTCTGGTTTCGGATTATTTTAAACAGGGTTCAGAAGATAAACCGTCTCCTTTTTCCACTGCCCATAACGAGAGTTTTAAATTGAAGAGTATGATGCAGGAAAAAGGTGATACCGCATTTTTTCGGGATACCGTTTTTGGTCCTTTCCAATTCCTCATCGATTACAGCATTATGGAAACCGGATGTGTTCTCCAGGATAAATGGGAAGAACAGATTTTAGGCGCCTTGCAGGGAGCGGGCAGAGAAAAGGCTCCACAGCTTCTCTTTAACAAATCAGAGGGAGCGGTCTGGAAATACATAGACGGCCCAGCCAAACCTTTTGTTGTTGGAAGTAAGAATGGCTACATTGCCAGAAAGGTCTTTGACAGGTCCGTTCCGTTCAATCCAGAGTTTTTTGATTTTCTCAACGGAGGCGCCGAGAGTATTGCAACCTCCCGCCAGGAATATACGGTGACCATGAAAACACTGCCGATACAGGTAAACAAGGGTGCACGCCTTGAGCCATACGGGAATATAATTACACTCGATTGCCCGGATGGAAAGATATCTTTGGAAAACTACAATTATCAGCAGAGCAAAACATTTCGTTGGAATCCCGATAAGTGCGGCGATTTTACCCTGAAGATTTTATTGCCTGATCTTGTCTTGACTAAAACGTTTGAAGGTTCATTAGGATTCGCCAGGTTTTTATCAGAATTAAAATATGGTGTCAGGGAATTCAAAGCGGAGGAATTTCCCTCTGAACAACAACGGTTAAAAGATATGGGTATTTCCTGGATCCGTTTGTCATATCGGATATCCGGTAAGAAGGCTGTTGTCCAGTTATTGAAAGATGCTACTGTACAGGCCCCCGCAGAGATAGTACCCTGCTGGTCTAGGTAAGTAGTGAAGGAGTAATCGTG
>Ga0315278_10001217_pt1 | contig 22421 bp, 24 predicted proteins | sample YL17G06_0_MG_FD_203880 | JGI IMG/M metagenome (GOLD analysis project Ga0315278, IMG submission 203880) | Sediment microbial communities from Yellowstone Lake, YNP, Wyoming, USA - YL17G06_0 | ecosystem: Environmental > Aquatic > Freshwater > Lake > Sediment | place: USA: Wyoming | collected... | reverse complement strand
GACCAGGGCGCGCGCGGGTGCTCTGACTGTGTTGGGAACGACCATGTTCTTCAATGCGCGCAGACGCCTCGTGGACCTGGCGGCCAAGAACCGGATGCCGGCAGTGTACCCATTGAGGGAGTTTGTCGATGCCGGGGGCCTTATGGCCTATGGACCGAACCTTGCTGATTTGTTTCGGCGCGCCGCCACCTACGTAGACAAGATCCTCAAGGGCGCCAAGCCCGCCGACCTGCCCGTCGAGCAGCCCACGAAGTTCGAGCTGGTCATCAACCTCAAGACCGCCAAGGCCCTCGGCATCACGATTCCGCAATCGGTGCTGGCGCGTGCGGATGAGGTGATCGAGTGACAGTCTGTGAATGACCGATTGAACTCGCCGTCCAATTCGGACCTTGGATATGACCTGCAGACTGACGCCCAACCCTGCGCTCAACCGGACGGGCGGGCACGCGGCTCGTTTCTCGCGGGCATCGGCGCGGCCCGCCGGTTAGCTAGATTCCGTTGGGGCGCATGGCGGTGAAGGGTGGCGTTTGGCTTGTGCTCACACCATCGTCGGTGCCAACTCGCCTCCGTCGAGCGTGGTGCATCCGGCAACGCTGCCGTGTCTCGGTTCGTTGCCCACTATCCATCGTGGCGTTTCGCGCGTAACGTGTCGTTGCGTTGTGCCAGTAAGGGGACGCGCCATCGTGAAGCAACGCGCCCAATTCGCCGTAGCCTGTGCCGTGCCTGTCGTGACCGACATCGCGGGCTTTGGCGTTTCTCACACCGGCTCCGGTGGAGCGCGGTGCCAGCGCAGCGCCACGCGCCCCAACCCGGCGTTCGAAGGGACGCGCCGGGGAAGGACTTCAACTTGGCGAGCGTCGTGGCGGCGCGCCCCTCAACTTATGCGTTAGGCCTCCGTCCACCATTGTTTTTCATGCAGTAGAACACATCGCAAGTTTGTCTCAAACCAGAGGTATGGCGCACCGACAGCACTCAACATCTGCGCGGAATTACACACAATCCACTGACAAACACAAAATGCTTAGGAGATTCGAACTCATGAGACTTCGAAATGTGCTCGTCGGAATGACATGCTGCATGTTCTCCACCGTCTACGCCCAAGAAGAACTTCCGCGTGAACTCGCGGGAAGCGGGACGGTTGCGACCGGCCGCACTTCCGTCACACTATGGTCAATTGCGATTGAGTCCCAGAACGCCGACGGCGTGATAACGGGCAAGATGAATTGGCACGGCCGCCTGTGTATTGCCAAAGATCACCCCTTTACCGGGAGCTATCGAGACCGCTTGCTGGAGTTTTCCGCCCCGGAGATCGATCCAAAATGCGGTGCGTGGACGGCAAAATTGAAGCAGACGAGTGCGAGCGAATTCGCTTTCGAGGGTACCCTATCGACCACCGTTGGCGGGACGGCGTCAGTCGTTCTAAAGCCGCGGTAACTTCGAGGCCTAACCGGGCGGTCAACCGGACGCCGGCCGGCGTGTCGTCTTCGGGCGCGCCGTGGTGGCGGCGCCGGTTACCTAATTCGTTGGGCCTCGCGCTTGCCGCGTGGGATGGAGAGGCGTAGCCTTTGCGGTATGCAATCGCCGATTTCCGTTTCTCGCGACGTTTTGGGCGGGACTCCCGTTTTTGCCGGTACGCGCGTGCCCGTTCAAACGCTGCTGGATTATCTCGAGGCGGGCGAATCAATCGACGATTTTCTCGAGGGCTTTCCCAGCGTCAAGCGAGAGCAGGTCGTTTCCTTTCTCGAATTGGCTAAGGACCGGTTGATCGAAACCGCGTCGTGAAGTTGCTGCTCGACGAATGTGTTGATCGCCGACTGGCCCGCGATATCCTTGGCCACGAAGTTCTGACGGTTCTGGACCTTGGCTGGGCCGGCGTACAAAACGGCGCCTTGCTTGCTCGTGCAGCCGGACAGTTCGATGCGTTTGTCACGGTCGATCGCAACCTCGCGTTTCAGCAGCGTATCGACAATCTGCTTTTCGCAGTTGTCGTCCTCCGAGCTCGGACAAATCGTTTGGCCGATCTTCGACCCCTTGTTCCGTTACTCTTGCAAGCGTTGCCAAATCTGCGGCCGGGCGAAGTCACATGGATCGAGGCCCAACCCGGCGTTCGAGCGGACGCGCCGCCGGCAGCGCTGTGACCGCGTGAAGCGGTTGTGCCGGCGGCCCGCCGCTCAACTTATACGTTAGGCCCAGCTTGCGACGGAGAGCCCGATGGCGACGCGCTTCGTAGCCTATTCTCTCGCGGCCGCACTATCCGCATGCCAGACGTCCCAGCCGTTGCAAACTGAGTTGCCGCTGGTAAAGCAAATGAGCGTCAACGGCACCAATCTCGCCTACGTGGAGGAGGGTCAAGGCGAAGTTGTTTTGTTCATACACGGCGCGAATGGTGACTGGCGAACATGGGATGAACTTCGTCCATTGATCGCAACGCGATATCGATTCGTCTCCATAAGCAGGCGCTACCACCAGCCAAATCCTTGGCCGGGAGACGGCAAGGACTATTCTGTTCAGTCGCACATAAATGACGTCGCGGCATTCATCAACGCTCTTGGAGTCGGAAAGGTTCATTTGGTGGGAGGCTCATACGGCGGCACTGTTGCCCTATACGTCGCATTGCAGCGGCCTGATCTCCTTAGGAGTGTAACGGCGAGCGAGGCGTGGATAATCAGCGACAACACGCCCACTGCCAAAGAGGCAATCGCCTCTTGGCGTGAGGCCGTTCACCAAATGTCCGATGCTATCGAGCGTGGCGACGAGACGAAAGCGTCAGTTTTACTCTGGAACGCCGTCAACGACGATCGCTTCAGTTTTGACCGGGCGCCAGCGCCCCGGCAACAGCGCTGGCTCGCGAACGCGAAGACCTGGCCGCTTGTTCTCAACGGAACATCTCCACCTGCAGTCACGTGCGAGCAACTTGGTGATCTCCGCGTGCCGGCACTCATCCTCCAGAGCGAGTACGCTCGCCCACCCTTCCTGCAGGCAAACAAGAGATTGCTTGAGTGCTTGCCCCCAGGTACAAAAACTGCCCTTGTGCCGGGGGCTCCCCACATATGGTATTCAGTGAATCCAAGAGCGGGCGCGAATGCAATTCTTACGTTCGTCGCAGCACATGAGTAACTCTGGGCCTCTTAAGTCACTCACTCTAACTTATTGATTTACAAAGGCTGTGTCAGAGTGACTTTCGGGCGATTTTCGGGCGCGGCCGATTACGACGCTAACCCTGCGCTCAACACGGACGCCTCGCCGGCGACGCTGCGCGCCGTCCGCTCGGCGCCGGTTAGCTTGGTTCGTTGGGCGTGTCACTAGCCTTTGCCACGTCAATCAACAGGGAGAGCGAATTGTCATCTTTCAACCCATCTTCGAATCACCCCGACCGCGCCCTTCAAGCCTGGCTGGTGCTTGTCGGTGCCGCAATGAACCGACAGACACTCACATACGAGCGCCTCTCCCTCTTGATGTACCGCCGGAAGGCACAAGGCGTTCTTGACAAAGTCCTCGGCCACATTGCGTTCTATTGCATCGACAACGGACTTCCTCCGCTGACCGCAATCGTCGTCGGAAAGAAACGCGGCACGCCCGGCGCAGATATTCCGATCGATCTGGCCCACCGAGACATGGAACGTGAGCGCGTCTATGCACACGACTGGTATGACGTTTACCCGCCAAACGCCGAGCAACTCAAGTCTGCGTTTGCGACACATACAAAGTAGTCCTCGTTCGAGGCAGATGCCCAACCCGGCGGTCAAGAGGGACGCGCCGGGAAAAGACCTCTACTTGGCGAGCGTCGCAGCGGCGCGCCGCTCAACTTGCACGTCGGGCGGCACTTTCGGCGACCGGCTCAATTCAAGCGACGGAGGAGAAGCTATGAGGCCATTCATGCTGATTGTGACAAATGTGTGGCTGCTGCTCCTAACCGCAGCGAACGTGTTTGCCGCCGACAATCCAATGACGGCTGGTGACCTCCAGGAGATCTGCCTTGCCGCTGACCCGGAAAGCAAGGCGGGTTGCCGATTCTTTATACTCGGAATGGTTCAAGGAATTGACGTGGGGATGGCCGTTGCCGATGGGAAAACCCGCGGTGGTAGGCCCTGTGTTCCCGAAGATGCCACTGCCTCGGCGCTGGAACTGGCAGTCAAGATGAAGATGGGGCAACAACTGATGGTGTTTCCCGACGACCGCAAGCTTTATGCGTCTGGCGTCGTCGCCGCGGCAATCATTGCGACCTTCCCGTGTAAGAAGTCAAAGTGAAGTTGGCGTGCAATTTTGACTCACGGATGCCAGGTCACGGAGTTTGACTTCCAATTCACACATGCGTCCTGTGTGCCGCCCAACCCGGCGTTCGAGCGGACGCGCCGGTCAGGGCGAATCCCGGCGCGGACCGCTAATCCTTTGCCCAACCCGCCAATCCCGCCGGCATCGCTGCGCGGATACGGGTAGGGTAGCCTGGATCATCAGTCGGACTCAGGGCAACCGCCAAATTTGTGGCAGCGTCGGACGCTGCGATACACGAATTTTTGGCCGAATGCGATTGCCTCCCCCCACCCCCCTTCCCGGTGCAGCCGAATCCGGCAACGGGGCCGTGTAGGCCGCGCTCCTGGGGGTCGGCGGGATACGCGGCGGCGACGCCAGGCGCCCAGGTGCGGGGCGGTGCGACCCGGATTTGAGCCGTGCTGGCTGGCCGAGGTCCGCGTTGCCTGTGCCGGAATAGATGCCGGGAGCGGAAGACAACGGTGCAGCGATCGTCTCGCCGGCTCGAAATGCCAGCGACCGGCATTGATTAGAAGCGCGCATTACCCGGGAGAGTTAGCGAGATGAACAGCACTCGAAACCGGGTCTCGTGCTACCCCGGCGCTACCCCAACCAAAAACAAAAACGGCCTGCCCGAAGGCAAGCCGCTGTTTTGCTTGGTAGGCCGTGCGGGACTCGAACCTGCGACCAACGGATTAAAAGTCCGCTGCTCTACCAACTGAGCTAACGGCCCCCGGGCAAAAGCGGCGAATTATAGCCGATCAGCCGGATGTCCCGGCTCAATGCGGATCGCGGGCAAGCAACGGCGGCAGCGCCGCGAAGTCGATGCCCTCGTCGCGCAGCGCCTCGGCTTCGTCGGGCGAGGCCTGGCCGCGGATCGCGCGCGCGGGGGCTTCGTCGTAGTGGATCCTGCGCGCTTCCTCGGGGAAACGACGGCCGACATCCTCGGTGTTGCGCACCGCCTCGCGCAGCTTGCGCAGAAACTCCGCCGGCAGGCCCGTCACGGCGTCAGCCGTCGCGACGTCGGCCGTTGCCGCCACGGGCGCCGTCGCAGCCACCGCCGTCGGCGCGGCCGTCACGCCTTGCCTCGCCACCCGGATCTTGGCCGACGGCACGATGGCGACGCGCTGATCGTCGCACGCCGGGCACCGCACCATCGCGGCATCCGACTGGCGCGCGAAGTCATCGGCCGAGGCGAACCAGCCCTCGAAACGGTGGCCTTGCGAACAGCCGAGTTCGAAAATGATCAAGATCGCAACCTTGCCTTTCGCTGTTGTCCGATCGTACACCCCAACGCAACAGGCGCACTGCACCGGTCGCAAAGCTCACAACGATTGGGGCCCCCTTCGCGTGCACGCGGGTTCGCCGTGCGTCGAAATTTTGCGCTGCGGCCGGGCGCCGGCCGGATCAGCCTCGGGGCCGTGGTCAATGTTTAACCCCATTGCGCCGGAGCCGCCGTTTCCAGCAGGGCGCGAGGGCCGTTGACCTCGATGCTGCGACCGACTCCCAGGAGATTCTCATGCCATCCAACACCCGCGGTACCGGGCAACAGCTCGAACAGATACAACCAACGACAAGACAGTGGGCGCTCACACTTGTTGTGTCCGCGCTAGCCGCGTCGCTCGCGGCCGGCGCGGGTCCGGCGGCGGCGGCGGTCGGGAATCTCGCCACCCTCGATCTCGTGACCCGTGCCGACGGGCAGGTTCTGCCGGTCTACTTCAAGGACGGGCGCCACTGGGTCGTCGGCACCCCGGGGCAGGAGTATTCGCTCCGCGCGTGCAACCGGACCGATGCGCGCGCGCTGGTGGTCATGAGCGTCGACGGCGTCAACATCATCACCGGCGACACGGCGTCGCCCGCGCAATCGGGCTACGTGCTGGCCGCGAACGAGTGCGCCGACTTGAGCGGCTGGCGCAAGAGCCTGTCGCGCACCGCGGCGTTCTATTTCACCGAACTCCCCGATGCCTACGCGGCGCGCACCGGGCGCCCCGAAAACGTCGGCGTGATCGGCGTCGCCGTGTTTCCCGAGCGGGCGCCGCCCGGCGTGGCGAAGGAACTCTCCGGCAGGCTGCAGGGCGAGGCGCGGCGTGAGGCGCAGGCGGCGCAACCGGAAGCCGCCGCCGAGCGCGACGCGGGCGCGCCCTTCGACGCAACCGGCAGCCGCGCGCGCAGCGACCGCGCGCCGGCCCCTGCCGCACCGCTCGCCAAGCTGGGAACAGGCCATGGCCGCAGCGAGCATTCGCCGACGCAGATGGTCCGGTTCGAGCGCGCGAGCGAGATACCGTCCGAGACGATTGCGATTCACTATGACCGCCGCGACAATCTCGTCGCGATGGGCATCCTCCCGCCGCCGGTCATCGCGCGCTCGCCGAACCCGTTCCCGTCGTGGACGCCGCGCTTCGTGCCGAACCCGCCCCGTTGAGCGGGCCGGAGGCCGCGCCCGTGCGCTCCATCGGAACTGCCGCGCGCGCTCTGCCCGATGACGGATCGCGCCCGCCCTGATGGGCCTGGACAACGCCGGTTGCGCGGGTCGCGAGGCGCTCGCATACTCGCAGGCGATGCCCCCGCGAGCGTTTGCCGACGCCGACCCCGACGACCCGGGTGACGAAGCCCTCATGCTGGCGTACGCGGCCGGGGACGCCGCCGCCTTCGACGCGCTCTACGCGCGGCGCAAGGGCGGCGTCTATCGCTACCTGGTGCGCCATTGCGGCAACGCCGGCGCCGCGGACGAACTGTTCCAGGACGTGTGGATGAACGTGATCCGGGCTCGCGCCACCTACGCCCCGAACGCGAAGTTCGCGACCTGGCTCTACCGGATCGCGCACAACCGGCTGGTCGATCACTGGCGCACCCACGCGCGGGCCGAGTTCGTCGCGACGGACGTGGACGGCGACGAGCCCGATCCGCTGGCGTTCGTCGCGGGCGCCCGCGGCGACGAGCCCGAGGTCCGCGCCGGAGCGCGCGAGCAGGGGCAGCGCATCGACGTCGCGCTGTCGCGGCTGCCGCCGGCGCAGCGGGAGGCGTTCCTGCTGCACCAGGAGGGCGGGCTCGAACTCGCCGACATCGCGGCGCTCACCGGCGCCGGCATCGAGACGGTGAAGAGCCGCCTTCGTTACGCGCTGGCCAAGCTGCGCCTCGAACTCGCGGACCTGCGATGACGACCGACCGGCCGGACCCCTCCTCCGATTCCTTGCGCGATCCGCGCTTCGATGCCGCATGGCGCGAGGCGTCCCGCGAGGCGCCGCCGGCGGCGCTCGACGCCGCGATCCTCGCCGCCGCGCGGCGCGCAGTCGGCGCGGGTCCGCAGCCCGTCGCCGTGCGCGAAGCGACGCGACCCGAACGCTGGTGGTGGCCGCTCGCGGCGGCCGCATCGATCGGCGCCGTCGCGGTCGGCATCCTGCAGGTCAGCGGACTCGACCAGGCCCGCGCACCCGACCCGAAACGCGCAATCGTCAGCGACATGCCGGCCGAGCCACCGCCCGCCGCGCAGGGGTCCCAGGACAAGGCCGCGGGGCGTGATGGCCGCATGGATTTCTACGGGATCATGCCTTCGTTGCCGAACGACGCAGTCCGGCGCGCCCCGGCGCCGCCCGTCTCTGCCATGGCGGAGAACGCGGCACCCACTTCGCCGGACCCTGCGCCGGCCAATGTGATGGCGAAACTGGTCGCGGACCCGAGCGCGGCCGAGGCGGCGCCGGCGACCGAAGCCACCCGGGCCGGTGGTCAGCGGAACCCGCCCACCGCGCCGCCGGCGACGACTCCGGCGCTCGCGGCCATCGCGCCGCGTGCAGGCAGCGGGATCTCGGCGTCACCGGACAGCGTGCAGCCGTTCCCGGCGGATGCCACCCCCGCCGGTGCGGCGGAGCGCGATGGCGCGCGCGCCAAGGCGCTCGGCAAGGTCATGAGCGCGCCGGGCGCCGCGGCGCGTGCCGAAGCGCAGGCGAAGGAACGCGCACCGCTGCCGGTGGCGGAGTGGATCGTGCTGATCAGGAAGCTGCGCGCGGAAGGCCGAACCGAGGCGCTCGCGCGCGAGGTCGCGGCATTCCGCGCCGCGTATCCGGACCAGGAGCACCTGCTCGTCGACCTCCCGTCCGGCGGCGAGCCGCCACCGCCGCCGGCGCGCTGAACGTCAGAGCGCGCGGATCAGTTTCCGGATCGGTGCGGGGAGCGCGGCCGCCACCGCATCCGCGCGCGTCAGCCAGGTGAGCCCCGGGCTCTCGGCGCGCGGTGGCCACGAGCGCACCGTGATCCGCTGCGGCAGGATCGTCAGGCGATAGTGAGTGAACGCATGCTCGATCGCCGGCAGCTCCTCGCCGGTGACCACCTTCGCGCCGAAGCGGGTGCGGCAGTGCAGCGCCACATCGTCATCGGGTGCGGTTTCGGGAAGGCTCCACAGGCCGCCCCAGATGCCCATGGCGGGCCGCCGTTCGAGCAGGATTTCTCCGGCGCGCTCGATCACGAGCACCCGCACAGCGCGCTGGGGCAGCACGCGCCGCGGTCGCGGCGTCGGCAGTTCGCCGACCCGCGCCGTGGACCGCGCGACGCAGTCCGCGGCCACCGGGCACGCGCCGCAGCGCGGCCGCGTTCGCGTGCATACAGTCGCCCCGAGATCCATCACGCCCTGCGTGTAGGCGCCGGCATTGCGCGCCGGCAGCAGCGCGCCGGCGATGCCCCACAGCGTCGCTTCGACGCGGGCCGCGCCGGGAAAGCCGGCGATACCCCGATGGCGCGCGAGGACGCGCTTCACGTTGCCGTCGAGGATCGGCGCCCGCGCGCCGCCCGCGAACGTGGCGATGGCCGCTGCGGTCGACCGGCCGATGCCGGGCAGCGTTGCGATCACGTCGGGCGCGAGCGGAAACGTGCCGGCGAACTCGATGACGACTGCCTTCGCCGCCGCGTGCAGATGATGCGCCCGGCGATAGTAGCCGAGCCCGCTCCAGTGCAGGAGCACGCGCGCAAGGGGCGCCGCGGCCAGCGTCCGGACGTCGGGAAATTCGGCGAGGAAGCGCGTGTAGTACGGGATGACCGTGGCGACCTGCGTCTGCTGCAGCATGATCTCGGACAGCCAGATCCGGTAGGGATCGCGGGTGTTCTGCCACGGCAGGTCGTGGCGGCCGTGCGTGCGCTGCCACGCGATGATGCGCGCGGCAAAGGACGGGCGCGTCACGGCCGGCGGGTGCGCGGGCTCAGCGTCCCGCGAGCCGCGCGCGCGCCTTGGCCGCGGCGTCGGATTGCGGATGCCTGGCGACGATCTCCTCGAGCGTGCGTCGCGCAGCGGGCGCGTCGCCCAGCTCGACCTGCGATGTCGCGATGTTGAGCAGGGCGTCGGGCACTTTCTGGCTGTCGGGGTACGCCGCGATCAGCTGCCGCTGCGCCGCGATCGCGGCGCGGAAATCCTTTTGCGCGAAGTGGGCGTTGCCGATCCAGTATTGCGCCGACGGGCTCAACGGGCTGCGCGGATACGTCCTGACGAACGTGGTGAAGCCGGCGATGGCGCCGCCGTAATTGCCCGCCTTGAACAGGTCGAGGGCGCCATCGTAGGCGCGCTGCTCCGCGACGACGTCGGCAGCGCCGGCGGCAGCACGTGGCCCTGTGGTGGCTGCGGCTGCGCCCGCGCCGGGCGCGGGGGCCGGTGCGGCGCCGGGCACCGGGGTCGGCGCAGCCGCGGGGGCAGCCGCCGGGGCAGCCAACGGCGCGGGCACCGGGGCGGGTGCGCCCGGAGGCGTCGTGCCCGCGACCGCAGGCGCGGCAGCCGGGGCCGCCTGACCCGCCTCGAGCTTGCGCAGGCGCGCATCGAGATCGGCATACAGATCGCGCTGGCGCTTCTGCGTCTCGGCCTGCTCGAAGTTCAGCACCTCGATCTGGCCGCGCAGCCGCGCCGAGTCGGCCTTCAGCAACTCGATCTGGTTGAAGAGCTCCACCAGGCCCTGGCTCTTCAGCTGCGCTTCAAGCGCCGCCATGCGGTCTTCGAGCTGCTTCTGCAGCTGGCTCACCCGCTGGTTGGTCGCCTCGATGCGCTTGCGCGCTTCCTCGTCGTCGAACAGGGCCGCGCGCGCCGGCGCCGCGGCCAGCAGCGCCAGCAGCAGCGCCGCCGCGGCCGCGCGGGAAATGAGGCGTGGGGACGTCACTCGCCGACGTAGATGATCTCGACGCGGCGGTTCTGCGCCCACGCGCTTTCGTCGTGGCCGTCGGACTTCGGCTTTTCCTTGCCGAAGCTCACCGTCTCGATCTGGATTTCGGTCGCGCCCAGGACCCGCATCAGCTGCTTGACGGCGTCGGCGCGCTTCTGGCCGAGCGCGATGTTGTATTCGCGGCTGCCGCGCTCGTCGGTGTGGCCCTGCAGCGTGATGTTCGCCGCGCGGGTCGTCTGCAGGTACTTGGCGTGGGCCTCGACCTGCGCGCGGTAGTCGTCCTTGACCACGAAACTGTCGTAGTCGAAGTAGATCGTGCGTTTGGACAGGATGTTCTTCGGATCCTTCAGCGCGGGACTCAAGCCGCCGCCCGCCGCCGTGCCGCCGATCCCGGACGTCGTGACACCGCTGGTGGTTGCGCCGCCGGCCGTGCCGCCCGCGGCGGCGCCGGCCGCCGCCGAACCCGGGGCCGGTTCCTCGATCGGGGCAGGGGACTGCGTTTCCGTGCTCTGGCAGCCGGCGAGGAACGCGACGGCGAACGCCGCGATGAGGAATTTACGCATTGATGCCTCCTGGAAATTGGACCGCCCGCGATGTGGGGCGCTCATCGCGGCAGCGGACCCCACGCCGGCTCACGCACGTCGGTGGCCGGCGCGACGAGCCGCTGCTTGACGCGGCCATCGGAGGATACCGCGGCCAATATACCACGCCCCCCCTGCTCGGCTGCGTACAGGATCAGCTTCGAATTCGGCGATACGCTGGGGCTTTCGTCCTGCGGGCCCGCCGTCAGCACCTGCACCTGTCGCGTCGCGAAGTCCTGGACGGCCAGTTGAAACCGGCCGCCGTCGCGACGCACGAACACGAAACCCTTGCCGTCGGGTGTGGCCCGCGCCGACACGTTGTAGCCGCCCTCGAAGGTCATCCGTTCGACGGCGTTGCTGCCAAGGCTCAACCGGTAGATCTGCGGCGTGCCGCCGCGATCCGATGTGAACAGGACCGCCTTGCCGTCAGGCGTGAAATTCGCCTCGGTGTCGATGCCGGGCGAGCTCAACAGGCGCTGCACGCCGCTGCCATCGGCGTTGATCAGGAACAGCTGCGAGCCCCCGTCCTTGGTCAGCGTGACCGCCAGCCGGCGGGAATCGGGCGACCACGCCGGCGCGCTGTTGCTGCCGCGAAAATTGGCGAGCACCTGGCGCCGCCCCGTTTCCAGCGACTGCACGTAGACCACGGGCTTCTTGTTCTCGAGCGACACGTAGGCGATCCGCGTGCCGTCCGGCGACCAGGCGGGCGAGAGCAGCGGCTCGTTCGACGTGACGATGACCTGCGCGTTGTAGCCGTCCGCCTCGGCGACGTAGAGCTGGTAGCGCGGCCCCTGCTTGGCGATGTAGGCAATGCGGGTGGAGAAAACGCCGACGTCGCCCGTCAGCGCCTGGTAGATGACGTCGGCGATCTTGTGCGCGGTGGCGCGAAACTGCGCGGGTGTGACCACATAGGTCATCGCCGCGAGCTGCTTCACCTTGACGGCGTCGACCAGCGCGAAGCGGACCTCGACGCGGCCCTCTCCCACCGCGCGCATGGAGCCCACCACGACTGCGTCAGCGCCGCGCGAGCGCCAGTCGTCGGCGCGCACGTCCTCCGCGCGCGTCGGACGCGGGACGATGCCCGCATAGTCGACCAGCTTGAAAAGACCGCTGCGCACCAGATCGGCGCCGACGATGCCGGTGATGCCGAGGGGCCAGTTGTTTTCGTTCTCGAACGGAACGATGGCGATCGGGGTCAGCGTCCCGGAACCGCCGATGATGTCGATGTCGAGTTGCGCGCGCGCCGGCGCGGCGGCCAGCAGCGCGAGTGCGACGAAGGGGAGCAGGAAGCGGGCAAGACGCAGGCAGCGCAACAGGCAATTCCTCTGCAAAGGACACGCGATGGCGGCAGTCGCGAGGCACCGGACACGCATCGCCGCGAGTGCGACACCACCGCACCGCACGCCGATTATAACGAACGCCGCGTCCGCGCCGGGTCAGCGCGACAGGCCCCGAGGGAAAACAGCGTGCGGTGACTCAGTGCGGTGACTCAGTGCGGTGACTCAGTGCGGTGACTCAGTGCGGTGACTCAGTGCGATGACTCAGTGCGGTGACTCAGTGCGGTGACTCAGCGCGGTGACTCAGTGCGGTGACTCAGTGCGGTGACTCAGCGCGGTGACTCAGTGCGGTGACTCAGTGCGGTGCCACGGTCGTCGTGAAGCCGAATGCACTCTCCAGGCGCTGCGCGACGCGGCGCGCCTCGCCGCGGTCGGCGTAGGGCCCGACGTAGACGCGAAACAGCCCGTCCGCTTCCCGGATTTTCGGTTCGACCGCCGCGGTCGCGAGTTGGTTCTGCACGTGCTCGAGAAAATTGCGCGCGTTGGCGTTGCTGCCGAAGGCACCGAGCTGGACGGCGAACCCGGCGGCCGAACGCGAGACGGGCATCGGCTCGACCGGCCGGGCGGCGGCCGGCCCCGCCGCGACCGCTACGGGCGGCAACGGTGCCGCTGCGACCGCCATGACGGCGCCCGGCAGGAGGGCCTCGACCTCCACGTCGCCGCTTCCCCTCTGCGCGATCCCGATGCGCTGCGCGGCCGCATAGGACAGATCGATGAGGCGGTCGTGCAGGAAGGGCCCGCGATCGTTGACGCGCACGATCACGCTCCTGCCGGTGGCGACATTGGTGACGCGCGCATAGGAGGGCAGCGGCAGCGTCGGATGCGCCGCGGTCAGCGCGTACATGTCGTAGACGTCGCCGGTCGATGTCTTCTCGCCGTGAAACTTGCGGCCGTACCACGACGCCACGCCGCGCTCGCGGTAGGGCCGCAGCGACGTGGCCGGCACGTACTCGCGGCCGAAGACCGCATAGGGCCGGTTGGCGAAGCGATGCAGCGGCTCGGCGCGCGGGACCGGCTCGGGGATCGCCTCCAGGTTCGCCGGCACGTTGTCGCCGGGTCCATCGTCCTTGTAATAGCCGGGTCGCGAAGGCGCGGCGGCACTCGGCGCCGCGGGTGCGGGCGGCGCGGGTGCGGGCGGCGCCTTTCCCGGCGGCGCGGCGCATCCGGCGAGTGCCGCTGCGGCGGCGGCGAGCAGGAGCAAACGGCAGGCGAGGCGCATCGGCGGGCTCTCGGGGCGGGGAGTGCGCGTATTATCGACCGGAAGGCCCGCGGGAAGGATGCGCCCGCCCGCAACGTCGCGCGCCGATGCCCCTTTCCCCGCCACGCCGCAGCGTCTCCTGCCGATGAATGCCCGCCTGCTCGCCGACGCCGTCGTCGCCGTCCATCTGGCCTTCATCGTGTTCGTCGTCGCGGGCGGCCTGCTCGTGCTGTGGCGGCGCGGGTGGGCCGTGCTGCACCTGCCCGCCGTCGCCTGGGGCGCCTGGACCGAGTTCACCGGCACCCTGTGCCCGCTGACCCCATGGGAGCAGTCGCTGCGGCAGCAGGCGGGCGCGGCAGGCTACGCCGGCGGCTTCGTCGAGCACTACCTCGTCCCGCTGATCTATCCGGCGGCCCTGACGCCCGGCCTGCAGTTCGCGCTGGGCGCCTTCGTGCTGCTGGTGAACGCCGCGATCTACCTCGGCGTGTGGCGCCGCCGGCAGCGCGAGCGCCGGGGACACGACGGTGCCGCCGGCGGGCGGCGAGCGCAATGACCTTCACTGCCGGGCGGAAGGATGTGCAAGAATGTCGGCACGAGCGATGTCCGCCGAAGGAGCGACCCGTTGGCCAAGCCCAATTTCGAATACCAGAAACGACAGAAAGAGCTGGAGAAGAAAAAGAAGAAGGAGGAGAAGCTGCAGCGCAAGCTCGAGAAGAAGAACGCCCCGGGCGAGGGTGCTGCGCCGGAGGCTGCGGACGCACCGGCGCCGGCCGCTCCCGAGAATCCCTGACGGGCGCGCGCCCCCGACGGCCTGACGCGCGAGCAAGCGGGCGACCGACATGCCGTCGAATACCCGTCAACCCGACTTCGCGAAACTCGACCGCATCGTGGCCGAGGCGAGGCGCCGGAGCGACGAGCGCGCGTCGACGTACCGGGAGCAGGCACTCAAGATCTACCCGTGGATCTGCGGCCGTTGCGCACGCGAGTTCGACCGCACCACCGTGCATACGCTGACGGTCCATCACCGCGACCACAATCACGACCACAACCCGCCCGATGGCGGCAACTGGGAATTGCTGTGCGTCTACTGCCACGACAACGAGCACTCGCGGCAGCTCGAGCTGGCCAATCGCGGCAATCCGCCTGGAAGGAGCGCCCCCGAGACGCGCGCAACGCACCAACCGTTCGCAGGCCTCGACGCGTTGTTGAAGCACAGGGAATGACCGCACCGACTGTCCGTTGAATTCTGGAGAATGCCATGACGCTATGCCCCATTGCCATCGCCGCCGGCTGCAGGAAGTGCCCGGCATTCGGCCTCTGCCCGCTGAAAGGCGTGATCGGCGATTACCGAAAGGAAGACGACACCCCCTCCAAAGCGGCGCCGGATGCAGCGAAGCCGGGTGCCGCGCGCCGGAAATAGGCGCTGCGCGCGCGGGCAACGACCGCGCGACCATCGAGGATCGCGGCCTCGCGGCCGTCACCTCGACACCGCGCACGACGGGGGGTGATCGATGACGTACGCCGCCATCACGGGCTGGGGGAAATGCATGCCCCCGGCGGTCCTCTCCAACGCCGACCTCGCGACGTTTCTCGAGACCGACGACGCCTGGATCGCCAGCCGCACCGGGATCCACGAGCGGCGAGTGTCGCACGTGCCCGGGCACGACCTCGCGCACGTCGCGAGCGCGCGGGCGCTGGCCTGCGCGGGGCTCGCGGCGAGCGAGCTCGATCTGATCGTCTACGGCAGCTGCTCGAACGACGAGCAGATTCCCAACGCCGCGTCGGGATTGCAGTGGAGTCTCGGCGCGGCGAAAGCGGGCGCGATGGATGTCAACACCGCCTGCACCAGCTTCCTGTACGGGCTGTCGACGGCGACCGCGCTGATCCGAACCGGTGTCGTCAGGAACGCGCTGGTGGTCGGGGTCGAAGTGATCACGCCGTTCATGGACTGGCGCAACCGCAACGTGTCGGTGCTGTTCGGCGACGGCGCGGCCGCCGTCGTCCTGCAGGCGAGCGAGGTCGCCGAGGGCGTGCTGGGCGAGCGGCTCGGCTGCGATGCCGACGCCCGGCACACGCTGCGGGTGCGCGGCCCCGGATTCCTCTACGGCAACGGCACCGTCACTGTCGGCGACACGGTGTGGGATTTCGACGGCCAGGAAATCTTCAAGCGGGCGGTGGTCAGCATGACCGACGCTTCCACGGCGGTGCTCGGCAACTGCGGCCACCGGGTGGAGGACGTCGACCTCGTGGTCCCGCACCAGGCCAACCTGCGCATCATCGAGTCGGTGGCCAGGCGGATCGGCGCGCCGATGGGCAAAGTGTTTCTCACCATCGCCCGCTACGGCAACATGTCGGCGGCCACCGTGCCGGTCGCGCTGGTCGAGGCGCTGGAACAAGGGCGCGTCCTGCCCGGCGCGCTGATCCTGATGCCGGCGTTCGGCGGCGGCCTCACGTGGTGCGCGCACCTCATCCGCTGGGGCGAGCGGACCACGCCGCTGTCCGCCACCGCCGTCGACCTGCCGAGCTGCGAGGAGAGCGCCCTCGACATGGTCAGGCGGTTCATCGCCCGCGTCGATCCGCCCGGGCGATCGCTGGCGGGTCTGATGGCCCCGAAATTTCCCGAGTCCCAGTGACCGCGCGACGGCGTCACCGCGGCCGCCCGCGGTCGTTACGTGGCAACGAGTTTCCGGTGCGCCTGCACGCTCATCAGGATGCCGAGCCCGATGAACAGCGACACCAGAGCGGTGCCGCCGTAGGACACCAGGGGCAGCGGCACGCCGACCACGGGCAGCACGCCGCTCACCATCCCCATGTTGACGAACGCATAGGTGAAGAACATCAGCGTGACCGCTCCCGCCAGCAGCCGGGCGAACAGCGTCGAGGCGCTGACCGCGATCATCATGCCGCGACCGACAAGCAGCAGGTAGAGCAGGAGCAGCACCGCGTTGCCGATCAGGCCGAATTCCTCACCGAACACGGCGAAGACGAAATCGGTGTGCCGTTCGGGCAGGAAATCAAGGTGCGTCTGGGTGCCGTTCATCCAGCCCTTGCCCACCACCCCGCCGGAGCCGAGCGCGATCGACGCCTGCGCCGAATGGTAACCGGCGCCGAGCGGGTCGCGGGTCGGGTCGAGGAACGTGAGGACGCGCTCGCGCTGGTAGTCGTGCAGGTGCGACCATACCAGCGGCGCGGCGGCGGCGCCCAGCGCGCCGAGGCCGGCGATGATCCGCCACGACAACCCGGCGAGGAAGAGCACGTAGAACCCGGAGGCGCCGATCAGGAGGGCGGTCCCGAGGTCCGGCTGGCGCTTGATCAGATAGACCGGCACGACGATGAGGACGGCGGCGACCGCGAAATCCTTCCAGCCGATGCGGCCTTCGAATTTCTGGAAATACCACGCCAGCATCAGCGGCAGCGCGACCTTCATCAGCTCCGACGGCTGGAAGCGGGCAACGCCGAGGTTGAGCCAGCGGCGCGAGCCGTTGACGATGGTGCCGAACAACGCGACAGCGACCAGCATGACGACCGCGACGACGTAGAGCGGCACCGCGGCGCGCGCGAGTGTCTGCGGCGGAATGTTCGCGACGATCCACATCAGCACCAGCGAAAAAGCGAGACTCGTCGCCTGGTTCGACACGCGCGTGAAGCTCTGGTCGGTGGCGGAAAACAGCGTGATGAGGCCGACGCCCACGATGGCGAGCGCCACGCCCAGCAGGAAACTGTCGATCCGGCGCGTCAGGACCGCCCACAGCTTGATGAGCAGGTTCACCATGCGAGCCTCATGCGCGGGGCGGTTCAGTCGCTTTCATCGTCGCCGCCGGCCGCCGCCGCGGGAAGAGCCGGGCCGGCCCGGTTTTCGCCGGTCAGGAAATAGTCGAACACCTTGCGCGCGACCGGCGCCGCCGCCTGCGCGCCGAAACCGCCGTTCTCGACCAGCACCGCCAGCGCGATCCGCGGTTTGTCGGCCGGGGCGTAGGCGATGAACAACGCGTGGTCGCGCAACCGCTCGTCGATCTTCGACGCAGCGTATTTTTCCCCCTTGAGCGAGAACACCTGCGCCGTGCCGGTCTTGCCGGCGCTCACGTACGCCGCCTTGGCGAATGCGGTGGCCCCGGTGCCTTCCCGGTTGACGCCGACGAGCGCGTTCTTGATCACGGCGAGGTGCTCCGGCTTGAGCGGCACCGTGTGCGTCGGTTCCCGCGCCACCTCGCGCACCTCGCCCGAACGCAGGCTGCGAATGCTCTTCACCAGATGGGGCCGGAACGCGACCCCGTCGTTGGCGACCGTCGCGATGGCGTGCGCGAGCTGGATCGGCGTGAAGGCGTTGTAGCCCTGGCCGATGCCGGCCGAGATGCTGTCGCCGAGGTACCACTTGCGATGCTCTTCGCGGTACTTGGCATCGGCGAAACGCTGCCGCTTCCATTCGCGCGACGGCAGCACGCCGGTCAGCTCGCCCTCGATGTCGATGCCGGTCTTGCGCCCGAAACCGAGCTGCGACATGAAGCGCCACGTGTCGTCGATGTCCGTCTCGCTGCCGAGAACGTAGTAGTACGTGTCGCAGGACACGACGATCGACCTGTACATGTCGACGCTGCCGTGGCCACCGGGCTTGTCGTCGTTGAAGCGGTGCGCCGCCCCGGGCAGCTGGAAAAAGCCGGGATCGTGGATCGTCTGCGCCGGCGTGCGCTTGCCCGAGGTGAGCGCCCCCAGGGCCAGGAACGGCTTGATCGTCGAGCCCGGCGGATAGGCGCCGCGCAGCGGGCGATTGAGCAGCGGCTTGTCGGGTGACTCGTTCAGCAGCTCCCAGTTCGCCGCGTCGATGCCCTCGACGAAGAGGTTGGGATCGAAGCCCGGCTTGGATACGAACGCGAGCACGTCGCCGGTCGCGGGCTCGATGGCGACCAGGCCGCCGCGCCGCGCGCCGAAGGCTTCTTCGGCGACCTGCTGCAGCCGGATGTCGAGCGATAGCCGGAGGTTGTTGCCGGCGATGGGCGGCGTGCGCGACAGCGTGCGCACCGCGCGGCCGCCGGCGTCGACTTCCACCTGCTCGACGCCGGTGGTCCCGTGCAGCTCGCGCTCGTAGGACAGCTCGACGCCGACCTTGCCGATGTAGTCGGAGCCCTTGTAGTTGGCGGTCTCGTCCCATTCCTCGATCCGCACCACGTCGCGGTCGTTGATGCGGCCGATGTAGCCGACCACGTGCGAGGCGACCTCCCCCAGCGGGTACTGGCGGAACAGCCGCGCCTTGATCTCGACGCCCGGAAAGCGGTAGCGATTCACCGCGAAGCGCGCGACCTCGTCGTCGGACAGGCGCGTGCGCAGCGGCAGGCTCTCGAAATTCTTGGATTCCTCCAGCAGCTTGCGGAAGCGCTTGCGGTCGCGCGGCTGCACCTCGACGATCGCCGCGAGGGCGTCGATGGTCTCTTCCAGATTCCGCACGCGCGAAGGCTGGATCTCCAGCGTGTAGGCCGAGTAGCTCTGCGCAAGGACGACGCCGTTGCGGTCGGTGATGACGCCGCGGTTGGGGACGATGGGAACGATCGCGATGCGGTTCGTCTCGGCGAGCGTCTGGTAGTGCTGGTGCTGGATCACCTGCAGATAGAAAAAGCGCGCGAACAGGGCGCCGAACGCGGCCAGCACCAGGACGCCGGCGATGCCCACCCGGCGCTTGAACAGGAACAGCTGGCGCTCGGCGTTGCGCAGCTCCGGCGAATCGAAGCCGCCGCCGTCGCCACGCCGGTGCGATGAAAAGAGGAGCCGCCGCGCCATTGCCCTGCCTTCAGGAGTTCTTTGCGCCGCGCATCACCGTTCCGCCGGAGAAGCAGGCGGACGCTGCGGCCACTGCAGCACCACCGACACCAGCGGCCACAGCAGCGCGCCGACCAGTGACGGTACCACATACGTCCAGCGGGGCAAGGGCGCCCCGCCGACGGCGCGGATGAGGAGGACGATCGCCGCGCAGAGCCCGAGCAGCACGGCGACCTGCGCCGCCTGCTGCCACGGCGAGAAGCGCAGCACGCGCCGGCGGAAGTACTCGGCCCCGTACGCGAGCACGGCGTACGCGAGCGCGTGCTGGCCGAAGTACGTGGCGTCGCCGACGTCCATCAGCAGGCCGACGAGCCACGCGATGCCCACGCCGACGTAGCGCGGCTCCTGGATGCACCAGTAGAGCAGGACCAGAGCAACGAAATCGGGCTTCAGCGCCTGCGCGACGCCGGAGAAGGGCAGCATATTGCCGGCGAAAGCGAGCAACAGCATGAGCAGGATGAACCAGGGTCGCGCGGGGCGCAGGATCTCCTCCGGCCGGGCCAGCGTCAGCGGCGGCACCTTGGGCAGCGCCATCAGCCCCCCCGCCGCGTCTTGCCCTTGCCGCCGCGCTTGACGGTGTCGGTGCCGGCCGGCTCCTCGGGCTGCGGCAGCAGCACGGCGGCCGGCGCCAGAACGAGCAGATGCAGGCTGCGGTCGACGCCGGCGAGCGGCCGGGCCGTGATCCGGGCGAACATCTGCCCGGTGTCGCGCTCGAGGGTCGCCACCTGCGCGACCGCGAGCCCCGGAGGATACGTGCCGTCGATGCCGGAGGTGACCAGCACGTCGCCGACCGCGATGTCGGCGTTCGGCGCCGTGAACCGCAGCTCCGGCGGCCGCCCCGCGCCGGACCCGAACAGCACCGACCGCACGCCGCTGCGCATGACCTTCACCGGCACCGCATGGTCCTTGTCGCTGACGAGCGTAACTTCCGCCATGAAGGGAAAGACGCGGGTGACCTGACCGACGACGCCGTCGCCATCGACTACCGCCTCGCCCGGCACGAGGCCGGCGTCGGCGCCCTTGTTGACGAACAGCTTCTGCGCAAACGGATCGCGGCCGGTGTAGAGCACCTCGACCGCTGTCGCCGCGCCGCCGTAACGCTGCCGCAGGTCGAGCAGCGCGGCGAGCCTTGCGTTGTCCTGCTGCAGCAGCGGATAGCCCTGGACCGCTGGCGACTGCGCGACCAGCTGGCGCTTCAGCGTGTCGTTGTCGTCGGCGAGCGCGCGCTGGGAACTGAAGAAGGTTGCCACATAGGCCAGGGCCTCGCCGGGCATCTGCGCCGCGCGCTGCAGCGGATAGATGATGGTCGCCGCGACCTGGCGGATGTTTTCGAGATAGCGGTAGCGCGTGTCGGCGAACAGCAGCGCGATGGAGATGATCCCGAAGAACGCCAGCCGCGCCAACGGGGACGGGCCGCGGTTGAAGAACGCGGGCGGCTCGGCCGGGATGTGGCGCATGATTATCGCGGAGCCCGATCACCGAGCCCGGGTTGAGCGAACGCGAAACCCGGGGCAACCCGGGCCATGGGCACCGCCCCCCCGGGTTTCGCGCCGCTCAACCCGGGCTACGCGTCCGCGCGTCATGCCGCCACCTCTGCCGACCCGTTCAGTCGGACGTGAAGATGGTCGAGAGCTTTTCCATGTTCTCGAGCGCCTTGCCGCAGCCGCGCACGACGCACGTGAGCGGGTCTTCGGCGATGATCACCGGGAGCCCGGTCTCCTCCATCAGCAGCCGGTCGACGTCGCGCAGCAGCGCCCCGCCGCCGGTCAACACCATGCCGGCCTCGGCGATGTCGGCGCCCAACTCGGGCGGCGTGCGCTCGAGCGCGCTCTTCACTGCCGACACGATGCTGTTCAGAGGGTCGGTCAGCGCTTCGAGGATCTCGTTCGACGACACGGTGAAGCTGCGCGGAATGCCCTCGGCCAGGTTGCGGCCCTTGACTTCCATTTCCTTCACCTCGGAACCGGGGAACGCGGAACCGATCGTCTTCTTGATCACCTCGGCCGTGGGTTCGCCGATCAGCATCCCGTAGTTGCGGCGGATGTAGTTGACGATCGCCTCGTCGAACTTGTCGCCGCCGACGCGCACGCTGCCGGCGTACACCATCCCGCCCAGCGAGATCACGCCGACCTCCGTGGTGCCGCCGCCGATGTCGACGACCATCGAGCCGGTGGCGTCCGAGATCGGCATGTCCGCGCCGATCGCCGCGGCCATCGGCTCCTCGATCAGGTACACCTTCGAGGCACCGGCGCCGAGTGCGGACTCGCGGATCGCGCGCCGCTCCACCTGGGTCGAGCCGCAGGGAACGCAGATGATGATGCGCGGCGACGGCGAGAACAGCCGCGAATCGAGCACCCTCTTGATGAACTGCTTCAACATCTGCTCGGTCACGGTGAAGTCGGCGATGACGCCGTCCTTCATCGGCCGGATGGCCGTGATATTGCCCGGGGTGCGCCCCAGCATCTGCTTGGCGGCGAGCCCCACTTCCTGGATCACGCGCTTGCCGTTGGGGCCGCCTTCCTGGCGGATCGCCACCACCGAGGGCTCGTTCAGCACGATCCCCTTGCCGCGAACGTAGATGAGCGTGTTGGCGGTGCCAAGGTCGATTGCGAGGTCGCTGGAGAAATAGCCTTTGAAAAACCGGAACATGAAAAGCGTAACCTGCGGCGTAAGCGTGCGGAGGAAGAAGAGCGGGCGACCGGGCGCGGCGGGACGCGCGCGGCGCAGCTCGGAAACTTGCCGATATGATACCCTATCGCGTTATGCTCCCGTATTAACGCTGCCTGAAAATCCGGCGCGAATTCGGGCCCGCCGCCGGGCAGACGGACGGGCGCCCGCAGAACCCGCGTGGCGCCCCCGGAAGACCGAGCGCTGCGGCGGGCAAGCTGCAGGTTCGGGCCGGCCGCGCTGCCCGGCAGGGCGCGCCCACCGTTCTCCCCGCACAGCCATGACGATTTCTCTCGCCGACGTAGAGCGCATTGCCCACCTCGCTCGCATCGAGATCACCGGCGCCGAAGCCGACGACGCGCGCATCAAGCTCGACGCGATCTTCGGCCTCATCAATGAGCTGCAGGCCATCGACACCACGGGTGTGGTCCCGATGGCGCACGCGCAGGAT
>Ga0315278_10001216_pt1 | contig 22427 bp, 22 predicted proteins | sample YL17G06_0_MG_FD_203880 | JGI IMG/M metagenome (GOLD analysis project Ga0315278, IMG submission 203880) | Sediment microbial communities from Yellowstone Lake, YNP, Wyoming, USA - YL17G06_0 | ecosystem: Environmental > Aquatic > Freshwater > Lake > Sediment | place: USA: Wyoming | collected... | reverse complement strand
GAACTGGCATCGCCTGTTCCTTCAATGCCAATTTGGGAACAGGCAATGCCAGTTCGCGACACACTACAATTTTAATATCAAGACATCCATGACTTCTCGGATAGCCTCCGAATGGGACAATATTCCGGCCTCCCGTTAGTGTGTCAATTATTTATTAGCCTGAAAATCCTCATAAATCCGGAATATAGCCTTAACTTAGTGACATTCTTGACTGTCCCCTATCCATTCTCTATCCATTCTGTCCCCTATCCATCTATTGATGACCTAAGAGAAATAGATAAGAAACTGATGGACCTGTTCAATCTAAACCAATTGTTCCTTCACGACTAAGCTGTTGCCATTTTGTTAAAAAAATGGTATAATAAAAAAGTCTGATATAGGACAGGAAAATGACACCCACTTCATTTAAAACTAGAGTTTTACTCTTCAGGATGTAGGGGGAATTATCGTTATAAGCCGTTAGAAGGAGTTTACAAACATGGAACAATCCATTATACCTAAAATAAGAAATATGGGCATCGTCGCCCATATCGACGCCGGGAAAACCACCACCTCGGAACGGATCCTGTTTTTCACCGGCCTAACCCATCGCATGGGAGAAGTCCACGACGGCCAGGCCGTCATGGATTTCATGAAACAAGAACAGGAACGCGGCATTACCATCACTTCCGCCGCCATTACCACCCAGTGGAAAGGTCACCAGATCAACCTCATCGATACTCCGGGACACATCGATTTCACCCTGGAAGTCGAACGGTCCCTGCGGGTTTTAGACGGCATCGCCATGGTATTTTGCGCCGTGGGCGGCGTGGAACCCCAGAGCGAAACTGTCTGGCACCAGGCCGACCGCTACAAAGTCCCCCGCATCGCTTTCGTCAACAAAATGGACCGGCCCGGCGCCGACCTGGCGCAAGCCATTGTTATGATGAACGAAATGCTGGGCGCCAACGCCATTGCCTTTCAATTACCCATCGGCAGCGAAGAAAATTTCAAAGGCGTCATCGACCTGGTGGAAATGAAAACCATTACTTACGATGATTTACAGGAAATCATCTCCGAAATCCCCGAAAATTTGCAAACCGAAGCGAAAAAACACCGCGACCTGATGATTGAAAAACTGGCGGACTTCGATGAAACTATCATGGAAAAATTCCTGGAAGAAAAAGAAGTCACCGGCGAAGATATCCGGCATGCCACCCGGGACGCTGTTTTAAAGCTCTTAATCACACCCGTATTCTGCGGCTCCGCTTTCAAAAATAAAGGCGTCAGGAAACTGCTGGACGCCGTGGTGGATTACCTCCCCTCACCTATCGACCGCGGCATCGTATTGGGCTATGACCTGGATAAACCGGAACTAGTCCTTTCCAGGAAACCGTCCTGGAAAGAACCTTTTTCCGCGCTGGCTTTTAAGATCATTAACGACAACTATGTGGGGCAGCAGACTTTTATCCGGGTCTATTCCGGCGAGTTACACGCCGGTACATATGTTTACAATGCCACCAAACGGAAGAAAGAACGCATCGGCCGGATCATGCGGGTTCATGCCGACGAGCGCGAAGAAATCACGGAACTCCTGGCCGGCGATATCGGCGCTTTGATCGGTATGAAATTTACCACCACCGGCGATACGCTGTGCGACGAAAACATCCCCATCCTCATGGAAAACATCCACTACCCGGATACGGTCATCGATATGAAAATCGCCCCCACTTCTTTAAAAGAAAGGGACCGCCTGGGCATTGCCTTAAATAAAATGGCGCTGGAAGACCCCTCTTTCAGGGTCCGCTACGATAGTGAAACCGAAGAAACGGTTATTTCCGGTATGGGGGAGCTGCACCTGGAGATCATCGTGGACCGCTTAAAGAGCGAGCATAAAGTAGAGGTGGAAGTAGACAAACCGGCGGTGGCGTTTCGTGAGACCATTATCAGCGAAATTCGCCACGAGTACAAATTCAAAAAACAGACCGGCGGCCACGGCCAGTATGCGCATATTCTTTTCAGGGTGGAGCCCAACCCGGGTAATGGTTTTGAGTTTGTCAATCATGTCAAAGGCGGGAATATTCCCAGGGAGTACATCCCCGCCGTAGAGAAAGGGTTCCGCCATACCATGGAGAAAGGTATTTTGGCGGGTTATCCCATGGTGGATATCAAGTTCACCCTATTGGACGGCAGTTTTCATGCCGTGGATTCCAGTGAAATGGCTTTCCGTACCTGTACGGAACAGGGTTTAAAAGATGGCATCAAAAAAAGCCTCGCGCAGCTCCTTGAACCCATTATGAAAATCGAGGTGAATACGCCGGACGAGTACATGGGGGATATCATTGGCGATATCAACCGCCGGCGCGGGCATATCGATAATATGCGGCGTTACCGGAAAGGTTCGCAGAAATTGACCGGCATTGTACCGTTGATGGAGATGTTCGGGTACGCTTCCGTATTAAGAACCGCTTCCAGCGGTAGGGCCAATTATTCCATCGAGTTTCTCAAATACGCCCCGCTGCCCAAAGCCATCGAAGAAGAAATAATCGTCGAACGGTCGAAATTAAAAACATAACATGCAAAAATAAATCCGAAGCACGAAATCGCGACACTTGAAATTCGAAACAAATTCAAATGACCAAAAAGCCAATGACCAAAACAAAAACAGCCGCCTTCGGCGGCGGCAAATTGCTTTGTTTTGAATTTTGAGCCTTTGTATTTGGGATTTGTTTCGGATTTCGATATTCGGATTTCGAATTTATTATCTTTCTAAATCCGGCGGTCGATATATAATTTCGGCCAAAAACGTCACCAGCCAACGGGGCAGGAACCGTACCACAAAGACTGTTGCTTTGTTTAAAAGGCCGGGGACTACCAGGTATTTCTTTTTTTTGAACGCCTGGATCGCTTTGCGGGCCGCGATATCGGCTTTCATATTAACGCGGCTGTGCAGTTCGATTTTCTTTTCCAACCCAATATTCGTGATCATTTCCGTGATAACGCCGCCGGGAGCAAAAGAACAGATCGTGATCCCGCTGCCCCGGTATTCCATGTGCAGTCCTTCGGTAAACGCTTGAATCCCGTGTTTGGACGCGGAATAAGCACTCTGGTAAGGCACTAAAACCAGGCCCGTTTCGCTGGTGATATTAAGAATCGCACCTTCGCCTTTTTGTTGGAAATAAGAGATAAATTTCAGGCACAATCGCATGGGGGCCAGCAGGTTCACCCGGATGATTTGTTCAAAAACATCCATATCCGACTCTTTTGAGATATTATAAAAACTGAGTCCCGCATTATTAATTACGGCGTAGATATCCGCGATTTCCACGGCTTTTTTAAACACCAGTTCCACGTCTTCGTTATTGCTGAGGTCCGCCTGCAGGATTTCCACGCACGTATTGCCGGAGGCTTCGATTTCTTTTTTCAGGTCTTCCAGGCGTTCTGTGCGCCGGGCCGTGATAACCAAATGGGCTTTTTCCTGTTTAGCCAGGAGGCGGGCCATTTCCCTACCCAGGCCGCTGGAAGCGCCGGTAATCAAAATCCACTTGTCTTTAAAATTCAATTTTGCCATGCTTCAATTATATCATGTTTATGATGGTTGTCTATACCGTACGACTTTTAGCCACCAAGGCGCCAGGACACCAAGGATTTTTTTCTAACAAACTCTTCTTGGTGTTGCTTTGCGCCTTCGTGTCTTGGTGGCCATTTTTATGGCAGGAGCAACGTTTTTTTGTTGACTTTATTGCCGCCTGCTGGTAGCATATTACCTTCAAAAGGAGGTTACCATGAAACAATCATCCTTATTTACCATAGTGTGGCTTTTCGTACTGTTAATATCATTTATAACCGTACATGGGGCCGAACAAACCGTGCTGGAAAAAGACCGGGAAATTTCCAAAACAGCGGCGGAAAAGGGTGTTTTAAAAGCCTTTTACCCGTTTATGACGGAAACATCCATCCTCTTGCCGGAAAACGGCCATCCCGTGGTGGGAAAAGATACCTGTGCAAAACTTATGGGCGGGTTGGATATGAAGGGCCCCGGGAACCGCATGAAATGGGAACCGCTGTTTGCCGGGATTTCCGCCGCCGGGGACCTGGCCTACACCCACGGTCGTTTTGAATTGCCCCCCACCCCCGGCGCCGATGCTAAAGAAGGGACCCGTTACGGATACTATGGCGCCATCTGGAAAAAAGAAACCGGCGGGAACTGGAAAGTGGCTTTCAGCCAGGGACTGGTTTTATTGAAAGACCTTAAACAAAAACCCTTTGAAAAACAATTCGATCCGGATAAAGTAGACCCGGTCACCCGGGAAGTATTGGCCACTGAACGGGCGTTTTCGGACTATTCCGTAACCAACGGGCGCCTGGCGGCGTTTTACCGCTATATCGACGATAACGGCATGGCCCTCGGGTCCGGCGGCGCACCCAAAAAGAAAGAGGATTTTGCCGCGGCCATCGCCGACGCCGAAAAGAAAAAAAAGGCCGGCGACCCGGGCGCGGGAGAAAGTAAACTGGAATGGCAAGCCCTGTATTCCTATGTCGCTACTTCCGGCGATCTGGCTTATAATTTCGGCACGTACCTGTATGCCGCCACGGACGCCAACGGCAGGTCCAGCATGGGCCGCGGTTATTTTATGACCGTATGGAAGAAACAGGCCGACGGCCCGATCCCCTGGAAATTCATTTTAGACGCCGGGAACGAGGTTAATTAAATCATGGCCGGTATAAAAGAAATCGAAATCTTCGGTACACATGCGCCGGTGCTACGGGTTTATGATAAACTTTTCCCGCTGTATATCGTCAAAGGGGAAAAGAACTTTCTCATCGACAGCGGCGTTGCCGCCAGGGCAGAGGTTTTTCATAAACGGATCGAAAAAGCCTTGAAAGAGACCGGGTCTTCCGGCAATCAGCGTCATCGCATCGATACCCTCTTATTAACCCATACCCATTGGGACCATACCGGCGCGGCGTATTATTTACAGCAAATATATGGTTTTAATGTCATGGCCTCGCGCCGGGGCGTGGAATTATTGCAGAAGCAAAAGGTGGTGGGATTTATCGACCGCCTGAACCGGGACTATAAAACCATGCTGCAGGAAGTGTCGGACGTGCGGTTCGATCGCCTGGACAAACTGGAAGCCGTATCCGGCGGCGACACCATCCGGGTGGATGCGGAAAATTATTTTGAAGTCATCGAGACCCCCGGGCACACCAAATGCGCAGTCTCTTACCTGCTCCGTCCCGACAATGTGTTGTTCATGGGGGATTCAGCGGGGTTGTTGGAGAAGGACGGCACTATCAAGCCGATTTTCTTATCCAGTTACAGCGAGTATGAGGATTCCTTAAGAAAGCTGATGTCGTTGGAAGTAGAGGCCATGGCATTCCCGCATAACCGGCTCCTCACCGGTAAGGACAAAGTAAAAAAATACTTGCGGGATTCGTTGGCGCGGACGCAGGAGGTAAAGGAGGAAATCTTAAAGATTCTCAAGGATGAGAAAGATACCGCCAAAATCGCGGAAACCCTTTATCGACAGGAATTTCCCATAACATCCATCATGGGACCCAAAGAGGCCATGATGATTAACCTTGAGGCCATGGTAAAAGCCGTGGCCCACGAAGTTTGATATGGGGGGTTAAGGGACAGACAAATGTTATCCTTAACCCGGACCAAAACCTTGATGCAAGGGAATGACTATTGTAATCACATATGGACGATTGAGGATTAGGAGTATCTGCCGGGGCCGTAAAACCCCTGTGATGTATTTCGTATGTTTCGCCGGTTATTTCTTGCCTGTCCCCAATCGTCATTTTGCGGGAATTACAATACATCACTGCAAAAACCTTGCAGATTGGAAGTCTGCCTTCCAATTTGCAAAGGTCATCCCTTTAGCCCCATTATTAGGGATGAATAAGGGGACACCCCCCAAAAAAACATTTCAATACCGTCCGAACCTGGATGCGTGGGATGATTGGATGACCAGGATGCTTATATGGAATGTTTATAAAAGATATTTATCCTTTCCATTTAACATCCTGTTCATCCTTTCATCCTATAAATCATGGTTCAGACTATAAATCCTTGTCCATCTTGCAAATCCTGGTTCAGACATTTATAATGTTACCTTATATTTTAAAAAGGAGTATTGGTAACATGTCCCAGATTAATGATCAGCTAACCCATAAAATTATCGGTTGCGCCATGAAAGTTCATAGTACTTTAGGTAATGGATTCCAGGAAGTTATTTATCAACGCTGTCTTGAGATCGAAATGAATAAACAGAAATTGAATTTTGTTCGTGAGCAAGAGATGCCTATTTTTTATGAAGGTATTAAAGTTGGAACAAGACGAGTGGATTTCCTGGTAGAAAATAAAGTATTGGTAGAATTAAAAGCATTGATCCAATTGGAAGATGTGCATCTGGCGCAGGCGCTCAATTACCTGGAAGCATTTCAATTAAACATTGGACTATTGATTAACTTCGGGGCCAGACGACTGGAATTTAAACGGCTGATGAAAACCAATAATTCAATACCGTCCGAACCTGGATGCGTAGGATGATAGGATGACCAAGATGTTTATATTAACATCCTGTCCATCCTTTCATCCTGTAAATCCTGGTCGCGGGAACGTAAATTCAAAACATCAACTTTACTCCCAGTCTTGCCGCGATTGGGTCAAGATAATCGTACGCCTTATTGTAACGGGGATCAAGATGCGCCCCTTTTTCAGCAATGACCCGGATATAATCGAAACCACTTAAGAAATAAGCCTCCGGCAGGTTAATATTCGCATCGTTGTAAAGCATGTACCTGTTCCGGGCCATATCGTTATCGGTGAGATTGGTCACATTCGCATTCAATTGAAGCGTAAAGGTATCGCTGAGCTTGAGATTATACTCGGCGTAAAGATCGATCTGCCACAACCATGGGGTCCGGCCGGCGCTGCCCCTGCCCAACGGATAAAATCCCTTGAGGTCATTTACGAATATTTCGGTTTGCAAAGGGACGCCGCTCATGGCATAGGTGCTGCAGCCGAGGGTGAGCCCAAAATCGAAGACATAAGCGCCGTAGATTTTGAATTGGTGGGGACGATCGGTTCTCAAAAGGCCCAATTCTTCCTTCCCGTATTGGTTATACCCCTGGAACCAGTAATTGAAATATTTTAAAACCCCGGGCGCAATCCGCCCATCTTCGTCTGAACCGGCCAACCCGGAATAATTCCCATAAAGACGACTCCAGGTGTAAGAAAAGCCCCCAAACCAGTTGTTTTTAAACTTTCTATCCAGGTTGATCGAGGCGGATGTGTACCTGCGGACAGCCCTGGAAGCTTTGACGCCCCCCGGCATTTCACCACCTTCTTGAAACATTTGATACCACGCCTGTATCCAGGCGGAACCGGGGTTAGCGCAATAATAAAATTCAGAGCTTCCGGCCATCAACATGATATCTTCGACGGCGTTCACGATGTAGTTATAAAGGAATCTACCGCTGACGATCCAATCTTCATTTATTGTTTTCCGCACGCCGAAAGTAAACACATTCTTCCGGAAGGGCTTGATGTCGGACTGGGTGTTTGCAAAGTGAACCTCTCGCCAATTGATGGTTTCAAAATAGCGACCCCCGGCATAACCGCCGGGCTGGGGATGCGTCGCTTCGGGAAAACCGTTTTTCCAATCCCAATTAACGATGTCATAGTAGTGGGAAAGCCATTTAAATCCGCCATAATATTTCTCAGCCAATGCCAGCTTCATAATATCATAGTAAACGCAAAAACTCCCGGATATTTGCAGGCTGGAATCCTTAAGCATATTGTAAGAGAACCCGATCCTGGGCGCCAATTTATCCCCAAAATTCCAGCGGATAGGGGTTGCCTTTTCAGTGGTAAAAGCCGGGATATCTTCTTTCTCGGCCCTCAATCCCAGGTCCAGGGTCAAGCGTTCGCCGATAGTCCAACTGTCCTGGAGGTAAACAGCCAAACGGGCGCCGTGGACCTTTGCCTCAATCCCCCAGGGGGTTCTTACCTCGATATATCCCAGGGTCGTCGGTGTGATCGGCCCATCAATATGTCCATAATCCATACCCCAATAAAACCTTTTATACGTGAGGGGAATGTCGGCGTCCTTATCGATGCCGGTGCGCACCACCTGGACACCGGCCTTAACGGAATGTTGCCCAACCAGGTTAAAATAGTAGGCTAAATCGAAAGCGCCGCTTAATGTATCCTGGATATTTTTGGTGAGTTGAGGCGCGGCGTATCTCAGGTAAATACTCGAACGCGGCACCACGAATTCCGGGGGGATGCCGGGAATCCCTTCATTTGACGTCATGTGAATCTTAAAAGGAAGGTCCGGCGCCGCCAATTCCCTTTCATTGCTCCTGTAATAACCACCCGTCAAGAAAAGAGACAGCCGGTCGCTTACCGTATAATCGATACTGCCGCCGATACTCAATTTCGGGTACTCATAGGCAATCGGCGCATAATCCCTATTGGGTTCCCCGCTGCCGTCCACGGGGGGCAGTTCGCCTTTCCATTTGAAGTAATCCATCATGCCGTAAATAGAAAAACGCAGGTTCTCGAAGGGCTGACCCGTGAATTTCAATAACCCGGCGTAATAAGTATCTTTCCTGGTAAAAATATTGGAACCGGATCTATGGAAAAGGGAGCCGAAAATTGTGGGAAATAGATTCGGTGGAATCCTCCCGGTCACAGGCCAATGGTTGCCGTTTCTTGTGGTAGTTTTGTACCTGGGCATAACGCCGGCGAAAAACCATAATTTATCTTTAATAATCGGGCCGCCCAGGGTGAAACCGGGTTCAATGGAATTCCATTTGTCTTTAGGGTAGGCGACATAGTCTGCATTGTTTTGATCCAGGGGATCCACTCGCAAGGTTTCCCGCGGTTTGCCGGTGAGGGCGCTGCTTTCGAAATAGAACAAGGCCGCCCCGTGGAATTCATTGCCGCCGCTCCGGGTTTTTACCCGGATCACGCCGCCGGTGGAGCCTGTGCTTTCAGCCGGTATTCCCGGAGCCCGGACCCGCACCTCTTCGGTAAAATCGAAATTGACCCGCATACCGCTTTCCCCGGTATACAGGGTGGTGGTATCCACGCCTTCGATATAATACCTGTTTTCCGCCCCACTGGCGCCGTCGATGGAAACGCCGCCCAGGAGTTGTTCATAGTTCACCCCGGGAACCAGGGGCGCAATGGATAAAAAATCCCGGCCTTTGGGCAGTTTATCAAACATATTTTGTGTGAATACTTGCTCATTTATGGTTTCCGTGGGTTGAACTTTTTGAATTTTTTTTCCTTTCTTATCTTTCCCATCATTTCCCGTTTTTTCTTTTCCCTTGGCCGCGGCCAGGGATAAAGTTGAAAACAAAAAAATGAATATAATCCCCAGGATAATGGGGTTGTTTGTTTTTAATTTAGCCATGCTGCCTCCTAAAACTTTTCTCAAACAACGCATTTCCTTAAAATTATACAGGACTATATTATATTAAAAAAAACTCCGGCGATCAATGCACCCTTCCCAATAATAAAAATAGCCCCAAAGGCACGAAGGCGCAAAGGACCTATTCGGCAAGCGAATATAATGTGTCGGGGCAAAAATCGATGCCATTGTCCCAATAAATCGTTTCCATTTCAGTATTCAACTTTACTTTTTCAAAATAATCAGGGGCTAACAATTGTTTATAAATACTCCCCGGCGTTTTTGACCATTCTTTAAGATTTCTTTCCAGGTTGACTTCTTTAATTTCGCCTGTATTGAATTTCAGCTTTATCCGATAAGGTCTGACTTCTTTTATCTCTTTGATCAAATGCAGCATATCGTCCTCCTATTAATTTAAGGGATCTATTTTAGAAAAATGCGGGATGTTTTTTTGGGCCTCTTCCCAGTTTTTGTATAACTCTGCTTTATGCAGTTCAGCCCAGTCTTGAACCAACCTTAAGGCCCTTCTCGGTAATCCGCCTTCTATTAGTTCGCCGGTTTCAATATCCAATACCCCGATATATTCGCCATATTTAGCGTGAAAGTGGGGTGGCACATGGTCTTTAGCAAACATATAAATGACAATTCCAAAAAATCTACTTAATTCAGGCATTTTTCTACTATATATTAAATGGGCAAAAATGTCAATTCCAAAGTACCATCAAAATTCACCGTCTACATTTCCTCGGCGCCTTGGTGTACCTTTGTGCCTTCGTGCGCTGTTTCTTGGTGGCAAAAGTTTTTGCAGTTTTTAGCTTTTATTCAAAACATCAGCCCAATGCTCCACTTGCGCAAGCCACCCGGAGGCTTCACGGATACCGAAACTCTTCTCCGAACCGATGTCATATAACAACTGGTCCCGAAGCAAAAGCACAACCCATGATCCCCGACTACTTAACTCCTCCATCCGTTTTTTTAACAACACCGCCGCTTCGGCCGGCATTTCACGGGTAAGATCATGGAAAAGATAGCGGGTTTTCCCGGCCCGTTCGGCCAACTCCGTCACGGCCATTGAGACTTTGAATTTTTCCAGTTTCGCCAGTTTTTCGAACCGTTTTTCCCGTGAGGGGAGGGATACGTCCGGGGGATCCGGGGAAACGCCCATTAATGCCGCCGACAAATCCAGGAAATCGCCAACCCGGATGTCCCCGGGGACCTGCCCGGCGTGACAAAGATAAAGAAAATCCCGGCCCCGCCCCTGGGCAAGATGATTATATAACCGCTGGTTATATCCTTCCTCCTGGATCTGCATTGCCCGGGGTTTTCCTTCGGGGGCGCCGGGTGTAAGCGACGCCGGGTCCCATTGCGCTGCCATGGCTCCATCGACCTTCTTCAATGCCTTTTTATGACAGTAATAACATAGACCTTGAAACGCCAGGCCGAGAGCCAGCAGTTCCAGCAGCCCCCACGGCATATTGGCGGGCAATTGCGCACGCCCGTAATAAATATTTTCCTCGCCTTTTATAAAGGACTCTACCCCTTTCTCCCCGTCCCGGGAATAGTATTTTTTATCTTTGTAAAACCGGCAAAATTGGTCTTTCCGGACCTGGCTATTGGCGTAAAATCCCACCAAATCCTTATACCCTTCGCTGCTCATCTCCGTCGCTGCCGCCGCTAAAAACGAGACGGGAGAAGCCAGGGACCACCATTCGTACTCCTTCAAACTATCCCGCATCTTCGTTTCCATGTCTTTTTCCAACCCCTGCATTTGTTTGTATTCTTTGTTCATATAGCTTTCGATCAGTTCCTGTTCCATCGGGGTTTTGGCAAGTTCCGGTTTGAACTTGCCGGCTTCTTCGGAGGCGCGGTCCTCGAAGTTCATCAGGACGTCCCATTTTTCTTTTTCCTGTTGATAAATGGATTTAATTTTGTGCGCCGCTGCGTCGGCGCGTTGGTTGACAACGAGGGGGATGAGGTAAAAGAGGCAAATCCAGGCGGCCATTAGCACGGCGCCGGCAATGCCGCCGGCTTTAATGACGCCGATCAACGCCCCGGCGCTGAACAGCACCAGCACCGCCAACAACCAGAGTCCCAGGAAACCCACAATATAAAGCAAATCCGTGCCTGTCAACGGGACGCCCATGAGAAAAACCAGGGCGATCCCGGCGGCGGTTACGATTATGAAATACAACGCCAACAGCAGGAAACGGGCGCTTAAAATTTGAAAATGTACTTTGTTAAACCCGGCCATACTGCCCAGTTCTTCCAGGTATTCGCGGTAACGGAACGTTAGAACGCCGAAAACCAGGGCCATGAGGCTTCCGAACAATAGGTGCAGACCGGAAAAATCCGCGTACATGACCCGGCGCTCCCGGTACATGTTCGGTCCTAAGAAGGAACCGTCTACATTGAGCCGCTCCCCTACATCCAGCGTCGAACTTAATTCCGAAAACGCCCCGGAATCGTAAAAGAATATGTTCACTGCCGATGGTACGAAAATAATACGGAACCCATACGTACCATACCTGTCGTAAGTCTTATGCCGGGAAACTTTGGATTGTTCCAATCGCTTGAAAGTTTCTTTTTTATCCAGGACATCACGGTGTCGACCCGCGCCCACCGCGACAAAATACATGGCCAGGATAAAAAACGATACGGCAGCGCTAATGGTTATGATATGAACGAGTCTCTTTCGCTCTATTTTGAAAAAATATTTGAATGCTTTCATGACAGCCTCCGTTTGTGGATTTTTACAAATGTTGTAAAAGTGACGGCGAGTTTTTAATCCATGGTCCCGAGGGCATCGAAGACCCGGGCCACGTACTGGCCGAACCGTTCCGAATCCGAATAAGCGCGGTCCAGTTTCCAAACATCCCAGGTAGAGGGAAAAGCCCCGGCGTCCACCTGCGTCTTTACCAGTTTCAGTTGCATGATAATCGTCCCGGTATCGGCTGCGATATCGCGGTAAACCGAGCGGATGTCCCCTTTCGCCAGGTAGTCCCGGACCCTGGCGAAGATTTTGTCATCGATGCGGTAAGCGGCGCGGAAGCCGTCGTAGTCGAATTTGCGCAGCGCTTCCGTCACTGTCGTGTCGTAGGGGGACATGTCCGCCAGCCGTTTCAATTCCGTAAAAGCGGCGTAGGCCGATTCCATGCTTTTCAAAGCGTTTTCCAGCAGGGGCGCCGCTTCCGCGGCGGAGGCGTTGTCTTTGCCTGTCCATTCCAGTTTTTTCATAAACAGCAGCGTATTGGCATAGGAATCCAGGAAATACCCGGCCCCTTCCACCACGTAATCTTCCAGGCGCACCGCGGCGACGCCGGACCCGGGGTCCACGAACGCCCCGCCCGATTTATTGACGTACCAGTGGGGGAAAGCCTGGCTGCATAATATTATCACAAATAAAATCACGATAGACAATTTTACCTTTTGATATTTCATTTGATTTCTCCTTATACTTTTTTGCCACAGAGAGCACGCCATAACGAGAGCACAGAGAAAAAAACTCAGTGTCCTCTGTGCCCTCTGTGGCAAATTATTTTCATTCACTTTTATTTTCTTGTTCATTTTTTTCTTTCTGTAGTTCGATATCTTTTTTTAAAATCGCTTCATTCCGGTAGATATATTCTTTCGTAAGGGTAATGAAGGCGCTGCGCGCCAGCATCGAGTGCTGCATGTACCACAGCATTTCCCTCACATCTTTCGTATAATCGCCGAAGACATTCTCATCCACCAATACCCCTTTGGCTTCCGCGCCCAGGCGAAACATATGACCTTGCCCGTGCAGTAAAAAGTCCAGGTTGACCTTGTATACATCCGAAAGGATGAACAAAATGTCGGACCCCGGTCGTTTTTTCCCGGTTTCAATGTCGGAGAGGGTAACCATTGTTGTATTCAAAACATCGGCGAATTCTTTTTGTCTTAAATTCAATTTTTTCCTGATGTCCTTCAAGCGGGTTCCAATGCCTGCCAGGTCCATTGCTGCATTTTTCTTTTCCATTTTGCCCTTACTCGCCCACCAAATAAAATAAAATTTTATTTATATTTTCTTGACAAAATGAATTTTTATTAATAAAATAGGTGCGTGAATAACATTGAACGGTTGACTGGGTCATGGGCCCGTGCATGGTATGAGCAGCGAGTCCGGCGGAAGCGGCGTAAGCAGGCGGGAAAAAAAACGCGCGGATTACTGCGTTTACGGCGCTTGCCCGACGCAATAGGAAAAAACAGGACATGGTGTTCGTATGTACTCCTTTAATTTCCATATATCAAACGAATCTCCGGGGAATTTTGCCCGCTTTAAGAATTTATTATATCAGAAGGCGTCCCGGCAGTCAATAACCCGTTCACGTTATTTATGGAAAAAATTCGGGGCGCCGTATGTGAGTTCCCGGGGAAAGCCTATTTCCACAGCCATATACGGGATAATTTTTGAATATTTAAAAAATATTTTATATTTCCCATCAAAGCAAGATAAAACAGGGGTAAACGAGATAAAAAGAATGATAATGGGTAGAAAAACCGGACGATTGGCAAATCAACCGGTAGAAATGGCACACCTACCGGTAGAAATGGGAAATCTACCGGTAGAAATAACAAACCTACCGGTAGAAATGAGAAACCTACCGGTAGAAATAACAAACCTACCGGTAGAAATGAGAAATCAACCGGTAGAAATGGGAAATCTACCGGTAGAAATGACAAATCTACCGGTAGAAATGGAAATTCTACCGGTAGAAATGATAAACCTACCGGTAGAAATTGGAAATCTACCGGTAGAAATGACACACCTACCGGTAGAAATGAGAATTCTACCGGTAGAAATGGCAAACCTACCATTTTTTCGGAAATTGTCGTTGGAGATAGGAGCGATGAGCGAGGCATTAAGGATTTTCAGCGCTTAAATACAAATACAATAAGAAGGAGATTAATCATGTCAGAAACAACATCTGAAACAAAAAAAGAAGTAACCACAACAACGTCAAGATTCAAGAACCGGAATTTTCATACCAGGGTGGGCCTGGCGCAGTTCCTTTTGAGAGAGCTTCAAGAGGAGGAACCGCAGAACCTGGTCAATTTCGGTATCCAATCACAAGCGGTTACCGATTTCGAGACCGCTGTCAACAAGGTAATAGGCACGGATAAGAAGCAGGAAGAGACAAAGGCCCTGTTAAAGACCTTGAGTGCGCAGCTCCAGGAAGAATTGGATGTAATGGACACCATGTACATCACCCTTAAGAAGAAGATCAAGGCTGAGGCGGACCTGGTGACGTGGAAGAAGTATGGATTTGCCGACAAACAGTAAGCTGGGCGATCGGTGAACCGGCCTGAGGCAAACGACAGGATAACAGGATGAATGGCGTACATCGTACGGCGGTCCGGGTAGACAATAATATATATCCCTTTCATCCTGTTATCCTGTCCATTTTTCATTTGTAGGGAACAGGCACTGCCTGTTCCTTTTATATGCCTGTTCCTTTTATATGCGTCGTTGGAACATTCGTCGGAACATTCGGAACAGGCAGTGCCAGTTCCCTACAAATGCCTTGTTGGAACTTTTTCGTGTACTTCCCGGAAATCCCACAGGTAGAAATATTCATTTTAAAAAAATTGCCCATAAAGTGTTGACTTCCTTTCTCAATTTGTGTTAAATATATTCTTCAGGTGAAATTAAGGAAATTTTTTGAATGTCCCTTAATAACGGAACAATACAATTAAAAAATAAAAGGAAGGTGTTTAATGAAAACAAAAATGAAAACAAAAAAGCTTGCGATCAACAAGGAAACCATTGCGAACCTGGAGCGGATAATGCTCAACTCAGTCAAAGGAGGAACAGGAGCAACTTTTCTTAACACATGTAATGGACAATATGCGTGCACATCACACGATGTCGATCCTCGTTGTCCTTTTCATAATCCTCCCGGTCGGGAATAATTGCATTGGAAGAAGTATGGTTTTGCCGACAAAAAGTAAGCTGGGCGATCGGTGAGACAGCTTGAAAAAAAACGACAGGATCAACAGGATGAATTGCGTACGGCGGACCGGGTAGATAATAATATATATCCCTTTCATCCTGTTATCCTGTCCATTTTACATCGGTAGGGAACAGGCACTGCCTGTTCCTTTTATATGCCTGTTCCTTTTATATGCGTCGTTGGAACATTCGTCGGAACATTCGGAACAGGCAGTGCCTGTTCCCTACAAATGCTTTGTTGGAACTTTTGGATCCCGGTGAAAAAGAAGAGTCGTACTCAAAAGTCCTTTTCTTCATCGTATAATACAATATATGTCCTGGTAAGGATATTCTCCACGGTTTCCTCCTCTTCCCGGATACCGGCCAGGTTCACGGTATTGGGCACAAAGACCAGGTAAAGGGCTTCCTTTAAACCCAGGGATTTGGCATAGTAAGCCAACTGGGTTTTGCCCTTTTCAAATTGGAAAATATCCCGGAATATTTTAAATTCGATCACATATTCGTTGTTCTCAATATTGATGATAAGGTCGCATCGTCCTAACCCGCTGTGGGGCTCAAGATAACTTTTACCTTCGAACACCTGCACCAGCGCCTGGATATAGGTCTCGAAACTATAAGCCAGGGCCGCTTCTTTAATGCTTTTATAACGACCGGTTTTCTCGTCTTTTTCCCGGAAATATTTAAAACTCCTTCGTTTTACATAATCTTTGTAATGACCGATAATAAGATCGAAATTTAAGCGCCGGCTTTTGCCGCCTTCACCCAGGCAAAACAGGGACTTTAAATCGACATTCCTGAGAAACCGCCCACTCTCTCCATTGGTATAGGGATAAAATGCATCATAAACCGCTTTTTTGTACATGGGTACCCAGAATTCCACGTAACCGTCTTTATCTTTTTTGATCAAGCCGTGGGCATGAAGGAACTTTATTTTTTCATCATTTATTTTGTATTTATGTTTCCCATCCGTAAACAGCAGGGTTTCGACGAATTTCCGGTACTCCTTGGCTTTATCGATGATATTGGCGATATTTTTATCGATGGCTTCAGTGAGATACCAATCTTCCACCAGCAGGTAATCATTATAATCGATGAGTTCTTTTTCGGGATTTCGTTCAACCAGTTGATAAGCAAAGCCGTTGACCAGTCCGGGTTGATTGGCGGTTATAGCGCAAATTTTTTCTTTGACTTCCCGGTGGAAAAACTGGCCGGTGTCTTCCTCGTGCATATGCAGCAGGGTAAACGTTTCTTCCGGGGTAAAATAGGGTATTTCGAGGTTATCGGCAATGTTAAAAGGGCTGGCATTATCCTGGACCACACCCACGATGTTGGATACGCCGACCAGGATAACGGATTTTAAGCTGTGAGTTTCCCGGTCCTGGTAAAGATTGCGGATGGTATGGAGAAATTGCCCGAAATAGTTGGGGTTTAAACCTTCGATTTCATCGATTACCAGGACAAATTTCCTATCTTTAATGACGGCGATATCATTTTGTAAATCGCCGAAGTTACTGCTTTTTATTGATATTTTCCAATTTTCCTCGATCTCCCGGGAAAGGTAATTAAAGAATGCGGAGGCCGGGGCTTGCTCATAGTTTTCCACATTTACCTGGACCACATCGTATCCCAGTTCTTTAAGATCCTGTGCCAGTATTTTAAAGTATGTGCTTTTCCCGGTTTGGCGCGGCGCCCAGATGGTGAAGTACCGTTCGCCTTTCACCAGTTGGATACCCTTCTCTATTAGATGTACACGCTCTACTGTATAATGTCTTGCCCGGATGTTCGGCCCAGAGGTATTGAAATAACGCGTCGCTGTTTTGATCATGGGGATATTATAACTTAAAAAGAATTACTTTTCAAATGGATACAAATCGGCCAAATCGGTAGAGTGTCGCGAACTGTCACTGCCTGTTCCTTTAAATATCTCGTTGGAATAGGCAATGCCAATTCCCTACAATTTTAAATTTCAAAGCATCCATGACTTTTCGGATAGGCTTTAGCTATCTGGCGAAAGACAGGATTATACTGCGAGCCACAGGGGAAGTCGCAGGGGAAGTCACAAGGGAAGTCGCAATGGAAGTCGAAGCGGAAGTCCGGCATCTCCTTACTGTAATTAGTGGTGCGATGACACGTCGTGAACTACAAGCGGCCCTGCAATTTAAGAGCGAAGAAAACTTCCGCCAGCGTTACCTGGCTCCGGCATTAGTTCCTTCAAATGCCTCGTTAAAATTATTTTTTTCCCCCTAATTCCCCTTGACAATCACATCATCTTTCTCTATCATTGATTCATGGGTGCAAAACGATTTTCCTATTCAGCTCCAATTCACACCCAAATAAATTACAATAAACAAAGGAGGTACTCAAATGGCTCAACTTATTCTTTTTGGTGGCGGAGATGCTGGCGGCCTTTTCATAGGTCCCAAGGGAGTACGCCCGATCCCGCCGTTCGATCCCAACATCCGGCTTCAGTTACGTGGGCTCTCGGCGTTGCTTAACGGCAGTGAACCGATGCCGAAAAAAACGGCACGCGAGATGGCCACGCTGATAAACAAACTCTCTAATCTAATATTTGCTCAGGTCGAAGGCATTATTGGCCCCCTAGAAGGCGACACATCACTGATCTACCAGGACGAGGAAGGAGGTTTTTACTGCGGTAGCACGGGCAAGCCACCGGTCCATTTCTCCTGGCCTCCACAAAGGGTCCCAAGCCTCAACGATTTGATTGCCGCTGGTATGATTGAGCGGGAACTTGTCACCTTGCTTCGCAAAGCTGGCGATCAGAAGATGGATATCTGTGCTGTGCTCGAAGACCCCGCTACCGCTGCGAAAAAGCTTGACATGCAAGTGTCAAAGAAAACCATTATGGATTTGCAGCAACTTGCTCCATCGCGAGTCGAGAAAATCAGCGACCCAGTCAGTCGCGAAGTGCTCCAATTCTTCCATCAAGTGGCGAAAGACGGCCGATTTCTTACGACTTGGACAACCCGACCTTACGAAGTCGCCGAACTACTCAAAGTGAAGGTCAGCGACGTCGCCCTTGAGCGAATTCTCTCGGCCGGGGGGAGCCCCAACTTTGACCCTGGCGAAGGAATAATACCCATTGTGATTATAATAGTTATCGCCTTCCTCGTCTTCTTGCCCAAGTGTGAGACAGAGGTCAGGGACACCTCGGGCATAGCAAAATTCTGATCTGGAGGTAGCATTATGTCATCAGGCTCGTCCGGGTCACTATGTAGCCCTTCTGTCCTTCTGGCTAACCTACCATGGCCTGACCTGCCTGAGCCCAACCTTGGGCTCGGCATCCTGCGTGCGGTGCTCGATGAGAAAGGCATCCAATGCCGCGTTCTGCACCTGAACCTTTTTCTGCTCGAGCATTTGCGCGCTTACAGCATATTTGCTCTGTCCAATACTTTCGCACTCAATGATTTCCTTTTCAGTGGCGTACTCAATCCTATAGTCAGCCGAAAGCAGCAGCAGTGGCTTCGCTTGAAAACAGCAAATCTCCTGGCGCTAAAACTGATCGATTACAAGCAGTACGGAGGGTTGGATGGAGTGGTCCAGCAACTACTGCGGCTTAGGCAGGATGTTATCCCCGCTTGGCTTAGCCACTGGGCTGACCAAATCGCCAATTCAGGTGCTACACTTTTTGGACTGACCTGCAATTTTGACCAGACAGTCTCTTCGCTCGCGCTGGCTCATCTCGTGAAGCAGCGTTCCCCTGAAAAGATGACCGCCCTCGGTGGCTATGCGGTCCACCCGCCGACTGGGGAAGCGGTGCTACGCGCATTCCCATGCATCGACGTCGTCTGCACGGGAGAGGGCGAGCCGATAATCGCAGAACTGGCGCGCGCCTCCGTCGGCGAAATTCCACTCCACGCCATCCCGAGCATTCTCTACAGGGAGACTGACCAAACAATCCATGTCACGGCGGCGGCCCCGCCTGTCGATATGAACAGTATCCCTACTCCCAACTACGACGATTTCTTCGCTGATCTGAAAATGCTAGCGGACATTCACAAGGTCGAGGTAAAGGTCAATCATCTTCCGGTCGAGACCTCGCGTGGCTGCTGGTGGGGTCAGAAAAAGCACTGTATTTTCTGCGGAGTGCATGACAAAGATCTCCTCTATCGATCACCAGATGCAGATCGCCTGCTAGAGGTGATAGACACGCTGGCCGGACGCTATGCTATCCATTCCTTTCGCCTTTCCGGTTATATCCTTCCGCACCATTATTTTAGAACGCTACTGCCGGAGATGGTACGTCGCGAATGCACCTACCATATGTCGTCTGAAATGAAGGCGAACATCAACGCTACGCAATTCGCATTGCTGGCTGCGGCAGGGTTCTATGAGATACAGCCAGGGATCGAATCATTTTCAAGTGACGTGTTGCGCAAGATGCATAAGGGCGTCTCCGCCATCCAGAATGTCTACACACTCTTGCTAGGCAAGCACCACAAAATCGCTGTGCGGTATAATCTCCTTTATGGACTGCCGAACGACGAACCGAAGGAAGTCGTTGCCATGGTTCGAGCATTGCCTCGTTTGGTCCACCTAGACCCACCGATGACGCGGGTCCCGATCCAAATCACTCGATATTCCCCACTTCAAGCCACTCCGGAGCGATTCTCGATTCCTCATGCGACATACGAACCATCGTATGATCTGATCTTCTCTCCGGGTTTTCTCGACGAGATCGGATTCGATCTCAACGACTTTTGCTACTATTTCGACAGGCCATTTGAAAATTCTCCCCGTCTGAGTAGCCTCTACGCAGAAATTGATGATATCGTCGATACATGGAAGAGTGAGCAGGCACGACGCAAAGTCTCGCTGAGTTATCAGGAGTGCCCCGAGGGAATTGAGATTTTCGACTCAAGATCAGACCCTCCAATTCAGACCCGTCTCACTCCTGCCGCAACCTCTATCTATCGTTTGATTGGTGCTCCAATCTCCATTGAGACTTTGCATCGACGATGCCGCGAATTGATGGAAGATGCAGAGTTTGACCGCTCTCTGGAGCAACTCGACCAACTCGGTCTCATATTTCAGGATCGCGGCAAAGTGATAGGACTCGCACTACCAAAGGAGTTGGACAATCAGCAGGCATCACAAATCGAAGCAAAGCTTTCGTGTCTCCAAGAAGATTTCATGACCCCAGTTGATGACACTTCTAAAGGCGAGTGTTCCTAACCTGAGCTGCAAAAACCTTTTAAGGGTTATTTCTTGCCTGTCCCTTTAATCTCTCACCATCTCAGTGTGGCGTAAAGAAAATAAAAATCAAAAAGCATAAAAAAGATTGAATTTTTCGATTTTATCCAGTACAATAGTCAAATTAGCATTGTTTTTGTCGAGTGTACTCGATAAAGGAGGTGTTTTATGTTGAATGAATTGTTTCATATCCATGAAAGGAACATCGCCGGGATTACTTCCGGCTTTAGACGATACCTCTACAAAGAAATAAACTGGGACAACCGTTTAATTATTATTACCGGCGCCCGGGGCACTGGGAAAACTTTCCTGGTGCTGCAGCATTTCCTGGAAAGATACGCCAGTATAAAAAAATGCCTTTATATCTCCGCGGATAACCCCCTGGTCTTGAAGGAGGGAATATATAATATCGGGGCGGAATATTTTAAATTCTACGGCGACTGCTTGATTATTGATGAAGTTCATAAACAAAAAGATTGGAGCATAGAGATCAAAGGGCTTTACGATGCCTACCCGGATAAAAAGTTCATTATCCTGGGCAGCTCGACGTTGAATATTTTATATGAAAAAGGAGACCTTTCCCGCAGGGCGCTTATCTATTCGCTCCAGCCCCTATCGTTCCGGGAGTACCTCGAAATGAAGTATAAAAAAGAACTTCCAAAATATTCGTTAGAGGAGATTCTTTCCGGTCATCTTGAAATCGCCGGGCGATTGCTCGCCGGCTTCAAAACGATACTGGGAGATTTTAATGACTACCTGGAATGGGGAAGTTACCCTTTTTTTATCCAGTATTCCAGGGAAGAATATTTCAAAGTATTGTCCAACGTCCTGGACAAAATGATCTATGAGGATATCACCACCATAAAAACCTTAAAGTCCTTTTCCAGTTTAAAGTTGAAAAAGTTGTTGGCATTTCTATCTACCAGTAAAGTTCCCTTGTTTAACCTGGAGACCCTCAAGAATCAAATCGAGGTGTCCAGGGACACGATTTATGAGTATTTCGATTTGTTGGAGCGTGCGGAAATCGTAAAGATCATCCGCACGGAATCGAAAAAGGCGATCGCTTTTAAGAACTCGAAAATCCTATTTAAAAGTCCCAACCTATATTTTACCATCGCGTATGAGTTATGGAGGAGCGATATTGAGAAGGGGAATATAAGGGAATCTTTTTTTGCGTCGCAGTTAGGGCGGGAGTACCCGGTATATACATCGATGGAAGTGGATTTTCTTGTAATAGATAAAGCGCACCGGTATGAAATCGAAGTGGGGGGTAAGAATAAGAAAAGGAAGCAGATTGGGAATCTAAAGGATGCGTTTATTTTTAAGGATGGGATCGAAGTCGGGTATGCGGATTCCGTGCCATTATATCTTGCCGGGTTTCTTTATTGACCAAAAGGGGTTTCTTGAAAAATGAATTGTTACCGGGCAAATAGTTGACTTGAGCTTCAAAATGTATTATTAATTACCCATGAGGAAATAAGCAATGAGCAGTGAACGAAGATTAGTCAGTTTCGATTGGGTAATGAAGCAGTTGTTACGGAATAAAGCCGATTTCGTTATTTTCGAGGGGTTCTTAAGCGAATTATTGCATGATGACATCAAAATCAAAAACCTGCTGGAAAGCGAAAGCAACCGCGAATCAAAAAACGATAAAACGAACCGTGTGGATATCCTGGTGGAAAATTCCCGGGAAGAATTAATCATCATAGAAGTGCAGCGCGAAACCGAATACGATTATTTGCAGCGTATACTTTTCGGCGCATCCAAACTCTTACTGGAATATATGCAGAGAGGCATGCCCTATTCCAGGATCAGGAAGGTCATTTCCATCAGCC
>Ga0315278_10001215_pt1 | contig 22434 bp, 18 predicted proteins | sample YL17G06_0_MG_FD_203880 | JGI IMG/M metagenome (GOLD analysis project Ga0315278, IMG submission 203880) | Sediment microbial communities from Yellowstone Lake, YNP, Wyoming, USA - YL17G06_0 | ecosystem: Environmental > Aquatic > Freshwater > Lake > Sediment | place: USA: Wyoming | collected... | reverse complement strand
TGTGAGAGAAAGCGAGGAGGTGATGATTGATGATGGGGGGGGGGGGAGGGGGGGGAGGGGGCGGTTTTTGTTGTGTGCAAACAATATGGCCCGCCCAGAACAAAGGCAACGACGCATCACAGCGTGCTCCAGCGCGGGCGAAACACACAAAGGTCATCACATATGGAGGAAAGGAGATCGGGTAACCAATGAATGCTGTGCGGGGTTGAACAAAAAGAAAAGACATTGAACCCATCCATCCCCATCCCTAGTGCCATGGCCGGTCAGTCGCCCCCTCCGCGTCCGCGACGCCGCCTCCACTCCCGCCCGCCACTCCACCACCCACCCCCGCACTCACGGGCGGCGCCCCCAGCGCGACCCAGGGGTCCTCCAGCATGGAGGGGCGGAGGAAGGCGGCCTCGCCGAAGGCCACCAGGGGGCCGCGACCGCGGCCGCCGTGGCCGCGGCCGCCGCCGCGCCCAGCCCGGCCACCGCCGTCAAAGCGGCCTCCCCGGCCCCCTCGTCCACGCCCGCCACCGCCGCCGTCACGGCCAAATGCGGCCGGGAAGGCAGCGCCGGCGCGGGCGGGGCCGCCGCCAACCCAGCCGGGTGGTGGTGGAGGGAGCAGGCCCGGCGGTGGGGGTGGGCAGCCACGGGGGCCGGCGGGGGCGCCCCGTGCGGCGCCACCACCACCACCACCGCCGCCGCCGCGGGCGCCGCCGCGGGCGCTGCCGCCAGTCGCCGCGGATGCCACCGCCGCCGCGTGCGCCGCCGCCGCGCCCGCCAGCGCCCTCGCAGGGTCGCTGAAGATGGAGACGCCCGCGGCGTCGCTTGCAAGACCTGTCCCAGGCCCGCCACCATCCAGAAGTGGGTTGGCCAGGGTGGTCGGGGCAGAGGTGGTGGGTGGGAGGGCTACTGTGGTTGGAATTGGGGTGCGGGGGCGGGGTTTGAAAAATCGAAAAAGACGTCATGATGAGGAAGGTTGAGAAAAAATAAAGCGAGATGCGCATGCCTCGCTCCTCTGCTCTCACCGTCTGCTGCAGCCTCCCGCATCGCTTTCAAGCGCTTGCGCCGGTCATCAGGGTCCTCCTCGCTGGCCATGCAAGGGTTGATGTGCGCCGCAACTCCCTGCGATTGAGAGAGAAATGAGAAAAGCGAGGACTGATGCTGTGAACTCGCTTCTCTTGCTCACCCCCCTTCGCCGCCCTCCACTTTCCAGTTTGCTTTCTCCGGTCTCCTCTTTCCAACCCAAAGCCACACTCCATGGCCCTGCTCGTCGCCCACCCCGTCGCGCTACCGGATCCGCTGGCTGCGATGGTGCCCGCCAAAGGTACGGGAGTGGGAGAGAGTGGAGTGCGCGCGGGGTGTGTGCGTGAGAGCGCGCCGCCTGGAAAAGAACGCGAGAGGTTGTTTACGTGCTGGCGGGGGGTGGGGGTGGGGGAGGGACGGGGAGGGGGAGGGGGGGGGGGCGTCTTGACCTCGCTCCTGACCGTCTTCGGGGATGGCTGGGTGGCCATCCACCAACCTTGCGTCATTGGAAAAGCGTGCTGGGAGGGGAGGCGGCGGTGGCGGCGGCGCGGGCGAGGCACCCCTCTCTCCCCATGCGGCGGCCGCTCTCGGCTAAACCAGTCAATTCTCTGCCCAATGTGCTCTCTCCTTCACCACCACCAGCAGGACACCCGTCCCTCGCCCCGCCGGTCGCCAAGCCGATCGATGGTGATGACGAGGATGGCGAGGATGACGACCCGCCGTCCGGCGAGGAAGAATTCGACGAGGAGGTAAGGGGGTGGAGGAAAAAAAGAAAAAGAAAAAAAACCCGCGATTCCAACCCGCTCTCCATTTTTCAGGCAGCAACAGCAACGGTGGGGAGAGAGACACAGCACGCACGCGCGACGGGTGGCGGGGCGCCTTTTCACCCACACACCCCACGACATACACAGGTGGACGACCCCGCCTCGGGCGGCGAGGAGGAGGACGACAACCCGTCGGGCGACGAGGAGGCTGGGGACCCCGCAGGGGGCGCGCCCGCAGACGACGACCCTGAGGACGAGGAGGACGAGGAGGAGGACTTCGATGAGGAGGAGGACGACTTCACGGAGGAGGAAGACGATGAGGAAGACGTGAGTTACTTTGTTCACCCAGAGCGCAGAGCGGGCGGGGCCGTGCATGTGTGCACACGGCCGAGAAAGGCGGCCGAGAATGGCTGCCTGGTTTTGGGGGCGCCCGGGTCTTCGGGTGGTTTTCTCTCTTCTTTTCTCCACACCCTGGGCTCGCCATCTTTTTTTCACTCTCCCACTCCCTCCCACCCAACAGGACTACGATGAGGACGAGGGCGGCCCAGCCCTGGGCACGGCCGCCCTGGTGGGAGCCCCTATCGAGGACGCGTCCGCGGACGAGGACTTTGAGTCGGGCGAGGAGGAGGAGGAGGTGAGAGGCAGGGCAGCAGGAGAGAGGGGGGAGAGGAAATTTTGGGAGAGAGGGAGAGAGAGAGAGACGAGAGCATCAACGTTGCTTCCCTCTCGATCTGCTCTCTCTCTCACGCTCACACCGCTCGCTCTCCCCATTTCTCTCTCACTAGTCCACCGACCAGGGCCCCACCTCGGACGAGGAGGGCGGCGACGACGGCGTCGAGCGCCCCCAGCCGGGAGCCAAGCGCGGGCGCGGCGGGTCTGCGGGTGGCGGGGGCTCCGCCGGGGAGCGGCCCAGCCGGCGGGCCAAGGCGGAGGACGAGGAGGCGGCGACGGAGGACGAGGACGAGGAGGCAGATGACTCGGACGAGGGCGGCACGGAGGAGGGGGCCACCACGGACCCAGATGCGGAGTGAAACAAGAGAGGAGGGAGGTGTGTGTGGGGGGTTTGAAGAGAGGGGTGTGTGGTCGCCGGGGCCCGCCCCGGCGCGGGCCCCCGCTGCACGGTAACGAGTGGTGAGTGAGAGAAGGGGGGCCGTGGTTGGATTGAGGTGACGTCCCTGTTGACGCAAAAAGAACGCGCCGTGCTCTATTTTACTCGCCCTTGTCCATTCATCTCCATCTCATGAAAGGTTGAAAAACAAAAACAAAAAGACGGGCCCTTTACACGCGTCCTCTCTTTTTCTTGTGCGGCATGTCCGAGGCGCTGCTGTCCACCGTCCCCTTCATCCTGTATTCAGAAAAAGGACTGTGGTGTCGTGGGGGTGTGTGCTCGCACGCACGCACCGCTCTCCACATCTCTCTCTTTCTTCACCCCACTGTCAACAAATGAAACACACCCAAACCACTCTGCTTGTTCAAAAACAAAATGGATGCACTCATGCTGTGCCTCTCCTCTCCCCCCCCCCCCTCTCACGTCGATTCCAGCACCAGCTTGAACGCCAGGAAGACCAACACCCAAAAAGCGGCGGCCTTCGCGCCGTCCGCCACCGTCTCGGCCGCCGCGGCTGCCCGGTCGCGCGCGCCCATGACCGCGCCCCGCACCGCAAAGATCCCGCCCGTCGCCGCCAGCGCGCCGCCGCCAAGGGCGAGCAGGGTGCGGGTGGACGGGTCCAGCAGGGCCCGCCCCGCCGCGGTGGCCGCGCCCGCCGCCGCCGCCCCGCCACCGGCCGCGCCCACGCCCTCGAGGCCTTCCACCACCCCCTCCGCGACCTCGACCCCGGAGTTGAGCAGGGCGCCGCCCAGGCCCGCCGCGCCCGCGACGACCAGGCCCAGGGCGACGGGCGAGAACTGGCGCCGCCCCGCGCCCGACCCGGGCGCCGCCACCGGGATCTGGCCGGTCGCGGCGAAGGTCTTGACGCCCACCTCCCCGCCCGCAAAGCCGCCGATCGCGGAGATGAGGGGCCCCAGGTCCTCCCGGCCCGGGTACTTTGCCGGGTCGTCCTGGATGAACCGCCCGGGCGCGCCCTCCCGCCGGCCGGCGTAATCATCCTTGGCGTGGCCCAGGTAGATGGGCGCGGCCGCAGCCTTCGCGCCCGCGGCCGGCTTGGGGATGGCCGGCGTGGCCTTCTTCCCCCCCCCCCCGGGAGCGCCGCTGCTGCCCCCCTCCTCCTCCTTGGCCGCCTCCGCCGCGGCCTTGGGCGCCCAGGACTTGAGCGCGACCTCCCCGCCCGGCCACCCGCCCACGTAGACGGACCGGTCGGGATACTTTGAGGGGTCGTCCACGATCACCCGCCCCGTCCGCCCGTCCCGAGGGGCGTAGTCCCCCTTTTCAAAGCCGATGTAGATTTCGGCCTTCCCCTCCGGCACGGCGGCGGCCTTTTTTTCAGGGGCGGGCGGCGGCGATGTCGGGGCAGCGGCAACGCCGTCCGCGTCCGTGGATGCGGACGGCGGTTCGGGCGCGGCGTCGGCGGTCTTGACCTCCTGTGAAAGAGAGGGGGAGAGGTTGAGAGGTTGAGAGTGGGTCGGGTGTGGTGCGAGCTTTGCTGGCTGGCTCTCGCGCGCCCCAGCACGCCCAACCCGGCGTGTAGGCACACTTCGATGGCATAGCCGTATGTTCCCCAGCACACATGCCTTCCCCGGGACAGGGACCGTGGCGAAGAGGGCGCAGCGCCAGCGGTGGGCGGCGTGTGACCGCAAAAAGGAGGAAGCGCCGCCGCCAAATCCGCCGCTCCTCTTCTTTTTTCCTTACCGCGTTCGCCGCCACCCGTCGGCGCCCGCCCACGGCCGGCTTGGCCGCCAGGGGGCGAGCAGAGACACAGAGGCGCATGAGTGATGTGTGAGTCTGTGCGTGGACGCAACGCGTGTTGCTCGGTGCTCGCGCGTGTGCGAGAGAGAAGGCGAGAGCCAAGAGTGAACTACAGCGTCCAGACAGCGGCAAAACCTGTCTCTCTCCCGTCTCTGCTGGAGCCCGCACGCGCACACACGCCCCACGCACACGCACGCACACACACACACGCACACGCCCCGGACATCAGAGCCACGCACTCATACAAAAAATTGCGTTTTTTCGACACTTACTCGCCCTCTCTGCTCTCCCTGTGACCACCCCCATCTTTTTTTCATCCCCCCCCCCCCCCCCCCCCGCTTCTTTGCTCTTGTCTGTCTGCCTCATCATTTCTTGGGCCCGGCCTCCACCACAGTGTAAGCGGGCGGCGGGGGCGGCAGCTCCGGGTAGGTCGCGCCCACGTGCCGGCGGTCGGAGGGGGTGGACTTCTTGGGGCGGAGCTTGGTCTTGGCCTTGACGGCCTGTGCGTGATGAATGAGAGTTGATGATGCGAGGTGAGGTTTTGGCTAGGGCCGCATCGGAAGGGGGGGGGCTCTTTTGCGTCGCGCGCGGCGGTTCAAGGCCCGGCCTTTAATTGGGCTGTGCACACAGTGTAATCGCAGCATACATCGCCTGCCATGATGTTCATGGCCAGATGAAAGAGGGACTAGGCCGGAGAACGCGGGGCCACGACGGAAGGAGAGAGTCAAGCCAGCGGCGGCGGCTGCCGCCCCCCGCCTTTTTTTTTTTCTCGTCGCCGGGGCGAGCCTCTGTTCTTGAGGCGCCCACCACCAGCCACGCACTGGGCGACCAGGCATACCCGAGGTCACTCTCAGGGCGGACCTTTCAGCGCGCCAAGGCACCCCCCTGGCCCCCAAAAATGGTGGCGAAGGGAGCGCGCCGCCCGCACGTGAGCCGCGCCATTTTCCCTCTTGTCTCCTCCCTCCTCGCACCTTCCACTGCGGCCGCGTGGACGCCACCACCACCAGGGACCCCCGGGACGCGGGCACCGCACAGGGGGCGGACACGCCCAGCGGCGAGCGCAGGAGGGACTGCATCATTTCCGACAAAAAAGGAGGCGGGAAGCGCGAGCGTAAAGTGTGGTGTGGCTCACAACCCATGCACGGGCGCATCTTCCACCCCAGCGTACAAATCCGAAACAACGGCCTTGTATTTGGACCCCAGGGCCGGCCGCTTCAGCTTGAAGGTCGGCGTCATCAGCCCACCCTCGGGCGTCCAGGCCTCCGGCTCCAGCGCCACCGCGCGCGGCACCTCAAAGGGTCGCAGCCCGGCCGCGGCCGCCGCGGCCGCCAGCGCGGCTGCGACCGCCGCAGCTGCGCCCGGCACCTCGCACAACGCCTCGCACCCCGCCGACGCAGGCGGCAGAGCCCCCAATTTGGCAATGGACGGGGTGGACGCCAACAGCTTGCGCAGCGCGTCCTCCCGCGGCACGGCGACCGCGACCGGGAAGGCGGCCAGCGAGTCGCCCGTCACCCACACCTGCTCCACCAGGCCGCTCCCCGCCAGGGCCGCCTCCACCCGCTCCGGCGAGATGTACTCGCCCTGGGCCAGCTTGAATAGGGCTTTTTTGCGGTCGATGAGGCGGAGGGAGCCGTCCGCCCGCACCTCCCCGACGTCGCCCGTGTGGAACCAGCCGTCAGGGTCCAACACGGCGGCCGTCTGCTCGGCATCCCTGTAATACCCCGCAAACACGGTCGGCCCCCTAATCAGGACCTCCCCCCGCGGCGGGGTCGCCGTGGCGTCGTACCCCATGTCGGGGACGGACTCCAGGCACATGTGGAGCAGCGGCAACGGCCCGCCCACCCGCCCCGCCTGGTCCGCGGACGGCGGCGCGACAAAGGAGGACGAACACGTCTCCGTCAGCCCGTACCCCTGCAGCACGGGGCAGCACATGGCGACGCGGAGGAAGGCCTCCACCTTGGGGGCCAGCGGGGCGGAGCCGGAGACGACCAGGCGGGTGCGGCCGCCCAGGCGGGCCTTGACCTTGGAGAACACGAGCGCGTCGGCCAGCGGGGAGGCGGCCCCCCAGTGCAGGCCCGCCGCCAGGCCCCGGGCCTTGTGCCAGGTGGCCACGGAGAAGATGGCGCGCCGCAGGGGGGACGCCCGGGCCAGCTGGGCCTGGACCCCCGCGTACACGCGGTCGAAGACGCGGGGCACGCCGATGAAGAGGGTCGGCCTGAGCGCTTGGATGTCGTCCAGGACGCCGTCGATCCGCCCCCGCCAGTACCCGATGCGCCCGCCCACCGCCAGGAACAGCTCCTCCAGGGCCCGGTCAAAGATGTGGGCCAAGGGCAGGTAGGACAGCATGACGTCGTCGGGGGTGAACCGTTCGCCCATGGGCCCGCCCATCTGATCCATGCCCGCCCGCTGGCCCGCGACGGTGGTCAACACCGCGCCGTGGCTGATGAGTACGCCCTTTGGGTCGCCCGTCGTGCCGGACGTGTACATGATGGTGCAGATGTCGGCGGCGGTGGCCGGGGCGGGGAGTGGGAGCGGGGAGACGGCCGCGCCGGCCGCTTCGAAGGCTTCAAAGCTCACAACGCGCGCACCTGTGGTGGCCGCCGCAGCAGACAGCGCCTCCTCGCCCACTCCGCTCCCCGCGGGCGTGCCCCAGACGATGATGGTGTGGACGACGGGGGTGCCCGCGACCGGATGCGGTGGTCTTCCGGGCGTGAGAGCCGTCGCCAGCGCCCCCAGCTTGTCCGCCCCGCAAAAGACGACGGCCGCGCCCGCATGGGCCAGCACAAACCTCACCGCCTCGTCGCCCAGGGTGTCGTACAGGGGCACGCACCGGGCGCCCGTCCGGTTGCAGGCCTGCATGGCCAGCATCCAGGCGGGCGCGTTGGAGCCGTAGACGCCGACCGCGTCGCCGGGCGAGACGGGGGCGGGGGCCAGGGTGGTGGAGAGGGCGGCAGACAAGTGGGTTGCCCGGCTCAGGACGCTCCCATAGCTCTCCCACACGTACGGGCCGGCGCTGCCGTCGGTGGGGGAGATGGGGCGGTGGCCCAGGCAGGGGCGGTGGGCGTGGAGGGTGGCGGCGGCGGTGAACATCTTAGATGTGGAGAGAGAGAGGGGAGTGCGCGGCCGGGGCGTGAGAACAAGAAGGTTGAAAGGACGAGTATTTTTTTTCTCTCTCTTTCTCTCCTCTCTCACCTCCCACAGGTTGGCGGGCTTGCCCTCGCATTCTGGCCACGTCGTCGTTGCCTCCCGATTGGCCCAGACGGCGGACCGGGCGAGAGAGGAGGCGGTGGCCGGGGTGGGCTCGGCTGTTGTGTGTGAAGGGAGGGTGAGAAGAGGGCGAGGTTAGGAGGAGAGCGCGCCGCGCGACGCCGGCGCCATGTTTTTTCTTTCTTTCTTTCTTTGACGCAGGGGAAACGGGGGGCCTCTGGGACCCGGGTGCCGGCAAACACTGCCACGCCCACCGGCTGAGCATAATGGCCTCGCCGCGCCGGTTGCATTGCGTGCAGGGCCGGGCGAGCTACGGGAAGGCGGGGCGAGTTGCAATACAACAAGCGTATTTTTTTTCTCTCTCTTCTCTCACCAATAGTCGTGTAGAGGTCATAGTGCGGGAGCGACGGCCCCATGGGGCCACACAATTGAGGCATGGTGAACGGAGTGGGGTGGCCTAATTGACACGGGCGGGGTGGCGCGTCCTGTGTCGGGTGTTGTCGGGAGGGAAAGGTGGGGGAATGAACTTTTTTCTGCTCTCTCCTCAGACACGTGTTGATTTGCCCACGCACCGCCCCCGCACACATCCCCTCATGCCACCCCATGCCCTGTCGGCTGGCCACATGTCGCACCTGGCCTCCTCCACCCGTCATCCCGGCGCCGCGCGGCCAGGGTTGGGCGCGCACCGCGCTCCTGCCCGTGTCTCTCGCCTCGCCGTCGTCGCTGTCGCTGCCTCCACCCCGACCCCGGGCGAGCAGGCGGCCGAAGCGGTTCGGGGCTTTGCGGCCAAGCACAAGCTGAGGCAACGGTACGGTCGGCGCGTGTATGCCTAGGCGAAGAAAGGGTGTCAGCTGTCTGTGGACGCGCGGCGTGAAGATATTCGCGCCGCTGTCCGCTCAAACCTAGGCGCTTGACTCACTCACCCTCTCTGTCCTTCACACACACACACAACAGCGCGTCCACCGCCGCCACCACCGCCGCGGACGCCCTGTCCCGCGCCGCCGCCTCGCTCGACGCGACCCTCCACCTACGCGCCCGCGCCGCCGCTGCGTCCGCCGCCACCGCGGCCGCCGCCCGGGAAGCGGACGAGAAATTTGGCCTGACCGCAAAAGGGCGGCGGGTCGCGGAGGACGCCGCCCGGGCGGCGCCCCGCTACCTGAGCCGCGTGCGCGCCTTTCTGAGCGGCCCGGGCGGGCCGCCCACCTTTGCGGCGGTCGTCATCGGCCTGGCCTGGGTGGGCTGGCTGGGGCGCATCCTGAACTTCCTGGTCCTGTTGTGGTGGGCGGCGCCCCTGCTGGGCCTGCCGGTCGCCGCGGCGGCCGCCCGGGCGCGCGCGGCCGAGGCTGAGGCCGCCCAGGCGCGCGCGCGCGCGCGGGCGAACCCGTTTGCTGGGTGGCCCGGGTTCGGAGGAGGGGGAGGGCAGGCAGGCGGCCGCAGCAAGGCGCCGCCCAAGGGTGACGTCATCGACGTCGAGTACGACATCCTAGACGGCCGGCCGTAGACGAAAAAAAGGAGCGCGAGAGAGTTGTGTGTAGCTGTGTGTAAAAATTGTTTGATTTTCCACATCGCGCCCCATTCTCACCCCCTCCGTCCGCGCGTCTTGACCCCGAATTCGACCACCACCCCGCCGCCCAGGTTGTAGTGGGCCAAGGAAGACCCGTCCGCGCCCATGACGCCCAGGCCGTCCCGGGACAGCTTCTGCTTGTTGGGCGGGATGCCCGTTTCGGGCTGGAGGGCGGCCTTCAACTCGCCCAGGGTCGCCGTCAACGGCAGCGACAGCGTCAGGGTGCGCCCGTCCAGGGGGGGGTCACCGATGGGGAGGGCGACGGCGATGGTGACAGGGCCGGCACCACGGCCGCCGTGGGCCGCCAGGAAGTCTTCCTCCGGGGTGAGGACAAAGGAAGGGCGGGCGGGGCGTGCGCGCTTGGCGGGTGGTGGGGCGGCCGTCGAGGGTTCGGCGCCGACGGCGGCCGGTCCCGGCTCTGCCAGTGGCGGCGGCGGCGGCGCAAGCGGCGGCGGCGCCACCGCGCCGGGCGGTGGCGGCGGCCAGGGCGCGACAGGGACGGTCGGGCCCGGCGGGGGCGGCGGGCGCGCGCGCGGAGCGGCGGCCGCGGCCACGGGCACGGTCGGCCCGGGCGGCGGAGGCATCGGCGCCCGGGGCGGGGGCGGGGGCCAGGAGGAGGACGGCGGGGCTGGCCCGGGCGGCGGCGGGGCGGCAAGCACCGCCGCGGCCGCTGCGGCGGATAGGCCGCCACCCGCAGCGGCCGCCTCTCCAGGCACGCGGCTCCCACCGCTCCCACCACCCCCGCCGCCGCTCGGCCCAAACACGTCCGGCCGGCGCCGGGCCAGGGACACCAGGTTGCCCACGATCTCGTCATCGCCCGCCGTCGTCGCGCCCCGCAGCTTTGCCAGCATGGCCTCCCGCTGCGCCTTCCAGCGCGGGTCGATCAGGGAGACACGCATGTGTTCGCCCATCTCACTCAACCTGACCAGCTCGCCCGTCAGTGGGGACACGACGAAGTCGGACGCGTCCGCGGAGGGCTGGGCGGCCGCTGCCGCCGCGGCCGCGGCGGCAGCCGTCGCCCCGCCGGGTGGGCGCTTGTAGTCGCGCACGATGCGGACGGGGCCGCCGTCGTCGTCGTCGTCGTCCACCGCGCCGGGCGGGAGGAGACGGGTGGGTTGAGGCTGCGCAGCAGCTGCAGCAGTGGCAGCCGCGTCCTCTTCCGCCACTTCCGCCGCAGCCCCGGCCTCCACCATCGCCCGTTCCTCGGCGTCCATGGCGATAACCGGAGGAGCGGCGGGCGTTGGCGGCGCCTGGCCGGTGGGCGGAGGCGGCGCTGAAGGCACAGCAGGCGCAGCAGCAGCTTTCCCACCTCCACCCTTCCCATTCCCACCAGCCGCCGCCGCCCTTGCCGCCGCCGCCAGGGCCGCCTTGTTCATCGCCAGCACGTCCGCTTTGGTGGCAGGCGGGGGCAGGTCCCCATCCCCGCCCGGGGCGAATGCGATGGCCTGCACCACCACCGCAGCGTGCCAGTCAATGGAGAGCAGGGCCACACGCTCCGCTTCCGCGCGCGCGGCGCCCTCTTTCCGCCCTCTCTCAGATGCGCGCTCCCACTCCAGGCGGCGCAGGCACCGGGCCAGGACGGCCGTCCGGTCGGTCGCATCGACCTCCAGGCGGGCCAGCGTGGCCGGGCGGGGCTTCAGGCACCGCTCGTACGCGGCGACGAGCGCCCGAAAGGGGGCGTGCAAGGAATGGGTGGGGTTGAGGAAGGCGAGCGCCGGGTCGCCGGCGGCCTTTTTGGCGAGCGCTTCCGGGAAGGCGTCCTCTCCGCACCGGGCCGCGGCGGCGGCAGTCAGCTTGAGCGTGTCCACCTCCAGGGGCGTCAGGCCGGGCGGCAGGCGGACCGCGTACGCGGCGGGCGCGGGCGGGGCGAGGGGCGGCGCGCCAGGAACACCCACGGCCGAGGTCACCACCATGCCCGCCGCCGCGTCGGCGGCCGCCCGGGCGACGGCGGCCGTGTCGCCCAGAGGAGGAGGAGCGGCATCAGCAGCGCCACCACCACCTTTCCCGACAGCGGCCGCCGCGGCGGAGACGGCGTCGCCCCCAGTCTCGGAGGCTTTGGCGGCCGCGACGCGGGCGACGTAATACTTGTGGTAGGGGTCCTCCTTCTTCAGGAAATTGAATTTGGCGTTGGCCGCCTCCGTCGCCAGGATCTTGGCTTCGAAGGTCTCGCCTGTGGTTGGAAGGAGAGAGATGGAGAGAGGGGCGTGAGATGGGAGGTGGACGGCAGGTGGATGGAAGAGTGGGTTGAAGGCGGGAGTGGCGAGAGTTGCGGCCTCCCCTTTTTTTTCGCCCTCTCCCCTCCTCCTCACCATTCCTCGCCACAAACTGGGCAGTCTTGTCCACGATGGCCCGGATGTCGGGTGGGGGCTGGATGACGCCCAGCGCGCGCGTGTGCGAGTCCACAAGGTCGACGGGCGGCGGCGGCGCGCGGGCACGGCCGCCGCCGCCGACCGCCTTGGCACCCTGCCCGGGCACCAGGGCGACCGCGCCGCCACCCGTGTCCATGGGCTCGGCGGCGCCAGGCATTGTGTTCGTGCAGGAGCGAGAGATCGGGCGGGCACGCGCGCACTGCGTCTCCGGCCGCGTCTCCGATTGCCCGCGCCGTCGGAAGAAAAGCGTGACTGGCCGAGCGGTGCTTGCTCACTTGCTCACTTTTATTTGTTTTTTGCTATCGCTATGGGCCTCCTCGACAAGGCGCTCGCCCTGCTGCGCCGCGGCCGAGAGACTGTGGGCGGCGATGTGTTTGGAAATGTTTACTTCACACACCGGCAGTCGGACGGGGCGGGCGGTGAGGTAAGGAAGGAGAGAGGTGAGAGAATCTCTCTCAACCTCGCGCTCTCTCGCAGTCGTCTCATGCCCCCGTCACCCTTCTCTTATAAGATCGTCCGCCGCATGGTGCGCACCCCGACCGGCACCAATCCCTACGCCTACGACAGCACGGCCATAGCGCCGGAATGGGTGTCCTGGTTGCGCGGGACGAGGGCGGACCCGCCGTCCCCTGAGGAAGCGGCCGCGGCCGCGGCCGCCCGGGAGCGCGCGCGCGCGTTGGGGACGGCGGCGGCGGAGGCGCGGGCCGCCAAGGCGGCGGCTCAGGCGGCGCCGGTGCGGCTGACGCGCCAGTTGGGTGAGGGCAAGCGTGGAGCGGCGGAGAAATAGAGAGAAATAAAGAGAGAGAGTTAGAGACAAGCGAGGTGGTAAAACCTCATGCGAATGGAAAACATTACCACATGCCCCGCGCCTCCGCCTCCGCCACCACGAGCACGCATGTCTGGGTGACCACCAACCCGATCGCCATCAGAGCCACCATCTTCCGGTACGCTAGCTCCACCTGCGCCTCCGCGGCCCGCCCCGCCCGCTCCACGGCCAGCTCCGCGCGCGCAGCTGTAGCGTCCGCCTGCGCGGCCACCAACCTTATGGCCAGCTCCGCCTGCGCGGCGGTCGCTGCCGCAACCGCGGCCGCGCCGCTGCCCGGCGGCCCGCCCGGCACGGACGACCCGATGTCAGTCATCACGCTGGCGGCCACGCCCCGGGCGCGGGCGCCGAAGCGGAGGGCGGACAGGGTCTCATCCGCGTCGGCCCCCGCCGGCGAGGCACAGACGAGGAAGGAGGTGGAGGCGCGGCCGCCCAGGACGCCCTGCATCAGCCGCGTCAGCTTGGAGGCGCGGTACGGGATGTGCGACGCCGGCACAGCCCCACCACCGCCCGCCGGCAGGGCGGTCGCCAGGACGGAGATGACGTTGCCGAGGGCGGACAGGGACTGGTTGATGGAGCAGCCCTCTCTCAGTTCGAGGCTCCCCGCCGCGGTCTGGGCCTTTTGAGTCCGCTCACTGCCCGCAAGGTCGGCTAGGGCGAGGACGGCGGGGGGCGCGCCGCCAGCGCCGGGTGACGACACGCGCACAAGCACCACGCAGTGCGAGCGGGAGGACCGGGCGTTGGCGGCTGTGGCGCCGACGGACCGGGAGGCGATGCCGGCCTGGATGAGAGACACGACGCCGGCCGCCGAGTGGGCGGGCAGGGATGCCGCCCCGCTCAGGCCCATGCACCCGCCGCCGCCCGGGCCGCCCTCGGTGAGGGTGACCATGGGATACCCAGGGCTCAGCAGGCAGTAGATCCGCTCGCAGTAGACCTCGACGACGGAAACGGAGACGGGCGGGAAGGAGACGGGTGGAGGAGGACGAGGCGTCGCGGTGCCTGGGGTGAGCGGGGCGGGCGTGCGCGGGGGCGCGTCTGACGCCGCACCCAGGCGGGCGACCGCCCGGCCGATAATTCCGTCGGACCCGGGCCCCCCACCAAAGAGGGTGTGGGTCTTGCCGGACCCGGTCGGGCCTGAAAATAACAGGGGGGGAGATGAGGAGGGAGACTGGAAAAAGAGCGGGCGCGCGACCCCGCGCTCTCCAGTGTTTGTTTTTTCACGCACCGTACGCGATGATGGACCCGCTCCGCCCGGCCCGCACCCCGTCCACGACGTCAACAACTGACGCGAACGCGTCTGCCTGGGAGGCGCCCTCGCCCAGGACGGCGTCAAAGTGGAAGATGGCGGAGGTGGTGGGCGCGCCTTTGCCACCACCGGCAAAAGAGACGGCGGACGGTGCCGGGCCCTCGGCAGGGCGGGCACAGCGGGGGCCGGCCTCGGCCTCGGCCTGGTCGAGAGGGCGGAAGCGGGCGATGACGCGGATGTGGGATGGAGGAGAGGCCATGGTTGTTGAGGGTGCGTGTGTGTAGTTGAGGAGGGCGGGAAGGAAAAAAATGAAGAAGAGGCAACAGTTTCTCTCAAAATACCTCCCCATCTCATTTTTTTCAGTGCGCCGCCGCCTTCATCCCTCTCCTCACGGGCGGTGGCCGAGTCGCCGCCACCACGGCCGCGCACACGAGGCCCACGATGGCAAGGAGGAGGAGGGGTCGGGACCCCTCGGACGAGGCGCCGTGCGCGTCGCCCAGGGCGCGGCGAGGGAGGGCGGGAGCACCCCCCCCGAAACCGCCTCCACCTGTCGCTTCACCACCCGCCCCGTCCTCCGCCCGGTACCACCGCACCAGGAAGTCGGCCACCGCCGCCTCATTCCACTGGGGCACCCCGCTCGGCCCGGGCGCGGGCGCGGAGCAGCCCGGGCACAGGGCCCGGGGCGGCCAGGGCGCTTTGGGGTGGGCCGGGTCGCCATCGCCCGGGGTCGCCGCCTCGGTCGCTGCCAGCCGGGCGTTCACCCGGTTGTGCGCCCGCCACGCCCAGAGCACCGCGTCGGAGCGGGTCGCGACGGCCGCCGCGTCCGCCCCGCTCGCCATGTCCGTAAAGTGCGCCGCGCACTCCGAGCACTGGAAGAAATGCTTGACGTACGCCGCCACCCCGGCCAGCCATGCCTCCCCACCCGCCGCCCCGTCCGGGTGCCCGGCCGCCAGGGCGTGAAGGACCTGCCAGAGCCCGCACGTGTAGCCGCGCCGGCCAGTGGCGCGGCTGCCGCCTGCGGGGTCCCGGGACGGGGCGCACCCGTCCCAGGCGGGCGGGATGGGCGTGGCCGCCCCGCAAATGGGGACGGCCGCGAGCGAGGGGTCGGGCGAGGGCGGGGGGCCGAGGGCGGACGCGGCCGGCGCCGGCCAGGCCCTGGGCAGGGAGGCCACCAGCGACGCCGCGCCGTCCCTGCACGCCCTGAGCGGGTGCGCGACGGCCACCAGGCCCGCCCACGCCGCGAACGCGTCCCGGGCACCCGGCTCGGCGTGCGTCGCCTCCGCCTGGAGCGCGTACTGGAACGACAGGGAGGTCGCTTTCAGGATGTCTCCCACGTCCGACCGGCCACCGGCCTTGGCGCTTTCGGGCAGCATGGCGGGGATGGGAGGGGGCGGCGGGGCGGCCGCCACGTCCGCAGCGTGCTGACGCTGGAGGTCCGCGGCGGTGGTGGTGGTGGTGGCGGTGGTGGCCGAACCGCCCGCGCCCTTCACCAGCCCCGCGGCCGTCGCCCGCGCCCATTCCTCCACCGCGCCGCCCGCCAGCGGCCCGCTGTACGTGACCCACGCCGACTTGGCCAGGCCTGCCACGTCGGCGGCCGTCCCCAGGATCATGGTGGGGAAGCGCTGGATGCCGTACGCCGCGCAGAGCTTGGCCTAAAGGGGGGGAGGGGAGAGAGGTGGTGAGGGGGAAGGGAATGAGGTTGAGGTGAGGATTGAATGAAGGGTTGTAGAAAAAAAAAAAAAAAAAAAACTCTCAACCTGCTCCTCCTCTTTTCTCACCTCGTCCGCGCAGTCCAAGCGGGCCACAAAGACTGGCGCACCACCACCACTGCTGCCACTCTTCCCAGCCAACCCCGCCGACGCCTTCTCATACTCCGGCTGGAAGCGGCGGCAGGTCGGGCACCAGTGCGCGTAAAATTCCAGCAGGACGGGCGAGGCGGGCGGCAGCGCGCCGAGCGCGGGCGCTAGCGTTGCGGCCGTCAGCTCGGCGGGCGGGGCAGGGCCACCGACACCGCCACCACCTACGCCCCCCGCTGATCCGGCCCCTGCTCCAGCTGCTGAGCCGACGGCGGGCGGCAAGTCGCTGGACGCGCCGGCCGCGGCAGCGACGGCAGATGCCCGCGCCGCGTCGGTCGATGCCCGCGCGGGGAGCGCCGCGAAACACAGGCCCGCCAGGCAGAGCAGGGCCAACGCCATGGCCAGGCCCGCCCCGTTATAGGCTGGCCGTTGCCGCTGCCGCGTGCGGTGCATGGTCTGGGTGTGCGTATGGAGGGGAGGGCGCGCGGGGCGGGCGCCCAGGAAAAAAAACAAAAGTGTTTTTTGAAGCGACCAGGCGCGCTTTTTTTTAACCTTCCCCTGTGCGTGTCCCCTCTCTTTTCTCTCCAGCGCGACGGCCGGCGTGCTCTCTTCCCCTCCGCAACATAGCATTCGTAACCTACAGGAGTTCCTTTCCTAACACAAACACACACACAAACACACACACGACCTCATTCACCAAGCACCGTCCCCCGGTCCGCCTCACTCAACCCTCTTCCGCCGCCACCGCCGCTGCCGCCTCCGCCTCCTCCAGCCCCAAGACCCGCTGCCAAGGCCGCCCGAAGGCCCGCCACGTCCAGGTGACCGGTCGGTAGGGTGGGGACGCCCTGCACGGGCGGGCCCAGCCCCGCCCGGGCGGCGGCCAGCGGCGCGATGGCCGTGTGCGGGCCGGACGAGGAAGCAAGAGAAGAAGAAGGCTGCCCAGGCGCCGCCGCCTGGTGCAGCCCGCCCGGCCCCGCGAACAGGCGGGCATCGCCCGGCACGTTTGCCGTGTAGTCTGCCTTGGGCGCGGCCAGCGCGTACCCGTGCAGGCGGCGCACGTTGTAGAAGGCCAGCAGGTCGGAGGTGGGCGGAGGGTCGTCGGGCGGGCCTGTGTGTGTGAAAAGAGGGGAGGGTTGATGACAAGCGCATGCCAGTGAGACGCGCGCACGCACACGCCCCTCCCACCGCCCCAACGCACGTGGCCCAGGCTGCAGCAGCTGGAAGGGCATGCTTGCGTGAGCGTGCGTGCGTGCGTGCGTGCGTGCGTGCGTGCGTGCGTGTGTGTGTGAGCACAGGCACACGGGCGAGAGTGTGAATGAAAGGAATGAAGCATTCCAACTCTCTACATTTTTTTCCCCTGCCCAACGACGCGCCACACCCGCACCACCCCATCATCCCCCGCCGCCGCCAGCACGTCCCTGTCCGCGGGGCACCAAGCCACCGCGTTCACCTCGCTGGGCGGGTCTGCTTTAGCGACCGCGACCTCAACAAAGGCAGACGGCGAGGCCTCCTCCCACACCCGGACCGCGTCGTCCCCGCCCCCGCTCGCCAGGCGGGCAGGCAGGGCTGGAGTGGTGGAAGGGGCGGCAGGCACGCTGCCGCCCAGTGGTGGCGCCCACGCCACGCCATACACGGGGCGCCCGCCGTGGACGTTGTTTAAAGACGTTTCCACCTTCCAGGACGTGTCGTCGTCGGGCGCGGACCCGGGCGGGCGGGGTGTGCAGGTCCAGACGCGGAGGGTGGAGTCTCCGCCCCCCGACACCAGGCGCGGTGGCTGGTGGTGATGAGGGCCGCCGCTGCCTCCCGGCTTCTCAAAGTCCAGGCACCACACCGTGCCGGCGTGCCCAGCATCGCCCACGCCCAGGACCTGGGCGCATACCCACTCGTCGCCCGCGTCCGCCCAGACACGGAGGGTTTCATCATACGCCGCGGAGACCAAGAAACCGCCGCCCGGGTTGGAGCAACCGGCCACGCCCTCGGGCGCGGGGTGCCAGGCGACGGCCTTCACATCCCCGCTGTGCCCCTGCTTCACGTCCGCGCACTCGTACTCGACGGCGGAAGAGGAGCCGGCCGCGTCGCCCACCACCTCCCACACCCACACACTCTTGTCGCGGGAGCAGGAGGCGAGGTGGGTGCCGCCAGGCGACCAGGCCACGCCCTTGACCTCCGACTCGTGGCCCTGCAGCACGGCCGCCTGGCGCCAGGTGGCAGAGGCGCCACTGCCTTCCTTCTCCCAGACCGCGGTCGTCGCGTCGAAGCAGGCGGCGGCGAGGCGGGCCCCACAGGGCGACCAGGCGAGCGTGCGGATGGTGCGGGTAGCTGATTCTTCCAGGATGGCGGTGCACGTGAAGAGATGAGGTTCTGTGCCTGCCTCGCCGCCTGTGCTGCAGGTATCTGGGCTGCGCGTCCACAGGCGAATGGTGCGGTCCGCGCCGCAGGAGGCGAGGGTGGCGCCTTGTGAATGAGATATGTGAATGAGAGATGAGCGAGGCGACCGGGTTGGGACGCAAGCGCAATTTGCTGCTCTCTCTATTTCATTCTCCCTCTCACCGTCGGGGGACCAGGCTACGCCCCAGGCCCGGCCATCGTGGCCCTCTAGGGCGGCGAGAGGGGTGAGGGTGTGAGAGTGGGCCATATGTGATTGGAACGCGCGCGGACCGCGCGCGAATGAAAGTTATGAGAAAGGAAGAAGAAGAAGAGAAAGAGAAAAGCGCGCTGGCCCACCTCATTTTTCAATAAAACGCGCTGACAGCCCCTTACGGACGGGCGGCTTTTCTCCCCCACACAAGCCCTACCGATAAGACCACGCACCCGCCTACCCCCAGCGGAAGCGTCCCGTCTCACGCCCTCCTGATCGACACGCGTTTGTTTTTCTCAAGGCGCAGGCGACACGACACGCACACACGCTCAACTCTCTCTCCAACTCCAATGCACGACGACGACTCCCCCCTCCGCGCCTACCGGGCCCGCCTGGCCGACGCCGCCGCCGCGGCCCGCCTGGACGACGCCTTTGGCAAGGTGAGTGTGAGACGCAGTGTGTAAAACCTAGGGTGCGCACACGCACAGCCGTGTCTGGTGGTGCTCTCCCCCTCTCCTTTTTTCTCTCCACCACAACCAACCCTCTTCTCTTCTCTCTCTTTCATGTTTCACAGCTCCACGCCGACCTCACCCGCCGCCTGGGCCCGCCCTGCCTCCTGTCGCGGCCGACCCGGGTCCTTGTCTCCGCCTGGGCCGCCCACCTCGCCCTCCCCGCCCCCGTCCTGGCCTGGAAAAAGGCCCGCAACGAGGCGGCGAGGGCGCTGGCAGGCGCACTGGCGGCCGGGACCCTGGCGCCGCCCTTCAACCGGCGCCCACCTGACGGGGGGCCGGGGGCGCGGGTGGTGGGCCCGCTGAGTGGGGGGCCCGCTTCCGACCCTCCTCGGCGCCCGGTGGGTAGCGGTGGCAGCGGTGAGACTGATGAGACTGCGGCCGCCGTGGCTGGCCCCTCTGGGCGTGGCCGCACCACCCACCCCTCCCCCTCCTCCCTCACCCACCCGCCCCTCCCGCCTGCCTGCACGCTGCCGACGTCCCTGGAACTCCAGGCCGCCCTGGGCGCGGCCCGGGAGCGGGCAGCCGAGCTAGAGTGGCGCCTGGGTGAGGCGGAGGCCCGGGCGGAAGGGGCGGCCCGGGCGGGGGGGGCCGCGGCCGCAATCGCAGCCGCGGCCGCCCCCTCCGCCGCCCGGGCGGTCCTGGACGCGGCCCGGCGGCGGGCGGCGATCGCGGCGGCGAGGGAACGGGAGGCGGCGTCGGAGAACTGGTGGGTGGCGGCGGGGTCGTCCCCGCCGAGCCTGCAACCCGCTCCTGAAGGGAAGGCGGGGGAGGGCGAGGCTGCGGCCACCCACCAGGCAGCGCGCAAGCGGCGGGTTGCGCCGCTGGCGGGAGACGCGGGCACCAACGAGGCGGCTGGTGCTGCGGTTGAGGTGAGGCAGACCGCCTCCCCGCCCAGCCTGGCGACGCTGCGGGGGCGGATTAGTGCGTTGGGTGGCGGTGGTGTTGTGTGAGAAAAAAACAACGAACGAGAGGGTTGAGAATTTTTAGCATTGCCGCAAAAAAGTCGTCACAACACACACGCCGTGCGCACACACACGCGGTCCATGGACGCCTCCAACCCCTTTGGCGACCAGATCGTCGCCCCACGCGACCTGGACGCGGAGGCACTGTATGAGCGCTGGTTCCAGGAGGCGGACAATGGTGAGAGACGAAAGAGAGTTTTGGAAGACGAGACGCGACGGGGCGACGGCGCGCGCTCCGTTGCCTCTCAACCTCCACCCCCAACTCTCTTTTCTTTCTCATAGACCGCGACGGCCGCCTCACCGGCGCCGACGCCGTCGCCTTCTTTGCCCGCTCCGGCCTGCCCCGCCCCACCCTGGCCCGGGTGTGGGCCCTTGCCGACGCGCGCCGGGAAGGTTTTTTGGATGCCACCTCCTTCCAGCGGGCCATGCACCTGATCGCCCTGGCCCAGGCGGGCCAGGAGGTGAGCGCGGACGCCCTGGCGGCGGCGATCGGGCGTGGGGAACCGTTACCCCGGCCCAGCATGGGTGGTGGCGGTGATGGCGGCGCGGACGCGACCACCACCAGCGGCGCGTCGCCCGCCCGGCCACAAGCCCGCCCGCTAAAACCACCCCCTCCGCTCCCGCCCTCCTCCATCTCCTCTGTCGTCGACGGCCTCGCCTCCATTTACTTCTCCCGCATCAAGCCTTTGGAAGACGCCTACAAGTTTGGGTCCTTCTTCTCCGCCTCCTACGTGCGCGGCGACTTCAATGCCAAGCCGTCCGTGCTGTTGCTGGGGCAATACAGCACGGGCAAGACCTCCTTTGTCGAGTTCTGCCTGGGCCGGCCGTACCCGGGCTCCCACGTCGCGCCCGAACCGTCCACCGACCGCTTCGTCGTCGTGACTTCCGGCCCCGAAGACCGGCGCACGCCCGGCCACACGCTCGTCGTCCAGCCGGACTTGCCCTACACATCCCTCGCCTCCTTTGGCAATGGATTCCTGTCCAAGCTGGAGGGCGTCGCCGTCAGTGGCGCCCCCATTCTAGACAGCCTGACCTTTGTGGACTCGCCGGGCGTCCTGTCGGGTGAAAAACAGCGCGTGGAGCGGTCCTTCAATTTCGTGGAGGTTGTCTCCCACCTGGCCTCGCGCGCGGACGCTGTGTACCTGTTTTTCGATCCCGCGAAGCTTGATGTGAGTTGTCCTCTTTTTGCGCGCAGCGAGCGGTCGGTCGGCGCGGGGACGCACCTCTCATGATTCTATGCAGCGGGGCGTGCGCGCGCGCGCGCCCGCGCGTGAGAGCCCCACTCTCAACCAACCCTGCTTCCTCACACTCCCGTCTCTCCGTCCCTCTCTTTTTCTTTCTTTCTCCAAACCAATAGATCTCCGACGAATTCAAGGCCGTCATCAGCGGGCTTGAGGGACAGACCGAGAAGATCCGTGTGGTGCTGAACAAGTGCGACACCGTGACCGCCCAGGAGTTGATGCGCGTCTACGGCTCGCTCATGTACTCCCTGGCCCGCGTCACCCGCGCCCCCGAAGTCCCGCGCGTCTACGTCGGCTCCTTCAAGCAGCAGGCCAGCCCCTCATGTAAGGCGCCCGCGCCGAGCGCCGGCATCCCGGGCGGCGCGGGCGAGCTGTTCCAGGCCGAGGCGGCCGACCTCATGCGAGACCTGGCCGCGATCCCCTCCCGGGCGATGGACCGAAAGGTCGCCGACCTGGTCAAACGGGTGCGGGCCGCCCGCATCCACGCCCTGGTCATCGGCCACCTGCGCCGCCAGCTGCCGGCCGTGGTGGGGCGGACAAAAGCCCAGGCCAAGCTGCTGGCCGACCTGCCGGCCGCCTTTGAGGCCGTGGCCCGCGAGCACCGGCTGCCGCTGGGCGACTTCCCGGAGCCGTCCCGCTACCGCCAAATCCTCCAGTCCTTTGAGCTGGCGGACTTTCCGAAACTGCGCGACCGGGACGTCCGGGTCTTTGAGGAGGTGCTGGGCGGGGACATTCCGGCGCTGGTGCGCCGTTTCGAGAACCCTTATGGCCCAGCGGGCGGCGTGGGGCGGTAGGGATGTCTTGGGTGTGTTAGGCGGCATGTTTTGTTTGTCCCTCTGCTGCTCTACACACACATGCACGGTTGCACAGCGCGCGCTCTTGAGATATTTTCTACTACTCTAGGTTACAAAAGTAACGGGTCGGGACACGGGAAGACCGCGCGAGACCCCTTCCGCCGGCAGCTCTCTCCCTCAACTCTTGGACGGCCGCACCCCGGCCACAAAACCGTTCGCCCGGCGGGCCGTGTTTGGGGTCTCCGGGAGGGGCTTGTCGGGCTGGGGAGGGGGATTGAGCTCACCGCTGTCGACAGCCCCGTCCGCGCCAATGCCCAGGTCGGCCAGGTCCTGGCGGGCCATGAGGTTGCTGGGGGAGCGAGAAGAGATGAGAGTAGAGGAAATGGGGAGATAAGTGAGAGGGTGGAGGAGCATGGGGGAGAGGAGCACGCGCGGCCTCTCCCCCCCCCTCCACAAGCTCTCACCGGTCCATGCGACACGTCAGGTAGGCTTTTGCCAGGGCGGAGCAGGGGGCGGCATCCGCGGCGTGGGAGGACAGGCAGGCCATGTAGGCGTCCTTGACCTGGGCAGAGAGATGGTGGGATGGGGCGGAGAGGGTTGGTGAGGGGGGGGGGGGGGGGGGGGGGCCCCCCCATTTCTCGGCGGGGGCCCCCCACCCCCGGGGGGGGGGGGGGGGGCCCGGCCGCCTACCTCGCCCTCCTCGCCCT
>Ga0315278_10001214_pt1 | contig 22436 bp, 18 predicted proteins | sample YL17G06_0_MG_FD_203880 | JGI IMG/M metagenome (GOLD analysis project Ga0315278, IMG submission 203880) | Sediment microbial communities from Yellowstone Lake, YNP, Wyoming, USA - YL17G06_0 | ecosystem: Environmental > Aquatic > Freshwater > Lake > Sediment | place: USA: Wyoming | collected... | reverse complement strand
TTTTCCTTCCCGCACCAACCTCTGGACATGAAATAAAATCCTCAGGTGATTCGAGACGATATTTCGCAGGCGCGCTGTTTCTTCATTACTCATCATTAGAGCACGAGCGCGCTCAGCTGTAATTTGGGCACCGACTTGATCATGGTTCCAGAAATGCATCTGCCCCTGTTCATCGTTCGTAATGACCAGTGGTTTTGCCACATCATGACAAAGTGCAGCCAGGAAAAGCAGGCCCTTTCGTGAACGATCACCAGTTAACGGTGCAGTCAGGTTTTCGAAAATTTTGGTTCGAAAACCGCCAATCCTCTGCACCATCAGCAAGTCTGGCAGGTCAGCAGAAGATTCAGATCCTCCCCCAATTGCCAGACTGGATAGCAGAGATTCCAGGTGAACCAAAGTCGCCAGTGTATGCTCCCATACATCATAAACATGTGGGCTGGGTTGGTTATGCCCTTTCAGTAGAGTAAGTTCCGGCAGGATATGGCCAATGACTCCCAGGATATCAAGGGCGCGCAGGCAGGTTGCAGGCTGGGCACCTTCAAGAAGGCGAAAGAGTTCATCTCGTAATCTTTCAGGGGAAATATCAACTGACAAAGGTGAGGCTTTCCGCATCGCTTTGCGCGTATCGGGCTGGATGAAAAAACCGAGATTTGCTGCCAGCCGGATACCGCGCAGAATTCGTACGGGATCTTCGGAAAAAGATGCTTGCGAACAAGCGCGCAAACGCTTCTCCTGTAAATCCTGGGCACCGCCCAGTGGATCATGGATTGTCTTATCCCGCAAGTCAAAAGCAATGGCATTGATTGTAAAATCGCGACCGAGGAGATCTGTTTCCAAGTCGCTGCCGCGATAGGCCGCAAAGTCCATTCGAATTTGTGTACCAGTCTCGTCGACCGCGAGAATTCTACCAGTGTCGCGTCCATTATCGAGAGGATAGAAGTCAGCCTTTAGGTCCCGGGCAACACGGCGGGCAATCTTTATAGCATCCTTTTGAAGAACAAAATCCAGATCATGGATCTCGCACCCGAGCAGTGCATCCCGGACTGCTCCGCCAACCAGGTACACGGTCACGACATCCGGTATTGCTGCCCGGACAAGATCCAAGATCTCGGGAAATTTTAAGTCTTTTTCCCCGGGCATAAATATGATCTCCGGTAATTCCTTGAATCGTGATTGAGCCGCCTGACGCGCCTGTTCTGGTGTGCCACCCTGGGCAATGACTCGCCCACCCAGGCGGGCAACCCAACGACCTGCATACAATTTTTCTACTTCTCCCGCCATCTACTTTCCTTCTACTTCAATTCATTTTTTATACTTCTTCAAATCCGCTGAAGCAATGAAGCTCAGATGACGATAATATTCGTCGATATCGATGCCATAGCCAAATACGTACTTGTCAGGAATGTCAAAGCCGACATAGGTCACCTCCACGGGCACCTCGCGGCGGTATTTCTTATCAAGCAGAACACAGGCATGCAGGCTTCTGGGTTCGCGAGTTCTTAGCATTTGAAGGACATGCGCCAGCGTTCGTCCGCTATCCACAATATCCTCAACCAGCAACACATTCAAACCCTCGATATTGGTCATCAGATCGAGGTTCACGCGCACATTGCCACTGGAAGCATAATGACCGATCCCATAGGAACTGAGTGACATGCAATCCAGGGTATGGGGAATGGTGAGATGGCGAGTCAAATCGGCAGAAAAGGTTAATCCACCACGAAGCAGGCAGACAACCAGCAGCTCCTGTCCGGCATAATCATGACTGATCTGGGCGCCGAGTTCAGCTACCCGATTCCCGATCGTTTTCTCATCCACCAGAATTTCATCTATAAATTCTCGGTAATCCTGCATGGCAATCTCATCAGGCGGGAGGGTGATACTTGGATAGGTCAACGACCGCGATGAAGGGTAAGTTACGGTAGTATTCATCCAGGTCGAGACCGTAGCCAAAAACGAATTTGTTCGGGATGTTGAAGCCTCGGTAATTGATCGGGACGGATGCTTCACGGCGCTCTTCTTTATCAAGTAGTGTGCAGACCTTCAAGCTTCGAGGTTGGCGGGTGTGAAGGAATTCAAGCACATAAGCAATGGTGTTTCCGCTATCCACGATATCTTCCACCAGGAGCACATCCTTGTTGCGGATATCGGTTTTCAGGTCAAGCGAGAGGCGCACGCTGCCACCTGTCTGGCGCACACCCGCTCCATATGAAGATACCGCCATGAAATCGATCTGGTGTGGAACAGTGATATGGCGCATCAAGTCCACCATGAAGACAATTCCCCCGCGCAAAATACAAATGAGCAGCAAGTCCTTCCCTTGATAATCACGGTTAATCTCTTCTCCCAATTCCCTGATGCGGGTCTGGAGAGTCTGTTCATCGATCAATATTTCTGAAAGGATATCCTGATAATCCTGCATATTCGCTCCGAAGGAGAGGCTTTTCCTGCCTAGCGAGGGACTTCATGATGCGCACGACAACGGGCTTCGTACATCTCTGCCGCACCGACAATGACCACCGGGTCATCGTAGCGGGCAGGTTTTCCGTTCACGAGCCGCTGCGTGCGGCTGGCTGGTTCACCACAGACCATGCATATGGCCTGGATCTTATCAACCTGTTCTGCACGCGCCATCAGCATTGGCATCGGACCGAATGGTTCTCCGCGAAAATCGGTATCCAAACCGGCGATGATGACTCGCATCCTGGCTCGCGCCAGTTCTTCAACTACCTGGATGATCTCATCATCGAAGAATTGAGCCTCGTCGATTGCAACAACTGTAGCGTCCTTGTCCAGCCGCTTGCGGATATCCGCCGCTTTCTTGACCGGAATGGCAGCATAATCGGTCCCGGCATGAGAGGTCACTTTCTTGACTGCATATCTGACATCGACGGCTGGTTTGAAGACCTGCACATGCTGGCGGGCAATTGTCGCCCTGCGCAGGCGGCGGATCAATTCATCTGTTTTTCCACTGAACATCGAGCCGCAGATTACTTCGACTGAACCAGTTGTATGGGCTGTCATTTGCACCTCATTTTCCCTACCAGTCCTCCAATTCTCTTGCTCAGAAGAGGTCGGTAGGCAAATAAAATAGCAAACAGGCAGATGCAATTGCATCTGCCTGTTAAGTTTACCTGATTATCGGCTTTCAGCAAGCCCTACCCCACCGGAGTTTCAGCCGGCTCAGGGACATCATAACCGAGGGCGCGAAGTTTCTTCTTCAAGTCTATCAGCGACTTGCGACCAAATCCTTCGATTGACAGTACACTCTGCTCACCTTCGCCAAGCTTGGCGAGGAATTGACCAACTTCCTTGATCCCTGCTTTATCCAATGCTGCCACCGGGCGGGCAGACAGTTCCAGGTCAGCGATCGCTCGCTTGGGAGAAACCTTCGACTCAGCTCGGTTCTTCTTTTCGTCTACATAAGTCTGGCGGACCTGAAGTTTCTTATAGAAACGATCAACCTGTCCTTCTATGTCCACGATACGACCCTGCTCGCCAGTGAAGAACGGGTGGCAATTTGAGCAGGTCTCGACACGGATCTCCTGCTTTGTGGAACTTGTGGTCCAAGTGGTGCCGCACGAGGCGCATGTCACTTTGGTATCCGTATAGAATGTCGGATGAATACCTTGTTTCATTTCAATATCCTTTCGCCGTTTACTTTTCTTCAGCCGGCATTACATTGACTCGCTTGCGCCCATTGACTACATCGTAGACGACCAATCCTTCGATCGTTGCGAAAATGGTATCGTCCTTGCCGACGTCCACATTCAAGCCAGGTTTGATATGAGTACCGCGTTGGCGCACGATGATATTGCCTGATAATACATGTTCACCGGCATATTTCTTCACGCCCAGGCGCTGACCATTCGAATCTCTTCCATTGCGGACGGAGCCGCCACCTTTTTTGTGTGCCATACTCTTACCTCACTCTTCTACTTTTTCGCTGCAGGCTTTTTTGGAGCCGCTTTACCCTTAGAGGAAGTGGTCCGCTTCGGGGTTGATTTCGTTTCCGGTTTGACGACAGTTGCCTTCCTGGAGGATGGTTTAGGCGAAGCCTTTGCGGGTGCTTTTGCTGCCGGTTTCTTTGTTTTCAGAGAAGCCTGCTCGGTTTTTAACTCAGCCTTCACCGGCTTCGTTACCTTCGCTTCTTTTGCCTTCGGAGCCTTCTCCACCTTCTTTATCGGTGTGGCTTTTTCCTCTTTAACTGGTTCTTTCTTCACCAATTCTGTCCCACCGATCTGCTCAACCAAAAGGCGGGTATAGTTCTGGCGATGTCCAATCTTGGTTCGAATCCGCTTCTTTGGGCTGTAGTTGAATATTTGCACTTTTGGCCCCTTGATATGCTCGAGCACTGTCGTCCATACCGGCATATCATTGACATGGGGTGTGCCTACAGTGATATTTTCCCCATCCGCCAACAGCAGGACTTTCTCCAGCTTGATCTTGTCACCGGAGTTTACCGGCAGGCGGTCCACTTCAATGGTACCACCTTCGACGGCTCGAAATTGCTTGCCGCCGCTTTCGATAATGACGTACTTCATCTTAATCTCCTGGTCTTCGCTTCACCACAATCCCTGCGATACAGACTCGACTCTTGACCAGATTTCAGGGCTGAGAACGAACCCCTACGCTGGTATGCGGGGAAGCCGGGATACAAACTGACGCCCCAGCAACCTGCCGGGGCAGAGGCGGACGATATTATACATGCGAGGCGCAGTCGTGTCAACTGCTTCTTCGACGATCAACGGGTCAGATTAATCCGGTTTAAGCTACCAATTCGCGTTCCGAAAATCTTATTGACAAAACATCTCAATTACACTATTCTAAAACTACCTGGATGGCTTGTCAAAGGAGGAACAGATGAAAATTGATGAAATAGGTTTCAATTGGAAACAGATCCGGCACTTCCTGCTTTGGATAGCTCTCCCTCTCGTCATCGGCTTTCTGGTTGCAGCCACCATTCCACAACCGATCATTGGTACGATTCACCTTGATCTAGCTATCGATTCCTATTCAGCTAATGAAATGATTGCCCAGATCAATTATGCCCGCCAGCATCCAGAAGTGCGCGGGGTGGTTTTAATAGTTGATAGCCCGGGCGGCACCGTGGCAGATACAGAGTCCGTGTACCAGGAACTTCTCCGCTTGCGTCAGACCAAGCCGGTTGTGACGTACATCGGAGCGATGGCTGCCAGCGGGGCTTATTACTTGTCGGTCGGTACAGACTATATTATTTCCAATCCCACTTCAGAGGTTGGGAACATCGGCGTGATCGGTTTTCTGCCCGACAGCCCGATAATCTTCGAGGACATAATTTCCACTGGTCCCTATAAACTGTGGGGCGAACCGCGCGACACTTTCCAGCGTGAGATGGAAATGGTAAAACAAGGTTTTTACCAGGCGGTCTTACTCGGCCGCGGCGACCAGCTCATGATTGACCCCCAGATCATTCTGACCGGGCGCATCTGGCTCGGCAGCGAAGCAAAGCGCATCGGCTTGATCGATGACCTCGGCTCCCAATCCGATGCCATCACGAAAGCCGCCCTATTGGCGCGGATCAGAAATTACGCAGTAGGCGATCTGGCGAAATTGGCAGGAATCCTCCCGGATTCTTCTTCTTTCTTTGCCAAAAGTCCAGAAGGGGTGATCTTGCCCTATCCAAACCAGGCCGGCATATTCCTGCTCTACATTCCGCAATTCCAGGTGGAAAATTAAGGAGGTTGCCATGGTATTCATCAAACGCTACCGCTACTGGATCTTCTTGGTTTTGATGGTCCTGCCGATTGCCATGCGCGGGCTGTGGTTTTATCATTGGTTCCCTGCTCATTCAACTGCAAAGACTCCTGATTTTGCGAATAATATTGTCCCTGCGCCACCCATATCCACGTTATCGCCCGACCAGGCGTCAACCAATGCGGGCACCGTGGTTCTGGTGGATACCCTGCATGGTAACCAATTCTCGCCGAGTGAGATCGACTCTTTCAGCAATGCCCTGACACGGCGCGGGGCTCGTATCGAATATGCCACTGAAGACATTCCCCTGGTGACTCAGCTTAAATACACCAACGCATATGTTGTTTTTTCACCCAATGTTTCTTTCAGTGCCGAGGAAGTAAATTTGGTGCGCAATTTTGTCGCCAATGGTGGTCGCCTGATCCTTTTCACAGATCCGACACGCGGCACATTTGAATATGATTACAATCGCGATGTGAATATCAACCTTCCCGATGTAAACGCTGCCAACAACCTGCTGGCTCCCTTTGGGATTTCCGTCAATAATGATTACCTTTACAACCTCGAGAAAAGTGAAGGTAATTTCCGAAATGTCTTGTTCGAGGACTTCAGCACCAATGCCATAACCAGTGGCATGAACCAGTTGGCTTTTTACGGTGTCCATTCGGTGGAGGCGGGAAACGGTACGCCTCTGATTGTCGGCAACGAAAACACTTATTCTTCTCTAACCGATTCTGCTGGCAGGGGAATGGCTGTTGCCGCGGTAAGTGAGGACGGGAATGTGCTTGTGCTTGGAGATTTTAGTTTCCTGATACCGCCTTATAACACCGTGGTTGATAATCAAATCCTGATCCGCAACATAGCCAATTATGCCCTGGATGGCACACGTGCTCATAGTGTGGCTGATTTTCCTTACGTTTTTGATCGCACAGTCTATCTTGTTCCGACAGGTGGATTGCAGATGACCGCTGACACGCTCACACCCTTCGCTTCCCTGCAAAATGCCTTACTCGCCACCAGTACAAAACTTGTAATGCGCTCTGAAGCGCCTGCAGAAGGTGATCTTCTGGTCATCGGCAGCCTCACTCCCGGCGAGGATCTGCTTTCCTACATCGAACCCTTCCATCTCGGTCTGGACGAACCCGGGATTGTTGTAATCCCTGAATTTGGTACGGTAAGCTCCCAAGGTGTTGGTTTGCTTCTATACCTTCACACCCCCCTGCGAAATACTCTCATCCTCCTTACCGAATTGCCTGAAGATTTGCCGACTTTGATCGACCAGCTCTCCTCTGGGGACTTGTCATCGTGCGTGACCCAGGGAGATATCGGGGTATGCAGCCTGGGCTATGGTGGCAGTTATTATGCAGAACCGACTGAGGAATCAATCCCCACCGAAGCAACTCCAACCTCGTCTGGTTGATGAAATCCAATAATAATATTCAAATATGGTGTCCAAATCAGGACGCCATATTTTATTTATTTTTTTTCATCCACAACAATGACAGCGCTGCTCTAGAATCCAAACACGATAATCCCGCCCAAAAATCCAAGGACTGCTGCAATCGAAAAACTCACAAAATAAGCGGCTACATAAAATCCTTTGGCAGGTTTGGTGTTAAAGATATCCTTTTTCCGCCATCGGACGATCGATGTAAGAGTTGTCAATATGAACAGCATGGCTGCCAGAATAATTTTGGTAAAATGATTGGGAGCCAAGCTGGCATAAAAGACCAGGTTATCGCGAATTCCGAAAATAGCGGCGACAATAGTACTCACAGCTGCCAGGGAAATATTCGCAAATGCAATCTGTTCAAGGACCTTGTTTCGTTTCCAGAGAGCCAGCAGGATAAAGAATAAGGCTGAGCCAGTGAGTGCAATCGGGAAATGAACGACAATCGTATGCGGGGGATGAAGTTGCGTAATGGCATGGATAATGCGAACGATCAAATCCATAGGTTCCTCCTCATCAAGTGACTTTTACAATCATTATGATAAAATTTTATCATGAATGTCATATTTCCTCTCCCAGCCTGCCTGCCGTATGGTAACCATCTGGTTGACAAATCCTCCTCTTTCCGATAATCTTGACCTGTGGATCTAAACCAAGGCCAAAGAAGGATCATTGAATCTCCGCTTGATTCTAAGGCATTTCTCTCCGGGCCCGCCGGTTGTGGAAAAACAACCGCTGGCGTGGAACGGCTGCGATCCCTTCTAGTCTCGGGTCTGCAAGTTGATTCGCTCCTCATTCTCACTCCCCAGCGGACTCTCCAAGCCCCCTACGAAACAGCATTAACCGCCCAGGAAATCCAACCAGGAGGACAGTTGACTCTCGCCACCATAGGTGGTTTGGCGCGCCGGATGGTTGACCTGTTCTGGCCAGTTGTTTCTGAAGTGGTTGGATTTGCCAACCCTGGTGAACCGCCACTCTTCCTGACTCTTGAAACGGCGCAATATTACATGGCGCGTCTCATTCGTCCGCTGCTGGAGGAGGGCTATTTTGCTTCGGTCACGATCAATCGCAATCGTTTGTACAGCCAGGTTCTGGATAACCTGAACAAAGCCGCATCCGTAGGGTTCCCCCATACCGAGATTGGCGAGAGATTGAAATCCGCCTGGTCTGGGGATCCGGCTCAGCGGCGTGTTTTTGAGGATGTCCAGGATTGTGCGGATCGCTTCCGCAAATACTGTCTTGGGCACAACCTGCTTGATTTTTCCCTCCAATTGGAGGTTTTCTGGAAATTCATCTGGCGCATGCCGGAATGCCGAGCCTATTTGATCCGTCAGTACCAGCATGTCATCTACGATAATATCGAAGAAGATATCCCGATCGCGCATGATTTGATGGCAGAGTGGCTGCCAGACTTTTCCTCTGCACTGATCATTTTTGACACGAATGGAGGTTACCGGCGTTTCCTGGGTGCTGACCCGGTCACCGCCCAAGGATTGCAGCAACTCTGCAATCTTTCTGTTGAGCTCAATGAGTCTTTCGTCTGCTCTGCAGAGATCCAGACTCTGGAGAAGGCATTTTCACACATCCTCTCGCCCGATCTTCCTGCTTCAATATCATCTGAAAGCCTGTCTGCCCTCTCCTTTCCTCCAACCGAAACGCCCAACCGCTTCTTTCCACAAATGCTCGATTGGGTTGCATCAGAGATTAAGCACCTCATCTCAGAAGAAGGAGTATCTCCTTCAGAGATTGTCGTTCTCACTCCTTACCTCTCGGATGCGCTGCGCTTCTCACTCAGCCACCGGTTGGATGAAATGGAAGTTCCATGGCGTTCGCAGCGTCCTTCACGGTCGCTGCGGGATGAGCCAGCCAGTCACTGCCTGCTGACCCTGGCAGCCCTGGCGCACCCTGGCTGGAGCATCCACCCGACAAAATTTGATCTCGCTTATGCGCTTCTATATGGCATCGAGGGCATGGATCTGGTGCGCGCCCAGTTGCTGGCAGAAATCGTGTACCGCCAGCGTGACCTGACTCTCTCCAGTTTTTCATTGATCCGCAGCGAGGTCCAGGAGCGGCTTACATTCGTTTTCGGTCAGCACTACGAAGCGTTAAGGGGCTGGATCGAATCGTATCGCCAGCAACCGGTTATAAATCCACTCGATCAATTTCTGCGCCGACTCTTCGGGGAAATTCTTTCGATAAAAGGATTCGGCTTCCACCGAAATCATGATGGGGTGCGCATTGCAGCCAGTCTGGTTGAGTCAGTGCAGAAGTTCCGCCAAGCTCTTATGCCAGCTATAAACAATTCAAGTGACCTATCGGAAAACCAGGTCGCTCATTTGGAGATGGGCAAGGAATACCTCGCCATGCTTCAGGACGGTGTTATCGCCGCCCAGTATGTTGAAAACTGGCAGACCGCACAGAGCGAGGCAGTTCTGATTGCCCCGGCACACACCTTCCTGATGATGAATCGTCCGGTAACCATCCAGTTCTGGTTGGATGCTGGTTCACGAGGCTGGTGGGAACGCTTATTCCAGCCCCTGACCCAGCCCTATGTGCTTAGTCGTTCGTGGAATCGCGACCTGCCCTGGACCGATAAAGATGACCAGAATGCGAACCGGGAGGCTCTGGAACGGCTCGTCACTGGCCTTCTCAGGCGTTGCCGGAAGCGAGTCTACCTGGGCCTGAGCGAATTGGGTGAATCAGGATACGAGTCGCGCGGTCCTTTGCTGAAAGCCATCTGGAACCTGCAGTTGGAGCTGCAGAAAACTAATGAAAATTAATCCCGTTTTGGTTCGGATATTCATCCTCTTCGCATTCCTCACCGGCTGTGGTACACGTCTGGCGCCCTCGGATCCCGGTACTGAGACGCTGTTGGTAAGTGAAACGCGGACCCCGTTCCTGCCTGCAACTGAAACGCCGTCAATCCTTTTCCATACAGAGACTCGCACATATACCGCTTCTCCAACAGAAACAACTCCCCCCACCAGCACACCCACCAGCACATCAACCCCAAGCATGCAGGTCAATCTGCAAGCCGTGGGTGACATCATGCTGGCACGTACGATCGGTGACCTGGTTTTGGCGCAAGGTCCGGGTGCTATCTTCACTGGGGTCCAGTCCGTTCTGGGTACAGCAGATGTGCTCGTGGGAAACCTCGAATGTGCAATAACAGAGGGCGGCGAGCCACAGCCAAAGATCTACACTTTTGCCGCACCACCAGTGGCAGCCCAGGCACTCGGGCTGGCTGGATTCGATCTGCTCAGCCTGGCCAACAACCACGCCATGGATTACGGCAGCGTTGGCTTGATGGACACGCGTTACAATCTTGGGCTATATGGGATAGCCAGCGTGGGTGCAGGGGTTAACGAGGTTGAAGCACACTCTCCGGTCATCCTTGAACGCAATGGCTTGCGTTTGGCTTTCCTGGCCTATGTGGATGTTCCGAACGAATTTACCGGATTTGATACCCATGCCTGGATAGCAACCTCCACCCAACCAGGTGTTGCCTGGGCTTACCGGGATCAGATCAAGACCGATGTTACTGCCGCAAGACTTCTGGCAGATGTGGTGGTAGTGTTCCTGCACTCGGGATACGAATTGAACGATATGGTCGTGGTTCACCAGCGGGCCGAAGCAATAACTGCGATCGATGCCGGAGCGGCGCTGGTGATCGGTTCGCACCCTCATATCCTGCAGGGAGTTGAAAAGTACCATGGCGGTCTGATCGCCTACAGTCTCGGCAATTTTGTTTTTGATGATAACGAAGGTATCGTCAATGCCTCCGTCATCCTGAATGTCTTACTCTCCCGGCAGGGTGTGGAGAGGTATGACTTTATTCCGGTGCTGATCGAGAACGGGCTGCCGCGCCTGGCTGCAGCTGGGGAAGCCCCGGCAATTGGCACGATGGTCTCACCGATCAATCCCTAGGAGAGTCTGATGAAACTCAAAACGGTAATCGGGATCCTGGCGATTTTGATGATTGTCATTGGTATCGCAATCATTTCATTTATTGACAAGGATAGTGGTTCATCCAGCACACCTACATCCAGCCCCACGATTACTTCAACACCCACCAGATTGCCATCGAGTACGAGAACAATCCCACCAACCTCTACATCAACCTTCACTCCATCCAAAACTCCCTCACCGAGTCCTACATCCACCGCCACATACATGATTGTATGTACACCTCCGCTCTGTGCCATCGGCACCTACGAAAGCTATTTCTGCCCGGGAAATTGTCCTGGGGGCTGTGGCACCACCTGTGCCACCTATACACCAACTCCATGAGTTTACTTCCTCTGAATTGAAGAATAGAAAAATGGGCCAACCAGCTCGATCTGCCGGATAGAGAAAATGCGAAATTTCAACCTGCGGGCATCCCAAAAATCCATTCTCGGATATACTGGCGGCAAAATGGGGATTTCCGCTGTACCGGGAGCGGGAAAAACTTTCACCCTTTCAGCTCTTGCTGCAGAAATAATCCGCTCAGGCAGGATCGCTGGCGAGCAGGAGGTTTTGATCGTAACCCTGGTCAATTCTGCTGTGGACAATTTCTCAAACCGGATAAAAGAGTTTCTTGAATCACCAATGCCATTCGGTTACCGGGTTCGCACCCTCCACGGATTGGCACACGATATCGTGCGCGAGAAACCCGCTTCAGTGGGATTGGAGGAGCGCTTTGCCATCCTGGATGAGCGCGAGGCTGAGCTTATCCGTAAGGAAGCCTCGAATGCCTGGTTGCATACCAACCCGCATCACCTGGATGAATACCTTCTCCAGGATATGGACCAGTCCAAGCGCGACTGGGTGAGCCGGCAGCAATTACCAGACCTGGTTGCTGGCATCGCCCTGGCGTTCATCCGTTCCGCGAAAGATAATCGCCTGGTGCCGCAGAGATTACGCCAATTGCTGGATCAAGCCCCTGCTCCTCTGCCGCTGGCAGAGATGGGGTTGGCGATTTATTCTGATTACCAGCGCGGCCTGGCGTATCGCGGCGCGGTGGATTTCGATGACCTGATCCGCCTGGCGATCGACCTTCTGGAGAATGAACCCGAGTTTCTTGAGCGATTACGTTATCGCTGGCCTTACATACTTGAGGATGAAGCCCAGGATTCCAGCCAGTTACAGGAGCAGATTCTGCGCCTTTTAGCCGGCGAAGGCGGAAACTGGGTACGAGTTGGTGATCCCAATCAAGCCATCTTCGAGACTTTTACAACAGCCTCACCCAAGCATCTGCTTGATTTCATCCATAAGGAAGCCGACCAGTATAAAGAACTGCCGGATTCAGGACGCTGTCAGCCCAGCATCATTGACCTCGCAAATCATCTCATCCGCTGGGTAAACAACCAGCATCCAGACGAAGCTGCTCGCGAGGCATTGACCATCCCCTTAATCAAGCCGGCACCGGTCGATGATCCGCAACCAAATCCGAAAGATGATCCAAAAGGGATCAGACTCATCGGCAGGAAATATTCACCTGACGACGAAGTGGAGGCAGTCGTTCAGTCTATCGGAAAATGGCTTCCAGAACACCCGGATCGGACACTCGCAGCGCTGGTTTCTGATAATACCCGCGGGGAAAAATTGGTTGCAGCCCTCAAAAGGAATAATATCGATCTGGTGGAAAACCTGCGCAGTACTTTATCCACGCGTGCGGCAGTCGGCAGGCTGGCTGCCCTAGTCAGCTCATTGGCTGATCCGCAATCCTCAGGCAGGTTGGCAAACGCCTACATGGCCTGGCGGGGTGTAGAAGAGGCAGGCTCCAATAATGGTCTCGAAGATCAGGTTGCAGAGTTGATCCGTAAATGCTCCCAAGTGGAAATGTTTATCAGCCCGCGAACCGGTCAGGATTGGCTCGCTGATATGAGGACCGATGGTGCCTCCGATGAGATGATGAAGGAATTGGAGGAATTCCAGCACTGTGTCCGCCTATGGCAGGGAGCGGTACTGCTCCCGATTGACCAGATGATCCTGACCTTGTCACAGGACCTGTTCACATCTGCCAACGACCTTGCTCTCGCCCACAAACTTGCATTGGTGCTGCGCCAGGTCAGCGACGACCATCTTGATTGGCGATTGCCCGAATTAACCGGCGAACTCAACGTGATCGCACGTAATGAACGACGATTTATCGGTTTCAGCGAGGATGATTCCGGTTTCGATCCGTCCCATCACCCTGGCAAGGTAGTTGTGACCACCATGCACAAAGCTAAGGGCCTGGAGTGGGATCGGGTTTATTTAATGTCATTGAACAATTACGATTTCCCGTCAGGCCAACCTAATGACCGCTATATTGCTGAAAAGTGGTTTGTGAACTCGGGCCTGAATCTGGAAGCTGAAGCCCTGGCACAACTCGAGGCCGCCATTTCTACCAACGAGTTCAAATTCTACACTTTTGGAGAAGCCACCCGCCGCGCAAGAATAGATTATGCTCGTGAACGCTTGCGCCTGTTGTACGTGGGGATCACGCGGGCAAAAAAAGAATTATTGCTGACATGGAATACAGGTCGCAAGGGAGACCAGACTCAAGCGTTGCCCTTTGTCGCATTGCAAGCATGGTGGCAGGATAAAGGAAAGAGTAGTCAGCACCCTGAACCTGTTAAATGAAAATTCACAATACTCTCAGACGAAAATAATGGTTCTCAACATCAAAATCAAGTATTAACATTACTTTAGGAGGCAGATAGCAGATAACGGTAGAAATTCGTAAGAAAGCAGCATCAGTACCGATGCCCTCGCGCAAGGGTGGACTCGATTATTAGCCATCAATCCTCTGACTTTTATTTCTTTCCCATCACCTGGTATAACGGCTGGAGTCGTTTATACATTTGCTTGTATACACCGTAATACAACTCGTCATACCGTTCATGGATCCTGGCATCCGGTTCGAACACATCACGGACATGTGTCATTTCGCGGATGGCAGTTGGGAAGTCCGGGTGGATCCCGATGCCAACTGCGGCATCGATGGCAGCTCCGAGGCCAGAAGCCTCGTAGACATGCGGTCGCGCCGCTGGCAGACCAAAAATATCCGCCGTCAACTGCATCGCCACCACGGATTGGCTTCCGCCTCCCGCCACGCGCAGTTCTGTGACCGGCACACCTGATCGTTTGGCAGTACGCTCAGCGCCTTCGCGTAAAGCATAAGCCAGCCCTTCAAGGATGGCCCGATAAATATGAGCACGGGTGGTCACATCACTGAAACCGATCACCGCACCTCGCGCTTCCGGGCCGGGAAAGACCAGCCCAGGCGACCAGTATGGTTGGAGCACCAATCCATCTGATCCGGGCGGCACGCTGCGCACCAGGTCGTCGAACAGGACTTCGGGCTCGATCCCTTGCGCCTCAGCCAAGCCCTGTTCGCGTAATCCAAATTCCTGCTTGAACCAGGTCACCATCCAATAACCGCGGTAGATCTGGATCTCAAAACTATACTGGCCTGGCACTGCCGCAGGATATGGGGGGATGAGCGGGATGACTTCGATGTATTTCTTATGGGTGGTATTGATGGTTGCGGTAGTTCCATAACTGAGACACCCGATGTGCGGTTCAAGGCAACCTGCCCCCAGCACCTCGGTGGCTTTGTCTGCAGCAGCCGCGATGAGAGGCAGTCCAGCCGGGATGCCTGTGCTGGCAGAAGCCTGCTGTGTGATCTGACCTAATCTGGAGGCGACCGGAACAAGCTCGGGCAGCAAGGATCTGTCCACCGGAACGGCCTGCCATTTCCACCCCCAGGAGGCTTCCCAATCCTGTTTCTTGTAGTCGAATGGAATATATCCAACCTGGCAGCCCACAGAGTCCACAAACTTGCCGGTCAGTAGAAAGGTCAGGTATCCGGAGAGGAACAGGAACTTGTGTGTGGCATTCCAGATTTCAGGCTGATGCTTCTGCAGCCAGTTGGCTTCTGCCTCCGCCTGAAGGTAAGCCACCGTCGCGGAAGCCCCGGCAATTTTGAAAGCCGCTCCCCAGAATCCGCTCAGCGGTTTAACACCCTCCGTTCGACGTTGATCGAGCCATTGGATGGCTGGACGCAGGGGTTTGCCCACTTTGTCCACGTTGATCATGGTGCTGCGCTGGGTGGTGAGAGCGACCGCGGCAATGCTGGATTTATCCACTCCCTGTGCCCATAGATTCTGGCAAGCCTGGCAGACGGCTTTCCAGAAGACCTTCGGATCCTGCTCAGCCAGGCCGGGAGCGGTGGAGAAATATGGCTCTATCAGGATGCGTGACTTATATAGGAGGTCCCCTTGCGGATCGAAAACCAGAGCGCGCACCGATTGTGTGCCATTGTCAATCGCAAGCAGATTTTCAGCCATGATCATCTCCTTGACCTGTTGAAACTTCCGCAGCAACCAGGATACCCTGCAGGCTTTGGTGACAGAATTATAGCCGATAGGCGCGGTTCCATAATTCCGTGTAAGTCTCCACTTCCCGCAACCAGCGTGGATCATCCCAGCCGAGTTCCGGCTGAACAATGGAGCGGATGCGATCCATCAAGTTAAATCCGCCATTGGGTGCCAGCAATCCAAGACGGACTCGGCGCAGAAGCAGATCATCCAGGTGCACCACCCCTTCTGTGCGTGCTGCCTGGCGGAGTTCTGCCCACAGGTAGATGGTACCCTCCACTGGCTGGAGTTCAGCGCCGGGTGAGGCGAACAATCCTGCTGATTCTGGTCCATAACGTGCCAGCAGCCGCAGGCATTGGGTTGGGGAGAAATTCGAAGCACAGGCAGTCTCAGCAACTGCGGGTATGGCGTCCAGCACAGGGATATCGGGGTCGAATGGGATGTGTCCGAGATGCCTGCGGACGGCTTTGAGGGCATCACGCGCCATCGTACGGAAAGTAGTCAGTTTGCCACCGCTGACAGTCAGCAGACCATTCTCGTCCCAAAGCACATGTTCGCGTGATTCCTTGGATGGATTGGTTTTTCCGGTGTCCACCACCGGTCGGAAACCGGAATATGTGGCGTTCACGTCAGAATGGGTCAGTTCCTGTCGGGGGAAAACAAACTTGAGCCCATCCAGCAGGTATTCTGCTTCGCCAGAACTGATGACCGGATTTGTGATTAAGGCTGATTCATGATCCACATCTGTTGTGCCAAATACCACCCCCCCCTCCCACGGCAAGGCGAAAACCGGACGCCCGTCCTGCGGGTGCATGAAACTAATGGCACGCGTCAGCGGCAGCCGATTGAATGGGAGCACCAGGTGGCTTCCACGCAGTGGGCGCAATCGAGCCGTCCTCCCAACCTGCTTGCGCAAGATATCCGCCCAAGCCCCAGTGGCATTGATCACTACCCGTCCATTTACTTCAACTTGCCGGTCGGAGTCACCGGATACATCTTTGAGCACCACTCCGCAGACCTGACCGGCCCTTGTTTTAAGCAGCGATTCAACAAGCGCATAATTCAGCGCGAAACCACCGCCTGATACCGATTCACGCAACAAGCGCAGCACCAGCCGGGCATCGTCAGTCTGGGCATCAAAATAGCGGAAGCCGCCCCGCAAACCAGCGACTGTGATCTCAGGGCATAGTTCACGTATATCCTCTGTGTCATAGGAACGGTGGCTCCACTGCCGTGCCATCAGATCATAGATAACCAACCCGGCTCCGAAAACCCAACCCGGCATATGGTCGCCTGGAAGGCAGGTGTAGAGAAAACCGAGTCGGTTGATCAGCCCGCGACCTTGTTTCAAAAGATATTCCCGTTCTCGAACGGATTCAAGTGTAACCCGCACCTGGGCGTTCTTCAAGTAGCGCATGCCTCCATGGACAAGTTTGGAGGAACGCGAGGAGGTTCCCGAGGCAAAATCATTTCCTTCGACCAAAAGGACTTTCAATCCCGCATGGACGCACTGGCGCAGGATCCCAGCTCCAGTGATCCCCCCACCGATGATGATGATGTCCCATTCCTGGTTGAGCTCAGACCAAATCCGATCGCGCCAGCCTATTTTCCAATCCATGACCGTGCTCCTTGAAATATGATCGCGACGATCTCACACAGACCTTGTGGAATCCTGGATTAATTTACCAGGATTCATCATTTCGTCCGGATCCAATGACCTGCACAACGCTCGCAGCATGTCCATGCCCAGAGCACCTTTTTCAGATGGCAGGTATGGTGCATGGTCCAAACCAACCCCGTGCTGGTGGGTGATCGTGCCCCCGTATCTCTGGATGGTCTGGCTGGCTGCTCGTTTCATCCCTTCCCACAGTGCCAACAAACCATCCGGGTCTGCAAGGCGGCGGAAGAGAAAAGTGGTATAGATGCTCGCTCCATCGCGGTATACATGGGACAGGTGGGCAAAGGCAAGAACCTGCTCACCTGACTGATGGGCTGATTCCACGATCGAAGCCGGGATGGCTGCCGAAGCCTCCATCACATGCGCCCAGGGGATGGCGGTTTCAACGGTGTCGATAGCCACACCCTGTTCCCAGAGAGTATTCCGCAGATATGGTGAATAGAAGCGGGCTTTCTTCCATGTACGCCCAACAGATTCACCCACGAAGAGTCCACCCTGCCTGCGGCAGATGGAAATTACCTGGGCGCGCGCCAGGCGCACATGGGCGGTATTTCCTGTAACTCCGAAAACGAGCAGACAGCGCTGATCACCGTAACCTATCAGCCGCAGCCCCTTGTCTGCTGTGCGAATCCAGGCTTTACCGGAAAGGACCAGTGTCGTTTCTGTTTCCTGGGGATTGGATAGCCTCAGCATTGAGACGGGAACTTCCTCCTGACAAATCTGGCGAACAGCTTTTGCGCCTTGTTCCCAGGATGGGAAGAATATTCCGTGGAATTCTTCAGCTTCGGGAAGGCGGCGAATCCTGACTCTGGCTGAAGTGATCACACCCAGGCGACCTTCAGATCCGAGCATCATCTCCCTGATATCTGGTCCGGCGGCAGAAGCGGGAAAATGGGGCATCACGATCGATCCTCTCGGAGTTTCCACCTGCCCTCCGGCAAACAATTGTTCGATACGCCCGTATCGGTACGACTGCTGTCCAGACGAGCGGGTGGCAATCCAGCCACCCAGAGTGGAATATTCATGCGATTGCGGATAATGACCCAGGGTATAACCGCGCGCCTGTAAAACCTGCTCCAATTCGGGCCCCGTGACACCTGCCTCGAAGATTGCTGTTAACCCAACTTCGTCCAGGTCCACCAATTGATTCATATGCTCCAGTGAAAGGGTCAGCACCGGTTGATCAGATTTCATTGGGTTGATATGACCGGTAACACTAGTCCCTCCGCCATATGGGATGATCTTCGCACCTACTTTTTGGGCATACCCGATCAAAGTCCGAACATCCTCCGCACAGCGCGGGTATCCCACGCCATCCGGGAACACCTGGATCCTTCCGGTCCGAAGCGCCACCCAATCGCGCGTGGATTGACCGCGTGCGTGTGCCAGACGGTCTTTCGCAGAACTCTCCACCATCGGGTGGGATGGGAGACGGGAACCTGGTGCTGATCCAAGAACAATATCATAATCAGCATCCGGTCTTGGAGTGAGCCTGCCGATCTTTTTGACAAGATATTCTTGGGCTGACTCTGGCAGTGGATAATCGATACTGACATTGCCCCATCCATTCCAGCGTTTCATTTCTCTTCCTCCTGCATTTTCTCTGCCAGGGCTTTGCTTTCTTCCATGATTTTCCGGGTTAGGATCTCCGTCTCGAAATCTGCACCACGCCGGGCACATTCTAGCAGACTTTGGTAGAAGTCACGCGAGTGCTGCCGGCATCTTGATGAGGAAAAGTATTGCTCCCCTACCAGCAGATACAGGTCCTGGAAACCATTCAATAAGAGTTGGAAGACCGGGTTGCTGGCGCTGCCTGCCAGCATCGCATGAAGATCCCAATCTGCCCGGGCATAAGCGTATGGAGTATCATCCAATCTAGCATAACTTTCCAACAGGGAGATGACTTTCACGGGTGCGTTGCGAATTGCCTGGCAGGCATAAGCAGGTGCGATCAGCATCCGCAAGTCAAGCAGGTGAACGACGAAGTCAGAAGATTGGTGAACAGGGGATTGCGCCAGCGCAGACAGGACAGCCAGGCTGCCCTCCTTCCAGTAATCCCGAACGCGTGTGGGTTTACCATGCTGGATTTCCAACCAGCCATCCCTTGCAAGTCGCTGAAGGGCTTCCCGTAATGTCGGGCGTGTCACGCCTACTTTTACAGCAAGCTCCCTTTCGGCAGGCAGGGTACTATTAATCGGGAAAAATCCAGAGAGAATAGCCTCGAGCAGACGGTTCTCTGCCAATTCAGCAGGTTTCATAACTGGCTGCCAATCCATGTAACCTCCAAACTGGTAAGTGGTCTGACCATTTTAGTGTATCAATTTTATTCGCGCAGAGTCTAGTGACAATTATCATATTCGTCTGCAGGAAGCGTCAATAGTCCCGCGAATCCCCTCTATCGATCCGAAATAGAATACCCAATAAACTTAGCTTACATCCGCAGAATTAGGTAAGACACAATTCTTCAATCGGAACGGTATCCTTTACCATTGGTTTGTCTGCTGGTATAAGATAAGCAGACATTCAAATCCCGGAAAACCCATGTAAAATAGGAATATGCCAGCATCGATTCTCCCTTCCGGTTTCATTTTTTCACAATCCTCCCTTCAGGATTTCAGTGATTGCCCGCGCCGTTTTCAATTGCGCTTTATTGACCAGTTAAAATGGCCTGCGATAGAGACTGAGCCTGCTTTGGAAAACGAACGCCACCAACTGGAGGGTCAACTCTTCCACCGGTTGGTTCAACAACATCTGATTGGTCTGCCAGTAAAAAAACTGACCCGGATGGTGAATACCCCCAATTTGTCACGCTGGTGGGAAAATTACATCAACTGTCAATTCAATCTTGACGGATATTCCCTTCACACGGAACTGACCCTGCTTTCTCCAGTCAAGTCGTATCGGTTGATGGCGAAATTTGATCTGGTGGCTGTGAAGCCCAACCAGGGCATCGCGATCTATGATTGGAAAACCTACCATAAGCGCCCTCGGGACGAATGGATGGCTGCCCGGTTGCAAACCCGTGTCTACCGTGCAATGCTCGTCAAGGCAGGTTCTCATCTAAATGAAAAAGTTCCCATCCCGCCTGAACAGATCGAAATGATCTACTGGTACTCAGATCACCCTTCTGAACCTGCCCGTTTCCCGTACACATCAACCCAATATTCTAGGGATTGGGAGAACCTCGCAGGGTTGATCGAGGAAATTGCAAACCACGGTCACTTTCAAAAGACAGATGATGAAAAAAAATGCGCTTATTGTCCGTACCGTTCATTCTGCAACCGCGGCGAGAAGGCTGGCATCTCGGAAGATTTGGATGAGGATGCTTCCGCTGAAACGGAGATTTCACTGGAACAAATCGCAGAGATAGAGTATTAAACCAGAATGATCTGGAAGGAACCAATCCCGCTACCCTCTCCGGCTCCGCTGCCTGATTTGCACCCCCTTGTCAAGGTGGCACTTCTCCGCCATGGGATGACTTCCCCTGAAGCAGCCCGTGCCTTCCTGGACCCGGACGAGTACCTCCCCGCTCGAGCTGAGGATCTGCCCGGGATGGATGCAGCAGTTACCCGGGTTGAGACCGCCATTCATTCCAGGGAACCCATCTGTGTCTGGGGGGATTTTGATGTGGATGGGCAAACCTCAACCACATTGCTCGTCCAATGTTTGCATGCTTTGGGAGCGGATGTCACCTACCATATACCTGTCCGTGCCAACGAGAGCCATGGTGTCAACATCCCATATGTAAAGAAAATAATTGACCGGGGTGCAGGACTCATCCTGACCTGCGATACCGGCATCAGTGCCCACGAAGCTGTGGAGTATGCGCGAAGCCGTGGGATAGACCTGGTCATCACCGACCATCACGATCTTCCAGAAATTCTGCCCGATGCAGCAGCTGTGGTCAACCCAAAAATCCTTCTGCCAGGGCATGCGCTTGCTTCCCTTTCCGGGGTGGGCGTGGCGTACAAATTGGCAGAGCTACTTCTGGCCCGGTCGCCTTCTGCAACCTGCAATGCGGATTCCTTGCTCGACCTGGTGGCATTGGGTCTGGTGGCTGATCTTGCCATTCTCAAGGATGATGCCCGCTACCTGGTACAAAAAGGACTGATCGTGTTACGCAGGACCGAACGCCTCGGCTTGAAAGTCATGATTGAACTGGCTGAACTCGTTCCGACAAGTATTTCCGAGGAGCATATCGGTTTCACAATTGCCCCGCGTCTAAACGCCCTCGGTCGTTTGGGTGATGCAAACCCGGCTGTGGAATTACTCACCACCAACGAACCGGAGCGAGCCCGCCTGCTGGCCGCTGAACTTGAAAACTATAATATCCAACGGCAACATCTTTGCAGCCAGGTAACACAAGCCGCAGAAGCCCGGCTGCGGAATGACCCTTCGTTGCTTTCCAATCCCGTAATCATCCTTGGCCACCCAGCCTGGCCGGCAGGAGTCGTTGGTATTGTCGCCAGCAGGCTCGTTGAGCGCTACCATAAACCTGCCATCATCTTCTCCACGCCTGCCAATGAACCAGCTCGCGGTTCCGCCCGCTCGGTGGAAGGGCTGAATATCTCCACTGCCATCGCAGCCCAAAAGGATTTATTGCTCAACTTTGGGGGACACCCGATGGCGGCAGGTCTCTCCATGGATCAGAAAATACTGCCAGAATTCACCCACAGGCTCTTCAAGACTGTGGAGCAGATGCGTGGTCAGACTTCCCTGCTCGAACCGGAACTCAGGATTGATGCCTGGTTGGGTCTGTCCGGGATCACGCCAGACCTGGCTGATGCACTCGAAAAACTGGCTCCCTTCGGTCCAGGCAATGAGAAACTGACCCTGGCGACACGAGAGCTATCGCTGAGATCCGCTACGACGATCGGACGAAATAAAGAGCACCAAAAACTCATTGTTGCAGATGAGTCAGGAAATACACAGACCGTGCTGTGGTGGGGCGGTGCAGGCGAACCTCCCCCACAGGGAAAATTTGACCTGGCTTACACAGTGCGGGCTTCGGATTGGCAGGGAAGCCAGCAGGTGCAAATGGAATTTGTGGATTTCAGGGTCATAGAGGCCCCAAGGATCGAAATCAAGAGCCTTCCGAGAAGGATCATTGATTGTCGAAATGCGAGCGACCCGCTCACTCTGCTGCCCGATATACATACCCAACCGTCCACACTGGTCTGGGCGGAGGCTGAAGCCAAAAAAGATACCGGTGGCAAAGATCGCA
>Ga0315278_10001211_pt1 | contig 22451 bp, 18 predicted proteins | sample YL17G06_0_MG_FD_203880 | JGI IMG/M metagenome (GOLD analysis project Ga0315278, IMG submission 203880) | Sediment microbial communities from Yellowstone Lake, YNP, Wyoming, USA - YL17G06_0 | ecosystem: Environmental > Aquatic > Freshwater > Lake > Sediment | place: USA: Wyoming | collected... | reverse complement strand
ACTGCGATGTGGTTCTCAATGCGATCACCGGAAGCGTGGGGCTGGCACCGACACTCGCCGCGCTGCAGGCCGGTCGCACTCTCGCGCTGGCGAACAAGGAGTCGCTCATCGTGGGTGGACCACTGGTGCGGGCTGTTGCCGCGCCAGGCCAGATCGTCCCGGTGGACTCGGAACACTCCGCGCTGGCTCAGTGTCTGCGGGCGGGCACCGCGAGCGAAGTGTCGCGGTTGCTCTTGACGGCCAGCGGTGGGCCGTTTCGCGGCCGCAGCCGCGACGAACTCACCGACGTAACACCGGACGAAGCGTTGGCGCACCCGACGTGGGACATGGGCCCGGTCGTCACGTGCAACTCCGCGACGATGATGAACAAGGGTCTCGAGGTGATTGAGGCGCATCTGCTCTTCGACGTCCCCTACGACCGGATCGACGTTGTCGTACACCCACAGTCCGTTGTGCACTCGATGGTGGAGTTCGTCGACGGCTCGACCGTCGCGCAGGTGAGCCCGCCGGACATGCGACTGCCGATCGCCCTCGGTTTGGGCTGGCCGGATCGAGTGTCGGCAGCCGCGTCGGCGTGCGACTGGACCACGGCGACAACCTGGGACTTCCTGCCACTCGATGAAAACTCCTTCCCGGCGGTGGGGCTGGCCCGTCGGGTGGGGGAGGCCGGGGGTACGGCCCCAGCCGTCCTCAACGCTGCCAACGAATCGTGCGTCGAGGCGTTTCTGGACGGTCGACTTCCGTTCTTGGGAATCGTGGACACGGTCGCGCGGGTGGTGGACGAACACCTGAGAGGCGCCGGCCAGGCCGGCGTCGCTGGCGATGTCACCGGTTCGGCGTACGTCGGCGGGAACGACCTGACCTTGGCGGACGTTCTTACCGCAGAGGTCTGGGCTCGCGCCCGGGCCCAGCAGGTGAGTGACGTCCTGACCGAACGAGTTGCGGGAGTGCCCGAGTGAACCTCGCCTGGATCGGTGGCTTTGTCGCCATCCTGTTCCTCATCGCGTGCTCGATCGCCCTGCACGAGATCGGCCACCTGCTGCCGGCCAAGCGATTTGGGGTGAAGGTCACTCAGTACATGGTCGGCTTCGGCCCGACCATGTGGGCGCGTCGCAAAGGCGAGACCGAGTACGGCCTCAAGGCCGTGCCACTCGGCGGCTACATCCGGATGATCGGGATGTTCCCGCCCGGACCGGACGGCAAGGTCACCGCATCGAGCACGAGTCGGCTGGCGGGCTTGGTCGAACAGGCGCGTCAGGCCAGTGCCGAAGAAGTGGGCGAGGCCGACAAGGAACGCGCCTTCTACCGGCTCAGCGTCCCGAAGAAGTTGGCGGTGATGCTCGGCGGGCCGTTCATGAACCTCGTGCTGGCCTTTGTGTTCTTTGCGCTTGCCTTGGTCGCGCTCGGCATCCCTGGTCCGAGTCTGACCGTGTCGTCGGTGGTCGCGTGTGTGCCAACGGCGACGGCTGCGTCCGGCGACGCCACTGCGACAGGGGATTGCGTGGGTTCGACCCGGTCCTCGGCCGCGTTGGCGGGGGTTCGCCCGGGGGACGTGCTCGTCGGCATCGACGGGCGAACGGCGTCGTCGTGGGCGGAGCTGTCGACCTGGATTCGCGCATCCGGGGGCAGGGACGTCGTACTGGTCGTGACGCGTGACGGCCAACAACTGCAGCTCCAGACCAAGGTCGCCACGGCCCAGCGCAAGGTCGGGCTGGACGGCCAACTCACCGACACCGCAGTGAGCACCGGTTTCCTCGGGGTGTCCCCGACCACGGCCATGACACGACAGTCGATCACGTCAGTGCCTTCGACGGTGTGGGACCTCACGACTCGATCGGTGAGTGCACTTGCAACCTTCCCCGCGAAAGTGATCGACGTGGGCAAGGCGGCGCTGGGCATGGAGGACCGCGATCCGAACGGACCGGTCAGCGTCGTGGGTGTGAGTCGGATCACGGGGGACATCACCTCGGCCGACGGGGTGACCCTTTCGGAGAAGGTCTTCACGATCCTGACCATCGCCGGTTCGGTGAACCTCTTCCTCTTCCTCTTCAACCTCCTGCCGATCCCGCCCCTCGATGGTGGACATGTCGCATCCGCGCTCTACGAGGGCGGACGTCGCAAGGTCGCGAAGTGGCGCGGGCGTACCGACCCGGGTCCAGTTGACGTCGCCCGATTGCTTCCCATCACCTACGCCGTGGCGCTCGTGTTGATCGCGGTGTCGGTCGTGCTGGTCTACGCGGATCTGGTCACGCCCATCAAGCTGGGTGGCTGAGGCGGGCGTTCGCCGGTGGCTGAGGCGCCGGATCGGGCTGCGGGCGGGATAATGGGCACATGTCAGTGACTCTCGGGATGCCCGCTGTGCCGCCACCAACTCTGGCGCCGCGCCGAGTCAGTCGCAAGATTCGGCTCAACCACCCGACCCATCCGGTCGAGGTCGGTGGCGATGCGCCGGTGTCGGTGCAGTCGATGGCCACGACGTTGACGTCCAACGTCGATGCGACGCTGCAGCAGATCGCGGAACTCACGGCGAGCGGGTGCCAGGTCGTCCGCGTGGCCGTACCGAGTCAGGACGATGCCGACGCATTGCCGGCAATCGCACGCAAGTCCGGGATTCCCGTCATCGCGGACATTCACTTCCAACCAAAGTACGTCTTTGCCGCGATTGATGCCGGCTGCGCCGGTGTACGCGTCAACCCCGGCAACATCAAGGCGTTCGACGACAAGGTCGGCGAGATCGCGCGCGCGGCAGGTGACGCCGGTATTCCCATCCGCATCGGCGTCAATGCCGGCTCACTGGATCCGAGGTTGCTCAAGAAGTACGGCAAGGCGACGCCGGAAGCACTTGTCGAGTCGGCATTGTGGGAGTGCTCGTTGTTCGAGGAGCACGACTTCCGTGACATCAAGATTTCGGTGAAGCACCACGATCCGGTCGTCATGATCCGGGCGTACGAGTTGCTCGCCGAACAGTGCGACTACCCGTTGCATCTTGGTGTGACGGAGGCGGGACCGACGTTCCAGGGCACTATCAAGTCCGCGGTGGCGTTCGGTGCGCTCCTGTCACGCGGAATCGGCGACACGATCCGGGTGTCGTTGTCGGCGCCACCTGTTGAAGAGGTCAAGGTCGGGATCCAGATCCTCGAGTCGCTGCACTTGCGTCAGCGTGGCCTCGAGATCGTGTCCTGCCCGTCGTGCGGTCGCGCGCAGGTCGACGTCTATACCCTCGCGGAGCAAGTGACCGCGGGGCTCGAAGGTCTGAAAGTACCGCTGCGGGTGGCCGTCATGGGCTGCGTCGTCAACGGTCCTGGTGAGGCGCGTGAAGCGGACCTCGGGGTGGCGTCGGGCAACGGGAAGGGGCAGATCTTCGTCAAAGGCGAGGTCATCAAGACCGTAGCCGAGGCCGAGATCGTCGAGACTCTGATCGAAGAGGCGATGAAACTGGCCGACTCGATGGGAGTCGACGTCGAGTCCGGCGAGCCCGTCGTCTCCGTCCGTTGATGTCTTGACTGAACCGACAATTCCACCCGCATAGGTCTGGCCGCGCTCACGGCCAGAAATGCTCGCGGACTGATCCGAACTCACCGTCACGGACTACAGGTCGCGCGACTTTCAGGTACTCGACCCAGAAGGCAACCTCTGAGCCTTCGGCACCTATCGCGGTGCACCCCGCTGAAGTGCTCGTCCGAGTCGGTCAATCAAGGGATAAGGGTTGCGCCACACTTCGTCGGAGGTCCATCGCACGATCGCCCATCCGGCAGCGCGCAGAGCGTCCTCACGCTGCTTCTCTTTGCGCAAGTCGGCGATGTCGGCGTATTTGCCCCATCCATCCGCCTCACCGATGACTCTGTGCTCGGCCCACGCCATGTCAGCTCGATAGCTTCGACCGTCATCACCAGTGACCCAGACCTGAAGTTTGGGTGTCGGCAGACCCGCTTCGATGAATAGCCCGCGTGATGCCGACTCCAAGGGGCTCTCGGAAAGGTCGCTGGCGAGGTCAATTGCCCGAACCAACGACGCCGCGTGCCGCCGATTCGACGATCGGTCCAATGCGGCACGGAGGTCATCGCCGTTGAGACCTGATCGGCGGAGGGCAGCATCGAGAATGACCAACGAGCGAGCCAGCGATTGCCCTCGGCACGTGTCGATGGCGGTCCGGGGAATGCTTGTTGCTCGCAGGCGGCCAACCAACGAGATTTCCTCAGCAGTCAGTTCCGCTCGAACCACTGTCACTCCCAAGGACCGGGCGCCGGTCATGCTGCAGGTGATGAAGACAGAAGCGGGAATCGCTTCGTCAGGCACAGGCGAGGGAAGGCTGTGCAGCACCCTGGCGCTGTGATGACTGAGAACCGAATCCGCGTTTCGGACAAGGAGTTGGGCGTGTGCTACAGCGAGATGTCGAGCTTGTAGCGACATCGCCTGAAGATCGGCGGTGGCGATGACGACTCCGCGCCGCAACGGCGTGAACCTCCCGGCGGAGATCGCGGCCCGAACCTGGGCGCGAGTAAGCCCGTGACCCTGCGCATCAAGCATGGTGAACGGGCGACCGCGGAATACCCGACGGACGAGGTCTTCGGTCGAGCGGGTCCCCGAGCGCGCGGCCATCATCACACTCTGACTGGCCACCGCCGAGTCGCGCTTACACCATCCACAAGGGCAGCGACGTCCGTCGTACGAGTGATGCTCGAATGGTTGCCAAGGCGGCCGAAACGGACGCGTTAGCGACCACATGGACAGCACTCGCGCCGCGAGAGACGGACGCCGAGTGGGCGGCTCAACAGCTTCTAAGTCGGGTCGGGCAGGATGCCCTCCGTGTCCGGGCTGCTGCGTGTGCTGACCCCACGCGACCTGCCCGGGCTGCACGAGCTGGTCGAGCGCGATCCGATTCGGCATTGTTTCGTCGCGTCGCGACTGGCCGCCGGTGGATTGGACCCGTGGCACCTGCAAGGCGAGGTCTGGGGCTGGATCGAGAACGACCGAGTCGTATCCGCTCTGTTCTCCGGAGCCAACCTCGTGCCGGTCGAGACGACACCCGCTGCGCTTCTTGCGTTCGCGGATCGATGTCGACGGCTCGGGCGGCGCTGCTCCTCGCTCGTCGGGCCTGCCGACGAAGTGATGGAGTTGTGGGGATTGTTGGCGTCCTCCTGGGGACCGGCCCGCGAGATCAGATCGGCGCAACCGGTGATGGTCTGCGAAGGACCCCCACTGGTCGCCGAAGACCCACTCGTCCGGGTCGTGCGTGAGGACGAACTGGAGATTCTCCTACCCGCCTGTATCGACATGTTCACCGAAGAGGTGGGTGTTTCTCCGATCGCGAGCGGCGCGGGCGCGACCTATCGCGCCCGGGTGGCGGAGATCGTGACCGCCGGCCAAGCATTTGCGCGAATCGAGGACGGACGCGTCGTGTTCAAGGCCGAGGTGGGCGCGGTCTGCGCGACGGTCTGCCAGGTGCAGGGCGTATGGGTTCCGCCGGATCTTCGTGGCAGGGGGCTGTCAGCTCCCGGTATGGCCACCGTTGTCCGTCTGGCGCAGGCGACTCTGGCGCCGATCGTCAGCCTGTACGTCAACGACTACAACGACGCCGCCCGACGTACCTATGAGCGGGTGGGCTTCAGTCAGGTCGATACGTTCGCGACTGTTCTGTTCTGAGTAGGGTCAACGCTCCAGGTCTAGATGATGACCAACTGTCCGAGCCCACGTCGAGGAGTGCGCGTGCTGCTGCGCATGTCGTCCCTGTTCCTGCGCACGTTGCGTGAAGACCCTGCCGACGCCGAGGTACCGAGCCACCGGCTGTTGGTGCGCGCGGGATACGTCCGTCGAGTTGCCCCCGGGGTCTTCAGTTGGCTGCCGCTGGGATACCACGTGTACCGCAACGTCGAGAACATCGTGCGCGAGGAGATGGATCGTGCCGGTTTCCAAGAGGTGCACTTCCCTGCTCTCCTGCCGCGTGAGCCGTACGAAACGACAGGGCGATGGACGGAATACGGCGAGAACCTCTTCCGATTGCAGGACCGGAAGAAGAACGACTACCTGCTCGGTCCCACGCACGAAGAGATGTTCACGTTGCTGGTCAAAGGCGAGTACTCGTCGTACAAGGACTTGCCGCTGAGCCTTTACCAGATTCAGACGAAGTACCGCGACGAAGCGCGTCCGCGCGCCGGGATCTTGCGCGGCCGCGAGTTCGTCATGAAGGACTCGTACTCCTTCGACGTCACCGACGCCGGACTGCAGGCGTCGTACGACAAGCACCGCGACGCGTACGTCAAGACGTTCGACCGGATGGGTCTGGACTACGTGATCGTGTCCGCTCAAGCGGGCGCGATGGGAGGATCGGCGAGCGAGGAATTCCTGGCACCGTGCGAATTCGGCGAGGACACGTACGCGCGATGCACGTCGTGTGACTACGCAGCGAACGTCGAGGCCGTCGTCACCCCGCTGCCCGAGCCGATCCCGTACGACGACACTGCGGCTGCTCACGTCGAGAACACGCCGGATACTCCGACCATCGAGACGTTGGTCGATCACGCGAACGCCCATCAGCCGCGCAGCGATCGCCCGTGGACCGCTGCCGACACGTTGAAGAACGTCGTGCTCAGCGTGGCGGCACCCGACGGATCGACGTATGCGCTGGCCATCGGAGTCCCGGGCAATCGCGAGGTCGACATGAAACGGCTCGAGGCCGTGCTCTACCCAGATGTTCCACAGCCGATGGACGAAGCAGAGTTCGCCAAGCGCCCCGCCCTGGTACGTGGCTACATCGGACCGCAGGCGCTGGGGGAGTCCAGTGAATCGGGTGTCATTTACCTGGTCGACCCCCGCGTTGTTGATGGAACTCGCTGGATCACCGGCGCTAACCTCCCCGGCCGACACGTCTTCGATCTGACCGCGGGCCGGGATTTCACCGCTGATGGCCTCATCGAAGCCGCCGAAGTGCTGGCGGGAGATGCGTGTCCGAACTGTGGTTCGCCGATAGAGATGGCCCGTGGCATCGAGATCGGCCACATCTTCCAACTCGGCCGCAAGTACGCCGAAGCGCTCGATCTCAAGGTGCTCGACGAGTCTGGCAAGCAAGTCGTGGTGACCATGGGGTCCTACGGAATCGGGGTGTCACGCGCGGTCGCCGCGATCGCCGAACAGTCCTTCGACGCCAAGGGTCTGTGCTGGCCGCGCGAAGTGGCTCCGGCCGATGTTCACGTGGTCGCGACGGGCAAGGACGACGTTGTGTTCTCAACGGCTGAGGCACTGGTCGCAGACCTCGTGAGCGCCGGCGTACGGGTGATCTTCGACGATCGTCGAGGAGTGTCCCCGGGCGTTAAGTTCAATGACTCCGAGTTGTTGGGAGTGCCGACGATCGTCGTGGTGGGCAAGGGCCTGGCCGACGGCGTGATCGAAGTCAAGGACCGGCGTACCGGCGAACGCACAGACGTCGCAGTGGGAGACGCACTCGACACCCTTGTCCGCCTCTGCCAATGATCGAATCGATGTCCGGCGCGTTCGATCTGCCGGATCTCGGGACGCTCGTTCTGCTGTGCGTGGCTGCGCTCTGCGCAGGTTGGATCGACGCCGTCAGTGGTGGTGGCGGCCTGATCCAACTGCCCGCCCTCTTGCTCGTGCTCCCGCCGTCAGCGACGTTGGCGGCGCTCGGTACCAACAAGTTGTCGTCGATCGTTGGTACGTCTGCGGCAGCGGTGACCTACAACCGCAACGCTGTTTCGGACCTCCCAACCGCGGTGCCGATGGCGGCAAGCGCCTTCGTTGGTTCGGCAGTTGGCGCAGTGCTGGCGTCGTGGGTGCCCGCGGACACGTTCCGTCTCGTCGTCTTCGTAGTGCTGGTGTGTGTGTGGGTGTACACGCTGCTGCGCCCGGCGTTCGGCGCGACCGAACAACTGCGTTGGCATGGTCGACGGCGTCACTACGCGACGGCGATCGCACTCGGTGGCGTCATCGGCGTGTACGACGGGGCGTTCGGTCCTGGCACTGGATCGTTCCTGGTCTTCGTCCTCGTCGGCCTGTTGGGTTACGCATTCCTGCGCGCGTCGGCGGTGGCCAAGATCGTCAACGTTGGTACCAACCTGGCGGCGCTGATTGTGTTCGCCATCGGCGGTCATGTGTTGTGGGCGCTCGGGGCAGTCATGGCGGTCGCCAATCTTGTCGGCGGGGTCGTTGGTGCCCGGACGGCGATCGCGCGCGGAAGTCCGTTCGTCCGGGTCGTGTTCCTGGCGGTGGTGGCCGTGCTCATCCTGCGGTTGGGCTGGTCCCTGCGGTAGATGTTGCGGCCCCAGGTGCCGTTGGTTGGTTGGTCGCGGACTCGGTCTCCGTGATCGCGCGGGCAATCGCACCGGGGAAGGCCTGGGTGGAGGAGGTCCAGGCGGCTGCACGTACGGCGGTCTCCTGGGCGGCGAGTGCGGCCGTGCGACGGTCCGCGCCCTGCGACTGGGCGGCGAGTTGTGAGTAGGAGCCCGAGAGTCCGTTCTCGATCTGGGCGGCGAGTGCGATCGCGCGTGCGGCTGAGTCAACGGGAGCGGGCGGGTCGTAAGCAGCCGCAGGATTCGGCGGGGCCTGGCCGATGGCGATGATGGTCTTGCGCAGTTGGTCGCGTCGGACTCGATGAACATCGATCGCGCTCTGCGCGCGACGACGGGGGATGCCGATCAGAGCCGCCGCGATGAGTCCGTAGCCGTATGTCGCGGCGTACTCGTCGGCAAGGGTGGCGCTCAGCGCTTCCTCGCGGGACAGGGGCGTCGTCACGTTGCTCGCGCCGACGCTGAGCCGAGCAGGGACGCGTGTGCGGCCTCGCACGCTCCGATCTGGGACAGCAACATCACCAACTCGGGATTGGCGGCGACTTCACACAGGTCGGTAGCCGCCGCGGCTGCTTGGGTTTCCAACTTCTGCAGTTGGGCTTGAGGGGAGGCCGTGCTCGGTGCCGGCGATCTCGGTGCCGGCGATCTCAGTGCCGGCGACCCCGATGACGGCGATCCGAACGGCGGGACGGTAGCGAGCGCAGGGTCACGTGTCGGGTCGATGGCGATCAGGTGCGCGAGATGGTGGGCGCGAAAGGCACGCAGTTCTTCCACGCCACCCGCCGCGGTCGCGATGGCCTGGTCGTACGCCGCGACGAGACTCGACTCGGTGGCCGCGCGTCGCGCCCGTACACCGTCATCGTCGCTCGGCAGCCCCGATCCCGACGGTCCCGACTGGGTCGGCCCCGGGCGACTGGAGTTGTTGGTGCATCCGACCACGACGACGGCAGACCCGACGGCGACGGAGGCGAGCAGGGCACGACGACGGATTGTTCGATGACCGGAGTCATCGGCCACGATCATCGACCGCCTCTCGTCGTCCTGGTTCTGCGGGGCTAGTTCTGCGGGGCTAGTTCTGCAGGGCTGGATCTGGACTGCTGGATCACGCTCGAAGCTACGAAACCGTAGTTCAACTTCAGGTTGGAACCGGTTAGCAAGCGGGACGGGTCGGTAGGGTGCGCCCTACAACCAGATCACACAACAGGATCACGACGACCGGCTGCCCACGGCAACCGGGTGCGTCGACAGGAGGACTCCCATGGCTGGCCCTCGCGTCGCATCCCGAGAGCAGTTGATGTCGACGCTTGCAGGACCGGTCTCAGCGGCAGGGCTGGACCTCGAGGATGTGGAAATCCGGGCGGCGGGCCGCCGGCGGCTCGTACGTGTTGTGGTCGATCGCGACGGGGGCGTGTCCCTGGACGATGTCGCCGCCGTGTCTTCGCGAATCTCCGATCTTCTCGACGACACCGACGTGCTCGGGGACTCCGCCTATGTCCTGGAAGTGTCCTCGCCCGGCGTGGATCGCCCGTTGACCCGGCCGCGGCACTGGCGCCGCGCCCGACAGCGGCTGGTGTCCATCGCCTGCACCGACGGACGGACCTTGGAGGGCAGGGTCGTGGATGCGGACGACGCCGCGGCCACGATCGATATCGAGGCCAAGAAGTCCACGACCACCAAAGTCGTGGCGTACGGCGACATCGTGCGCGCACAGGTGCTGGTCGAGTTCCGCGGGATCGACTCCGAGGCCGAGCGCGAACCCCAACTCATCGACGCCGACGAGGAGAACTGACATGGATATCGACGTCGGCGCCCTGAAGGCATTGGTACGCGAGAAGGACATCTCCCTCGACCTTGTGGTCGACACGTTGGAGCAAGCATTGCTCGTCGCCTATCACCGGACCGAGGGAGCGGCACCCACGGCCCGCGTCCAACTCGATCGCAAGACCGGTCACGTCACGGTGTGGGCGGCGGAGACTGATGACGAGGGGGCGGTGGTTCGCGAGTACGAAGACACCCCGGACGGATTCGGCCGGATCGCGGCCACCACCGCGAAGCAGGTGATTCTGCAACGGTTGCGGGAAGCCGAAGAGGACGTGACGTACGGCGAGTTCCAGGGCAAGGAGGGCGACCTCGTGTCCGGGGTGATTCAGCAAGGCAGCAATCCGCGCATGGTGTTCGTCGACCTTGGCAAGGTAGAAGCCATCTTGCCTCCGCAGGAACAGGTTCCGGGAGAGCAGTACGAGCACGGCACGCGACTCAAGTGCTACGTCGTCAGTGTGCGTAAGGGTCCGCGCGGTGCTCAGGTGACGCTGTCGCGCACTCACCCGACCCTCGTCAAGGCGCTCTTCGCGCTCGAGGTGCCCGAGATAGCCGACGGGACGGTGCAACTCGTCGCGATCGCGCGAGAAGCCGGTCACCGCTCCAAGATCGCGGTGAAATCGACGAATCCGACAGTCAATGCCAAGGGCGCGTGCATCGGTCCGATGGGTCAACGCGTACGTGCAGTCATGGCCGAGTTGCACGGCGAAAAGATCGACATCGTCGATTGGTCGGACGACCCGGCGGAGATGGTGGCCCATGCGCTGTCGCCGGCCCGAGTGAGCAGTGTGACCGTGGTTGATCCCGAGGCCCGAGCGGCGCGGGTGATCGTCCCGGACTACCAGCTGTCGCTCGCGATCGGCCGCGAGGGCCAGAACGCGCGGTTGGCAGCCCGGCTCACCGGCTGGCGGATAGATATCCGCTCCGACGCCGCGCCCGTCGTATCGGCCGTGGTCGAGGCCCCTGCCACGGCCGAGCCCGCGTCGGAGAACCTGGTCGAGTGAACCAGGGGGTAGACTCCTCGGCGATCGGTCGCTCGACCAGTCCACATTCCGCGCGTGCGCACCCAGTGCGCACCTGCGTGGGGTGCCGGGCCCGGGCGATGACGCCGGATCTCCTGCGGGTCGTGGTCATCGATGGGGTACTTGTCCCCGATGTCCGCGGCACACAGCCGGGTCGGGGTGCGTGGTTGCACCCCACGTCAGAGTGCGTTGATCTCGCCGTACGCCGTCGGGCGTTTCCGCGGGCCCTACGGGTCCCTGGTCCTCTCGATGCGGCGCAAGTACGGGCCGCGATCGGCGAACCCGATTAGCGCGACTTCACCGAAGTCGCGTACCACCCGTCAGCCGAACTTTGGGAGCGGTGAAGGACATGACCACCCCATGAGCGCCCAATCATGAGCGTGTCCACGAACGACTGACGGTTCGAGCCTGTCCCGGCCCCGGACCGTCGAGACAGGAGAGAAGTGTCCAAGGTCCGGGTCTATGAAGTTGCCAAAGAACTTGGCATCGAAAGCAAAGTCGCCGTCTCCAAGTTGCAGGAACTCGGCGAGTTCGTACGTTCCGCCTCCTCCACGATCGAGGCGCCCGTCGTACGCAAGTTGAGGGAAGCGTTCCCGAACACCGGCGAAGCAGCACCCGTGAAGAAGGCGCCGGCGAAGAAGGCCGCAGCCAAGAAGACCGCACCCGAAGGGCCCGCGGCAGCCGAGACCTCAGTCGAGGTCGGCACGCCGACGGTGGAGGCGCCCGTTGCGCACGCTGCGACAGATGCGCCCGCTGCGCCCGCTGCGACAACCGGTCCCCTCCCGCCTGCGCCGTCGACCGAGACGTTCGCGCCAGCGGCAGCTGCTGCAATCGCACCTACCGTGCCCGCAGCACCCGCTCAACCAACCGGTCCCGAAGTTCCCGGGGCTCCCCGGCCAGCCGGTCCCCGTCCAGGTAACAACCCGTTCTCCGCCGGCGGGTCGTCCGGCATGGGTCGTCCGGCGGGCCCGCGGCCCGGCAACAACCCCTTCTCGTCCGGCGGTGCCTCCGGGATGGGTCGCCCCGCCCCGGCAGCTCGTCAAGGCGCGCCCGGCGTCCCAGGTGCACCCCGCCCGGCCGGCGGGGTACCCGGCGCACCACGGCCGAATCCGGGGATGATGCCGGTTCGTCCGCAGCGTTCCGATGGTCCCGGTCGCTCCGAGGCGCCAGGCCGTGGTGGACCAGGTGCTCCAAGTGGGGCTCCAGGTCGCGGCGGTGCGGGTGGTCCCGGTGGGGCCCCAGGTCGCGGCGGCGCGGGTGGTCCCGGTGGTGGTGCATATCGCGGCGGCGGTGCGGGCGGTCCCGGTGGTCCCGGTGGTCCGGGTGGCGGTTTCGCCGGACGCCCCGGTGGCGGCGGCGGTCGCCCAGGACCCGGTGGGCGTGGAACGACTGCGGGCGCCTTCGGGCGTCCGGGTGGCAAACCGACGCGTGGGCGCAAGTCCAAGCGCGCCAAGCGCCAAGAGTTCGACAACATGCAAGCCCCCTCGATGGGTGGCGCCACCGTTGCGATGGGTAACGGCCAAGCCGTACGCCTGCCGCGCGGTGCGTCGCTGACCGACTTCGCCGAGAAGATCAACGCCAACCCGGCAGCATTGGTGACCCGTCTGATCGCGCTGGGGGAGATGGCCACAGCCACCCAGTCGCTCAATGACGAAACGCTGATGGTCCTGGGTGCGGACTTGAACTACGACGTCCAGATCGTGTCTCCCGAAGACGAAGACCGCGAGTTGCTCGAGTCGTTCTCGTTGGAGTTCGGCGAGGACGAGGGAGGCGAGGCCGAGTTGGTCGCGCGCCCACCGGTGGTCACCGTCATGGGTCACGTCGACCACGGAAAGACCAAGTTGCTGGACGCGATCCGCGACACGAACCAGGTCGCCCGCGAAGCCGGCGGCATCACTCAGCACATCGGCGCCTACCAGATCACCGCACATCCGGGGACGGAGAGCGAACGCAAGATCACGTTCATCGACACGCCGGGTCACGAGGCCTTCACGGCGATGCGTGCTCGCGGTGCCCAGGTCACCGACATCGCGATCCTGGTCGTCGCTGCTGACGACGGTGTGAAGCCGCAGACGATCGAGGCGCTCAATCACGCGCAGGCCGCGAACGTGCCGATCGTGGTTGCTGTCAACAAGATCGACAAGGAAGGCGCGGATCCGACCAAGGTCCGCGGTCAGCTCACCGAGTACGGACTCATCCCCGAGGAGTACGGCGGCGAGACGATGTTCGTCGATGTTTCCGCCAAGGCCGGGTTGAACATCGACGCACTTCTCGAAGCGGTGCTGCTGACGGCCGACGCCGCTCTCGACCTGCGTGCCAACGCGACCCAGGACGCCCAAGGGGTGGCGATCGAAGCGCACCTTGACCGTGGTCGTGGTCCGGTTGCCACCGTGCTGGTCCAACGCGGAACCCTTCGCCCCGGGGATTCGATTGTGGCCGGCGAGGCTTTCGGTCGCGTCCGAGCGATGCTCGACGAGAACGGCGACCCGATCTCTGAGGCGGGTCCGGCTCGACCGGTGCAGGTGCTCGGACTCACGTCCGTACCCGGTGCAGGTGACTCCTTCCTGGTCGTCTCCGAGGACCGGATCGCACGTCAGATCGCGCAGACCCGTGCCGCCCGTGAGCGCAACGCGATGTTGGCCAAGGCCCGACCCCGTCGGTCGCTCGAGGACTTCCTCAAGACGATGGAGGAGGGTGAGATCCAAGAACTCAAGCTCATCCTCAAGGGTGACGTGTCCGGTTCGGTCGAGGCGCTCGAAGACGCACTGCTCAAGATCGACGTCGGTGACGAGGTCGACCTGCGCGTCATACACCGTGGTGTGGGTGCAATCACCGAACACGACGTGACCTTGGCCGCTGCGTCGGACGGCATCATCGTTGGCTTCAACGTGCGCCCCGAAGGTCGTGCACGTGACATGGCCGAGCGCGAAGGCGTCGACATTCGCTACTACACGATCATCTACCAGGCGATCGACGAGATCCAGGCAGCGCTGCAGGGCATGCTCAAGCCCGAGTTCGAGGAAGTGCAACTGGGTACGGCCGAGGTCCGAGAGGTATACCGGTCGAGCAAGTTCGGCAACATCGCCGGTTCTCTCGTGCGCAGTGGCGAGATTAAGCGCAACAGCAAGGCGCGATTGGTTCGCGACGGCGTTGTTGTCGCGGACGGTCTCACCGTCGAGTCGCTCAAGCGCTTCAAGGATGACGCGACCGAGGTTCGGGAAGGGTTCGAGTGCGGTATCGGTCTCGGTTCGTTCAACGACATCAAGATCGACGACGTGATCGAGACCTTCGAGATGCGAGAGAAGCCGCGGGCGGCAACCAACTAACGGCCGGGACTTGCTGGGAGGGACTGACGTGAGTGACGCGGCGCGTGCGCGCAAGTTGGCAGACCGCATCAAGGTGATCGTGGCCGAGACGTTGGAGATGAAGGTCAAGGACCCGCGGTTGGGTTTCGTGACGGTCACGGATGTACGGATCACGAACGACCTTCGTGAGTCGACCGTGTTCTACACGGTCTATGGCGACGACGATGAGCGCGATGCCACGGCGGCGGCCTTGGAATCGGCGAAGGGCGTACTTCGCAGCGAGGTCGGTCGGCTCACCGGCGTTCGACATACCCCGACAGTTGCTTTCGTTCTGGACGCCCTGCCCGAGAACGCGGCGCACATCGACGACTTGCTGCGAGTGGCGGCCGAGTCCGATGCGGCTGTGCACGAGCAAGCCCTTCGCGGTGTGTTTGCCGGCGACGTGGACCCGTATCGGGTCCCGCGCGGGCATGATGACGAGGTGGACGAGAGCGGCACGGGCTGATGGCCCCTTGGGTGGAGCGCCCCAACGAGGCTGACTGGAGCGGCGCGATTGCGGCGTTGACCAGCGGGGGACAGGTTCTGCTGATCGCGCATGTCTCCCCGGACGCGGACGCGCTGGGGTCGGCTCTGGCGGTCGGTATTGCGTTGCGGGCGCGCGGAATTTCGGTGGAGGTGTCGTTCGGCGACGACCCGTTCGTGTTGCCGCGGTCGTTGGAGAGTCTGCCCGGACTGGAGCTGCTGGTCCCCGCGTCGAAGGTCTCGACCCCGGATGTCGTCGCATCGTTCGACGCGTCCTCGTTGGATCGCCTCGGTGTTCTCGGCCCAGTGGCCGACGCCGCACCGACCTTCATCGCGGTCGATCACCACGTGTCGTACACCGGCTTCGGGCGTACCCACCTGGTCGATGTCACAGCGCCGGCCACTGCGGTGTTGGCGTTGGACCTTGTCGATCGGCTAGGGGTCGAGTTGACCAGTGAGATTGCGGCCGCGCTGTACGCCGGCCTGGTCACCGACACGGGTTCGTTCCGGTTCTCGGTCACCACACCCGCTACACATCATGTCGCGGCGCGATTGTTGGCAACGGGCATACGACACGACTTGATCGCACGACGCATTTACGACGACGAGCCCTTCGGAGTGCTACGGATGATGGGCGGCGCGCTGGATCGCGCCGTACTAGAAGAGCGCTCGGTCGGTGGACTGGGCATGGTGTGGACGGTGGTAACCCGCGCGGACCGGGAGAGTTTCGCACTCCCCCTGGATGCGACCGAGCGGGTGATCGACGTACTCCGCATTGCGAATGAAGCCGAGGTCGCCGTGGTGTTGAAGGAGGACGACGCGGGCCAGTGGCGCGTGTCGACCCGTTCGAAGGGTCGGGTGGACTTGGGGTCCGTGTGCCTCGGTCTCGGCGGCGGCGGGCATCGATACGCCGCCGGCTACACGGCAACCGGTGGCGCGGGTTCGGTGTTGTCGGAGTTGCGCGTACGCCTTGCCGAGGCACCCCACAGTGGTGAGTGACGCGATCCCGCCGCGGGGGATGTAGTGCCCGAGTCGGGGCTGGTGGTTGTCGACAAACCGGCCGGACTGACCTCGCACGACATCGTGAGTCGGGTGCGGCGACTGGCCGGTACCCGCAAGGTCGGTCACGCGGGAACCCTGGACCCGATGGCCACCGGGGTGCTCCTGCTGGGAGTTGAGAAGGCGACCCGTCTGCTCGGATACCTGGCGTTGACCGACAAGTCCTATGACGCGACCATCCGGCTCGGTGCCGCGACCGTCACGGACGATGCCGAGGGTGGTGTCATCACGCCGATGCACGAGCTCACCGCTGATGCCAGGCGCAAGACATTGCACGAGCTATCCGGCGAGGGAGTAGAGGCCGAGGTGCGCAAGCTCACCGGGCACATCGAGCAACGTCCCAGCACCGTCAGCGCCATCAAGGTCGACGGAATCCGGGCGTACGCCCGCGTGCGCAGGGGTGAAGACGTTGCGTTGTTCGCACGGGCGGTGACCGTGTCGGTCTTCGACGTGCTCGAGATTCGCGAGGTCGACGCCGTGACGACGCTGACAGACGCCGATGAGTCGGTCCACGAGGTGGTCTATCCCGCGCTCGATGTCGATGTGACGGTGAGTTGTTCGACCGGGACCTACATCCGCGCGCTGGCGCGTGACCTCGGTGAAGCGCTCGGGGTTGGTGGGCATCTGACGTCGTTGCGCCGCACGCGCGTAGGTCCCTACCGCGTCTCGTCCGCGCAGAGTCTCGAGCAACTGTCCGAAACTTTCGACGTCATTCCACTTTCGCGGGTGGTCGCTGACACGTTCGCGCGCATCGACGTCGACGACGCGGATGCGGCGAAGGTCCGCAACGGCGTACGGCTCGCGTGGCCGCCCGACTTCGAACCCGCTGGGCCGGTGGGAGTGTTCGCGCCCGACGGCAGTGTGCTTGCTCTCGCCGAGAACAAGGCCGGATCGATGGCCTACCTGGCCGTCCTCGCCTGAATCCGTTGGTGCCTCGCCGTCCTGGCGACGGTCACCGCCTGCATCGTCTGGCAGGCTGACGCTGTGCAGAGATGGAACGGGCTGGCGGACGTCCCCACTGATTGGCCGCGTTCTGTTGTCACGATTGGGGTCTTTGACGGTGTCCATCGAGGGCACCGCTTCATCATCGACGAGGTTGTTCGACGCGCCCACCAGATCGGTGCACCTGCAGTCGTTGTGACCTTCGATCCACATCCCAGCGCCGTGGTGCGCCCGGGAACCGAACCCACGATGCTAGCGACACTCGAACATCGCATCGAACTCCTCGCCGGCGCAGGCGCGGATGCGGTGTGCGTGCTGGAATTCACACCGCAGTTCTCCCAGTTGACACCCGAGCAGTTCGCGTCCGAGGTCTTGGTAGGTCGAATCCACGCCCTCGACGTCGTGGTCGGCGAGAACTTCCGGTTCGGTCATCGGGCCGCAGGCGACGTCGCAACCCTGGCGGCGATCGGCGTCGAACTGGGCGGCGACCGCGGCTTCGATGTCGAGGCCCTCGCGCTGTCCACCACCCACGAAGGCGTGTGGTCCTCCACCTTCGTTCGGGGGCTGGTGGCCGCAGGGGACGTCGCGAACGCGGCAAAGGCACTCGCTCGGCCGCATCGCGTCGAAGGCCGCGTCGTAGTGGGTGATCAACGCGGCCGCGACCTCGGATTCCCCACCGCCAATCTCGAACCACGGCGCCATTCGGCCCTGCCGGCTGACGGGGTGTACGCCGGTTGGCTGAGCAGCGAGCCGTACACCGAGAGAACCCTGCGATACCCGGCAGCGATCAGCGTGGGCACCAACCCCACTTTCGACGGCGTCTCCCGCCGCGTCGAGGCGTACGTCCTGGACCGAGACGATCTCCAGTTGTACGGGCAGCACGTAGCCGTGGATTTCGTCGAGCGCATCCGGCCGATGGTGAAGTTCGAGTCGATCGAGGAGCTGGCGGCCCAGATGTCCCGAGACGTCGAGGCCGCCCGCCGACTGACCGCGGTGACTAGCACCTGAGGGGCGGCCGGCCCCGGACCGGTCCCCACGCGGGGCCGGGGCCGGGCCCGGCGGATTACAGCGGATGGCCTCCGCGCTGGTAGCCTCCCTCTGACGGTCATGGGGCGGGCGCCCTGTGAGCCGCGACTTCCTGCATCCGAGCGTTCCGTGCTCGGGTCGACCGCGCCCGAAAGGGAACAATCTTCATGCCATTGGACACGGCCACCAAAGCGGCCATCATCGCCGAGTACGCCACCGTCGAAGGTGACACCGGCAGCCCCGAGGTCCAGGTCGCAATGCTGACCAGCCGGATCAACCAACTCACCGAGCACCTCAAGATGCACAAGCACGACCATCACAGTCGTCGTGGGCTCTTGCTGCTCGTCGGCCAGCGTCGTCGCTTGCTCAAGTACCTCGCCCAGAAGGACATCAACCGATACCGAACGCTCATTGAGCGCCTCGGAATCCGTCGCTGACCGCCACGACCAACAACTCAATACCGAGTCCGACCCCCGGGATCACTCCGGGGGATGGCTCAACGTAACAACCACACTCAGGGGCGACTCGCCCCGGAGTACGGCACCGGGGTCGGTCCTCGGTAGTGGAACCCGGCGCTGCGCTCACGCGAGCGGATCGCGAGTTCCTCGATCGAAGACCGGCCGGCATACGCCGCCTGGCCGTCGTCTCCTGCGCGTCGACTCTGTCTATCCAGATAGAGGAGGGCACCCGTGGAGGGTCCCGACATTTACGAATCAACAGCCACGATCGATAACGGATCGTTTGGCACCCGCACTGTCCGCTTTGAAACCGGCCGGTTGGCCCGTCAGGCCGCCGGCGCCGTCGTCGCGTACCTCGACGACGACACCATGTTGCTCTCGGCCACGACGGCCGGGAAGAACCCGAAGGAGCAATTCGACTTCTTCCCGCTGACCGTCGACGTCGAAGAGCGCATGTACGCCGTGGGACGCATCCCCGGCTCGTTCTTCCGGCGCGAGGGTCGTCCCAGCGAGGACGCGATCCTCACCTGTCGCCTCATCGACCGGCCGCTGCGCCCCTCCTTCGTCAAGGGCTTGCGCAACGAGGTCCAGGTCGTCGTCACCGTCATGTCGTTGAACCCGAATGACATGTACGACGTGGTTGCGATCAATGCAGCATCGATGTCGACCCAACTTTCGGGTCTGCCCTTCTCCGGTCCCATCGGTGGCGTACGTGTTGCGCTCGTCAAGGGTCAGTGGGTTGCGTTCCCGACCCACGAGCAGCTCGAGAACGCCGTCTTCGACATGGTCGTCGCCGGTCGCGTTGTCGGTGATGACGTCGCGATCATGATGGTCGAGGCCGAAGCAACGGTTGCCACCATCGAGCTCGTCCGCGGCGGGGCCACGGCCCCCACGGAGGAGGTCGTCGAGCAGGGTCTCGAGGAGAGCAAGAAGTTCATCCGCGTGTTGTGCGAGGCGCAGGCGCAGCTCGCGAACAAGGCCGCCAAGGAGACCGTGGAGTTCCCGGTGTTCCTCGACTACCAGGACGACGTCTTCGCTGCAGTCGAAGCCGCAGTGACCAAGGAGGTCACGAAGGCGCTCACGATCGTCAGCAAGAGCGAGCGCGAGGCCGAACTCGATCGAGTCAAGGGCATCGCTGCCGAGAAGCTCGCTGACCAGTTCGAAGGTCGCGACAAGGAGGTCGGCGGAGCGCTCAAGGGCCTGACCAAGAAGCTTGTACGCCAGCGCGTACTTCGCGACAAGGTCCGCATCGACGGTCGTGGTCTCACCGACATCCGCACGCTCTCGGCCGAGGTCGAGATCATCCCGCGGGCGCACGGCTCGGCGTTGTTCGAGCGGGGCGAGACCCAGATCCTCGGCGTGACCACGTTGAACATGCTCCGCATGGAACAGCAGCTCGACACGTTGTCGCCGGAAACGCGCAAGCGCTACATGCACAACTACAACTTCCCGCCGTACTCCGTGGGAGAGACGGGCCGCGTCGGTTCCCCGAAGCGCCGCGAGATCGGTCACGGGGCGCTCGCAGAGCGTGCCTTGTTGCCGGTTCTGCCGAGCAAGGAAGAGTTCCCGTACGCGATCCGTCAGGTCTCCGAAGCGCTGGGCTCCAATGGGTCCACCTCGATGGGCTCTGTGTGCGCATCCACGATGTCGCTGCTCAACGCGGGTGTTCCGCTTCGGGCACCGGTTGCGGGAATCGCAATGGGCTTGATCTCCGAGGATGTCGACGGTGAAACCAGCTACGTGGCCCTCACCGACATCCTGGGCGCCGAGGACGCATACGGCGACATGGACTTCAAGGTCGCCGGCACCAGGGAGTTCGTGACCGCGCTGCAGTTGGATACCAAGCTCGACGGCATTCCAGCCTCGGTGTTGGCGGCCGCGTTGACGCAGGCGCGCGATGCTCGGCTGGCGATTCTCGACGTCATGCTCGAAGCAATCGACGTGCCCGACGAGATGAGCCCGTTCGCACCGCGGATCATCACCGTCCAGATCCCGGTCGACAAGATTGGTGAGGTCATCGGCCCGAAGGGCAAGATGATCAACCAGATCCAGGACGAGACCGGTGCTGATATCACCATTCAGGACGACGGGACGATCTACATCGGCGCGATCGATGGACCGAAGGCCGAAGCAGCGCGGGCGATGATCAACCAGATCGCGAACCCGACGATGCCCGAGGTCGGCGAGCGCTACCTCGGAACCGTCGTCAAGACGACGACATTCGGGGCCTTCGTCTCGTTGACGCCCGGTCGCGACGGGCTGCTGCATATCTCGCAGTTGCGCAAGCTTGCCGGTGGCAAGCGCGTCGAGAACGTCGACGACGTCGTGAAGATCGGCCAGAAGGTGCATGTGCAGATCGGCGAGGTCGATCCGCGCGGCAAGTTGTCCCTTGTGATCGCTGACGACGACAACGCCCCTGACTCGGGCGAAGCCGGCGGGACGGACGACTGATCCTGTCGCCCACAACCGCCTGTACTGACTGATGACACCGACCGCACGCGAGCAGCGTCTCGGTTCCACGCGCACCCTTCTGCGCGCATCGCAGGGTGGACTTGTCCGCCGTACGGTGCTGCCGGGTGGACTCCGCGTGGTGACCGAGCAGATGCCGGGCGTGCGGTCGGTGTCGTTCGGCATCTGGGTGGGGGTCGGATCACGCGACGAGACCCCGAAGCAGATGGGTGCGGCCCACTACTTGGAGCACGCTCTCTTCAAGGGCACAGCACGGCGTGAGGCGTTGGACATCTCCTCACCGATTGACGCTGTGGGCGGGGAGATGAACGCGTTCACGGCCAAGGAGTACACCTGCTACTACGCGCGCGTGCTCGACGACGATCTGCCCCTCGCGGTCGACATTGTCAGCGACATCGTCACGTCCGCGCTGATTCGTGATGTCGACGTCGAGGCCGAGCGCGGCGTGATCTTCGAAGAGATTGCCATGCGCGACGATGATCCCTCCGATCTCGTCCACGACGAGTTCGCCGCGGCCCTGTGGGGCGATACGCCGCTGGGCCGCTCGATCCTCGGGACCCAAGGAACGATCGAGGCACTCACGCCGACCAACGTGCGCGCCTTCTACCGCCGTCGCTACACCGCGGACAACATGGTCGTAGCCGTCGCCGGCAACGTCGAACACACGGCAGTCGTCCGGATGGTGCGGAAGGCGTTTGACACCGCTGGCGCGCTGGGACCTGCTGAGCGCGGACCCGCGGCGATCCGAGGTTCGCACCCTGGGCGTCGCCATACCGGTCAGGTCAAAGTCGTCGGCAAGCGGACCGAGCAGGCGAACATCGTCCTGGGTGTTCCCGGATTGCCTCGCGACGATGATCGCCGATTCGCCCTCGGTGTCCTCAGCGCGGCGCTCGGCGGCGGGATGTCCAGCCGGCTGTTCCAGGAAGTTCGCGAGAAGCGCGGCTTGGCGTATTCGGTCTACTCGTTCGCCTCGCACTACGCGGACTCGGGTCAGTTCGGGGTGTACGCCGGGTGTCTGCCCAGCAAGATCGATGAGGTCCTCGCGTTGTGTCGCGATCAACTCGCCCAGGTGAGCGCGGCCGGTATCACCGACGACGAGATCGCACGCGGCAAGGGACAGCTTCGTGGCTCGGTCGTGCTGGGACTGGAGGACACCGGCTCGCGGATGACGCGCATCGGCAAGTCTGAACTCGTGACTGGCGAGTTGCTCGCCATCGACGAGATATTGCGCCGCATCGAGTCGGTCACCCCCGACGACGTTCGCGCCGTGGCGGCGACCCTGCTCGCCGTACCGATCTCATTGGCAGTGATAGGACCCTTTGACGGCGATCGGGATTTCTCCTCGGCCATCGCCTAGGTTTCACCCTTGCTGCCACGCCCGTGAGTGCACCGGAGGAAATCATGACAATCCGCGTCGGAGTCATCGGTGCCCGCGGCCGCATGGGCCAGACCGTCTGCCGGGCGGTCGAGGCCGATCCGAACCTCGAACTCGTTGCGCGCGTCGACCTGGGCGACGACTTCGCCGCGCTGTCC
>Ga0315278_10001210_pt1 | contig 22457 bp, 23 predicted proteins | sample YL17G06_0_MG_FD_203880 | JGI IMG/M metagenome (GOLD analysis project Ga0315278, IMG submission 203880) | Sediment microbial communities from Yellowstone Lake, YNP, Wyoming, USA - YL17G06_0 | ecosystem: Environmental > Aquatic > Freshwater > Lake > Sediment | place: USA: Wyoming | collected... | reverse complement strand
TCGTCAAAGCATTTGCGAATATTCAGTATTTTTGAACTGTAGATGCAGTTCGCCAATCTCCGTCGCGCACTTAAGAAGTCGCTCGGCAAGCACTTCATATTGCGCCGCATGAAGATGTAGAGGCAAATTGGGGTAAGAGCCACTCGAGAAGTAATGGATCTCGGAAATCTGAGAAATGCCAATTTGAAGACCGGTGTCTGAGTCTGACTACGCAAATTGCCTGCAGCAACAGAAACCCCGACACAGGGCCGGGGTTCTTGAATGTGGTAGCGGGGGCCCGGTTTCAGGCAGCGTCGAACAACATTGACTCTGTGGCATTCGTGCCGGATTTCGGAAGCCGCGCGCGAACGGCGGTGGCGTCGAGCCCGGGGCATTCCTCGCAAGCGCGGCGAATGATCTGATCGGCAAGCGCCGCGAATTGTGCAGTTGTATCACGGATGCGCTGGCGGAATGCTCCATCGTCGAGCTGGTCGCGTAAGCCGCGGTTGAGTTCCACGAACCAGCCGAGACTGGCCTGGTCGAACATGACCGGCCGGTTCTCGCGGCGCGAGTGGCCCGACCACTGACGCAGGAACAACTGCATGGCGTCATTCAGGGTCATCGCGCCAGTCAGCTCGAGGCGCATCGCGGTCAGTGCAGCCAGGTCCGTGAGGCGCCGCTGGAAAAAGATCTGGCACAGCACGCCCCAGTAATACGTGTAATCCCAGAGAACCTTGATGGGCAGCACCTGTGGATCGCCGAAGATCCCGTACTGGTCGACGTACAGCGTCAACATGCTTTCGTAAAATGTCCTGAAGAACTGCTCGTAGATCGCAGCCCGCGGCCCACAGGGCTCGCCAGCCAGCTCGCGCGCGACCAGGTCGGTCACGTAGGTATTGCTGATCGCGATGAAATCGCCGCCGGGCGAATAGAACGGATCGAGAAACAGGCCCGCGTCGCCAGTGATCGCCCAGCGGTCACCGGAGAACAGCTTGCGACAGCCGTACGAGAACCGCCGGAAGGCGATGAAGTCCTGCACCAGGCCCCGTTTTCCTTCGAGTTCGAGCGCCAGCCTCGGCTGGTGCACGCGCAGCCAGTCCAATGAGCGCTCCAAGCTGTTGATGGTCTCGAAAGGATGCGTTCGCTCATCGGCGACGATGCCGACCGAGTGCGAACCGGAGGAAAGCGGTATCAGCCAGACCCAATAGCCGTCGCCGCAGAGATGGTTCGTCGACAGCCAGCGGGCGGGCGGCTCACACAGGCCGTGCCAGGCCTCGTTCGCGGACCAGTCATCAACATTGATGCGTGAGGCGATTCGAAACCAGGCCGCGTTGGCGTTGTGTGCATTCGTTTCCGCCAGCCCGAACTTGCGCTTGAGAAGGCCGGCGCGCCCCGAAGCGTCGACCAGCCACCGGGTCGACAGGATTTCGGGTTCGGATGCATTCCGGGTGTAGGCAATCCGGTGCGGCTCGCCACCGCTGCCGGTGGTCAACTCCTGGACAGCGCAATCGTCGATGAATCGGACGCCGCAGGCCGCCGCGCGTTCCGCGAGATAGTTCTCGAAAATGCCGCGATCAATCTGGTAACTGGGGGTTGCGAGGTAGCGGCTCGCACCGAGCTCGGTGACGGCATCGATGTCGCTGCGCCCGTCGGAGAAGAAGAACCGGAAACCGAACTTCTTCAGCTGGCAGGCCGCCATGTGCTCGCCGAGTCCCAGCACGGTGTCGAAGTAATTGGCGGCGATCTCGACCGACGATTCGCCGACCTTGTGGGCGGCGACAGGCACGGGATGGCGGCGCTTCTCGAGCACCGTGATACCGGCCGCGGGCAGGCGCTGCCTGAGTTGCAGCGCAAGCGTCAGGCCGGCGAGGCCACCGCCCAGGATCGCAATGTCCTCATGTCGCTGCGTGTTCATGGCCGCACGTCAGTCTGCGCGGTCTGCACCGCGAGTTCGAGCAGCGACCGCGGGCCGAGCGTCAATGTTACGGGTCCGCCGGCGCCGGCGAGTGTTTCGAATAATGGCAGGCAATGCGACATCGCATTGTCGTCCGGGTACCCGGGCCTGGCGGCCCGCGGCCGCGTCGCGGCCGAGCCATCACCCGGGCGAACGGACCAGGTCAGCTGCGCCACCGTGCGGGCTGAGCTCTCCGGCGCGAGCACGAGCCCCACGCCGAGCAGGCTACGGCTCGGCCCCATCGTCGCAAGCGGGCCGCAAGCCTCGATATCGTAGGCCACGTAAAGCACGGGGGCCCCGTCGCTCGCGATCTGCGCGAAGGCCTCGAGCAAGCCAGTGGCGAATGAATGGCCGAAGGCGCTGACCATGACATACGGAGCATGGCATCCGGTTGCAATACACCAGTAACCAGCGGCCGCGTTGTGGACAGAATTGTGGAAACGCGTCGGCGATACAAGCAGCGGCGTCCTGGCCAGGGTCTCGCACATGTAATCGGTGATCGCGAGGTCGCCATGGACCGAGGAAAAAACGCTCGCGAGGCCGGCAGGATCGACTGCCGCCGCCACGCAGGCGCGCATGGCGACTTCGGCGGCTACGGCCACCGTATCCGGCGCGCGGCGCCGCTCCGCGGGCGGCAACAGCTCTGGTGACGGCCGTCGCTGTGCGACCGTCGGCACTTGGGCGACGCCGCGCAAGACCGCCGCGGCGACATCCCAGCCCGGTAGTTGCGGCGCCCAGAAAGAGATGCCGTTGACAAAGACCGTGCGCGCGGCGCCAGTGGCATTCATGCCACGCGCTCCGTGCCCAATGCGAGCACACAATTGCTGCCGCCGAAGCCGAAAGACTGGGACAGCGCAAACCGGAGCGACAGCGCCTCATTGTCGATCCGGATCTGCGGCCCGCAGGCGGGGTCGAGCTCGGTGGTGTTGAGTGTGCCCGGCGCCAGCCCGCCATCGATCGCGAGCAGGCTGATGACGGCCTCGACGATGCCGGCGGCGCCCAGCGCGTGCCCGGTCCAGCCTTTCGTCGAGCTCGCCCGCGTCGTTGCAGGGAACAGTTCGGCGATCAGGCGTGCCTCGACCTCGTCGTTGCGCGCGCTCGCAGTGCCGTGCAAATTGATATAGCCAATGTCGGCCGCCGTAAGCCCGGAGCGCGCGAGCGCGTCGCCAAGAGCGAGGCGCGCGCCGAGGCCCTCGGGGTGTGGCGACGACATATGATGGGCATCGCTCGATTCACCGTAGCCGAGCAGCCACGGGCCCGGCCCGTCGCGCTCAAGCAGCGCGAAGCCGCCCGCCTCGCCGACGCTGATGCCGTGCCGCGCGATGTCGAACGGCCGGCAGGGCTCGGCGGAGATCAGCTCGAGAGAATTGAAGCCAAACAGCACGCTGGCGCAGAGCGAATCCACGCCGCCGACCACCGCGGCGTCCGCAACTCCGCAGCGGATCATGCGCTCCGCCTGCGCGAAGGCCTTGGCGCTCGAGGAGCAGGCGGTCGCAGTCGTGGCGCAGACGCCCGTCAATCCGAGTGCATGCTGCACGAATTCGCCGAGCGAATGCACCGTGTGAATGATCGGCCGCCGCAGCGCTTCGGGGTAAAGCCCCTCGGGTGTCAGCTGACGGTAGGCTTCCTCGCTCGCGCCGATACTCGAAGTCGAGGTTCCGACGAATACGGCAACGCGGTCGGGTCCGTAGCGCGCCCGCGCGCCCGCAACAGCATCCGAGAATCCGTCCTGCTGCAGCGCGAGCCAGGCCAAGCGGTTATTGCGGCAGTCCCAGGCCGCGAATGGTTCTGGCAGTGGCTTTGTCTCCAGGCCGTCGACCCGGCCGATCCAGGTTGCGAGCGGCACCCCGGTAAAGTCATTCGGCCGCAGGCCGGAGCGGCGCATCCTGAGCGCCTGGAAATTCGCCGCGCGTCCGGCGCCGAGCGCGGAGCAGACCGTGTATGCGGTGATTGCGAGCGGCGGAATCCGCCCGAGGCAGCGGGAAGGCGGTGCGGGCGACCCTGCCACGGATCGTGCCCCGACAGCCATCAGGCCAGCCGGTGAAGTTCGACGTGCGCTGCCAGGGCGCGTAGCGATGCGAATATGCGCCCGTTTTCCTCGTCTTCGGCGCGCAGCTGGACCTTGTACCGCTTGAATATCTCGAGCGCGAGTTCCAGCGCATCGATCGAATCGAGGCCCAGGCCATCTCCGAACAGGGCCGCCTCGGGGTCGATCTCCGCGGGATTGACGTCATCGAGGTTGACCGCGGAAACGATCAATTCAGCGAGCGCGAACTCGGCGGGAGTCTGTGGCGAGGGCATTCTTCCGGGTCCGCCGGGTCGTTTCTTTGATATCCGCAGGCGGCGCGATTATATCCCGCCGGCTCCTGACCCGGCTAGAATCGCGGTGGGCGAACCGGTCGCTTTCCACCCCGGACGGCCATGACGGCGGCAGGCGTGACTGATTGCGACGTATTGGTGATCGGCGGCGGCCCGGCCGGTTGTACGGCGGCGGCATTTCTCGTCCGGCTCGGCCGCTCGGTGGTGCTGCTCGAGCGCGACCGGCACCCGCGCTTTCACATCGGGGAATCCCTGCTGCCGGCGAATATCCCGATACTCGAACGCCTCGGCGTGCTCGAGGACGTGCGCCGGATCGGCGTGCTGAAACTCGGCGCAGATTTTCCGGCCGCCAATGAACAGGGATTCAACGTTTTTCACTTCAGCCGCGCGATGGGTTCCACGCCCGGCTTCGCATTCCAGGTCAAGCGCGAAGAGTTCGATGAATTGCTGTTCCGGCATGCCGCCACCCTCGGCGCGGATGCGCGCGAAGGCATGCGGGTGCGCGAACTGGAATTCTCGTCGCAGGGTGCGACGGCGCAAGCGGAATCCGAAGACGGCGCGCGGCACGTCGTGCGTGCGCGCTACGTCATCGATGCCACCGGCCGCGATGCTCTGCTCGGCAACCGTTTGCGGCTTCGGCGCAAGCACCGGCGTCACCAGAGCGCGGCTTTGTTCGCGCATTTCCGTGGCGTTCAACCGCGTGCGGGCGACAACGCCGGCAATATCAGCATCTACTCGTATGAGCACGGCTGGGCCTGGATGATCCCGCTTCGCGACGGGGTATTCAGTGTCGGGGTGGTTGCGGACCCGGATCTGTTCAAGACGCGGCGCGAGTCGCCCGGCGATTTCATGCTGAGAATCCTGAACGGCGTGCCCGGCGCGTGCGAACGCATGGCGGGCGCCGAGATTATCGGCAACCTGCACGCAACCGGCAATTACTCTTACACCTGCGGCCGCCTGACCGGAGCGTGCTGGATCATGGCGGGCGATGCGGGCGCCTTCGTCGACCCGATTTTTTCTACCGGCGTCTTCCTGGCGATGCGATCTGCGGAACACGCCGCCACATTAGTCGACCGGACGCTGCGGGAGCCGGCACTCGAGCGTGGATTGCAGCGCGCGTATGAGCGTGAGGTCTGGGGAGGTCTGCGCTCGCTCTCGTGGTTCATCGAGCGCTTCAACGCGCCGGCGACACGCTGGCTGTTCGCCAATCCGAGCAATACCTTCGGCATGGAACAGGCGGTGATCTCGATGCTGGCCGGCGATGTGTTCGGGACGCCGATGATCGGACGACGCCTCGCAGCCTTCAAGGCGCTGTATTACCTGATGGCGCTGAGGCACCTGCCCGCAACGATCGCGCATGATTTCAGGCGCCGCCGCCGGGTCGCCGCGGTCTTTACCGGTGGCACGACGCGGCAGGATCCCGCCTGAAATGGCCGCCGTGGAAAGCGCCGTGATCGGGCCACGCGTCGAGTTCCACCGCCGGGACCATTGGGTGCTCGACGACAACGTGCTGGCCGCGCTGGTCTACGGAGCCGCATCCCCTGCCATCGACGACGCGCGAATCATTCACGTCGGGCTGGCAACCGCCGATGGTGGTCCCGCCGTCGAGCTGTGGCGAAGCTCCGGCGCGGCGACGACCGGCGTGTCTGGCCCGATTCGCTGCACGATTCAGGGTGATTTCCTGTTCGGTTGCCTCGAGATCCACGAGCACGATCACGGCGGCATGCTGGCAGCGGCTGAAGCGGCCTATCGCATGCTTCTGGAATTCCAGCAGCGCCAGCCGCAGCGGCATCTGCTGCGCGTCTGGAATCATCTTTATGCGATCAACGAAGGGGAGGGCGATCTCGAGCGGTACCGGCAATTTTGCATCGGTCGGGCCCGCGGACTCGGGGACATGAAACAGGGGCACTTGCCCGCAGGCACGGCGGTTGGCCGGCGCGACCGCGCGGGAATGTTGCAAATATGCTGGCTCGCCAGCAGGCAGCCGGGCCGGCCGATCGGGAATCCACGGCAGATTCATGCCTATGAGTACCCGCGTCAGTATGGGCCGACGCCACCCAGTTTTTCGCGCGCGATGCTGCTCCCGAACGATGAGCTGGTTGGCTCCGGCACCGCAAGCATCGTCGGACACGAATCGCTGCACGGCGGCGATCTCGAGGCACAAATCGACGAGACACTGACCAACCTGCGAGAACTGTGCCGTGCCGGCGACCGCATGATCGCGCATTCGCCGCGCGCGGATCGCGGTGACGCAGCAGTCGCGGTCAAGGTGTACCTGCGCAGTGGTGACCCTGCAGCCGCGGCGGCCGCCAGAATCCTGGCCGGCCTGCCCGGCGCAAAAAGCCTGTTGTTGCTCGAGGCCGATATCTGTCGCAGGGAGCTGCTGGTCGAGATCGAGTGCACCTGGGCCTAGCGTTTCGCGCCCTCAGTCGCTGCGCGCGCTCCTGAGCAGGGCAAGCATGCGTTCCATCGGCACCTTGCCGACCTCGTTGCGTGGCAACGCCGGCACGACGACCAGCGGGCGCGGCAGAAAAGCCGCATCCACTTCCAGCCGGAAGCGTTGCAGCACCTCGCGCGCCGAAAGTCCGGGCGCAACGACCAGCGCGGCGCAGCGGCGCACGCCGCTGCTTTTCGCTGCCGGCTGAAATACGATCGCGTCCTCCACACCGGGCAGGCTGATCAGGCGCCGCGTAAGGTCGGTGAGCGATGCGCGCTTGCCGGCCACCTCGACCAGGTCGCCATGACGTCCGACCACCGTGAATGAGCGGTCGGCCCGCACTTCGATGATGTCCTGCAATAACTGGTCGCGCGCCAGCCAGGGCGCGCGCACGATCGTGCCGCCTTCCACCGGCTCCAGCAGGATGCCTGGGTAGGCGCGCCAACCGTCGTCCTGCACGGTGCGTCGCGTAGCGATGACACAGGTTTCCGTGGATCCGAACATTTCAACAAGCACCGCGCGCAAACGCTGCTCGACACGCCGTGCGAGTTCCCGCTGCAGCGGCGCAGTGGCAGAAACGACGACGGCGACGTCGGGGAAATCCACGCCAGATTCGACGAGCGAGCGCAGATGGACCGGCGTGCTGACCAGAACGCGTGGCGCAGGGATCTCATCGAGCGCGGCGGCGACGTCGGCCGGCAGCAACGGCCTGCCGCCGTGGATGCCGAATCCGGCGAGCAGGGGCAACAGCACGGAAATTTCGAGTCCGTACATGTGTTGCGGCGGCACGGACGCAACGATCCAAGACTGTTGCGTGGGGGCGCTGCCGCCGATCGCGGCGCGAATGGTTGCGGCATTCAGAGCGGTGGTGGCGCAGAGCCCGCGCCACGACTTGGCGTGGGCGGCCGGCCTCCCTGTGCTTCCCGAAGTATGGCCGATCGCTGCGATGAAATCCTCCGGTGGTTCGGCGACTTCCTGCGGTTGCTGGCCCCCGGCACTGACAACTCCGGCGTCATCCATCACGGAGCAGCCCGGATACGCAGCGACCAGCTCGGCCACGGCGGTCGGTGCATGTGACGATGGCAGTAACGTCGTCTTGCCGCGTGATAACGCCGCGGCGAAGGCAACCACGAACCGGTACCGGTTCTCGCACAGATTGAGGATTTCGCCGGCCGGCGTGAGCCGATCCGCGAGTGATGCGGCACTCTCCAGGAAAGCGGAAGCGCTGAAGACGGCCCCTTCGCTGCGGGCAAAGGCAGCGCCGGAGTCGAGGATGAGCGGGAGAGCCTGGCGCTGGGCTAGATTCGGCATGGCTTGTCTCGATGCCCCCGCAACAGGGGCATCAATCATGACGCCGCCGCAATGGCGCCGTTATTGAATCGCCGCGATCGCCGAATTGATGTCCGTGATCAGATTGACCACCCAGAGATTGTATTTGCGGTGAATGGTTTTCTTGGTGGCGTTGTACCGGAGCTCGGAACTGTTGACGTAGGAAATCGAGAAGCTTTCGGTGTTAAACGTAATAAGCGCCTCGGCCATGTGCTGACGCACGTGCAACACCCCGCGAATCTCCCCGGGCTTGACGGCCTGGCACTGCCAGCCGCGCTTTGCGCAGCCTGCAATCATCGCGCGTTGTATCCGCTCAAGTGTCGGTTTCCCGTCGGCATTCCAGCTTATCGGGATATCGGCAGGATTCTTGATCGGCTCATCCCGGTTAATGCCAGCCAGTTGTGTCGTGAACGCAACGACAACGAGCAGTAGTGCGGCGATCGGTGAATGCTTCATTTCCTCACCTCCGGGTCATCTGGAATCCAAGGTCGAAGCGCTGCTGATATCGAAGCACGCCACCCGCGCCCATCCGGCTCCGTCGCTACTGCGGATCGTATCCAGTCGGGCCGCCGACTGCATCCTTGTAGTTAGACTCCAGATAATGGTTCGCGAGAGACACGATCCTGTTTAGCATGTCCTTGTCCTGCCCGCCGAACGTCCAAGCACCACTCATCGCGGAGGCCCGCTGATAGAACTCCGGCTCGGCCAGCTGCTTCCCACTCGGCTGCTCAACGATCCTGAATTTCATCACGACATATGAATCGCCAGCGAGCGCGCCGCCCCAGAACCGCGCCCCGCCACTGACAACTTTTAGCTTCTCGATCCGCGGTTCAATGACGAGCGTCTGACCCCGTGTGTTGCCGGCGGCGTCCTTGTTCCACTGCTCGATGATCGGGCCCGTCTGCGCGGTCATGTAGCCCTGGATTTTCTCCTTGGCCTTCTCTTTGCCTTCGTTTCCTGCATACGGCGGACCCATCGCTATCGGTGCCAACTCATACTTGTCGTAGCCTGCCAGCGCATTCGCGGGTGGCGGGTTTTGCGGCTCCGCAAACGCCTTTGCACTTACTGCCAGCACAAGCATCGCAAGCATCAGTTTTCTCATTGCCAGCTCCCATCGTATTTCGTCGGGAAATCGAAACGCATCTCAGGCAGCAGGGACGGGGGACGGCGTCCGCTCGGTCCGCAGTAGCTGAGTGTATGCCCAAGCTGGCTCTTCTGCGAACTGATGGGCTTGCGGCGATCCAGTACCAGAATCTGGCGGCCCGAGTCCTGGACGTGCACCGAGCGGCTTACTGCTGCGCCTGAATTTCTGGCGAGATCAGCGCATTGGATCGGCACGCCGGATACCGTCCTCTTGACGCAGCCGCGCAGGCGAAGGGCCCACGATCGGAATCGTCAGCATGGTGCTCGCGATCGCCATCAACAGCAATGCGGTGAATGTCGCGCTGGTGATGATCTGCTTGTCGAGCAGAATGCTGGCGAAAATGATCATGATCAGGGCCTTGGTCTGCAGCAGCCAGCCGACTAGCGACGCCTCATTGCGCGGCCAGCCGAGAATGCGACCCGCCACGCGCACCCCGATCAATTTGCCCGACAGCGACGCTACCAACAACAGCGCCGCGGCGCCTATGACCGCTCCACTACCCAAGGCCCAGTTGGTGCGCAAGCCAGTACTGAGGAAGAAGACCGGCATCGCCACCAGCAGGACGTGATGGCGCAATTGGTCCATCCGCGCGCGGTCGAACCAGTGATTGTCGATCACCGCTCCGGCAAGAAACGCGCCCACCATGAAATGCAGGCCCGCCCAGTCGGCGGCAAAGCCGCAGGTAGTGAGCCAGATCAGGCCGACGTACCAGCGATCGCGCTCTGCCAGCACACGCATAAGGCGGCGGAAGAGCCACGCCACAAACCCGAACGCCGCAAGAAACCCGGCCTGGCGTTCCACCCTGGTCCAGTCCATCAGAATCAGCGCCAGTACTGCCCAGATCGCGATGTCGTCCACGCTGGCGTAGCGCAGCACGCGCTGGCCCAGATCCTGACGAAGGATCCCGAGCTTTTCCATGAACAGGATCAGGATCGGTAGTGCGGTGACCGCGCAGGCCATGCCAACACCCAGCACGAATTGCCAGTTCATCGCGTTCGACCCCACCCAGCCGTCGCGCCAGAGCAGCAGCACAGTTGCAGCAGCACTTCCGAACAGCAGCGGCATGGCCAGAGCGAGCCCGGCGGTGATTCCGCTCTCGCGGCGATTTTTCCACGCCTGACCCAGATCGAGCTCGATGCCTGCGATCCAGACAAACAGCATCACCGCCCACCAGGCGATGCCATTGAGCGACTGGGTCACTTGTGGCGTGAACACATGCTGGTAGTAGTCTGGAAATGCGGCGCCGAGTATGCCCGGACCGAACACGATGCCGGTGACGATCTGCACCACTACCAACGGTGCGTAGTACTCGGTGTGTCCAAGGCGCCAGATCAGGTAGGGGACGGCGAAGATAATCACCATCGCGATCAGAAAGGGCTCAACGATATCCAGTTCCGAAAGCATGTCTTGCCCCCGAGCGCATATCGCGCTCTCCTTGCCAATCAGCCGCGCATCACCTGCCGCGCCGGAAGATCAGCGAGGTATTAACGCCGCCGAAGGCAAAGTTGTTGCTCATCGAGAACTCGATATTCAGGTCGCGGCCCGTGCCGACAACGTAATCCAGTTCGCCGCAGAGCGGATCGACCGCATCGAGATTGATGGTGGGCGCGTGCCACCCGTCTTTCATCATTTCGATCGTGAACCAGGCCTCGAGCGCTCCGCAGGCGCCGAGTGTATGCCCAAGGTAGCTTTTCTGGGTGCTGATGGGTGTGCGGTTACCGAGCAGCGACGACGTGGCGCGGGTCTCGGCAATGTCACCGTGTTCGGTGGCGGTTCCGTGGCCGTTCACGTAACCGATGGCCTGCGCCGACAGCCCGGCATCCTCGAGCGCGAGTTCCATGACGCGTCGCATCGTCGCCTCGACCGGCCGCGTGACATGCGCCCCGTCGGAATTGCTGGCGAAGCCGACGACCTCGGCGTGGATGCGGGCACCGCGCGCGAGCGCGTGATCGCGATCCTCGAGCACGAACATTGCCGCTCCCTCGCCCACGACCAGGCCATCGCGGTCCTTGTCGTATGGTCGGGGTGTCTGCGACGGGGATTCATTGCGGCGGCTGGTCGCATAGAGAATATCGAAGGCGATGGCCTCGCTGGGGCATAGTTCCTCGGCGCCGCCTGCGAGCATCAGCGTCTGGCGGCCGGCCCGGATCGCCTCGCAGGCATAGCCGATCCCCTGACTGCCGGAGGTGCAGGCACTCGAAGTTGGAATGATGCGCCCCGTCAGTCCGAAGAAGATGCCGACATTCGCTGCGGCGGTGTGCGGCATCATGCGGACGTAAGAATTGGCGTTGAGGCCGCCGGACCTGCCGGTCTGCAGCATCTCCACGAAGTTCCGGATATCCGGCGTGCTGCCGACCGAGGAACCGCAGGCGACACCCATGCGCCCGTCCTTGATCGACGGATCGCCTGCAAACCCCGCGTCGGCGAGCGCGAGTTCGCTGGCGCGGACCGCCAGTTGCGAAACGCGGCCCATGCTCCGTAATTGCTTGCGGGTCCAGTGTGCGGGCGGCGCGAAGCCGTCGATTGGCGCCGCGAGCCGCGTGTTCAGGTCGGTCAACGAATCCCATTCCGTCATGTAACGGACCGCATTGCGGCCGGCGCGCAGGCCCGCACGGATCTCGGGCCAGCTTGAACCGAATGCCGTAACGCCGCCGACCCCCGTGATGACGACACGTCCCATCAACACAACCCGCCGTTGACCGAGATGACCTGGCGCGTGATGTAAGCGGCGCCCGCGGACATCAGGAAGCTGACAACCGCTGCCACTTCATCGGGACGGCCCATGCGCCCGGCGGGAATGACCTCTAGGATTTTTTCGACCGGCATGCCGGCACTGATCATGTCGGTTTCGATCAGGCCAGGCGCGACGCAATTGACCGTGATCTCGCGACTTGCGAGTTCGACTGCGAGCGCCTTGGTAGCCCCGATAATGCCGGCCTTGGAGGCGCTGTAGTTGACCTGACCGCGGTTACCGATGATGCCGGCCGCCGAGGACAGTGTGATGATTCTTCCCGGGCTGCGGCGCCGCACCATCGGCATCACGACGGGCTGCAGCACGTTGTAGAACGAATCGAGATTGGTCCGGATCACTTCATCCCAGGCTGTGGCGGTGAGCGCAGGGAATACGCCATCGGAAGCGATGCCGGCGTTGCAGACGACGCCATAGTAGGCGCCATGCGCGGCGATGTCGGCTTCGAGCGCGGTCGCGGCGGCGGCACGATCGGCGACATCGAATGTCAGCAGCCGCGCCGGTCTGCCGAGTTGCCCGATCTCCGAAACGACCTCGAGAGCCTGCTCGCGACGCGACCGGCAGTGGATGATCAAATCGTATCCGTCACGAGCGAGGCGCAGCGCAATGGCGCGCCCGATGCCGCGGCTCGAACCGGTGACCAGCACTTGAGCGCTCATTGCATCTGCTCCCGCAGGATTTCCCAGGCATTATCGGGCTGAAAGACCGTCAGAGTCCCGGCAGCCAGGAGTTGTTCGTCCATCCGGATGCAGCAGTCGAAAACCCCGCGGCCTTCCGCGTCGCGCGTCGACTCGCGCGCTTCAACGGCCAGGCACGCACCGGGCGGAAATTCCTCCGTCTCGCTGCGATAAGCGCGCAGGCCGAGCAACAGCCCCGGTTTCGCATTCCATGGACGGCCCGCGCGGAGGGTCGCAAATGCCGAAACCGCCTGGGCCATGATTTCCGGTCCCGCCCAGCCGGCGAGTGCCCCGTTTGGCAGGCTGAATGACGAGCCAGTCCGCACGATCAGCGATGCGACCAGACCACCCGCATCGGCCGACTCGATCCGCTCAAGAAGCAGTGCTTCACCCTGGTGCGGAACCAGTTCGGCTGGGCTCGGAAGATTCAAGGGCGGGCCGGCGCGAGACTGGCCTCGACTTGCCGGACAAATGGCGCCGGGGACACGAACTGCAGTTCGCCGGTCGCCCTGTCGACCGCCACCTGCACCGTGCGCGCGCGCGCGACCCGCGCGTGGGTTCCCGAGTCTGTCACCAGGTAATGGATGGCCAGCCGGTTCTGCCACTCGACGAGCGACGCCATCACATTGAGCCGGTCGCCGAATTTCGCGGCACGGACATAGCGGACGTGCGCCTCGATGATCGGCCAGAGATAACCGGATCCCACCATGATTTCGTAACCGTAGCCGAGCCGGTCCATCAGGGCCCAGCGGGCGTTTTCGAGATACTTGAGATAGTGGCCGTGCCAGACGACCGACATGGCATCGACGTCGTGGAATGCCACGACGACTTCGGTCGTCTGCGAGCAGGGGCCCAGTTTGCGCATAGTTACACGCCCGAAGGTCTCAGGAACCCGACCGCGCCAGCTTGCGGGCCAGCAAGCGCGGCGAGCGCCTCAGCATGCCGAAGAACAGCACGGTATGTACGCGCGTGATCAGCACGTTGTCCAGCCAAAGCCGGAAATGCGATGTGCCGCCCGGCGGATAGGAAATCGGGGTGTCGAGCCAGCGCATCGGCAGGCCACTCCAGTGCAGGCGCACCAGGATCTCGATGTCGAAGTCCATGCGCCGGCCGAGGTGGGCCTGCCGGAGCAAGGCGGTGACCGGCCGCAGCGGGTAGATCCGGAATCCGCACATCGCGTCGGGTATCTCGAATGAAAGCGTGTTCACCCAGACCCAGAAGCGCGTGAGGTGGCGCCAGTAAAGGCGCGAGCGGGGCGTGCCGTGCCCGAAAATCGGGCGACCGCAAATCACCGCCTCCGGATGGGAGCGGCATTCGGCGAGAAAGCGCGGGATATCCGCCAGGGCGTGCTGACCATCGGCATCGATCTGCAGCGCGTGGCCATAACCCCCACCGTCGGCAGCCAGCAACCCCGCCTGCACGGCGGCTCCCTTGCCCTGGTTTAGCGGCAGCCGCAGCACCTTGACGGCCGGGTCGGAAGCGGCCAGCGCGGCTAGCGTGCGTGCGCATTCCGCGCCGGAGCCGTCGTCGACGAGCAGGCAGTCGAGTCCATGGGTGCGGATGGCCGATACGACCTGCCCGACGGCCCTGCCATGCTCGTAGACCGGAATCACGGCACAGATCTCAGGCACCGCCGCCACCCAGCAGCACGCGTCCGGAAGAATGCCGCCCGGCCGCGGACTCGTAGTCGAATTGAATCGCCTCCTGCCCCGGATCCAGCTGGATCGTGAGTCGCAGCGTTTGCCCGGGCTGGACCAGCCTCTGGAATTTCACCGACTGCAGCCCCCGCAGCACGGGTCGTGAGCCCAGCAGTTCCGCCGCGAATGCGAGAACCCAACCGAGCTGCATTGCGCCAGGCACGATCGGCAGTCCGGGAAAATGCCCGCGCAAACAACCCAGATCCGGCGGCACAAACAACGCCAGTCGCGCATGGCAGGGCGGCTCGACGTGCGTCTCGAGCACCAGCGGGCGCTCCGGGGCAAGGCTGCTCAGGAGTTCAGGTCTCGTTGACGAGCTGATGAATCGTGTCCACCAAATCCGACACGGTGCGGACGGACCGGAAGCGCCCGGAGTCGATCTTGCGGCCGGTCTGGCGGCGCAGGCGGTCCATCAGGTCGATCGCGTCGATGCTGTCGATCTCGAGATCGTCATAGAGCCGTGCAGCGGGCGTAATACGCGCCGGATCGAGCTCGAACAGCTCAACGAGCGTCGCGCGCAATTCACCGAGGATCGCGTCCTTGTCGTGCATCTGCCGGGCATCCGGGCCGCGTGCGGGCCCTGTGAACCGACATTCTAGTTGGCTGCGGCCTCAAGCGCATAGATCGCTGCCAGATGCTCGTTGAGCGCCCGCGATGCAATCGGCAGTGGGCCGTTGCGGAACGCGGCTGGGTCGATGTCATTGCCAACGCGCAGTGCGAAGTGGGCGCGCGGCTCCGGAAGCTGGTACCAGCGCATGGACTTGCCCAGGCTCGGCGGCTCGACGTGAATGAAAACGGGTGTCACGACGCTTGCGGCCCTTAATGCGACGCTTGCCGCGCCCCGGTGGAAGTGCACGGGGCGGTTCGGAACGGTGCGCGTGCCCTCCGGGAACATGATCAGGCATTCGCCGGCGGCCAGAAGTGCGGTGGCGCGTTCGATCATGAGGTCGGTCGGTGCGTTTGGCACGTAGCCCGCGGCGCTGACAACGATCACCATGGCCGGATTCCGCCATGCTGCGCGCTTGACTACGCAGCCTGCGCCGGGGGTGAATGCGATGAGCAATACGATGTCAATCAATGACGGGTGGTTGGCGACGATCAACTGCCCCGGCCTGCCCAGCCGTTCTTCGCCCGAGAAGGAGTAGCTGATCCCACCGGTTTGGTGCATGAAGCCGACGAAGAAGCGGAATGCGAGCCGGATCATGCGCCGTATCCGCTTACGCCGCGCCGCGCGGCTTCCCGGAATGGCCAGCAGGAGGGGCACGACCACGATTCCGAGCAGGGTCCCGCCCACGCCGAACAGCATGAAACTGAGCCCCGTGGCCGCGAGGCGCACGTAATATAAGTCGCGAAACGGCCTGGGGGCAGTGCGGACCGGGGGCGTCATGGTCGAGCGGGATTTAAGCATGCTGCCTATGCACGGACAATCTGACATCGGCGCCGATCACGCGGCGCAGTTGTGGCTCGCCGTACCGGAACACGGGATGAACGATTCCGGCGGCGGTGGGCCGCGCAAGGCGCGACGCGAGTTCGAACGGGCCGCGAGCCTTGCGCTGCTCGCCAACACCGACGCCCCCGCCATGCCGCGACGCAGCCTGTCGCACTCGGGTGGCTGCGCGGCGATCGCCATCGCGCCCGCCGGATGCCTGGCGGGTGTTGACATCGAAGTCACGACGCGCCGGGACGTGCACAGCATCGCGCAATTCGCCTTTGCGCCCGACGAGACACGGGAGTTCCGGTCGCTCGCTGAGCCGGAGGCGACAGAGCGGTTCTATATCCTGTGGACGCTCAAGGAGGCCTTCGCCAAGGCTCTCGGCCTGCCGCTGCTGGCGGCGATGCGCGATTGCTCGTTCGCCCGTTGCGGCGGCCGCTGGACCACCCGGGTCCCGCTGGCTGCGCCGTGGCGGGCGGTCGTGTTCGCGCCGCGGCCGGCGCTCACGCTCGCGGCGGTGATCATCGGGCCGCGCGGCGTCCTGGGCGATGACTGGAAGTGCCGGGAATGGCCCGGGACCATGGCGGGATCGTGGCGGTGCCTGGCGACTCTCGCCGGTGGCGATTGCCGGCATCAGCGATAGGCGGCCGAAATGCTGCGCATCGCACCCTCGATCCACGCCTGAACCTCCGCATTGAGCTCCCGCGGGTCACGGCCGGTGGTCTCGATCGGCGGCCCGATCACGACGCGGATCAGGCCGGGTTTCTTCAGCAGGCCGCGGCGCGGCCAGAAATCACCGGCGTTGTGCGCAACCGGAATGAGCTTTGCCCCGGTCTGGGATGCCAGCAGCGCCCCCGACATGCCGTACTTGCGGGTCTCGCCCGGCCCGACGCGTGTGCCTTCGGGAAAGACCATCACCCAGACGCCGGCCGCCAGGCGCGCGCGGCCCTGGTCGAGGATCTGGTTGACAGCGCGGTGACCCGAGCCACGGTCGATCGCGATTCCGCGCATCAACCAGGTCGCCGAGCCGACCAGCGGAATCCACAGGATCTCGCGTTTGTAAACCCAGGCTGACGGCGGCAGGACGACCATCTGGGCCATCGTTTCCCAGGCTGTGGTGTGCTTCCACATCGTGATATGCGCGCCTTCGCGCGGGAGGTTTTCGCGGCCTTCGATGACCCAGTCGAGGCCGCAGAAAATTTTCGCGAGCCACATGCTGGAACCCGCCCAGCCGCGCGCGAAGGGGTACAGCAGGCGAAATGGCAGCCAGCCGACGAGCGTGATCAAGGTACCCCAGGCAAACGATTCAGCGAACAAAAGCATCGTGTAGACGAGGGACGCGAGCCACTGAAGTGGAGCAATCCGGCGCCAGCTTGCGGTTCTGCTGGGCCGTCCCGGGGAATTGTCTTTGAATGCCATCGGTTGAATGAAATATGGATGTGTATAGACATCCGGAATTGGCCGCTTTTCAGCCGGGCAGGCGCGATAAATTGGCGGTGTGCTGGAACAATCGCTGCAAGGCCGCGAGCAGTGCCAGGCGATTTGCGCGGACGGCGGGATCATCCGCCATGACCATTACGCGGTCGAAGAATGTATCCACGACCGGCCGCAGCGTAGCGAGCCGGCGCATCGCCTCGCCATAGCGCCGCCCGGCAATCGTGCCCTCGATTTCCACGCGCATCTCGTCGAGCGCGGCGGCGAGCTGCCGCTCAGCCGGATCGGTCAGCAGGCTCGGGTCAACACGGAGCCCCGCCTGCTCGCCGGACTTCTTCAGGATGTTGCCGATGCGCTTGTTGGCGGCGGTCAGACTCGCCGCCTCCGGCAGCGCGAGGAAGGCGACCAGCGCGCGCAGGCGATCGTCGAAATCGAGCGGCGACACCGGGCGCAGGTCGAGCACGGCGTCGAACATCTCGGTCGTGATGCCGGCCGCAGCTTCGAGATACCAGGCGCGCAGGCGCTCCATCATGAACCCGTAAACCTCGTCGACGACGCTGTCCGAAAAGGGGACGCTACCCTTTTCCAGGCGTAGCACATCGGCGCGCACCGAATCGAGCGCCGCGATGATCAGCTCGCGCAGGTCCATGCCGACGCGCTTCTCGATCAGGATGCGGAGCAGCCCGAGCGCCGCGCGGCGCAGGCCAAAGGGGTCCTTCGCGCCGGTCGGCTTCTGGCCGATCGCGAAGATGCCGACGATGGTGTCAAGCCGGTCGGCCACCGCGAGCGCGACCCCCGCACCCGTCGCGGGCAACGTATCGCCGGCAAAACGCGGCAGGTATTGCTCGCCGATGGCTGCGGCGACCCCGGCGGGCTCGCCGTCCTGGGTCGCGTAATAGCGGCCCATGACACCCTGCAATTCGGGGAATTCCCCGACCATTGCGGTCAGCAGGTCGCATTTGGCGAGTTCGGCGGCGCGTTGCGCCGCAGCCACCTCGTTGCCGGCCAGGCCCGCAATCTGGGCGGCAAGCGCGGTGATCCGGGCGGTCTTGTCGGAAAGGGAGCCCAGTCGCGCCTGGAAGGTCACGGCCTTCAGGGCCTCGCGACGCGACGCAAGCGTCTGCTTCCGGTCGGCGGCATAGAAGAACGCGGCATCCGCGAGGCGCGGCCGGACCACGCGCTCATTGCCCGCGCGCACCTGAGCAGGGTCGCGGCTTTCAATGTTGGCGACCGCGACGAACAGCTGCAGCAGCGCCCCCGCGGCGGAACGGGCTGGGAAGTATCGCTGGTGATCCTGCAAGGTGGCGACCAGCACTTCGGGCGGCAAGTCGAGAAAGCGGGCGTCGAATGTGCCCGCAATAGGCACCGGCCATTCGCAGAGCGCCGTCACCTCATCGAGCACCCCCGGGTCGATCAGCGCCTCGCCACCGGCCGCCTGGGCTGCGGCGACGACACCGGCGCGAATGCGTTCGCGGCGGGCGGCAAAGTCCACCAGCACGAATCCACGCTTCTCCAATGCCGCGACATAGACCCCGGGCGCGCGCAGCACGATCGGCTTGGGCGCATGGAAACGATGGCCGCGGGTCGTGCGCCCGGCCTTGAGGCCCAGCAACTCGCAATCGACGATGTCGTTGCCATGCAGCATGACGAGCCAATGCACCGGGCGGACAAACTGGACCTCGCCCGCGCCCCAGCGCATGCGCCGCGCGATCGGAAGCCCGTCCAGCGCGCGTTGCACGATGCCGGGCAATAACTCTGCCGCCGGTGCGCCCGGGCGCGTGACGGAGCAGAACAGGAATTCTCCCTTCGCCTCGGTCACGCGCGTGAGCGCGCCGACCGCGACGCCGCAGGATTCGGCGAATGCCAGCGCCGCGCGTGTCGGTTGTCCGTTCGTATCGAAGGCGGCGGAGATCGGCGGACCGCGCCGCTCTAGTTTTTGCTCGCCCTGGGTATCGGCCAGGCGGCGCACGAATACCGCGAGGCGTCGTGGCGTCGCATAGGCCGCAGCCAGGCCGTGCGCCAGGCCGGTGGCATTGAGGCCCGAATTCACGCCGTCCCGGAATGATTCCGCGAGCGCCCGCAGGCTTTTTGGCGGCAATTCCTCGGTGCCGATCTCGACCAGGAAATCGCGGCGCGTCACTGGGCGGCCTCGCGCAGCATCGGAAAGCCGAGCGCCTCGCGGCTCGCGTGGTAGGCCGCGGCCACGGCGCGCGCGAGTGCCCGGACCCGCAGGATGTAGCGCTGCCGTTCGGTAACCGAGATCGCCCTGCGCGCATCCAGCAGATTGAAGGCGTGCGAGGCCTTCAGCACCTGTTCGTAGGCCGGCAGCGGCAGGCTCGCCTCGAGCAGCTTTCCGCAGGCCTGCTCACGATGCTCGAACTCGGCGAATAGCGCGGCCGTGTCGGCGTACTCGAAGTTGTAGGCCGATTGCTCGACCTCGTTCTGGTGGAACACGTCGCCGTAAGTCACGCGCCCCGCCGCACTGTCGGTCCAGACGAGGTCATAGACGCTTTCGACGCCCTGCAGATACATCGCGAGCCGCTCGAGCCCGTAAGTGATCTCGCCGGTAACCGGGCGGCAATCGAGCCCACCCGCCTGCTGGAAGTAGGTGAACTGGGTGACTTCCATACCATTCAGCCAGACCTCCCAGCCGAGGCCCCAGGCGCCCAGTGTCGGCGACTCCCAGTTGTCCTCGACGAAGCGGATGTCATGGATCAGCGCGTCGATGCCAAGCGCGGCGAGCGAGCCCAGGTAACGTTCGATGATGTCGTCGGGCGACGGCTTCATGACGACCTGGAACTGGTAGTAGTGCTGCAGCCGGAACGGATTCTCACCGTAACGCCCATCGGTCGGCCGCCGGCTGGGTTGCACGTAGGCGGCATTCCAGGGCTCGGGGCCGAGCGCGCGCAGGAAAGTGGCGGTGTGGAATGTACCGGCGCCCATTTCCATGTCGTAGGGCTGCAGCAGCACGCAGCCTTCGCTTGCCCAGTAGCGCTGCAGCGCCAGGATCAGGTCCTGAAAATTGCGCGGCGGCTGTGCTTTCGGTGTTTTCGGCATTCGATCGCGGTGCTGCAAAAGGCCGCCAAGTATAGCGGTGACCCGATCAGCCCGCGCCGCTCCGGGCGGCCCTGGCTGCGAGCAGGGGCCGGATTTCGGCGTCGGTCAGGTCGCGCCAGTGCCCTGGCGCCAACGTCCCGATGCGAATGTGCATGATGCGCACGCGCTTGAGATGCCGCACCCGGAAGCCTAGCGCCGAGCACATGCGGCGGATCTGCCGGTTGAGACCCTGCGTCAGCACGATGCGAAATGTGTCGCGACCGGTTTGAGTCACGACGCAGGGCTTGGTCTTCTCGCCGCCGATCTTGACGCCCCCGGCCATCATTGCGAGAAATGTCGCGGTGACCGGGCGCTCGACGGTCACGAGGTACTCCTTCTCGTGCCCGTGCTCGACGCGCAGGATCTCGTTGACGATGTCGCCATTGTTGGTGAGCAGGATCAGGCCTTCTGAATCCTTGTCGAGCCGGCCGATCGGAAATATCCGCTCGCGGTGCCCGATGAGATCCACGATGTTGCCGGCCACATCACGCTCGGTGGTGCAGGTGATGCCGCGCGGCTTGTTGAGTGCGATGTAGACGTCCTTGCGGCCGGCTGCAAGCGGCTGGCCGTCGAGCTGCACGACATCGTCCCCGGTCACCTGCGTGCCGAGTGCCGCCTGCCTTCCGTTAACCGTCACGCGCCCGGCGGCAATCCACGCATCAGCCTCGCGCCGCGAACAGGCCCCGGTTTCACTGATGAATTTGTTCAGGCGCATCGGCCGGCGATTGTGGCGATGGCCCGGCGACGGCGGGAAGATTTCGGGTTGCACCGCATTAGTGCGAGAGTGCTGATGGACGCACTATTACTGTGCGTAAGGGCTTTCAGGTGCAATCTGATGTAATTATAAGTAGTTGATTATAGATGATTTATGTATCATCTGCGGCCTGGCACGCGATTTGCACCTTGAAGGGGATCGCGAGCAAGTGCCGCACAATATCCGGAGACGCGCATGACCCCTGCTGACGTCGTAAAGCTGATCAAGGAAAAAGAGGCCACCTACTGCGACCTGCGCTTCACGGACACGCGAGGCAAGGAACAGCACATCACGATCCCGACGCGGATGGTCGACGAGGATTTCTTCGTCGACGGCAAGATGTTCGATGGCTCGTCGATTGCCGGATGGAAGGGCATCAACGAGTCGGACATGATCCTGATGCCGGATCCAACGACTGCCATCATCGATCCATTCTTCGAAGAGAGCACGCTGCTGTTGCGCTGCGACGTTGTCGAGCCGATGACGATGCAGGGTTACAACCGCGATCCGCGCTCGCTCGCGCGGCGCGCCGAGGTCTATCTCAAGTCCACCGGCATCGCCGACACCGCGCTGTTTGGGCCCGAGAATGAGTTCTTCATCTTCGACAGCGCGCGCTGGACCAACGAGATCAACGGCTGCAGCTATCACATCGATTCCGTACAGGGTGCGTGGAATTCGGGCGCGAGTCTGGACGGCGCCAACATGGGCCATCGCCCCGGCGTGAAGGGCGGCTACTTCCCGGTGCCGCCGGTGGATCGCTTCCAGGACCTGCGCACCGCGATGTGCCAGGCCTGCGAGGAACTCGGACTCAAGGTCGAGGTGCATCACCACGAAGTTGGCACTGGCGGCCAGGGCGAGATCAACGTTTCTGCCAACACGCTGATGAAGAAGGGCGACGAAGTCCAGGTGCTGAAATACGCGCTCTGGAATGTCGCACACGGCCACGGCAAGACACTGACCTTCATGCCGAAGCCGCTGGTCGGCGACAACGGCAGCGGCATGCACGTGCACCAGTCGCTGCAGAAGGACGGCAAGCCGCTGTTTGCGGGCGATCGCTATGCGGGGCTGTCCGACATTGCGCTGTACTACATCGGCGGCATCATCAAGCACGCGCGTGCGATCAATGCCTTCACGAACCCGGGTACCAACAGCTACAAGCGACTGGTGCCGGGTTTCGAGGCGCCGGTCATGCTCGCCTATTCGGCGCGCAACCGCTCGGCATCGATCCGCATTCCCTGGGTGCCGAACCCGAAGGGCCGGCGTATCGAAGTGCGTTTCCCGGATTCGACGGCGAATCCGTATTTCGCATTCGCGTCGATGATGATGGCGGGACTCGATGGCATCCAGAACAAGATCCATCCGGGCGAAGCCTCGGACAAGGATCTCTACGACCTGCCGCCCGAGGAAGCGAAGAACATCCCGGAGGTGTGCCATTCGCTGGACATGGCGCTCGAGC
>Ga0315278_10001209_pt1 | contig 22473 bp, 21 predicted proteins | sample YL17G06_0_MG_FD_203880 | JGI IMG/M metagenome (GOLD analysis project Ga0315278, IMG submission 203880) | Sediment microbial communities from Yellowstone Lake, YNP, Wyoming, USA - YL17G06_0 | ecosystem: Environmental > Aquatic > Freshwater > Lake > Sediment | place: USA: Wyoming | collected... | reverse complement strand
TTGCGCCCTGCGTAATACCTTTTGGATAACCTCTTGCCAATGTCATCGGGTTCATTTTGCTAATTTAATCACTTGATGATTTTGAAAAGGCACATTATTCAACCATATAGCCTTAACTTAGCGGCATTTCCGCCTGTCCCTATTTTTCCTCCAAACAACTGTACGCCGGCGGACACCGAGTGTACTGCAGCGGACACCCATAACCCGGTGCACAACAAACTTTATTCGGACCCACAACCGGAAACCGCCAATAATGCTTTTATCTCCAGTGTGAAGATATATTTATTTTAATCCCGGCACGATTCTTGCTAATACTATCCCTAGGAGAAAAATAACATGGGTATGGATAAACCAATCGAAAAAAAGAAATGGCCGCCGAAACGGATAATAAAATACAGCAGTATCGGCCTATTTGTCCTCGTGGTCGGATACCTGCTGATCTTTCAAGCAGGTAGCTCTACCCTGAATGTGGAAAAAGAACGTGTGACCATCTCCACCGTAACAAAAGGACCGTTCCAGGAATTCATTCCTATTATTGGGAGTGTACTCCCACATCGGACCATCTACCTGGATGCCGTCATCGGCGGCAGCGTGGACAAAATCTATCTTGAAGCCGGCGCCCAGGTAAAAGAAGGCGATAAAATCCTGAAATTGTCGAATACGAACTTGCTGATGACCCTCCTGAATAACGAAGCGCAAATCAACCGGGCCAGCAATGACCTTCGCTCTACCCGCCTGCAACTGGAACGAAACCGCCTGGAACTAAAAAGACAACGGGCAGAAGCGGATTATTTCTTAAAGAGAATCAAACGCCGGTTTGAACGCAACGAAGTCCTATTCAAGGAAAGCTTTATCTCGAAACAAGAATACGATGATTTTAAAGACGAATACGAATACCAGAAAAAAAACAGGGAACTGACTATCGAAAGCCAGGAAAAGGACCTGAAGTTCAGTGAAGAACAGGTAAAACAATTGGAAGCTTCGGTAACACAAATGGAAACGAACCTGGTCCTACTCAAAGATCAACTGGAAAATTTGACTGTCAAAGCCCCTATCACTGGTTATCTTACCTCGTTAATGGCGGAAGTCGGCCAGTCCAAAGCCCAGGGCGAAAGACTGGGACAAATCGATGACGTTACCGGCTTCAAGGTAAGAGCCCCAATCGACGAGCATTACATCAATCGAGTGGAAGTGGGAAAAACCGGACAGTTCGATTTTTCCGGCAGCACCTATGACCTGAAGGTGACCAAAGTCTACCCCGAAGTCAGGGAAGGACGGTTTGAAGTAGACATGGAATTTGTGGGGAAAAACGCCGAAGGTATCAGGAGAGGACAAAGCCTTCATATCCGCTTGCAATTGAGCGATGTGTCCCAGGCCATCCTTGTTGCCAGGGGCGGTTTTTATCAAACCACCGGCGGCAATTGGGTCTATATCATGGACCCGTCCGGCAAATACGCGATAAAAAGACAAATCCGGCTGGGCCGACAAAACCCGGAATTCTTCGAAATACTGGAAGGCCTGACACCCGGCGAACAGGTCATTACCTCATCATACGATAATTACGGCGACATGGACCGCCTCGTATTAAAATAATTAAAATGAAAAAATTTGGCCACGGACCTACACGGCGTCGCGACAAACACGGACGAAGAAAGTGCAGCCTGTGGCTTTTTATTATAGGAGAATGATTATGATCGAAACTAGAAATTTAAGAAAAATTTACATGACTGAAGAAGTCGAAACCACTGCCCTTAACAAAGTTAATTTAAAAGTGAACGAAGGAGAGTTCGTCGCGGTTATGGGTCCTTCGGGCTGCGGCAAATCCACCCTCTTAAACATCCTGGGATTGCTGGACAACCCCACCGACGGGGAATTTTATTTCCTGGATAACGAAGTATCAAGATATTCTGAAAAACAACGGGCCCAGTTACGGAAAAAGAATATCGGTTTTGTATTCCAGAGTTTTAATCTTATCGATGAATTAACGGTTTATGAAAATGTCGAACTCCCCCTCCTCTACCTCAAAATGCCTGCCTCTGAACGGAAACAAAAAGTCTCCAATGTACTTGAACGGATGCAATTGATCCCCAGGAAAAACCACTTTCCCCAGCAATTGTCCGGCGGTCAACAGCAGCGCGTGGCAGTGGCCAGGGCCATTGTCAGCGAACCGAAATTGATCCTGGCCGACGAGCCCACGGGAAACCTGGATTCCGCCAACGGCGAAGAGGTCATGCGACTTGTCACCCAATTGCATGAAGCCGGAACCACGATTATCATGGTAACCCATTCCCCGGCTTATTCGGAATTTGCCCAACGGGTGGTCCATCTCTTCGACGGCCATATCGTCACGGAAAATATCAACAGCAAGGAATTCCATATCTAGCAGCTATGAAAATAGCCGCGAAGAACGCGAAGGACCGCTAAGAAAAAAAATCCTTGGCGCCTTGGCGCCTTTGTGCCTTGGTGGCAACATTTTCATGGTCTCAGGGCGAAGCTGGCATAATGAGGAATTGCCAGGAATATGCCGGGAAATCGGAGGTATGGGATGATTGAAAATTATTTAAAAATTGCCGTCCGAAACATCGGCAGACGCAAGGGTTACTCGTTCATCAATGTCTCCGGACTGGCCCTGGGAATGGCAATATGCATTCTCATCATGTTGTGGGTTTACGATGAGTCGCAGCTTCGGACAAATGTCCCGGGGGCGGGCGATATTACGAATATTTATCTTTTCTCAGCCATCGCTTTTATTATTCTACTGATGGCCTGCATCAATTTTATGAATTTGACCACCGCCAGGGGCGCCGACCGGTTGAAAGAAGTGGGCATCCGGAAAGTAGTGGGGGCGAGACGCAGCGGGATTATAAAACAATTTTTAAGCGAATCCTTCTTGCTGGCTTTCTTTGCGCTGATCCTGGCCGCTATCCTTGTGGAACTGCTGCTCCCGGCGTTCAGCCGACTCACCGGAAAACAATTAATGTCCCCCTGGTTGGGCAACCCCTTTATTCTTCCAGGCATGATTGTCGTAACACTTGTTACAGGCATTATGGCCGGCAGTTACCCGGCTTTTTTCCTCTCCTCCTTTCAACCGGTAAAAGTGCTGAAAAGTACATTAAAACCAGGAACAAGCGGCGGACTGTTCCGGAAGGCGCTGGTGATTTTCCAATTTTCTCTTGCCGTTATTTTCCTGGTAGGCAGCATGGTTATTTACCGGCAACTGGATTATATAAAAAATATTGTGGATAAGTTCCCCGACGGAATGCTTACAGCGGAGAAACGGGTAATGATGATATTCATCTATTTATCGCTCCTGGCGATATTTATTGCCTGTCATGGTTTGTATGGCCTGTCCGTTTTCCTGGCGGAGCAGCGGACCCGGGAGATCGGTATCCGTAAAGTATTCGGCGCTTCAGGGACCGATGTATGGCGGTTGTTTTCATACCAATTCATGAAATGGATTATAACGGCAAACCTTTTAGCCTGGCCCATCGCATATATTCTGCTGGACAATTTATTAATCCGGAATTTTGCCTATCGTATCCATATCGGGCCCTGGCCTTTTGTATTGTCAGGTATTCTGACGTCTGTTATCGCTTTATTAACTGTCGGTTTTCAGACATTTAAGGCAGCCTCTGCCAACCCCAGCGACACACTCAGGCGTCAATAGGGGCAGAAAAAAGGAAGTTAGGAAGAGCGGAAGTTAGGAAGAGCGGAAAAACAATCTGTGAAAATCTGTGAAATCTGTGGACAGGTGACGTGTGCCTTTTGGCTCGGAATGGTGTATAATTAGGGTATGAAAAAAAAAAAAGCGGTTGTCGGTTTGAGCGGAGGCAAAGATTCTACCACCGCTGTGCTGCTGCTGAAAGAGCAAGGGTATGACGTCCATGCGCTTACCATGAAATTGGGCCTAAAAGATGAAGAGGAACGGATTCTAAAAATAAAACACCTGGCCGATGTGCTGGGGGTTCCTTTTTCAACGGTGGATATCAGGCAAACGTTTACAGAAAAGGTGATGGATTATTTTGTAAGTGCCTATGCGGAAAGCCTGACGCCGAATCCCTGCGTGGTGTGCAACAATGAGATTAAATTCAACCTGTTGAGGAAAGAGGCGCTGGAAAACCAGGGGGCGGACTTTTATGCCACGGGCCATTATGCAAAAAAAATCGAGATCGACGGCCGGTTTTTTTTAACCGAGCCGGAAGACCGGAAAAAATCGCAGATTTATTTCCTCTCCATGATCGGCAATGAAGCGTTGAAGCAGGTGCTTTTTCCTATCGGGAATATTTCTATCGAACGGGTGCGGGAAAAGGTGAAAGATTTGCCGCTGGCCAATAAAGCCGAGAGCCAGGATGTGTGTTTCTTGCATGATCAAAAATTGATCGAATTTCTCCGGGAGTATTTGCCGCCGCGGTATTTCCGGGAGGGTGATTTCCTGGACGCGGAGGGGAACAAGATCGGCCGGCACAGGGGGGCGGTATATTTTACCATAGGTCAACGCAGGGGAACGCGATTTTCGTCGGACCGCAAGTTGTATGTGGTTAATAAAGACGTTAAGAATAATACGATTACGTTGGGAGAGGAGAAGTGTCTTTATTCGGGGGGGGTAACCATTGTGAAACCTGTTTTCTGGCGGGAAATAAAGAAAGGAGAAGTATTCAAGGCCAAGTTCAGGTACATGAGTTCTTTTAGCAATGTGTGTATTACGGAAGTATCGGCTGATTTGCTAAGGGTGTCTTTTGAAAAGCCGGTGCGGTCGATTACGCCGGGACAGGTAGGCGTGTTTTATGATAATGAGGTGATTGTTGCCGCGGGATATATCAGCTCTAAAAATATCTGATTACCACCCTATAAGTCGAAACAAATTACAGGGCGGCGATTAATTCATGTTTATACAGGTCGAAATAGAAATTCAGTTTCCCCGGGATAATAGAGGGGTTGGTGATCAACATTAAAAAATATTCCGGCGTTACCGAGAAAATGATCAAAAAACACCCGTGAAAATGAAGCTTTATAAAATATTTCTCCAGTGAAAACTTCAGGCTGTCAAGCTTTGAGATAATATCCGCCATTTCAGCCCCGGCAAGCTCCAGGTCTATTTCCACGGCCCCGGAAAAGTATTTCCTTTCCAGTTCCAGTCCATCCTTTCCCCATATACCCATCATTTTTATTTCTTTATTTTTTTCATGAAGCTTGCAAAAAGTATCGTCGAACAAGTTAATCTCCTTTCATTTGAATCGATTTTAAGAATTCGCCCAACCGGCGAATTTTTTCCCGGCCCACCCGGTGGGCCCTCAATTGCTTTACCCTCAATAAAAATCGTCCTTCTTTTCGGGCGGCATACAGCTTTTCATAAATACCCAGGGCGTCATCATAAAGCCCCTGGGACAAATAAAGTTCCGCCGCGCTTTCCGTCACAAATTCCGCCGCTGCCGCGGGCGCATTCTCTTCTACCGGCGCCGGTTCTTCCACGGATTCAACCGTCTCTTCATTATAGAACTCGGCGTAGGGTTCGGCGGTTTGGGCGGCCACGGAATCGATTTCCGCGGCTACATCGCCTACTTCCGGGATTTCAGCCATTTCCGCTATTTCCGCTATTTCCGCCGCATCAGTCACTTCAGCTAACTCAACCACATCACCCACTTCCGGCGCCTCTTCCAATTGGGAAATATCGACAAACTCCGTTTCAACTCCCTCTATAGCTGTCATTGGCGGTATAGGCGGAGGTTCGACGGGTTCGCCGGGTTCGACGAATTCCACCGGCCTTTCTCCCGGTTCCATCGTTTCAAAGTCCACGCCTATGCCTAGATTCAGCGGCGACAATGTTTCCCCGTCAAGTTCCGGGACAGTATCCTCCTCATCATCATTCGCCTGTGGCTGAGAGATAAAATCCATTAAATTTTTTCCTATCGGTTCACTGCCGCCGCCCACTTTTTTCAGGCCCTTGATTTTTTCCATGGAATCCCGGGCCTCTTCGTTAAAGGGGTCCTGAAACAGGACCTTATTAAAATAATCATGGGATTCATCGAATTTATTTAATTTCAAGCTAATGGTTCCCAGTTCCGAGAGCAAATTAATATTATCCGGGGATGATTGCATCATTTTTAACGCTACGGCCTCGGCATCTCTCAAACGGTTCAATTCCTTTAAAATTTTTACGTGTAAAATACCGATATAATACGAATTGGGAAAATCGCCGGTTAATTTTTCCGCGAAGGTAAGGGCTTCGGAGAATCTCTTTTGTCTAAAGAGATTCTCCAAAGCCTGTAACTGTATTCGTTCATTTTTCAAATCAGCCATTCTTAACTCTTAACGATTTCCCGGCAGATACTAAGACCCCTGTTGACGGACCTTTACTATTGCTACGGCTGTACCGCCAGTATATGTTGCCGTAATATAAATTTTGCCTACCCTGTCAGTGGGATCGGGATTTGCACCCTGTACCTTTACCTCGAACGTATCATTATGCAAAGTATCGCCGCTGGTGGGTTTAATACCGAGCCAGGTGGCGTCGCTGTCCAGGGTCCAATTCAATACATCGTCGGTGGTAGGATTGGAAACAGTGACGGTATATTTGACATTACCGCTGGCCGGGACGTAAATGTCGCTGGGTGAGGCGGCAAGCGACGGGGTCACATCGCTAATCAATTGGTTAACCGTGATGACCACTTCGCTGCTCAGGGTATTTGTCGCCGAGATCGTAAACTTGCCGCTTCGAGTCGCAGTAGTCGTGTTCTCGTTGGCGGTCATGGTGAAATTTCCCGGTGTGGCGCCGGAGGAAGGCGAAACCGTTAACCAGTTGACATTCGGTATCACAACGTAAGCGATCTGGGCCTCATTGCTGATGTTATAAACATTCACCAATTGGGAGCCGCCGTCGTTAGGGGCGTCCCAGGTTAGAATGTCCGTGGACAGTTTATTGGAAGCCGTGGTTGATGTGGCAATAAAATCCTGGTTATAGACGTTCGTACTCACCGGGTTCGACACATCGATGACATACGAAGCCGGGGTAAAAGTATAATCTTCGCCGGCGGTAATGCCTGCCCATCCGGCGTCTGGGATAGGAGTTCCACCGCCTGAACCGACGCCGGCCTCAATGGTCCCATACCAACCGGGGCTCACATAGAACCCGTACTCCCCGGAGGGCAGGAAGCTGACGGCATTTCCGCTGGCATGGCCGGCTTCGCCCTTAAACTGGACCACTACCTCCCCAATACCGACCAAAGCCGGTGTATAGACATGTCCCGTGATGTGAAATCCCCGGTCTATATAAGGGATAACCACGATGGCGATATACTCGGAAACTTGTGAGTATACGCTGTCGATCGCATTGTCATCCACCAGTGTGGCGGATACATAGACCGTTTCCGTCGTCGAAACATCTGCGCTGGCTGGAATATGAAAATTAATTTCCGCCACGCCGCCGGCATTCGTGGTACGAACATCGCTGATCTGGTTGCCGTCGAGATATCCATATTTGCCCGCCTGGAAGACCACATTCTTAAAGGCTATGGGTGTTCCGTCATTATATGTCGCAGTTGCAGTGATGTGGGAAGAAGCCGTATTGTTAGTTCTCGGTACGTAAAGTGTAGAAGGGTTGGCGGCGCCCGATAGTATGCGATAGCTGGCCCCAGGTTTCATGCCCGGGTCGTTTTGAGAATTCCTCTTACAGGAGATGCTGCTTAAAAGCCCCATAAATAACAAAAAAATAAGTAAATACATCGCTGTCGATCGTTTCATAATGCTACCTCCTTTTGAATGTTATTTTGGATCGGCAAAATCGGCGCACCAGACCGATATACTTGTGGTCACCGGGGCCACCCGCTTGCCTGCCAGGTCTTTGCCATAAAACGTCATATTGGCTTCTAACTTTATTACTAAGCCGTTGTAGAACAGTTCCACCAACGGGGACTCCATTTTGGCAGTATGTTGGATCAACACGAAACCGTATTCCACGGAATTCCCTATTGCAACCACGAAATTCACCCTCTGTGAAAAGCCGTAAGGCACATCCTTTCCTTCTACTGCGTTTGGCCTATCCGAGCGGGTATAAGAAATATCGATTTGATCCACGATAATATCCTGGTAACGACTCCCGGAAGTCCGATCAGGGCTTAGCAACTCCGCCCGCAAGGTGGCCGCGGCATTGTCATTTTCAATACTCGGCTTTCCATCTACCATAGTTATCACATCGGAAAACACCGTGGTTGATTTATCCGTCCCGTCCAGCGCCCTGCCGGTAACGAGGTCGACGATCAGTCTCGACCCGGAGTTGGAAAGGTTCTCTATTTTATTGCACCCGCTCATCATGACCATGAGCGACGCAACTATGCTTATTATCAGCAGCGATAATAATTTATGCTTCATGGAATTCCTCCTAATTGTCTTACATAATTTATTTTACAATCCTTGGAGTTATAAAAATCAATAACTCTTTTTGTTCACTTCTGCGGCTGGACTTTTTGAAGAGGTTGCCCAACAGGGGTATCTTACTAAAGAAAGGCGTACTTTCGCCGGAATCGGCATCCTCCACCCTGTACAGTCCCCCGATAACGATCGTACCGCCATCATCCAACATTACCGTAGTTTTAATGGATTGGGTGGTCATGGGGGGCAAACCACCCACATCATTACCAAAATCAGGGGCGTTGTTTTTGATATCGACTTCGATAATAATAGTCCCTTTGGCGGTAATCTGGGGCTTTACCTTCAATTCCAATTGCATCGGTACATATCTTACCGATACAGTGTTGTTCTCACGGGTCTGGACAGGGATGGCTTTGCCCTGCATAATTTTGGCTTCCATATTGTTCTGGGTGGTGGTCCGGGGCGCGGAAATGATTCGCCCTTTGCCCTGGGCCTCCATGGCGGAAAGCGCCACATCCAATCGAAAACTATCGGACGCATTGGCCAATGAAAAACTAACCCCGCTATTGGCGCCGGAGGCCGGGAGATTTACCGCATATCCCCCCAACAATCCTTGACCTACGATGGAATTGGGAAACTTCAACGATGTTTGGTTACCATAAGCGGAGTCTGCTGCAAAACCGAAACCCCATTGGATACCGAGACTCTTGGTATAATTAGAATTGGTTTCTACGATCCTGGCTTCGATGGACACCTGTGGATTCGGTGCATCCAGGGTGTTGATCAAGCGATCCACCAAATCGATTTTATCGGAAACCTCTGAAATAATTAACGTGTTGCTTCTCAAATCCTGAATTATATCACCCCTCAGGGACAACTGCTTCTTTAATATCGGGGTCAGTTGCCCCACCTGGGCATAACTGAGCGTCCGGGTAAACGTCCTTAGTTCGCCCTCCATTTCCCTGGACTCTCTTAACTTTCTCCTGGCCTGGGCCTCATTGGCCAGCACGGCGACTTTCCCGATACGCAAGAGATTACCTTCCCGCACCATGTCCAGGCCGTTTACCTTTAAGAAATATTGAAGCGCCTGATCCCACGGCACCTGGTACATACGGGCGGTAATGGTGCCGGTGACCCCGGGGTCGATAACGATACTTAACCCGGATAACTTGGAGAAAAATAAGATTACATTTTCCAGGTCCGCATTTTTAAAATCAAAGTCCATTGGGTCGCCCAAATATTTTCTATCGGAGCCGCCTACTTCTTGAAGCAAAAAAGATTTTTGGCTGTCTGATGACCCGAGGTCCTCCATTTCCGGGTCGTTGGAACTTTCACGCTCGGGCTTGGACGTAGATAATGTATTCAGGGTACTTTTGGTAACCTGCGATTTTTCCTCGGCGAAGAAATCATTCTCCTGTCGTGCGGGGATGGTTTCGCCCGGTTTGTTTTTGACCTGCGGCGAAGTTGTAATGGCGGGTTCCCCTTCCCGGTTCGGGTTCGGGTTCGGGTCCCGGGCCATAATATCGGCGGGCGGTTGGGTTTCCACTTTCATCTCTTTTGGAGAGGTTTTACGCGACTTATTCGCTTCATCGTCCGTCTTATCGATTACATTGAAAAATTCCACCACCAATACGTTATTTTCATTGTTAAAAGATACATTGTAATTTTTTAAATACGCTAAATCAAATACGACACGGAACACGGTAGGTGTATTGAAGGCGCCCCTGAAGGCTTTTACATTTAAACAATTGATCTCCTGTTTAAATTGTTTTGCCCGGGTATTTTTCAGATCGACGGCCAATCGCACCGGTTCCTGCATCACCGGGATCACTTCATAATCCACCGGCCCGGAGAGCATGAACTCGAATCGCACACGGTTATCATCTTTTCCCGCCAATTTAAAATCTTTTATTTCGCTGACGCCATAGGTTTTAACCACCGCCGGAGCCGGCGCCGGTTTGGGCGTCGATTTGGATGTCGCCGCAGCCGTCGATGGCGGCGGCGATGTGGGCGTCGATGTGGGCGTCGCTTTGGGCGTCGTCGACGCAGGCGTCGCTTTGGGCGTCGATGCGGGTACAGATGAAGGTGAAGGTGAAGGCGAAGGCGGCGCCGCAGCGGTTGGTGTGGGTATGGCTGAGGCGAGTCGCTTGAGGTTAGGGAATTCGATGAATAGTCCCTCCTGGTTTGTAAATACCCTGTAATTGGCCTTTTCTTTCAACTTAATATTCACATCCACGAATTTTTCTTTTTTCTCCACTTTGACAGTATCAATCACAGGGGAATCGAATTTAAACATATCTTTGGGTACGACAAAATCGACATCCGGGATTCTCATTACAATGAGCCTGGCGTTATCTTCCTCAGGGTAAAAAAGATCGGGGATGGGAATAATTGCATCGGTGATAAAATGCAATTGAACGAAATCGTCTCCTTTTAGATATTCGACATCGGTAACAGCAAATTTCGCCCTGGCATCCAGGGGTAAACACAAAAGGTTTACCGCCATGAATAAGGCTATTATTGCAATCGTTTTAATCCTCATTGTTCTTTCTCCTTTTCAGGATTTAACCATTTGACAACTGTTTTTTCTTTGGCGCCCCCCAGGGCAATGGTTAATATTTTTTTAAAAACCACGCTATTGGCATTTATTTCGATAATTTCACCGTCATAGACGCTTTGTCCGATCTGCACATCATAGGGTTTGCTGTCGGGTCCTTTGAATAAAGCGATATACTTGCCATTCCGGTTAACGATCCCTTCCAGTTCCAGTTGTTCGATTTCCAGGCCGGCGATTCCTTCTTTGGCTTCCTTTTTCACCTTGGTACTTTTGCCCATCAGCAAGTCCCAGAAGGGGTCCCGTCTGCCCTTGGGCCTGTAAACAAATTCCCCGGTATCCGTCCCCATTTCCGAATCTGCGTCCATATTGTCGGTTGGTTCCAGGCCTGTTTCGGTTCCGATTTTTTCTTCTTCTACGGTGATTTCCTGGGCGGTGGTTTTTTTATCTTTTTCCTGTTGCTGCTGTTTTTCCTGGGCCAGTCCGCTCAAGCCGCTGAGTGCAACCAGCGCCACGACTATACCGAATAAAAATACTTTCATTTTCATTTAAACTCCTTCCATTTCTTTTCCCCCGTCTTCCGATGGCGGCGGAGTTCTTCTCTTTGGGGGAGCGGCCTTTTTGGCAGGGGCCGATGCTTTTTCCTTGAAGGTATAAGTTACGGCATTAAAGGTTGCTTTGACCGTAAAGTCACGGGTCATCTTGGAAAGGGGTTTCAGCGTCAGGTTGTTGACAGTAAAGATTTTCTTCAATTTGGCCAACTGGTCGAAAAACATCCCCAGGTTATGATAATTGCCGTCAACGGTAATACCGAAGGGAACCTCGACATAAATTTCCTTTTGTTGTTCTTGCAAGGTGGACCACTTCTGGATATCCAACCTGGCGCTGGTGATAATGGACTGGACTTTTTTCAGTATCTGGCTGACTTCCTTTTGTTCCGGTAAGATTTCCTTCAGTTTTTCCAGGGTTGCTTTATTTGCAGCCACCTCGGCTTCCAGTTCTTTTACCTGGGTCTTCTTTTTTTCAAGCGTCCGGATCTCTTTCTCAAGGTTCACTATCTGGTTGGAAATACTTACTATCCTGGACTGGTTATCCGAATAATAAGCAAAGTAAAAAATACCGAAAAAGATCCCGCCGATTAACAAAAAAACCAACAACTGGCCATACCAGGGCAAATTTTGTAATTCCATTGTTAGCCTGCCTTATTTGTAACTGTACTTGTACCTGTACTTTTAGTTGTTTCTTTTTCCGCCGGTTTTTCCTCCACCTCGATGTAGGTGCAGTTTAAGGTAAAATTAAAAACATCCACGCCGGCCTGGTTCTGCTTGGTAGAGCCCTGGAACTGGACATCGCTGAAATTATTGGAGGCCTTTAAATTATTAATAAAATCAGCGATCAAATTATTGTGGATCGCTTTCCCGGCGAGGCTTAAGCGGTTACCTGAAAAACCGAGGCTCGTCAACCATACCCATTCGGGGAGTGCATTGGATACGGCATCCATCATTTTAACGGTGCTCTGCTGCTGGCTCCTTAGTTTACCGATCAGGCCCACCTTGCGGGTCAGGTCGTTTTTCGCCGCCTCCAATTCCGCCAATGTGTTTTCCACATTTTTCAAAGTTGTTTTTTTGGCGTTCAAATCATTCAGGAGGTTCGTCTTATCTTCCAGGGTTTTTGCTTGCGTTATATAAAGGAACCCGATGAGTCCGACCGTAATCAGGCCGGCGGCAACGGCGGAAGGGGTGCTTAACTGTCCCCCCTTTTTTTCTTCGCTAAGAGCGCCTGGCTCGGCCGCACCGCCGGGAACTTCTTTTCTCTCGGGGCTTAATAAGTTAACTCTAATCATTTTTCATCTCCAACGGCTCGCAGGGCCAATCCCATTGCCACATTAAAAACCGGCGCCATTTCGCGGATGAAATCCAGGTCGAATTTTTTGGGGTTGATTTCGATGCTGTTAAATGGATTCACTATTTCCACAGGCATATCGAACTCCTGGGAAAAGAAATCGATAATGGATTCCAGGTTGGCGGTGCCCCCGCTGAGCAAAACGTTATCGATCCGGCCTTCGGTGGTGTTGGAACGATAAAACTCGAAGGTTTTCTTAATTTCACTTTTAAGTTCGCTGAATATTAAATTAATCACCGGTTTAACCGCCGCGGGGGATACGCCCTCCACCTGCCTTCCTTTTTTGACGGATTCGGCCTTTTCATATTTAAGGTTCAGTTCTTTTTGAATCAAATCCGTAAATTGGTTCCCCCCGAAGGCAATATCTCTTACAAAAACCGGGGCGCCATTGCGTGCGATAACCACGTTGGTGATGGAAGCGCCGATATTTATAATGGCAATGCAGCGACTATGATACATCTCGTAATTGATAAGGACGCTGTTCAACACGGCAAACGATTCAAGATCGACGATCCTGGGGTTTTTATTGGCAATGGCGATCACATTTAAATAATCGTTCAGTTTTTCTTTTTTGGTGGCGGCCAGGACAACGCCCACGCGGTCCGGGTGGATGTCCGGGGACTCGATGATCTCGTAATCGATATTCACTTCTTCGGGTGTAAAAGGGATATGGGGTCTTGCTTCCCATAATATATGTTCATGCATCTCCCCGGGGCTGAGCCGCTGTACTTCGATCCGTTTCACAATCACCGAACTGCCGGATACGCCGAAGGACATATCGGTGGTTTTGGTCTTACTCTCATAAAAAATGTGCTGGATAGCGTCGGCCACTGCCGTGGAATCCATGATACTGCCTTCAACGATGGATTGATAAGGCACAGGTTCATAGCCAAGGGCCATCAATTCGTAGGTGGTTTCTTTCCCTTTTTTCTTGGGGTTCAATTCGACCAATTTTAATGCAAAAGAACCCATATCAAGGCCCACCATTTTTTTCTTTGCAAAACTCAGAAATGCCATGAATGTCTCCGTTTATTTTTCTTCATTTTCACGACCCACCTGTTTCTAGCACAGCAATAATCAAATGTCAAGCATTTTTTTATTTTTTTTACAGTAATATAGCCGATCTTAGTATTGTTGTTGCTCGAAATGCTCAATACAAAATGATTTCCGTCAAACCAACTTTTTTTATTTTTTTTTGTAGTAATATCGGGGGTTTTAACCCTGCAAGGTGTCAAAATACCGGGTACAATTGGATGCAGTCTACTCACATCTTCAAAACACTTTTTATAATTGGATTCCCGGGCTTTCACGCCGGCTATCGAATCATCCGAATATGTTATTGCATCCATATATATCAAACCTCCGGGTATACCCTAGCAAATTCAATGCCAATGTAACGAATCCCGGGAAACCCTTTTATATGAATACTTTTAATTATTTGCCCCCAAAATAACCGGCGTCATTTTCCTGACACTTTGTAAAATTTACCGGTTCCCCCCGTGTTAGGACTCTTAATCCACGGCGAGCAGGGCGCATTTTAAATATTCCGATTGATAGAGGGGAAGTAGGATGGGGTGGTCGTAGGGTTGGGTTTTGTAGACCAACAACTTGACCCGCCTCCGGGCGTCGAATGCGGCCCTGTCTATGATATCGAGGAAGTTTTCCCGGCTAAAGAAATGGGAACAGGAACATGTGATCAAAAAACCCCCGGGTTTGATCATTTTGATGGCCCTGAGATTGATTTCCTTATAGCCCCGCAGTCCCTCTTTGATTTTGCTCCTGGATTTGATAAAGGCAGGGGGGTCCAGGATAACGATATCTTTCCGGGTATCGCCGCGGCTCATTTCTTTTAATATGGGGACGGCATCTCCATGGGTCAATATAAAGTCGCCGCTGTCGAATCCATTGAGCGATATGTTTTCTTGAGTCTGGTCCAGGTAGCGGCGGGAGACTTCCAGGAATTCCACATTCTTTGCCCCGAACAGGTGTGCATGAAGCCCCCAGGCCCCGGCATAAGAAAAAACATCCAGGACTTCTTTTCCCTGTGAAATGTTTTTCAATAACAGGTAGTTTTCGCGTTGGTCCAGGAAAAAGCCGGTTTTCTGGCTTTCCAGGAAATGGAGTTTAAACCGGAGTTCATTGATTTCGATGATTTTTTCAGGCGATCGGTCCGGGGTGTCCAGCGTAATGAGGCGATTAAGGGTTTCCAGTTTTTCTTTTTCTCGTGAAGCGCCGATGGATTTTTCGATAATAACGCTGCCGGGGTACAATTGGGTAATGATGGCAAAAATGTTTTGTTTGAAGTTTTCCATGCCGGCGGTGGTGACCTGGACAACGAAATAATCATCGTAGCGGTCGATAACAAGCCCGGGAAGTTGGTCGGCTTCGCTGTAAACCACCCGGTAATATCGGTTATCCGGGTATAGTTGTTTTCTTAAATTGTCGGCCGCCCGGATGCGCTGTCTGAAAAAGGTGTCATCGATGGTTTGGTTTTCATCGCGGGTTAAAACCCTGACGGCGATGGTGGTGGCCGTATTCACATATCCGGAAGCGATGTACTCATTGTCCCGGGAATAGATTTTCACAAGTTCGCCGGGGGTAAAACCGCCGCAACTGTCCTGGATTTCGTCTTTATAGATCCAGGGTTCGCCCCTTAAAATTCGTTTTTCCTGGTCTTTCTTGAGAAAGATTTTTTTGTATCGGTTATTTGCATCATTCATTTATTAATTATAATCGATTTCGCGCTAAATGAAAACCCTTTAGAATATGGGACCAGTCAAATTTTTTTTATAAAGCTTGCCCTTTTCACCTTTGGAAAAAAAATGGGACAGGAAAAAAACGGGACAGGCGAGAAAAATTCTGAATTTATTCACCCATTAATCAGGGCATTAATCAGGGCAGACACGCAAGTCTGCCCCTACGGGAATTTCCCGGGACAGGCATTCATGGTTTTGTGTACATATGGCGAGGGAAAATCTTACCTGTCCCGGGCTGTTAAGCCTTTTTCCCTTTTTTTATTAGCAGTTAAGGTGATTGGCACAATCTGTCCAACAACGAGTTTGAGTTGGGCAACCTAATAATGTTTGTTCAACACAAGGCTGAGTACTGATTCCTCCCTGGATTTCTAACAATTTTCCATTATCCATATGGACAATGGTTTCCTTGTTTAATACCAACCGTTTAGAATATTTTTTGATTTTCATAGGTAACCTCCTTTTTCAAACGTATTATACTTATTTTAAAAAAAAAATCAATAGCAAAATGGCGGCGCCCAACCCTCCTTGCACGGCTCCGGGGATTTCCTTCTTTGAAGACAGTGCTTCAAATCCTTGTTTTTTTTGCATTCTTTTTAGAGGTATTGGTAAAAAGGTCCTGGCCTGCCGGAGACAAAATGATGGTGAATTTTATTTCTTTTCTTCCAGGACCGCTTTTAAGCGCTCTTTCACTTCAGCGCTGCACTCCAATGCCTCAATGGCGGCGACGGCTTTTTCGAGTAAATCGACAGTCTTTCCAGGTTTCTCTTTGGCCCCGGGATAGCCTGTTTTTTCAATGGCTTCATAACCGGAAATATTCCTATCCTTTACGCTAAAACCGATTCCCAATAAGATTATTTTTTTAGGTTGGTCAAGATATTGTTCATAATACTTCTTTTCCAGGATTTGCGTTAACGCTTCAGCGGCACTGCCCATCTTGAATTCGATAACATAAATGAAACTGCCGGTCTCTACGACGGTATCGATCCGGCCGAGGTTGGTATATTTCTCCGGGTATACTTTGCCGATCAATAATTTCAGGACCATATAAAAAACCAGGTGATAAAATCTCTCCGCCCCGGCCTCCACAAGATTATAGGGTATAGAAGCGATAAAGGCTTTCATTTGATTGATAAAGGAGTCCAATTGTTTTTTTTCCAATGACTCCTTTATATCTTTGATTAACTTTTCAGTATCTTCCAGGTTGTGCCCTGAATATGCCTCCATTAAATTATTTAATAAAGCAGACTCTACTTCCCGGTTGGGATACGATAAAACATAGGTATCCTCGAGGCGTTTTTTTACAGTTAAATACCCGGTCTGGAAAAGCATTAAATTAATATTAATGTCGGTGATATCGAATTTATCGAAGAATTGCTCGCGAACCTCCAGGTACTCCCAGTTTTCGACGGCGATATTTTTTTCCTTGACCAATTTCACCAGGGAAGTTGTGGTCCCGCTGGCGAACCAATAATTTTTAAATTCCATACTGTAGAAAAAGTTGTTGATGGAATACGGGTTATAGACAAAATCTTTCCCATTCCAGGAATAGCCGTTGTAATAATTTTTTAATTTTTCCATTAATTCGGCTTTCGTGCTTCCGCTTACGTTTCCGCTGCCGCTGCCGCTATCCTTATGCAGTTGCAGCCAGTCATCGATATAGGCGTCGAAGTACATTTCGATCTCTTCGCCGGTATAGCCCAGTAGTTTTGTGTAATCCTTATGGAAAGAGATATCGATGAGGTGGTTCAGGTCGCTGAAAATCGACAGGCGGGTAAAGCGAGATATCCCGGTCATGAAGAGAAATTTGATATTTCCTTCCCGGCTTTTAAGAACCGAATAGAAGTTTCTGAGGATATCCCTATTATATACAGCGGTGTTTATATCTTCGAGGTAATCGGTAACCGGTTTATCGTATTCGTCGATGAGGATAACGATACGCCGGTCCTGCGATAATTGATCGATTAAAAAACTGAATTTTTCCGAGATGCTGTCCCCGCGGCATGGGATGCCATAATCTTGCGCGATTCGTTGCAATTCGTTGTCGATGGCTTTTTCAATGCCAAGGGCCCTGAAATCGATTTTAAGGAAGTCCAGGTGAATAACCGGGTATTTTTCCCAGTTGATCCGGTTATAAATCCAATAGCCTTTAAAAAGCTCCCGGTTGCCCTGGAAGATTTCTTTCAGGACGGAAACCGTTAATGATTTGCCGAAGCGCCTGGGGCGTGATAAGAAATAAGCGCCGCCCGCCTGGACCAGGGGATGAATATACCGGGTTTTATCCACATATATGCAATTGTCTTCGACATATTTTGAAAAGGTGGATTTACTGAGCGGTAAATATTGTTTTTCACGTTTCGGGCTGTGTTTTTTCATGGGATAATAATACCGCAAAATTGGAATAAATTCAATTCTTAATTCGCAAGTAAAACCTCCTCCGCGGCAGGACGTTTGGTCCCGGGCCCGGATTAAAAATTAAAAAATGTTTGTCCACAGATTACACAGATTAACACAGATTATAGGATGTTTTTTCTCACCTTCTCACCTTCCAAGGAACTCACCAGGAAACATGTATTGATCAATGTTTACCTAATTCGGGTTTGATAAATCAAACCCCTACATTGGATTAAATTATTGAAATAGGAAAGGAGAAAAAATGCCGGGCAAAAAAATATCCCCCCGTCATAAGCAGGCGTCCGGTAAGAAATCCCCCGGAGGGGTTTGATTCATCAAACCCTTATTTAGGGAAGAGTTCCTCTAATTAAAAATCGAACGGCGCTTTGCGCCGTTCGTCGACGGGCTTCTCAACTTCCATCTTTTTCCGCTCTTCCTCGCTTCCGCTCTTCCATCTCTTTCCCATATATGGTATGATTGAACCTTGAGATTTGGAGTTGTTTTTGTTTTGTTGTTTGTTTGAGGTTTGTGTTTTGTGATTTGGGATTTGTTTGTAATTTGTGGTTTGTAATTTGGAATTTTAATAGAGAGGAGATCATATGGCCCATGATATGGAGATTATACAACAGATCGAGAAACAAATCGGGGAAAAATTAAAACCACTTCAGCTTGCGGAAATAAAAAATACCAAAAATGGCTATGCCCTGGATAAAACGGGGCAAGTGCAGGGGTTGAACCTGGATGGCAGAAACATTGGAAATATTTCGTTTCTAAGGGGTTTAAGCGGCTTAACCCATCTTTCATTATATAATAATCAAATCACCGGCCTCACGCCGCTGAGCGCCCTGACGAACCTAACTACTCTTTATTTAAGTTACAATCAAATCACGGACCTCACGCCGCTGAGCGCCCTGACGAACCTGACAACTCTTGATTTAAGTGACAATCAAATCACCGGCCTCACGCCGCTGAGCGCCCTGACGAACATGACTATTCTTGATTTAAGTGGAAATCAAATCACCGGCCTCACGCCGCTGAGGGAATTGAAGCATTTAAAAACATTGGATGTCCGCAAAAATCTCATCCGACAACTTCCTCCCGATTTCACCTCCTGGTTGCCCGGCATGGAAATGGAGTGGAAAGGTGGTTTTTCTTTGGACATCTTGAATCTCTACGGTAATCCCCTCACCGATCCCCCGGCAGAAATCGTTAAACAGGGCAAAGCCGCCATAAAGGCTTATTTCGATTCCTTAAAGGAAGATACTCTGCCCTTAAATGAAGTCAAAGTCCTGCTGGTGGGCGACGGCGCCGCCGGTAAAACCTCCCTGGTCAATCGCCTCCTGGGCCGGGACTTTAATATCGGCGAACCCCAAACCCACGGTATTAATATCAAACCCTGGACCATTAAACAGGGCCATAAAAACATTAAAGCCCATCTCTGGGATTTCGGCGGGCAGGAAATCATGCACGCCACTCACCAGTTTTTTCTATCCAAACGCAGCCTTTACCTCCTGGTACTGGACGGCCGCAAAGATGAAAAAACCGAATACTGGCTTAAACACATTGAAAGCTTCGGCGGCGACTCCCCGGTGCTGGCCGTCATCAACAAAACCGATGCAAACCCGGGTTTCGAGCTGAATCGTAAATTCTTGCAAGATAAATACCCCAACCTTAAAAGCTTTTACCGGGTCTCCTGCAAAACCAACGAAGGTTTTGACGCCCTGGTCCCGGCCCTGGAAAAAGCCCTGTCTCAAGTGGAAATGATCGGCACCACCTGGGCAAACTCCTGGTTCCAGGTCAAAACCCAACTGGAAAATATGAAAGAACCGTTCCTCTCCTACCGGGAATACCGGGAAATATGCTCCCACCAGGAAATAACGGATAAAACCAGCCAGGATACCCTGGTGGACTTTTTAAACGACCTGGGCGTGATACTCCATTTTAAAGACCTGGAACTGCACGATACCCATGTGCTGGACCCCAAATGGGCAACCGAAGCCGTGTATAAAATAATCAATTCAAAGCGATTGGCGGAGCACAGCGGGGTTCTACAACTGGACCTGCTGGAGGAAATTTTAAAACCGACGAATAAACGCGATTATGACTACCCGCCGGATAAATACCCGTACATCATCGAATTGATGATCAAATTCGAATTATGCTACCGGCTGGATGCCAATCGCGTATTGATCCCCAACCTCCTGGCCGCGGAAGAGTGCCTCTTTGAGTTCGACTATGACGCCTCGTTAAAATTCATTATCGACTATGATTTTTTACCTCCCAGCGTGATGCCGCGTTTCATCGTGCGCATGCACCGGGATATAAAAGATTGGCTGCAGTGGCGCACCGGCGTGGTGTTGGCGGATAAGGCGTTCCATGCCACTGCCGTGGTTAAATGCGACGAACGGGAACGCCGGATATTTATTTACGTCAACGGAGAACAAAAAAGGGACTATTTTTCTGCAATCCGCAAAACCCTGCGGGACATCAACCACAGCTTTGAAAAGTTAAAAACCACCGAACTGGTCCCGCTGCCGGATAACCCGGAAATAACTGTAGAATATGAAGAATTAACCGGCCTTGAGCAGATGAGAATCCCCGAAATAACCATCGCCAAAATAAGAAAACGCTACCCTGTTGCCGCATTGCTGGACGGCATTGTCAGCCCTGAAACCAGGAAAAGCGAATATGAGAAAATACCCCGCGAGGGCGGTGATGTATATGTACAGGTAATCCAGCAAAACCGGCAGGAGCAAATAACCACGCAAAACCAATCGGTTAAACAGGAAACCAATATCCATATTGATATCGACATAAAAGTCGATTTACCGGCGCTTAAAACCGATTTTTTCAAATTAAAAGAAGAGCTGGAAGAAATGGCCGCAAACGATCCGGCCCTGGCTATGAAATCGGCGGAATTGGCGGAATTGGCAAAAGTCGAAGACGGCCTGGATGAGTTAACCCTGGAGGCGGAAAAGAAAGAACTGGCCAAACCGTTAAATAAATTAGGCCGCTTATTGGAGAAGATGGGCGATAAAGATTCAAAATTGAGCAAGATATTGGACGGAACAAAAAAAGGGGTGGAGTTGGCGCAAAAAGTAGGCCGGACCTATAACAAATTTGCCCAGTGGCTGGCCCTACCGCAAGTACCGGATATTATCCTGGGCAAGAAATGATTTTTTAACCGGGATGTTGACATTTTCCTGAAATTGAACTATTATATTAGTAATCCGTGTTACAGGCGGAGGCGGATGGTTTAACCCATCGAAAAAGGCCCCTTTTGGGGCCTTTTTTTTATGGCAAGAAATTTTTTCCTGCCCCATAGATTTCACCATTATCTTGAAGATACTTGCCCCTTATGAGCTCAACAATTTGTTCAGCGAAGATATTGCTTCGCCCATCTTCAATCTTTTTATTTTCTAATAGTATTTCTCTCCGGCTGGGGTGCGCCAATAAATCAGCCAATTGTAATCCGGTAATATTATTCGCCTTTGATTTCATCTTAATTTCCCGGCTTGTCAACACATTGGTTATAGTATTTGGAGCGATATATTGGGTACCCTCTTCACATATTTGTCGAAATGATTTTTTCAGGCGCATATTTTCTTTTCCTCCTCTCGCTTCGGCAAACACATCACCATGCAATTGTTCTATAGTTAAAAAACGGACATAACGCTCAAGAAGGATGGCTATGCAATAATGGTATGGATCATATCTCCATTCTTTATACCGTTTTGAAAATACCAACTTATCTAACACGACGGTAGTCATTTTAAAATCGGTCTTCGAAATAATATTTAACAATTCTTTATTAAATCTCTCCCTGGTATTTATATCTCTTAAGGCTTCAAAAGGTTCTATCCCATTCATCATCTCTTTTCGATGAAATATAACCGGTTCGTCGGGGTGAGAATCGAAGAATCTTGATTTCAAATCTTCAAAGTCAGGATAGAGTTGATTTTTTACTAAATTGAGAGACAAAATGACCCCCGTAAGACTTAAGAAACGATGGTTTTGATCGATTGCACTTCGAAGATCGGAGTTTCCGACTTCATCCACGTACATCCGGTATTTGGGCATCCTTACGTATACCTCGTATATCTGTTACTCAGAAATTTTTAGAAGGCCTTATTATATCATAGAAGTAATAAAAATTGTCCGGCGCCGAAAGGAATGGGGAAAGGGACAGGCAAAAAGCCTCCCCCCATAGGAATCGTTAAACAGGGCAAAGCCGCCATAACGGCTTATTTCGATTCCTTAAAGAAAGAAACACTGCCGTTAAATGAAGTCAAAGTCCTGCTGGTGGGCGACAGCGCCGCCGGTAAAACCTCCCTGGTCAATCGCCTCCTTAAAAGCTTTTACCGGGTCTCCTGCAAAACCAACGTAAGCGCTCAAATAAGTACATCTTTTCAAGAACCTGGAAATCTGTCAGAATACTCTAATATTTTAAAAATAAAAAATAAAGGAGTATTCTGATGAGCGAAATAAGTGAGCTTCATACTGATC
>Ga0315278_10001207_pt1 | contig 22477 bp, 24 predicted proteins | sample YL17G06_0_MG_FD_203880 | JGI IMG/M metagenome (GOLD analysis project Ga0315278, IMG submission 203880) | Sediment microbial communities from Yellowstone Lake, YNP, Wyoming, USA - YL17G06_0 | ecosystem: Environmental > Aquatic > Freshwater > Lake > Sediment | place: USA: Wyoming | collected... | reverse complement strand
CCCGCAACGCGCGAAGCGAGGCCGTGGAGACGACCCTGCACCTCAATGCGACGCCCGAGGAGGTGTGGCACGGCATCCTCTTCTATGAAGAGGTACCGCGCCGCCCGCTCTGGTTCCTGCGGATCTTCCTGCCGCGGCCGGTCCGCACTGATGGAAAGAAGACCCGGATTGGAGCGATCGTCCGCTGCACCTACGACAGCGGCCATCTGCTGAAGCGCATCACCGCCGTCGAGCCGCCGCGCCTGATGCGATTCGACGTGCTCGAGCAGCGTCTCGGCGTCGAGGATTGCGTGTCGATGCTCCAAGGGTCGTACGAGATCCGCGCCACGCGGGACGGCTCACAAGTCGTGCTCACAACACACTATTGCAGTCGCCTGCGACCGCGGTGGCTCTGGCGTCCGCTCGAGCGGTGCCTCGCACACCGGCTGCATCGCCACATCCTCGATGGCATGCGCGCAACGCTTCCCGCTTGAGGTAGTCACGCCCCTGGATCGGTTGCTGCGGCGGGGGATCCTCAGCGGGCAAAGACCGAGATGCTGAAGCACCCAGAGGGAGACCTGGAGATTGTGCCACAACCTTCTCTCACCGGTGAACGGCGGGCCGACTCGGGCAGCGCCGGCTGGTGGCAGAGCGCAGGGATCGTGACCCCGATCTGGCGAGCTGCCTCGAGGACCGAGGTCGCTGCCGGCACGATGACCGGCCGGCCGTCGATCACAACGGAATACTGACTTGCCACAAGCCTCGCGGCCGGCCGCGCTCACAGCCTGCCGGTAACGGTCGACCCCGGCCTGGAGGCGCGCGAGCACCTCGTCTCGCCCGACAGGGAAGCGGGCACGCGGGCGCTCATCAGGCCGTCACAAGCTCAGGCTCCAGGCGAACGGGCGTCGCGAGGGAGGCGGAGACGAGGCACGTCTTCTCGCTCTTCTGAAGGACCCACAGCGCGCGGTCGCGGTCGGTACCCGCTGGGATCCTGAGCCGGGGTCGCAGCACGATCTCCGTGAACCGCGTGATCCCGTTCTGGCGGTCCACCGTCCCCTCACTCGAGAGATCGAGCACGACGAATTCGATGTGCGAGACCTTGGCCACCGCCCGGAGCGTGAACAGGAAGCACGTCTCCACGGCAGCGAGCAGAAGATGCTCGGGGCTCCAGGCATCACCCGGCCCGTCGTAGTCCAGCGGCGGAGCAGACCGGAGGTCGGGCACGCCACTCGTCGACACGGTAGCGTAGCCACTTGGACCACCGGAGAGCCGGACCTCGTAGCGGTGCGGCAGCGGTTTCATCGTATCCTCTTCATCTGGTTTCCCTCCCTGAGTATGACCTGCACGCCCCGTCGCATTACGCCGCGAGCGCGTGCGGCTGCCGGCGCCGCGCCCGCCGCAGCTCGCACGCGGCTTCGAGCCAGTCGTCCGGTCGTGCCCGTGCCTCGGACTCCCCACTCTGATCACTGCCCAGCAAGAAGCATGCTCGCGGCCAATGCATTGATTCGTCGAGGTTCTCCTCGCATCAGCGGGCTCGCCGGGGCATCTGGGCCGCCACACCTGGGGCACCGTCGGGACAGGCGACGTCGCGAGGCCGCGGCACGAAGCGGCCGGGATGTCCCGACGTGGATCATGAGCCGGCTGGCGAGATGCTCGTGTTAGCACCTTTATCAATGCCTTGGAGATGTCCGCACCGCCTCGGCACTCAGCATGATGATCTCGATCTCCTCCACGATCTCCTCCTGACGGAGCGCGCCGCGCTTGAGGGTCAGCGCGGCGAGGGTTTCGTCCAGGCGGCCGGTCGCATGCTCCATGTGTTCCATCCGCCGTCGGTTCTCTGCGACGAGCGAGCCGTAGAAGAGGCCGTCCAGCGCCGCGACGAGGTAGTGCTCCATCAGCCGCGCGAAAAACTCAGAGGGCGGAAGCTGGAGGCGTGGCGGGTTCGCGAAGTGCGGCGCTCGCGGACGGGACACAGGCAGCAACCGACGTACTTCGGGCTCGCCTTCAACATTGTGGGCAGCCGCGAGCAATCCAACCTGACCCTCCATCTGCCGCCGCACGTCGTGCAGCGCATCCATCAGACGGCTCAACACGCCCGGCACGTCCTCCGCCACGGTGGGGCCATCCAGCGTGGCCGCTAGGAGAGGATGCCCGTCGAGCTTCGCCGCCAGGCGGCGGCCCACGACGAGAAGCCGTGGCGGCGGCGATGGGGGAAGCCCCCGCAGCACGCCCAGGATCCGGTCGTTGAAGTTGCCGCAGAATCCGCGCTCCGAGCCGATCACCAGCACGACCACGCGCTCGGGCTCGGGCGCCCCCTCCATGGGGAAGAAATGCAGGAAGTCGGCCGCGGCGGTTTCAATGCTGCCCAGCAGCCGCTGCTGGTGGCCGATGAAGCGGGCGAGCTTGCGCGTCTCGACCAGTGACAGGTTCTTCATCGCGGTCAGGACGCCGCTGATTTCCCGCAAGCGCTCGACGCGCCGATCGACCTCTACACGGCGGCTCACGACCCCTTCCCACGCCAGGTCCGGACCTGGCGCTGCCACTCGTCTCTGCCTGCGTCCAGGGGCAGCGGGGTCTGCCGTACGCGATCGAAGAGGGTCTGAAGCTGCTGCGCCCGCGCCTCCGGCGTGACGTCATCGAGCACCCCTTCGTTGTAAGCCACCATCCAGGCAAGCTGGCAGCCAGCCGGCAGGGGAGCGAGCCGCTCCTGCTTGAGGAGCTCGCGCAGGAGCCGCCCCCGTCGCAGCTTCGCCGCCATCCCCGCCTCCAGCTTGGTCCCGAAGCGGGTAAAGACCTCGAGCTCCAGGAACTGCAGGTAGTCCAGCTTCATCCGGCCCGCTTCGTCCCGGATGCGCGGATGCTGGGCCTTTCCGCCGATGCGCGAAACCGAGCGCGTCACATCCACGGCCGGCAGGACGCCGGCGCTGGCCAGACGGCGGTCCAGGTAGAGCTGGCCGTCGGTGATGGATATCAGGTTGGTGGGGATGTACGCGGCGATCTCCCCCTGCTCGGTCTCCACGATCGGCAAGGCCGTCATGCTGCCGCCTCCGTGATGTGCACTCAGCTGGGTGGAGCGCTCGAGGAGACGCGAGTGCAGGTAGAAAATGTCGCCGGGATACGCCTCACGCCCTGGCGGGCGGCGCATCAGCAATGCGAGCTCGCGGTATGCGCGGGCGTGGGTGGAGAGGTCATCGTAGACGACGAGGGTGTCCTCGCCCTGCTTCATCCAGCCTTCGGCGACCGCGCACCCGGCAAACGGCGCGAGGTACTTCATGCCTGGCGGGGCCGTGGCCTCCGCCACCACCATCGCCGTGTGGCCCATGGCCCCGTGGAGCCGCAGCAGGTCGAGCGCGAGCGACACCTCCGAACGCCTCTGTCCGATCATGACATAGACGCACTTCACCCCCTGACCGGCCTGGTTGATGACAGCATCGAGCGCCAGTGAAGTCTTCCCGGTCCCCGCATCGCCGATGATGAGTTGCCGCTGGCCGCGGCCGATGGGGATCAGGCTATCGACGACCTTGAGGCCCGTGTAGAGCGGACGGTTCACAAGGTCCCGCGCCACGATCGGCGGCGAGGCCGCCTCCAGCGCCCGGATGGCTTGCGTCTCGGACTTCGCGAGGCCGTCGAGCGGCTTCCCGAGAGGATCGATGACGCGTCCCAGAAGTAGGTCGCCGACGCCGATCTCGAGCTTCTCGCCCGTGTGGGTGACCAGCGAACCTGAAGTCAGGCGCAGGCCGGGATCGAGCAGGATGGCACCCAGCCGCTCTCGCTGGAGATCGAACACCAGACCCCGGCTGCCGTCGCCGAAGCGCAGGACCTCCTCCGCGGCGGCGGAAGGCAGTCCATAGACCCAGACGATACCGTCGCCCACCGAGGCGACCCGACCCTGCTCGCCCAGACGTAGACTAAAATGATAGCGATCTACCCAGGCGTTCAGACGCTCGAGAAGTCCGGCCTCACCCGCCATGGTCGAACATCTCCGAGAAGAAGCTGAGCTCGTCGCGAAGATTGGCCATCATGACCCACGAGCCGGCCATCACGCACGCCCCGGCCTGCAAGACGGGATCCTCGGCGAATACGGGCGCGACCGGACGGGCAGCCAGCCGGCTGAGTGCGTGCTCGAAGGCTGTTCGCCGCCCTTCATCGAGCCGATAGGCGGTCACCACCCTGACACCGACTCGCGACTCCTGCAGCGCGGTCCGCAGCGCCTCTGCCTTCGAGGGGGGCAGGGCGTCCAGTTCTCGCAGCGCGAGATCCACTAGGCGAGCTTCCAGCCCGGGGTCGGCGACCCCCTCGAGCAACCGAGCGACGAACTTCGCGCCCGTAGCGACCGCCTGCCGTTCGAGTACGCGCCGTCCCTCCGCCTGCGCCCGGGCTTCAAGGACCTCGCGTCTTTTCCGTTCCTCCTCCAGCTCCTCGCCCAGCACCGCCAGGCGTTTCGACCTCTCCGCGGCGATCTCCCCGTCAAGCCGTACCCGAGCGACCCCGCTCTCCCTCTCCCAGGCGGCGATCCGGGCCTCGTACTCGCGGTGCATCGCTTCCGCCTGCCCGCGGAGCGCCTCGGCCTCAGCCACCCGCCGCTCGCTGTCCGTCCGACGGGCTTCGATCGCGTCCAGCACAGGACGGTACAGCAAGCGCTTCAGGATCCACACAAGGATCAGGAAGTTGACCGCCTCGAGCCCGAATGTCGTCCAATCGAAGCTCATCGGCGGCCACTAAGGCAGCAGGTACGCCAGCAGCGGGTTCCGGAACAGGACGATCAACACGATCACCAGCACATAGATGGCCAAGGACTCGAGCATCGCCAGACCGATGAACAGTGTCCTCGTGATCGTGCGCTCCGCCTCCGGCTGCCGCGCGAGCGCGTCAAGCGCCTGGGTGAGGGCGCGTCCCATGGCGAGAGCCGGAAAGATCACGCCGACTGCGATGGTAGCCAGGCCGCCAAGGGTGGACAGCAGGACAACCCAGGTCATCTCCTTCATCGGTAGCCCTTTCTGAGCTCGTGCGACTGCAGCCCGCCTGCGATATAGATCAGCGCCAGCATGCCAAAGATGTACGCCTGCACCAGCGCCTCGACGATGTGCAGGAAGAGCAACGGGACGGGCGCCACCACCCCCGCGACCAGCAGCACGAGAAAAGCTGCCATCTCCAGGCTCATCATGTTGCCGAAGAGCCGCACCGACAGGGCAAGGGTGCGAGTGACCTCACCCATCAGGTGAAAGGGGAGGAGAATCGGGTTCGGATAGAGGTAGTGCCGCAGATGGGCGGTGAGACCCTCCAGGCGTATCCCAAACCAGTGCACGGACACGAACACCAGTGCCGCGAGCGCCACGGTGAGCGACAGGTCGGCCGTGGGAGACCGCAGCCCCGGAAGCAGGCCGATCAGGTTGGCCGCGGCGATGAAGATCCAGAGCGTGCCGATGAACGGCAGCAGCGGCGCCCCGCGGCCCGGTGCCGCAGCCTCGATGGCCACGCGCAGGGCGACCACCACGGCCTCGAGCGCGATCTGCGGGCGGGACGGTGCGCTCGCGCTCAGCTGTCGCCTGACTACCCAGGCAGCGCCGGCCATCGCGGCCATGAGCAGCCACGTCGTGAGCACGGTCGTCCCGACGTGCACCGGCCCAAGATTGAAGGCCAGCCCGGCGAGTACCTCCGGCTTGTCCATTCGGGTCAGTGCCTCACGATGTAGACGTAGACGTTGATGGCCCCCACCACGAGGCCGGCCGCCAGCAGGCCCACCGTCCACCGGACAGAGTACCCGGGGCTCTGGCCGTCGAGCCAACGCCCCAGATAGGCGCCGCCCACGACCGGCAGGACGAACAGGAGCGACAGCGTCCCGAGAAAGACGGTCTGGGCGAGCAGCGTCGGGCGGTCCTTTTTCGCCTGTTCGATGCGCCTTGCCTGCTGCTCCACGGTCCGGCGCAAGCGCTCGTTGTCTTCCATCGTCACCTCTCCCGCGCCGCCGCGAGCAGCCGCCTGAGCAACTCTTCCTCGAGGCGGCGCACCTTTTCCTTCATCTCCGCCAAGGCCTGCTCCTCCGCGAGCAGCTCTCCGGCCAGCGCCTCCGCAATGCGCTGCGCGTCCAGATCGCGCAGATACCGTCTCGCATTCACATAGAGCGCGTTGTCGACGGCGTACAGCAGGCCGCCCGGCAGGGCCAGGTATTCCCACGGTCCATCGGCCCGGCGGTAGCGTGCCAGACCGAACGTCAGGAACGTCATGAAGCGGTCATGGTGAGGCAGGATGCCGAAGCTTCCGCTCGCGTCCTCGCCTACGAAGCTGGCTACTCCGTCGACCCGCTCGTAGCGGTCAACCGCCTGGAGGTGCAGCACCATGGAACTCACGGTCCTCCTGCGATGGCGCCGCGCATGTAGCATCGGTCCTCGGGCAGCTCGTCATAGTCGCCTCGCACGAACGCCTCGCAGTCGGCGAGCGTCTGCCTGAGGGGCACCGAGACGCCCGCGATCCCGGTGTGCGCGGCCAGCGCGTGGAATGGCTGGGTCAGGTAGCGCTGCAGCTTGCGCGCGCGCAGGACGATGCGCCGGTCGGCCTCCGACAGCTCCTCGATACCGAGCATCGTGATGATGTCCTCCAGCTCGCGATAGCGCGCCAGATGCTCCCGCACGCCTTCGGCCACGGCGTAGTGGTGATCGCCCAGGAAGTGGCGATCCATGAGCCTGCTGCCCGAAGCCAGCGGGTCGACCGCCGGGTAGATGCCCTTGGCAGCCTGGGCGCGCGAGAGCACCACGGTCGTGTCAAGGTGCCCGAGAATGGCGCTGACGGCAGGATCCGTCATGTCATCGGCGGGCACGTACACCGCCTGGACCGAGGTGATGCTCCCCCGCCGCGTCGAGGCGATGCGGTCCTCCAGCTCCGCCACTTCCGTGAGCAGGGTGGGTTGATAGCCCACCGTCGCCGGCATACGGCCCAGCAACCCCGACACCTCGCTCCCAGCCTGCGCGAATCGGAACACGTTGTCCATCAGGAACAGCACGTCCTTGTCGAGCACGTCGCGCAGGTACTCAGCATAGGTGAGCGCCGTCAGCCCCACCCGGAAGCGCACGCCGGGCGACTCGTCCATCTGGCCGAACACCAGCACCGCGTTGGCGAGCGCGCCGCTCTGCCGCAGGTCGTGCCACAACTCGTGCCCCTCGCGAATACGCTCACCGACTCCGGCGAACACCGACACGCCGCGATGCAGCGCGGTGACCGCATGCATGAACTCCATGACCAGCACCGTCTTGCCCACTCCCGCGCCGCCGAAGAGCCCACTCTTGCCGCCTCTGATAAACGGGCATAGCAGGTCGACGACCTTGATGCCCGTGTCCAGGAGCCCGCCGGCCGGCACCGCCTCGTGGAGCGGCGGCGGGCTCGCGTAGACGCTCCGGAACTCCCGCCCCGGGAACCCCGGGGCGCCGTCCAGCGGCTCGCCAAACACGTCGAGCAGCCGGCCGAGGCAATCAGGCGACACCGGCACCCGGAGCGGCCCGCCGCTGTCATAGACCGGCGCGCCCCGCCGCAAGCCGGCGGTCCGGTGGAGGGCAACGGTGCGAGCTTGGTGCTGGTCGAGATGGTGAAGCACCTCCAGCGTCGAGATGTCGCCCGCGATCGGCACATGGAGCGCACGATGCAGCGGCGGCAGCGTCTCGCATGCGATGTCCACGACCGGGCCATGTACTTCGGCGACATGGCCGATGGGCGTGGAGGATAACAGCCCTCCCTCACCCGCCGGCCTGCCTGCTGGTCGTGGCTCCCCGTCGTTTCTCGGGTCCATTGTCATGGGGGCCAGGGGCCGGGCCGCTCAGAAGCTCACGACTGTCGCGCCCTCGTGCGCATAGCGCACGAAGGCGTCCCGGGCATACTCCAGCACGAAGCCGAGACGCTTGAACTCGTCCGCGGCGCCCATCCCCTCGGCGATGCTGCGGCACACGTGCACCGGGACTCCGTTCTTTGCCAGGGACTCTAGCGTGCCGCGAAACTCCGCATTCGCAGGGTCGCCCAGCGCCTGTTCCGCGGGACCGAAGACGTAAACCTCGAGCCCCGCCCCCTCCTGGTCTTTCACCTGTCGGATCCGTTCGGACACGTGGGCGCCGGTGCCGAGTGAATCCTTGTCCGCGTGGAAGATGTGGATCACCACTTTCTCGGGCATGACGCCTCCTTACCGCAAGAGAATCTGGTACGGCTTATAGGCCGTCGTCGCCACGATCAGCACCCCGAAGAGCTGCTTGAGCCGCGCGCTCGGGACACACAGGCTGGTGAGCCGCGCCCCCAACCGGCGTCCCCTTGTTGCACGTGGCTTCCGGCTCGCGAACCAGGGCGGCAGCCGCGTCAACCCTCGGCGCCTGGATCTCCTCGCTAGGTGGAGCCAGGGTGTCCTGGTTCTTTTGCGCCTGCAGGTGCGCCGCCGGGAGCTGCCACCATCCCGACCGGGACCGGCTGCTCCTCCCGGACAAAGTAGCGCCGCTGGAACGCCAAGGCTACGTTGACCAGCCCAATCATCACCGGCACCTCGATCAGCGGGCCGATGACGGCGGCAAAGGCGGCGCCGGAGTTGATCCCAAAGCATGCCACGGCGACGGCGATGGCGAGCTCGAAGTTGTTGCTGGCGGCCGTGAAAGCCAGGGTCGTCGTCTTGGAATAGTCGGCGCCTAGCCGCCGACCCATCCAAAAGCTGACAAGGAACATGAGCACGAAGTAGACAGCCAAAGGAATGGCAATCCGCACCACGTCGAGCGGGATCTGGACAATCAGGCTGCCCTTCAAGCTGAACATCACCACGATGGTGAAGAGCAGGGCTATCAAGGTGACGGGGCTAATCCTGCGGAGGAAACGCGTCTCATACCATTCCCGTCCTTTGGTCCGCAGCAGCAGGAAGCGGGTGGTAAGCCCGGCCGCCATGGGAACGCCCAGGTAGATCAGGACGCTCTCGGCGATTTCCCCGATGGTGATATGCACCACACTGCCGCGCAGCCCAAGCATGGGCGGCAGAACGGTGATGAACACCCAGGCGTAGACGCTGTAGAAGAGTACCTGAAAGACACTGTTGAAGGCGACGAGCCCGGCGGCATACTCGGTGTCTCCCTTGGCCAGTTCGTTCCACACGATGACCATGGCGATGCAACGAGCGAGACCGATCATGATCAGCCCGACCATGTAGTCGGGTCGATCAGCCAGAAATGCCACCGCCAGCGCAAACATCAATACCGGCCCCACCAGCCAGTTCTGGACTAGCGAGAGGCCGAGCAACGTGCGGTTGCGGAACACCTCGCCCAGTTCCTCGTACTTCACCTTGGCAAAGGGCGGGTACATCATCAGAATCAGACCGATGGCGATAGGAATATTGGTGGTCCCCACCTGAAAGCGGTTGATGAACGCCTCCGCACCGGCAACAAGATGCCCTGCCGCCACGCCGGCGGCCATGGCCAAGAAGATCCAAAGCGTCAAGAAACGGTCCAGGGTCGAGAGCCGCTTAGCGGTGGCGGCCTGCGGGGCTGCCAGCACAGACACGAGTTGGGACATTGGAGACCTCCTCCCGAACTAACGATCTGTCGTTACGTTACTCGCCGCCCCGATCGGTCATCGTCACGTACTCACTGCTCTCTGTTCACTGGCTGCTCATATCTCGAGCCATATCCTTGTTGATAACATCGCCACGGTCGCTGAACAAATCCGCGACCTCGAACCTGTAGTCCGTCAGCTTCTTGATCTCCAATAACTCCTCGGGCGGCGCGGTCAGGAGGCGTAAGCTCAGCGCGTCGCCCATTCTTTCGACCGTGTCGATATCCTCTGCCCTGACAGTCCTGCCGTGCGCGCGTTCATTTCGAATTCTGCGTTCGAGCACCGCTTGGTCATCCGGAAAAATACCTGGCCTCAGATGGACGCTATACGTGTCCCCGGTTGAGACTCGCTGAATGATGAACCCACTCTCGATCGAGGCATCGATCCTCAGCGTCTTGAAATTGATCCTGGCGCCTGTCAGGAACGCCGCCGCATCCGCCCAGCAGGGCCCATTCTTCGAAACAACCCGGAGATCCGTTCGGTCAACCACCCCGTCCGGAAAGAGCGTGCTCAGTACGGCTCTTGTCTCGACAAAGGCGATCACAAGACCGTCACACATATGGCCGTGCACACGTGCAAGATCCTTCAAGCCAATCTCCTTGGTCTTCAGGTTATAGCGACCCAGGGCGCTGTCTGTATCCCTGACAGCAATCGGCTTGTTGTAGGCAGCATGTGCTGCCCACGCCGGGTAGAACCAGTCCGGGCTGTTGTCACTTGCTCCGAGTGGCCCGCTTGTCACAGAAGACATCAAAATACCCCCTCTGCGGCCTTTCTATTGGTCTCGGGGAGCAGGCCCCCGGCGATGATCCACGCCAGGCCCGTCATGGCCGCGTTGTCCCGGATGGTAGCGCCCCGTCCCCCGCGTGAATACTGGGCGCTCGGCTCCGCGCGAGGGCCTCCTGGATCCGCCCGAAGACGATCTCGGGGCTGCCCCTCCCATCGACCCCCACGTGCCGGAGGCCGGGGCCGATCGTGGCCGCTTCGTAGTAGGCGAGGAGCGCCTTGACCTGCGCGTGATAGCCCGCGAGCCGCCTGCGGACGACGTCTTCCCGATCGTCGGCTCGCTGAAGCAAGGGCTCGCCGGTGATGTCGTCTCGCCCCTCGATCCGTGGGGGCTGAAAGCGCAGGTGATAGGTGCGGCCGGAGGCCTCGTGCACGCGCCGTCCAGTCAAGCGCGTGACGACCTCGTCCTCGCCGAGGACGATCTCGATCACGTGATCAGGGTCGATCCCCGCCGCGCCCAGCGCCTCGGCCTGCTCTTCCGTCCGGGGATACCCGTCGAGGACGAAGCCGTTCGCGCAGTCCGGCTGCCCGAGGCGTGCCAGAACCAACCTGTTCATGAGCGCGTTCGGCACCAGGTCGCCGGCCGCCATGGCCCGTGCGATGGCGCGACTCTCTGTCGCGTCCCCCCGAACCGCCGCGCGCAGGATCTCGCTGCTCGTGACCCGGGGCACACGCAGCCAGCTCGCGAGCCGCGCTGCCTGCGTGCTCTTGCCAGCGCCGGGTGGGCCGAGCAGAACGATGCGCATCTCGACTACCCGCCCTTCCGGGCCGCGCGATCCGCCGCCGGCGCGGCGACACAGATCGTGCCGCTCGAGGTTCCGCAAATCCGGTCTCCGTCCCGCGGCGGCGTCTGTCCCTGATCGGCCGGCCGGGGCGCCGTGGGCTCGATCTGGATCGTGGCGTGCTCGATGCCGAAGCGCTCGTGCACGAGGGAGTGGAGGGCCTGGGCGATCTCCTCCGTCGGCGCCGCATCGCTGACGACGGCGTGCGCGCTCAGGGCATCCTTCCCGGAGGTGAGCGTCCACACGTGGAGGTCGTGGACGGCCTGCACCCCGGGCACCGCGGCCAGCGCCTGCTCGATCTCGCGCACGTCCAGATGAGGCGGGGCCCCTTCCATCAGGACGTGGACGGCCTGCCGGATGAGCGCCAGCGTGCGCGGTACCATGAAGAGCCCGATCAGCCCGCTCGCGATCGGGTCCGCGACGCGAAGCCCGGTCGTCTGGATCACCACCGCTGCCGCGATGACCGCGACGGACGCGAGCGCGTCACCCAGGACCTCCAGGTACGCGCCCCGGAGGTTCAGGCTCTCCGCGGCCCCCTCGTGGAGCAGCCACATCGCCAGGAGGTTCACCGCGAGCCCGCCGAGGGCGACGGCGAGCATGACTCCGCCGCTCACCTCCGTCGGCGCCCAGAGCCGCCGCCAGGCCTCGACCAGGATCGCCCCGGCCATCACGAGCAGCACGGCGCCGTTGACGAGCGCCGCCAGGATCTCGGTGCGCAGGAAGCCGTAGGTGTGCAGCGCACTGGGCGGTCGCTGCGCGATCCTGACGGCGAGGAAGCTCAGCGCGATGGCGCCCACATCGGTGAGCATATGGCCCGCGTCGGCGAGCAGCGCGAGGCTGCCCGTCCACAGGCCGCCCGCCACTTCCACCACCAGGAAGGCCCCGGTGAGGGCCAGCGTCCAGGCCAGCCGTCGCTGGTGCCGGGCTCCGGCCGTCCGACCCGTCCCGGTTTCATGCTCGCTCGTCACGGATGCCTCAAGGGGAGCGCGCCGAGAATCACTCGGGCGGGGCCCAGCGGGTAGACAGTTCCTGGACCTCGCCCGCTCGCACGATGGTGACCGTGAGGAGATCGCCGGGCTTCAGGGCCGCCAGCGCCTCCCGCGCCCTGCCGCCGGCGGCGACCGTCACGCCCTGGATGCGCAGGAGCACATCGCCTCCCACGATCAACGTCCGCCCGCCGATCGTGGCCTTCGCTACGCCGCCCCGGAGCCCCAGCGCCGTGGCCGGCGAGCGTTCGACCACGCGCTGGACCAGCACACCGGGCTCCCGGAGGTTGAAGATCCTCAGAAGGTCGCCCCGGAGCGGAACACCATCGACGCCGAGCCAGGCGGTCGGGCGCTCGAGAAGGAGCGCCCGCGCCGTGTTCACACTCACCACGAACCCGAGTCCCTCGAAGCCCTCGGACGTCGACACGATGTGGCTGACGATGCCGAGCACCTCCCCGGCCAGGTTGAACATCGGGCCGCCGGAGTTGCCGCGATTGATCGCCGCGTCGGTCTGCAGGAACTCGGCCTGGGGGAAATCGTCATCGCCGAGGCTCCGCCGCGCGCTGATATGGCCGACCGTCAACGTGTGGCCAAAGCCGTGCGGCGCGCCGACCACGAAGATCTGCTCGCCGATCCTCGCCCGATCCGAGTCGGCGAGGGGCGCGACCACGGCGTTCGCCGGCACGCGATCGAGCTGGAGGAGCGCCAGATCCGCCGAGCGGGCGGCCGCCCGCACCCGAGCGTGGACGCGCGCGCCGTCCGGGAACTCCGCATAGATCTCGAACGCCGCGTGGACCAGATGGTCGGCCGTGAGCACCTGGCCGTCGGTCGAGACCAAGACCCCGGAGCCGAGTCCCGTCATCTTCACCGGCCCACCGCCATTCTCGGCGACGTCCAGCTCGGTGGTCCTGATCACGACGACAGACCGGTGAACGCGATCGAACACATCGGCGACCGCCTCCCCCGCGCTCGCGCCGGCGGCAACGCACAAGAGCGCGACCCAGAGAACACCACCCCCGATGAGGGCCTTGGCCATCGCCGGATGCCGCTGCAGCCTCGGCTCAGCCGCGCCGCGGGCCGCTCCACACGGGGAAGCCGGCGCCGTCGCGGAAGATCTCAGCGTCTCGTCACCTTTCTTCACCTCGGCGGCGATGAGCGCGGGCTTGCCCGCAAACGTGATCCGTGAGCCCTTGATCTCGACCCTGTCCTGGGCCGCCAGCTTGACGTCCTGGTCCTCCAGGCACCACGCCGGTCCCAGGTGCACCGAGAGCGTCTGCTTGTCCGTCTTCACCGTGGGATGCAACTCCGGCCACATCCCCTTCATGGCTTCCGACCCGGCGGAACACTGCCGTGCAGGTCGCCGTCGTCCGCCGCAACTGCGGGACTCAGGCTCGTCACCGGCTCGGCCACGATCTCGCCCGTGATCTGGCACGCCGTGCCCAGCGTGTTGAAGATCGTGCCGAACCGCTCGATGCTTCGCCGAAGCAGGTCGACCCGCTGAGCGGGCTCGTCGGTCCTGATCCGCAGGACGTACCGGATCTGGCTGATCCGGGGCGGCCGGTCTTGGCGCTCGGCGGTGACGGAGATCGACGCCCCGTCGTACCGGAACGGCAGGATGCCCGAGAACCGCTCCACGTTCTTCAGCACGCAGGCCGCGAACGCCGTCGCGAGGAGGTCGGCCGGTCCCATCTGCGTCTCGCTCTGGCCGGCGGACGTGTCGAACTCGACCGTCGCCTGCCGGGTGCGCGCCGAGGACAGTCCGCCGCCACTCGTCGCGGCTTCAACGGTATAGCGCAGGGTGGGCATGGGATGATTCTCCGGTCACACCGGACTGATCGCCGGCGGTGCGGCCAACGCCATCACGCCGCCGCCGTGTGCCGCTGCCGCCGACGCGCAAGCCTCAGCTCGCCCTCGGCTTCGAGCCAATCGTCAAGGTCGTGTCCGGATGTCGCACCGCGGGCCAGCCAAAGCTCGTACGCGCGCTTGGCGGTCTCCTCCTCGCTCGGCTGACAGCACCCGCACCGGCCGGACTCAGCACCGCTTCCCTGCTCGTTTAAACCCTCGTGCTCCTTGGCCATGACAAACCCTCCTCGAGCGTCCTTTTCTGCATGGACCATGCCCTGAGCGGACATCCTTGACCAGCGGCCACTTCGGGAGCAGCGCGGCCCGACGTGCAGAGGCGGTCACGCCCCACGTGGGGCGCCGGCAGGACAGCCGGGAAGCTGTCGCCGTGAACTCGGGCGGTGGCCGTAGTCAACCTGCCATACTCCCTCGGTAGCAGTTCAGTCCTGTCCAAAAGCGTCGTGCGATATCCGGAAGCGGGGCAGTGGCTCGACGGATCATGCGGTCGCATATTGCCCCATCATGCCGCCGTCCTCGTGCTCCAGGATGTGGCAATGGAACATGAACGGAAACTCCCGTGTCGCCACCTGCGTGAAAGTCATGAGCAATTGGCCCGGCGCGTCGAGCAGGATCGTGTCCTTGCCGCCGGCCAGATGCGGCGCCGGCGCTCTGCCGCCGATGGATAGAACCCGGAAAGTTACGCCATGAACATGGAACGGGTGCGCCATCATGTTGGGCGTGACCTCCCAGATCTCGGTCGTGCCGAGCTTCGGGTCGAAATCGATGCGTTGCATCTCGTAGGCCCGGCCGTTGATCCCTAGCGGTTGGCCCATGCCACCACCCATGCCCATCCCGCGCATCATGGCGGGCCCCATGTCGAGCGACACGCGGCGGCGTCCGGTGGCCCTCCCTGGTTCGGGCGCGGCAAGAGTAACGAGCGCCTTGGGAACCGTTTTCGTCGCAGCCGGCTTCGACGGATCGATCTCGAAACGCATCAAGGTCCCGGCGCCGCTGCCCAGCATGCCTCCCATCATCCCGCCCCCCATACCGCGCATCATCCGGTCGTCTGCGGCTGTTTCGAACACGACCGGCTGGCCGTCGGAGAAGTCGACCAGGATCTCGAATCGCTCGCTCGGGGCGATGGTCAGGGCTTTCATCGCGACTGGCGCTGGCAAATAGCCCCCGTCCGAAGCAATGACGTGGAATGCTCGCCCATCGCCGAAACGCAAGTTGAAGTTTCGAGCGTTGGCGGCATTGAGGAGACGCAGGCGCACCAAGCTCCGAGGCACCTGTGCGACGGGAGCGAATACACCATTGACGATGAGGGTGTCGCCGCGCACGCCCATCATGCGTGACGGCCCTGCGGCAGAGTAAAGGAGGGAGCCATTCCGATCGAACTGGCGATCCTGAAGGATGATCGGCAAGTCATCGACGCCGTAGCTTCGTGGAAGCCCAAGCCGCTCGCCTGTTCCGTCCTCGATGATGACGAGGCCGGTGAGCCCCATGTAGACCTGCCGCCCCGTGTCGTAGTGCGGATGGGCATGATACCAGGCGGTTGTCTCGGGCTGGTCGATCTTCAGGACCGGGCGCCAGGTGCTGCCCGGCTTGATGACAACATGCGGACCACCATCGACCGCGGCCGGAACCAGAACACCATGCCAGTGTGCGGTCGTATCGCGATCGAGCCTGTTCTCGACAGTAATCTGAACCTCGTCGCCTTTGCGCAAGCGCAAAACGGGGCCCAGATACGGCGCAGAAAATCCGTGGGTCTTCGTCGGCAGGCCCGGCAGAAATGCATGTCGCCCTTCCGCTGCTACAAGTTGAATGGTGCCGTTCTGCGTTCTTGCATCGCGCAGTTCAGGCATCGGAAGCGGGGTTTCGAAGCGCTGTGCCTGCGCGTTTGCGGGATTACGGCCAATGATCGCGGTAGCGGTTACAGCAGCGCCACCCTCAAGAAATCTGCGACGTGTCAACAAGTATCGCACTCCTGTGGTTGTCCTTGATAACAACGATGCATGCCCTGACATCAACCCGTAGGCGCGCTACCCGGTGGTTGCTGATAGTTCAACATGAACGCCCTCCGGCGGCGGTCGCCCCGTCCGTGGCCCCCATCACCGTGACGTCACCTCCCAGACTCGAACGCCGCCCGCCCCAGGAGCCGCTGGCTGCCATCGCCGGATGCCGCCGCAACCTCGGATCAGCCGCGCCGCCAGCCGCTCCACACGGGGATGCCGGCGCTGTCGCGGAGGATCCGGCAGGACAGCCGCGGTGCTGTCGTCGAGACTCGGGCGATGGCCGTAGTCAACCTGCCACACTCCTTCAGAAGGTCGCCAGTCTTGCCCTGAAGCGTCGTGCTTTCGGTCTGTCATGGGCGAGCCGACACGTCGGAGTTCCGCCACTTCCCGGCCGAGAGCAGCGCCTCCACTCGCCGGCGGATCTCGTCACGGATGCGCCGCACCTCTTCGAGCGGACGACCCTTGGGATCGTCGATGGGCCAGTCGGCCCGCTTGAGCCCAGGCACGACGGGACACGCCTCCCCACAGCCCATCGTCACGAGCACCTGCGCGGAGGCGGCGAGCTCGTCGGACAGGCGCTGCGGGCGCGCGCCGCTCAGGTCGACGCCCACCTCGCGCATCGCGGCGACGACCTCGGGATGCACGCGTTCGGCCGGGACCGTCCCCGCGGACACGGCCCGTGCCTGTGCGGGATCGGCAAACGCGTTGAAGAACGCGGCCGCCATCTGCGAGCGGCCCGCGTTGTGAACGCACGCGAAGATCACCGTCGTCATACTCAGGACTCCTTCCACAGCAGCCAGACGAAAAGGGCGAATACCAACACCAGACCAGGTTGCACCTGCGTTTCGCCCCTTACGTGCCGCAGGCTCCCGACGGGTTGCGGTCGCCGCAGACCACACGCTCCCCGAGCACCGGTGACTCCCTGACGAGCAGCAGGAAGAGCAGAGCGCCGACCACCATCACGACACCGGCCCCGACCAATGCGAAGGTGAAGCCCAGCGCGGCGATCGAGGCGCCGGCCAAGGCCGGTCCAACGAAGATTCCCAACTGCTCCGATGACTTCTGAACCCCCATCGCCGCCCCTGCCGCCTCGGGAACCAGCTCCGCCACCAGTGTGGGCACGATGCCGCAGAGCGGGGCACTGATGAAGCCCACGAAGAGCGTGATCGCAATCATGACCGGCAAGCTCGTGGTCAGCACGACGAGCGGAATCGTGATGCCTGAGAGGAGGATCCCGCCCCAGCCGAACAGTTTCCGCCGGCCCATCCGGTCCGAGAGAGGACCGAAGGCCAGGGCGCCGCCGACGTGTCCGAAGCCGAAGCCGCTGATGATCCAGCCGACCTCGGAGGGGCTGAAGCCCAGGCGGGGCCCGAGCATGGGCACCGTGAAGTAGAGGAACGCGCCAAAGCCGACGCCGAAGAGGAAGACGCCGAGACAGACGGCCAGCAGGTCGCGGCTCGCCAGCATCCGCCAGCCCGACGGCGCGGCGCCCTCCAGCCGGGATACGCTCGGAGCACGCCGGCGCTCACGGATCACGAGGAACGCGTAGGCGCCGACGAGCAGCTCCAGGAGCCCGCCAGCGAAGAAGGTGCTCCTGTAGCCGGTGAGCGCTGGCGTGAAAGCCTCCGCAATGTAGCCGCCGGGAAACGGCCCCAGCGCGGCACCCGCCAGGGTTGACGCCGAGAAAATGCTCATCGCCGTCGCCCGATTTCTGGTGGAAGTGATCTCGCTGACGTAGGACATGGCGGCGATGGTCAGCACGCCATAGCCGATACCCGAGACGAGGCGGTAGGCGACGAGGTCGACCACGCCGACGGCGAAGCCGCCCAGCATGGAGGCCGCCGCGGTCACGCCGACGCCGATGAGGTACGGCCGGCGCCGGCCGACCCGATCGGCCCAGCGGCCGGCGACCGGTGTGATGACCACGACGCCCAGCCGATCCGCGCTGGTCGCCAAGCCCACGACGAACAGAGGCGCTGCGCTGTCGAGCAGCTGGACGTAAAGGGGCATGATGGGCACGTAGAAGACCTCCGCGCTGCGGATGACCAACATGGCCAGCGCGAGGACCCAGAGCGCGGAAGGTAACGCGGTTACGTCCGTGCCCGGCTTCCCTCGGTTGTCGGTCGTCATCGATCGATTTCTCCTCCACCGCGCCGCTCGTTGAACGTCATGGACGGCGGAGCGTCACCGAGGCGCATCGGCAGGCAGCGCCGCCGCGACGCGCTCTCCCTCGACGGCCGCGAACCAGTGTCGTGCGCGGTTGCAGAACGAGCAGACCGACAGCATCACAGGCACCTCGACGAGCACGCCGGCTACGGTGGCGAGCGTGGCGCCGGATGTCAGGGGCGTCCATCGGCGTCCTCCCTTCCCTCTGGGTCATCAATCAGTCTTTCGCGGGTCACGCCGGACGGGCGGCACGACCAGGACGGGCGTCGGCGCCCGGCGCAGCACCTTCTGGCTGACACTGCCCAGGAACTCCCCCTTGACGAAGCCCCGACCCTGGCTCCCCATCACCACGAGCGAATGGCGCTCGGCCTGCTCGAGGATGGTGGGTGCCGGGAACCCGTAGGCGATCAGGGGCTCGACGGCCTTGGCGCCGAGAGCCTCGAGGCGGATCGCCATGCGCTCGAGGCGCGCCCGGTCGGTCGCGTTGAACTCGTCGAGGCGGTGACGCAGATGGGGGTCGATCCGGCTCCGGTCCTGCACGTGCAGGAGCGTCACCGAGGAATGGGCCCGCTTCACGAGGTGCTCGACAAAGCCGAACGCCCGCTCGGCCGTGTCGGAGAAGTCCGTCGGGAACAGGAGCCGATCGGGCAGATCGCCGCACGCAGCCGCGCAGTGGCGGCCACCCTCCTCCTCGATGAGCCCGATCCGCACGAGGAGCACGGGAAGCGTGGTCGTCTGCAACACCTCGTTGCTCACGCTCCCGAGGAGCAGCGCCCGGGCGATTCCCGCGCCGTGGGACCCGAGCACGACGAGCGAAGCGCCGGCCTCCCGCGCCGTCCGGGTGATCTCGTAGTGCGGGAATCCGATCGGGATCTCGGTACGCACCGTGTAGCCCATCCCTTCAAGCGTGCGTTGCTGGGCCTCGATGGCGGGCCAGGACAGTTCGCGCAGGCGCAATGCGAGGCCGCCGACGTCGCGTACGGACAGCACGTGGACGAGGACGACTTCCCGCGCGCCGAGCGCCGCGAGGGGCGCCACACAACGCAGCAGCTCCGTCGAGGCCTCCGAGAGGTCCGTCGCGACCACGATCCTGTCGAACATCGCCGTCACCCCCCTCGAGGGGCTGCCGGCTCGGGTCCCGGCAGCTCCACCACGCGCCGGAGCGCCTCCGCGCCCACGGGAGGGTCGCTGAGCCACGGCACCAGCGCGACTCGGCTCGCGTGCTTCGTCCGGACCGCGTCGATGTACGGCCACTCGTTCCGGCGCCGGGCGACGAGCACTGGATCGCGGAGCGCGAGCGGACTGAGGCTCTGGTTGACGATCCAGGCGAAGGGCGTGATCCCCGCCCGTTCGAGGTCCCGCTGGAGCCGGACCGCCTCGTGGACCGGCGTCGCCTCGGGGAGCGTCACGATCAGCACCTTCGTGAACCCGGGATCGCGGAGCCGGGGCAGCAGGCGCCGGACCGCGTCGGGCACCTCGACCAGCGACCGGGAGACCTCGCGGTGGTAGGCTTCGGCGGCGTCGAGCAGCAGAAGCGTGTGGCCCGTCGGGGCCGTGTCGAGCACCACGAAGCCCGCCTCGCCCTCCTCCATGATGCGCGCGAACGCACGGAACACGGCGATCTCCTCCGTGCACGGCGAACGCAGGTCCTCCTCCAGGAGGGCGCGCGCCCCGGGTTCGAGGTCCCGCCCGACCGTTCCGAGCACCTCCTCCACATACTGATGCGTCTCGGCTGCGGGATCGATCCGGCTGACGCGCAGCCCCGGAAGGATCTCCGGAAGGGTCTCGATCACGTGGGCCGCCGGATCGGTGGTGGTGAGGTGCACCCGGTGCCCTCGGCGCGCGATGTCTGCGGCCAGGGCGGCGGCCACGGTGGTCTTGCCGACGCCGCCCTTGCCCATGGTCATCACGACGCCCCGCCCGGCGGCAAGCAGCTCGGGCAGCAGGGCGGCGAGCGGCGGCGGGAGCGTGACTGGATCGTGTCCGTCGCCGGCCCTGCCGACCTCGTGGGGCGCCGGCCCGCGTCGGCCGCCGAGTAGGGCGCGCAGCGCCTCGACGCCGACCACGCCGAAGGGATGCAGCGGGACCTCGGTCCGCGGCAGGTTCGCCAGCCCGGGCGGCATCGCCGCCGTCGCGGCGCGCGCGCGCGCTTCGAGTGCCCGGGCGACCGGGTCCGCGGCAGCGCCCGCCTCGAAGGTCGCGTTCAGCACGAGCCGCTGGTTGGCGAGGCCGAGACTCGCCAGCTCCACGCGCGTGCGCTCCGCCTCGGCGAGCGCGGTCGCCTCCGGCCGGGCCACGAGGACCAGCGTGGTGGACGACGCGTCGCCCAGCGTGCGCCGCGTGGCATCGTAGAACGCCCGCTGCGCCTCGAGGCCCGCCAGGGGGCCCAGGCAGGACGCCCCACCCGCGCTCGTCGTGAGAAACGTGCTCCAGGCCGTCGGCAGCGCGAGCAGCCGCAGGGTGTGTCCCGTCGGCGCGGTATCGAAGACGACATGGTCGAAGGCTCGCGTGGCGTCGGGATCACTCAGCAGCTTCGAGAACTCGTCGAACGCGGCGATCTCCATCGTGCAGGCTCCGGAGAACTGCTCTTCGATGCTGGCAACGGCCGCCTCCGGCAGCGCCTCGCGATAGGGACCGACGATCCGCTCGCGATACTCGCGCGCCGCGGCCTCGGGGTCGAGGTTCAGGGCCGACAGCCCGGGGACCGCCGGCACGGGCGTGGGGTGGGGTCCCAGGGAGACGCCGAGGACCTCATCCAGGTTCGAAGCCGGATCGGTGCTGACGAGCAGCACCTGTCGGCCCGTGTCGGCCAGCCCCACGGCGATCGCGCAGGCCAGCGACGTCTTTCCGACACCACCCTTGCCGGTGAAGAATACGTGTCGCGTCACGTTCCTGAGCAGCGCCTGGATGGGGACCATCAGCATTTCTTCGCGCCTTCGGAGTCGGAGGGACCACAGCACGATGTCGGCTGCGTCACCGAGAGGAGCCGTCGCCCGACAGCAGACTGGCTTGCGCCGCGCCGCTCGCCGCCCACGAGGCCCGTCAGCTCCTCGCGGCTCGGGTAGGCGCCCCGGAACGCGATCTCACCGTCGACGAGGATCAGCGGCAGGCATGTCCGGCTGCTCTCGGCGAGCGCGCGCTTCACCACCGGGTTGCCGATGAACGCCGCCGGCTGCTGTGCCAGGTTGAACCGGTCGACCGCGACGCCCTGACCGCGCAGCCACTCGACGTCGCCCGCGAAGCGGGTGAGCGCAGGGTCGACGGCGGGGCCGCAGACGCCGGTCGAACAGCACATCGGGGGATCGAAGACCTCGATTCGCGACATGGAATCCTCCTATTCGGCTGTTGCCATTCTCACAACGATGCCACCAGGGCCTTCAACCGCCGCAGCGTCCGGGGAGCGATCCAGTAGCAAACGCGAGGGCCGTCGACCTCGCCCCGTATGAGCCCGGCCTCCTTGAGCACCTTCAGGTGCTGAGAGACGGTGGACTGCGCCAGCGGAATCTCGTCGACGATGTCGCCGCACACGCACGATGTGCGACGCGCGAGCAGCCGCACAATGCGAACTCGCGCGGGATGCGCCACGGCTTTCGCCAGGGCCGCCAGGTCCTCATCCGCTCCGTCGCCCTCAACCGGGCGACGGTCGATCTTATCGTCATCTTCAGGAAGACACATCTTCGGCTTAGAGGGCTTCGCGCTCGTTTTCATCGTAATTCGACGATACAAGGCGAGTGCCACCAAGTCAAGCGGCATGGCCACAGGTGGGGCGTGGGCACCCCGCCTGGGGCAACCGTGCGCCAGGTGTGGATGTCCCAAGCCCCCGAAATGTCCGATCTTGCAACGAAGCGTGGCTCTGGTCGCTCGGCACGCCGCTTGCTCACTGGTATCCGTAGTCTGATTCGAAACCACGGAAGCAGTTGAAAGGAGACGCCCCATGAAACGGTTTCTCGCCGTATCCCTGAGTCTCGCACTCGTCACGCTCACCGGTGTTCCCGCGATCCGCGCTGCCGAGCCATGCCCGCCCGAGGTGGCCAAGGCGGCGGCCGCGCTCAAGAGCGCCCAGGCCTCCCTCAAGAAGAGCCCTCAGACCGCGAGGGCCCAGCAGGACCTCCAGGCCCCGCGCTCACAGGCGGGCAATAGGTCCCAGGACATTCAGGCGCCCCGCGGCAACCAGGATGTCCAGTCGCCCCGCGGCAATCAGGATGTCCAGTCGCCCCGCGGCAATCAGGATGTCCAGTCGCCCCGCAGCAACCAGAACGTCCAGTCGCCCCGCGGCAACCAGGATGTCCAGTCGCCCCGCGGTAATCAGGATGTCCAGTCGCCCCGTGGCAACCAGGACGTGCAGTCGCCCCGCGGTAATCAG
>Ga0315278_10001206_pt1 | contig 22498 bp, 21 predicted proteins | sample YL17G06_0_MG_FD_203880 | JGI IMG/M metagenome (GOLD analysis project Ga0315278, IMG submission 203880) | Sediment microbial communities from Yellowstone Lake, YNP, Wyoming, USA - YL17G06_0 | ecosystem: Environmental > Aquatic > Freshwater > Lake > Sediment | place: USA: Wyoming | collected... | reverse complement strand
AGGCCCTGGTTGGCGGTGATGCCGACCCTAGCGCCGTTCACCTGACGCGCGCCGGCCTGGCCGCGCAGCTGCCACGTCAGCTCGCACACCTGCGCCAGCGCCTGGGCAGGTACGGCCTCGCCGAAGCACGCCAGGCCACCTGAGGGGTTGACCGGAATGCGGCCGCCGACCCGCGTCGCGCCGCTGCGCAGCAGCGTGGCCGCCTCGCCGCGACCGCACAGCTGCAGGTCCTCGATCCAGTCGAGTTCGAGCGCGGTCGACAGGTCATAGACCTCGGCCAAGCTGACATCCCGAGGGCCGATGCCGGCCTCCTCGTAGGCCTTCACGGGCAGCGCGGCGCGGAAACTGTGGGCCTCGGCGGCCACGGCCGAATCGGTAGCGATGTCCGGCATTTCGATCATCGCGGAGGCGAAGGTCGGCGTGACGGTCGAGATCGCGGCCACCCGCGGCGCATCGGCACGCCCGACGCGGCGCGCATAGTCAAGGCTCGACACGATCAGCGCGGCCGCCCCGTCGGAGGTTGCGCACACGTCCATCAGCCGCAGCGGGTTGGCTACCATCGGCGAGGCGGCGACCTCGGCGACGGTGAAGCGCTTGCGGTAACGCGCGTTCGGGTTCTCGAAGCCGTGCTCGGAGTTCTTGATCTTGACCAGCGCGAAGTCGTCGATCGTGTCGCCGTACAGCGCCATGCGCCGCCGCGCGTAGAGCGCGAAGTAGGTCGGGTTGGTAATGCCGAGCCGGAAGCGCACCCAGTCGGGATCGTCGGGGCGCTCGCCCTTCGGCGGCGCGAGGAACCCCTTGGGCGTGGTGTCCGAGCCGATCACGAGCGCCAGCTCGCACTCGCCCGAGAGGATCTTCGAGCGCGCCGCGGCCAGCGCCTGCGAACCTGAGGCACAGGCGGCGTAGGAAGTGTTGACCTGCGCGCCCTGCCAGCCGAGCGCCTGCGCGAAGGTGGCCCCGGCAACTTGCCCCGGATAGCCGTTGCGGATCGTCGCCGCGCCGCTCACGAACTGCACGGCGCGCCAGTCCACGCCGGCGTCCCTGAGCGCGGCCCGCGCCGCAGCCACGCCGTAGTCGATGAAGCTGCGTCCCCACTTGCCCCACGGGTGCATGCCGACGCCGAGGATGGCGATGTCCTTGCTGCTCATACGGCCGGCTTCCACTTCCAGGCCAGGTGACGCTCGGTCGGCGCCTCGGAGAGCGTCTCGATCACGAGCTCCATCGACATGCCGACCTGCAGCGCATCGACATCGACGCCCTGCACCACCGGCCCGAGCACGATCATCCTCTCCCGCTCGAGTTCCACCGCGGCGATCGCGAACGGCACAAACGGGTCGGGGGAGATGAACGGCTCCGGAGGCTGGTAGCACGCGTTCGTGTACGACCACAGCCGGCCGCGCCGCGACAGCGCCACCTCCTCGAATTGCTCGCCCTCGCAGGCGGGGTTGCGGCAGAAGCGCGACTGGCTCGGGAAATAATAGGTGCCGCAGCTCGTGCAGCGCGCGCCAACCAGGTTCGCGCCGGCCTCGTCCTGCGCGAACCAACCCTCGAGGAACGGTCGTTCGGTCTTCTCGTTCATGGTCTCAAGCTCCCAGTGCGGAGGCCCGCAGCCCGTGCGGGTCGAGCCGCGCGAGCAGCGCCAGCTGCTCGGCAGTTGGCGCCGTCGTGGTCGGAACCGCGGCGGGCACGTGCAGCGGGAAGCCGGTCGCCTGCTGCACCTGCTCGGCGGTGACGCCCGGGTGCAGGCTGCGCAGCCGCACCTGCCGGCCGGGGCCGCCGAAGTCCATCACGCACAGGTTGGTGACGATCAGCCGGATATCGATGTCCTCGAGCCGCCAGCCGCGCGCCAGCCGCGCCGGGTTGTAGCCCGCCGAGGCCACCATGTCGACCTCGCCCTCGACGAACACCTTGGTGCCGTGGTTCGGCACGAAGAACGAGTTGGCGTGGTTCATCGAGTTGCCGGGGAAGCCGCGCACGCCGAGCATCTGCGCCTTCGGCCTGCGGTAGTCGGCGCCGATCATCGAGATGTTGGCCTGGCCGTACCGGTCCACCTGGGTGGGCCCGACCATCGCGTGGCGCTTGCCGCCCCAGACGTTGTCGAAGATGCGCGCGAAGCCCATGTGCGTCTCGCGCCGGATGCGGTAGTCGCCGCGCGGCCCGACCGGCACCGGCTCGCTGACGAGCCACGCCTCGCTGTCGGTCATCATCAGGTCCGGGTTCCAGGTCAGCTTGGCGAGCGACGCGGCCAGCCGCGGCACGATGCCGATGCCGGCGGCCAGCACCTCGCCGTCGTGGCGCCACGCCTCGGAGGCGGCACAAATGATGGTATCGACCAGGGTCGTATCGGACATCGCGCGCTCCGTCAGAACACCGGCAGCGGCAACTTCCTCACCGCCGCCTCACCGCCGACACGCCGCAGGTACTCATCCTCGCCGCAGGCGATGTAGCGTTCAAAATACTGCGCCCACCCGCCGGGTTCCTTGGCACTGGCCACGTACTCCTTGAAATGCTTGACGTCGAACCCGTAGAGCGGGACGCAGGACGTCGGGTGCGCACCGCAGGGCGCGTGCACCACGCCGGTGGTCTGGGCGCGCTCCCAGAATACGTAGCGCGCCTCCTCGCCCTGCTCGAACGCGGCAGGCTCGACCAACTCGTCGCAGGTGACGTAGGTCCGCGCAGCCGCACGCACGTACAGGTCATCCATGTACAGATCCGGACCCTTGACCTGGCACACGCCACGCGTATCCGCGCGGTCCACGTGCAGCAGCGCGACATCCAGCGGCAGTGCCGGCATCGCCACCCACTGCTTGTCGTCGTAGGGCGAGTCGACCAGCCGCAGGCCTGGGTTGTGCCGGAGCACGTCCGTGCCCAGGCCCACCCGCGTCGGGATGAACGGCGCGCGCATGGCGGCCGCCTTCAGGCCGAGCAACAGCATTCCCTCGTCGACCTCCATCACGTCGATCGAGCCCGACTGCCGCGCGATGCGGAAATACGGCTCGAGCGGGATGAAGTCGAGCGACACGAAGGCGAACACCAGCTTCCTGACCTTGCCGGCGGCGCACAGCATTCCGACGTCGGCACCGCCATAGGACACCACAGTGAGGTCCTGCAGCGGGCTGCGCAGGATCTCGCGGACCAGAGCCATCGGCTTGCGCCGGGGGCCCCAGCCGCCGATGCCGATGGTCATGCCGTCGCGCAGCTGCGCGACGACATTGCTGGCCGTGATGAGCTTATTCATGCGTGAGGGGTCTACCGGCTGGCCGGAAGGCACCCGACGGGTCGCGGGCGGAGGCTGCCCACCCGCCCGGCGCTCCGGGCCGGGGCCGCAATGGTGGATGCGGCCAGCGATTGATCGTCACAGGAATGACGCCGGACCATAACCGTTCTCGGAAAAATGCGACTCTGTCTTCTACGCAATTCGGTGGTTGGGGGGCCACGTCCTAAAGGACTAGGACGGCCGGGACTACTCGAGGCCCCAGTCCGGCGCGGACTGGAAGCCCGATATTCGCAAGTCCGATGGTCATGCCGGAAACCGCACGAAATTCATGGGAGTGGTGGCCAGGGACGGAATCGAACCATCGACACGCGGATCTTCAGTACGGCGGAGACCCCGGTTCGGCGCGACCAAGTCCAAGACCGGGAAGGAAATTCGCTTGGCCGACCGAACCGCCCCGCCCGACCGAACCTATCCCCGAACCGGGCGCGGTCGAGCGATGAACACACCGGAGCCGCGAAGTGTCCCGTATTCTGGGCGCGGGGCAGAGAACCCGTTGCTCGACCAGGAACCGGACGTTGATCGGGAGACTCGGATGAAGCGTACGTTTGTGGTCATACGTCCGTCGCACGTCTTTTGTCTACTCGTTGGGTTCATCTGCTTCAGAGGTGCCTCCGCGGTCGATCAGAAGGCCGACAAGGAGGAATGGCTGCACGGTTCCGGACCACCACCGGGAGACCTCCTCGACGCTACCGTCGCCCTTAGAGGCAAGAAGGTCTACGAGAAAGAGTGCGCTGACTGCCACGCGCTCGGCGGCAAGCACGGGGCAGGTCGTGCCCCACAACGTTTGATAATCGAACAAATGCCGTCGGATTCGATCTATCGCTCCATGACGACCGGCGTGATGCAGCGGCAGGCGAAGGATCTCGACGACGACGCGAAGAGAGCCGTCGCGCAGTACCTCACGAACCGTCGGATGGGCACGAGCGTCCAGGCTACCCCAGCTTGCTCGGCTGGGAAATCGGAATTCGACTATGGGCAGCCGCCGCCGTTCACCGGCTGGGGACTCGAACCTGCGGGTTCACACCACATCCCTGACCGGGTCGCCGGTCTGGACATGAAGAGCGTCAAGAAGCTCAAACTCAAGTGGGCGATGGGCTTTCCCAATGCGCAGCGTGCGCGATCGCAACCGGCCATTGCTGGAGGGGCGATCTACGTCGGCAGCCATGATGGCACGGTCTACGCGCTCGATGCCGCAACCGGCTGTGCGCGCTGGACGTTCGCCGCCTCTGCAGAGGTTCGTACGGGCATCGTGGTGAGTCCATGGAACGCGGGTGACCGAAAGGCTGAGCCTCTCGCATACTTCGGCGATATCGTCGGCAATGCTTACGCCGTCGACGCCATTACCGGCAAGCAGGTGTGGCGGGTCAAGGCTGACCCGCATGCCAGCACCACATTGACGGGAACGCCGACACTCTACGGCGAACTGTTGTACATCCCGGTTTCGTCGCTCGAGGAGGCCGCGGCGGGCCAACCCGATTATCCATGCTGCACTTTCAGGGGCTCCGTTCTAGCGGTCGACGCCCGGACTGGAGAACAGCGCTGGAGAACATACTTCACGGAGGAACCGCGTCCGAGGAAACCTTCGAAGGGAGGCGTACCCCAGTTTGGGCCATCCGGGATTGCGGTCTGGCTCAGCCCCTCGATCGACGAGAAGCGACATCGCCTCTACGTCGCCACGGGTGACAACTACTCGACGCCCGCGACCGGTCTCAGCGATGCGGTCATTGCCATGGATCTCGCGACAGGCAAGATTGCCTGGGCCTATCAGGGACTTGCTCAGGACGCCTGGAACGTGGGCTGCGCCGGGCAGGACAAGGCCAATTGTCCGGAGGAAGACGGACCTGATTTCGATTTCGGCGCCGGCGTGATTCTCGCCAAGGGCCACGATGGAAGGGAGTATGTGCTGGCGGGGCAGAAATCGGGCATGGTTTACGGGATAGACCCGGACAGCGGTGCGCTCGCGTGGAAGACCAAGGTGGGCCGCGGGGGAATCCTCGGTGGGATCCTGTTCGGCATGGCCGCGGTCGACGGTACGCTGTTCGTGCCAGTCAACGACATGAGTTTCGGGAAGGCTCCCGACGGTCCGGCCAACCCCGGCATATTTGCGCTGGACATCCAGACCGGCCGCTACGTCTGGAAATCCCCGGCAACGGATGTTTGTGGCGCGACACCTGGTTGCAGCCCTGGCTATTCAGGAGCGATTTCTGTCACGTCGACACTCGTTCTCGCCGGATCTATCGATGGCCGGATCCGCGTATTCGACAGGGTGTCGGGCAATGCCCTATGGGAGGCGAATACCTTGCTGGAAGTGACCACGACAACCGGATCCACCGCCCACGGTGGCTCGATGAGCGGCGGTGCCGCGCCGATCGCGTGGAACGGATTGCTGATCGTGAATTCCGGCTACAACTTCCCAGGAAACATGCCCGGGAACGTCCTGCTCGTGTACTCCGCCGAGTGAGGTTACGGTGGCGCCGACGTGCCCCTCGATTTCAGTGCCAACCTAAGGTTCGCACAGTACGACGCATCGCCGGTTCGTCGCCACCAAGCCGAAGACCGGAAAGTGCGCTCAACGGCTTACCGGCATCGCGACCGAACTTTCTCCGAACCGCTCGCCGAACGGGGCCCCGCGGGGGCCGGCCGCTGGTCCCCTTGTGCTCCGCAATTACCCGATCACGCCAACGCGTGCACCAGCAGATATTCGTGATGCAAGCCGCCCAGCACCGATCTGGCGCGCACTCCGCGGCGCTCGCCGATCCGATGGCGGGTTGGTGGTGTCGCAGACGGCACAACGTCCGATAAAGGGTCCGGCACGCCTGGACCGAGCGCCATGTGCGGGCGTCCGTGGTTGTAATGACCCACCCATGCCCTCAGGATCGATCGCAGGTGCGACTCCGATAGCGGTATCAACCAGTCCAGGCACTCGCGTCGAATCGTTCCGATCACGCGTCCGCAGTCGGCGGCGGGCGTGGTCGATGACCACGAACACGTAGAGCAGTTGGAATGTCGCCGTGACCGCCACGAAGAAGTCACAGGCGACGATCGCGCGCGCGTGATTGCGCAGGAAAGACGCCCAACGCTGATCGCCTCGTGGGCGCCCCGGCGGTCGCTTCGGCATGTACTTGCGCACCGGCCGCGGGGAGACCCGCAGGCCGAGCTTCAGCAGCAATTCGCTAACAGGCGCCAGCCTGCTCGGTGCCACGCGCTCCTGATACAGCGCAAGTTCCCGGCGGAGAAAGAGGTTCTCCGCTTCGACGGATCGCCTTGGTCTGAGCGACAACACAACGAGGCCGGCCAGGTCGGCAAGCAACCGAAGGACGATTCGAGCCAACACGATCACGCTACGATCATGCCACAGGTCGGCGAAGGTCCCGCAACGGGGTCAGTTCGTCCCGGATCTAATATTTGCGGAGCACAACTTACCCGCTGAAGCTGCCGACCTCGGTAAAGAACGCGGCTGCTGAACTCGCCAAGCTCGATGGCGTGTCCTTGAACCAGTTCATCGCCGCGGCGGTCGCCGAGAAGGTCGGCACGATTCGCACCGCGCGGGACTTCCTGCACAAGCGCGCCGGATCGGCGAAACCGAGAGACATGATGAAGTACCTGCGCCGTGCACCCAAAGTCGCACCCATAAAAGGCGACGAGCGCTAGCCGCAAGCCGCATCGCGCGAGAACAAGGGGCTTTGGAATTCCTATCCTTCCCCGCGTTCGCTCTGCGTCATGCGGTTGGCGCCCTCTCGTGCCCATGCCAGAGGCGTTGCGCCGTGAAAGCGGCCCACGCCCAGCGCACCCAGCGCACCAGCGCGAAGCTGAGCCACAACGCCCAGGCGAGCATCGCCACTTTGTAGAACCAGATCGAGACCGAGATGACGACCGGCTCCGGCAGGGTCTGGGCGATGCGGTCCTGGAACCAGGCGAGCGACTCGGCCGAGCTCCCGGCCCCGTCGATGCGCATGTCCGGCGTGCCAAGCAGCCCGTTCGGGATCGCCGAGACCAGGCTGCCGAGCGCACTCACCGTGAGCAGCACGAGCCCCACTTGCACCGCATTGAAAACCCAGGGCGCGACTTCGGCCTTCCAGCCTTTGCGCCACTCGAGCGCAAACACCCACGCTGCAAACAGCAGCAACACGCTCCAGGAGAACGTGCTGAGGCCGAGCCCGACCAGCAGCCACTCGTGCGTGGCGAGCGGCGTGCGACGGACGCGCCCGAGCAGGAGCGCGAGCACGACGAATACCGCCAGTTCGGCCCAGTAGAGAATCGCAGGCCCCACACCGCCGCCGGTGGCAAACAGGACCCAGCGGCTCTGCGGCAGCGTGATCACCGTGCTCACGTTGCTGGCCGGCGCACCCAAGGATGTCGTCCCCGGCCGGGTGACCAGGCCCGCTCCCTTGTCCTGCTGCCACGTCAGGGCGAAGTGGTGATTGCCGGGCTGCAGTGGCAGAGCGAGTTCGCCGTTCTCGTCACGGATTGCGAGCGGCTGGTCATCGGACAGAACCGATTGCAGCCGCGCACCGGACGGCAACTTGAGGACGTGGCGCCCGCCTTGCGTGCTGCGATACGCCAGTTTGAGGGACGTGTCCGTCGATCGCTGACCGACCACGAGGTGCTGCCGCAGCTCCTCGAAGGCAACCGTGGCTCCCTCGATCGGCGCCGGTCGCGTCACAGCGAGTTCGAGCGTCTCACCCGGCCGAGGCTCGAAATCGTGTACCCAAAGATCATTCGCCGGCGCGGCGGCAAGCACCTCGGGCGTGCCTTTGAAGGCGACGCGCCACGCCGGACTGATGGCGACCTGCCACACCTCCACCCATTGCGAATCCGTCGGCGCCGCAAAGCTCAGCTTGTCGGATCGAGCGAGGGCCGAATCCCATTGCACGCTCGCAACGCCCGCCGGCACCGACACCGACACTCGACCGTCGCGCACCGGCAACCCGGCCGTGAGCACCGACTCGCCAGGCAGCAATGGAATATCGAGCGTGAAGGCGCCCTGCTCCGGCGCGATGCGCTCGAGGGTGTTCGAAACGCTCCACTCGAGATCCAATGCCAGGCGGCGATGCAGGCGCACGAAGGGCGGAAATTCCTCCTGTAATCGACGCTCCTCGCCCACCGCAGCGCGTGCCGCCGACCGGCTGAGCGTCAGCGAGTCTGCGAGCAGACGCTGTTGTTCGACGCCGGCGATCTCCCACCCCGGCGCAGATACGAGGATGCGCGCGGGCCGTTGTGGAAAGACCAGCCGGACGGCATCGGCGTCGGCCACCGGACCGGTGAGCACCACTTCGTGGACTCCGGGCTCGAGCGCTGCAATCAGGTTGCGGGCAGCGTCACGCGCGAGCGGCGCAGCCGCTCCATCGATTGTCACGCGCTCCACGGACCAGCGCTGCGGCGCTGCCGGGAGCATGAGCACGGACCGTGCATCCGCATGCGCCTCGAGCCGAACCTCGAGTGCGGAGCCCTCGATGCTGATGTTCGCCGTGGCCAGCGCGACGCAGTTCGGCGCGCAATCCGGCGGCCTCGTGAGGCGCTGCTTCAACTCCTGCAGCAGCTCGGGAGACGGCGTCTGCGCGGGAAGCCGCTGCGGCAACAGGCACAGCGCGCAGAGCATGATCGCCGCAGCCGGCGGTACCGCGCCGAACCAGCGCTCGAACCACGTCCAGTGCGGGCGAGCGTAGACGCACCGGGCGAGCGCGATGAACAACACGGACAGCAGCACGATTGCGAGCAGTCGCCACACGCTCACCAGCAACGGGCCGAGCACGATGAGGCGCATCGTCTGGCCTGGCTCGACCGGCCCACTCCACTCCAATCGGTGCGCTTGATACGACCAGCTCGGCACGCCGGGTCCACTCTGCAGCAAGGTTCCCGGCGCGTAACGTGGTATGGGCCGGGGCGGCGGCGGGGCCGCCACTGCGAGCTTGGCTTCGAAAGTCACGGAGCCCATCGACTCCCCGGCCTCTGCCGCCTGTTCGACCGGCACTGCCTGCGGCGCGGCCATCTCGCGCCGCGCGCCGCCGCCCTTGGCCAGCGACGTTCCTATGAACGCCGGCGCGCGCTCGAGTTGCGGGAAGAACGCGAGCCGCGCCTGGTAGAGCGCAAACGGCACGAGTGTGACGATGACGAGCGCGAACGCCACATTGCGCCAGGTGCTGGCCCAGAAGCGCAGGCGGCCCTCCGGCGCGGCGCGGGCGAGCGCCATGGCGATCAGCAGGTTGAGATACAACCAGGTGAGCGCAGGCAACTCGTGATGCGCGAGCGTCAGCGCGGCCGCGGCAAGCGCGGCCACCGGCCAACCGGCGATGCGAAACGCTGCAGCGGCGACCAGCAGCACGACGAAGATATCGAGCAGGCGCCAGCGATTCAGCCATGCGGACGGCGACTCGTCCACGCCGATCGCCGCGAGCAGGCGCACCCCAGGGGGGAGGTGCAGCGTGATGCCGAGACCCGCGATCCGGGTAGCCCAGCCCGCCGCAGGCATCGCGCCGCTCGAGCGTTCGATCCGCCCCGTACCTTCGAGTTCCACACGGGGAGACCTCACTTCCACACCTGCGCGACCCTGCTCACCGCGCGTTACGAGCAGCGGCTGCTCGTCGGCGCGAGCGCCCTGCAGCAGATACGGCGCGGCCATGTCGAGCCGCCACTGCTGCTGCATGCTTCCCCACACCCGATCGCGATACGTGTAGCCGTTGCCGTCGAAGTCACGCCAGAGGTCGCGCTCGACCTGGATTCGGTTCAGGTCCTGCCCGCCGAACCCGCGGCTGCGCTCCACGACGCGCATCTCCGCACCGGGTTCGAGGCGATAGGCCGGCAAGGGCTGCCACTGCGCAGGCACGTCGGCCTGCGCGGGATCGATGGGTGCGACGCCCTCGATCGAGGTCACACGCAAGCGATCGGCGGCCTCAAAGCTCCAGACCTCGGCTGCATCGGCGCGCCCGCCCTTGGCAGGCACCGGCATTTTCAACGCGCCGAGCGCCGTGGCCGCACGCGCCGTGATTTCGATCTCCCACGAACCCGCGCGCACCTGCACGCGCAGTCGTCCGTCCGGTTCGAGGCGCGCGGGCAGCGGCGAGCGCAATCCCACCGGCGCAAATCCCTCCGGCAGCAACGGCCCGACAACAGCCTCACGCGCGTCACCGGAGACCTGCAGCAGCACGCGCGAGGTGAGCATGCCGGGAACGCTGTCGGTCAGCTTCCGGTAGATGCGAATGTCCATCTGGTTGGACTGCGTGGCGCGCGCCGAGGCGCCGAGGCGCACCGAGTCAGACTCGCGCTCGGGGAACGCGACGGGCTTGCCGTTGACCTTGAGGCGAACGATTCCCACGGCAGAAGGAACCGCGATGGACTCGGGCATCTGCGTCCAGGGCAGCCGGCCGGCGACCGCATGGCTGCCAGCGTCAAGATGCACGGAAGGACGTCCACCGCGCTCGACGACGCTCGCCGATCCACCGTCCACCCGCACGTCCTGGGGCCAGTGATCGCTGTCACCGGCCAGTTCGAGCCAACCGGCCGCGTAGACGTGAACCTGCTGGTTGAACCGGGCTCCGTCGCCGTTGGCGTCCAGGTCGAGCGGCCCCGGCCAGCTGCAGGCGTGGCTGGCAGCATCGCTCGGCTCAAGGCCGCTGACATAGGGGCAGCGGACAAATTCGCTGCCGTCGAGCGCCCAGCCCTCCCAGCCCTTGAGGCCGGGCGGAACCTCGACGCCTTCGGCAAGCGCCGAGCGCGCGGGCGTGGCAAGCAGTGAGACCAGCGTGAGCGCGGCGGCGGCCGCAACGACGAAAGAACGCATGAATAGCCCCATTGGGCGGCGCCGGGCCGCCCGCTTCCTTGACGGGGACTATAGCGCAGCCGCTGCGCCCACCTCGGGTCCGGGCAGGGAGTGAATTGGAGCCGTCGGTGATTGGCTCGATTTCGTAGCCGATGACTTCGCGGGTCTGCGGATCGAGGATTGGCTCGCCGCTGTTGAAGCGCCCGGCGACCCTTGCCCGAGTGCGCGGCCAGCGATGGGGGGGTTGTGCAGGAAATGGTTCCGTTATGGGCACGGGATCGACATAGATCCGCCCTTGTGCCTACATGACCCTTATATTTCGCCGCCGATCCACGACCTCTAGCGAACATCGGCGCAACTTTGCGTCGACGGACTGCACCGTGTAAGTGGTTGATTCGGCGGGGATTGGCCGGGGCGGCGGGGTTGGCGGGGTCGAAGTGGGGGGCACCCCAGCGCGTCCCTGCGGAACGCGCCACTGTCGGCATCCTCGGTCATGGAAAACCATCCGAGGCGCGATCAGTGATCGGGCGAGGCGCTTAGCCCCGTCTATCCGACAGCCTCCAGCTCCAGCTCCCGCTCCCACACGACGTAGTCTTCACGTGACGAGAGCACCCGGATCCGGGACAGCGCCGCCTTGTCACACTGCAATAACTTCAGTTTTTCCTCGTCGCTGCCATCCGCCAGCAGCAGATTGGCCTTGATCTCCGAACTTGCCGCATCGATGTCTGCCCACGTCGGCCGCGGCACGGCCAGTAGCCGTCCGTATCGCAGCGCCGCTCGTGATGCGTGCAGACTCGCGCCGTCGAGATCCGACTGCACCAGGACGACCCCTTTACAGAGGCCCGCCTGGATCCGATCTCGCTGCACAAACTGGTGCGGAGCCGGCTCCACGCCGTACGCGTACTCCGTCACCAGCGCTCCACCCATTGCGACGATCTCCACTGCAAGCTCAGCATGCTGCAGGGGTGCAACGGTCTGCAGACCGTGCGCCAGTACCGCGACAGTCTTTCCGCCGGCCGCGATCGCCGCTCGATGGGCCGCCGCATCGCACCCCAGCGCAAGGCCGCTGACAATCGTCCATCCACGGCCCGCGAAGTACTGCGTCAGCCGCTCCGTCGTCAGCACGCCGTGGTGGCTCGGTTCCTGCGTCCCGATCACGCCGATGGACTTCTCGCCGAGGCTGGCCAGGGCGCCGCGTACGAACGCGAACATGGGCGCGTCGTCCGTCATGCGCAGGAGTCTCGGGAAGTCCGGATCGACGGAGCTCAGAATGAAGGCATCCTGCCGGTCGGCCTGCTCGAGCTGCAGCTCTGCAAGCGACTGCGCCTGCTCAAATGCCCCCGGCTCCTTGAGCGCACGCGCGAGTCGCGCATCCATCCAGCGCAGGTCCTCGACACTGGCACTCGCGAGACGCGGCCGCGCCGCCAGACCACGCAGAGTCTTCGGCCCCACGCCCCGCAGATGGGAAATCTCGAACAGGCGCCAGGCGAGAGGAGTCATACGGTGCCGTGATTGTTGCGTGGCCTGATGTTCTACGCCAGCGCGTGAAAGACGTCTGCCCTGCTCCCGACTTTCGGTCTCAACCTGCCAACAGGAAACGCATTACCGTTTGCTGAACAGTCGCCACGATTCCGACTGCGAACGCTACTGCACGCTATGGGCATACAAATCGTGAACGCTTCCTGAACCGCCCCAGGCGGGCCCATAGGGCGAGGCCCACGACCAGCCGAGTAATCCCGGGGAGCTGGAGCAAGAGGCCGGGCGTCAGGCCGCTGTCAGGCGGACCTTGCGGACGCGACTGAGATCGACCTGCTGTTTCGCTTGCCAGAGATCGTGACTGTACTGCAGGGCGAGCCAGCTCTCGGGCGAGCGCCCCAGGCTCTTCGAGAGCCGAAGCGCCATCTCCGGACTGATCCCGCTCGCGCCAGTCAGCACCCGATTCAAGGTCGACGCTGCCACGCCGAGTTTCGCCGCCAACTCACGGCCGCTGCCGATACAGCTGATCGAACATTCGCTCGAGCCTGGGATTCACCCCGCGCACCTGCTCGACCACTTCCTTCGCCCAGTCGAAATACTTCTGACGACGGGTGAGCGACCAGCCCGTCGGCGGACTGGCGAGAATATCGCGCAGGTTGCAGATCTTGTCCGCGAGCTTCACCAGTCGCGCCCGCTCAGTGGCGCGCCCTGCCTTGGCGACCTGCAGGCGCTTGCGCGCCTCTTTGCCGAGAAACTTGGTGTCGGTGACCTCCACCACGCAATCGGCCACCTCCTCGCCAAACGCACCCCGCAGTTCCTCGTAGCTCGTCTCGGTGTCCTCGATCGTGTCATGCAGCAGCGCTGCCGCGATCACCACGGGGTCGCGCACCCCGCCATCGGTGTGCAGCACCTCGGCCAGGCCGATCGGATGATTGATGTACGGCGTCGCCTTGGCATCTTTGCGCCGTTGATTCTTGTGCTTGTGTGCCGCGAACTGCGTGGCCCGCAATACCAGTCCCAGCTCGTCTTTGACCTTGGGCACCAGAAACCCTCCTGCCAATCATTAGCCGGCAGTCAGCGGGCTCCGCCCCCCGCTGCTCCGATTCCAAGAGTACCGCTACGCAGGCTCATCCGCTGCGCCCGCACGACAGACCGCCCGGCACCACGCCCGACGGTCCGAGAACTGGCCTATCGCACCGCCATACGCAAGAATATGCGCCACCAAATCCGACGTTCTCCCGCCCGGACACCCACGATGAAGACGACCATCGAAATCGCCGACCCCTTGTTCAAGGTCGCACAGGAAACCGCGCGCCGGGACCACACCACCCTGCGGGCACTCGTCGAACACGGCCTCCGCCTGGCGTTGGCTGAGTGCCGGCAGGCCCCGACCTTTCGGCTGCGCGACGTCTCGGTCGCTGGCCACGGCCTGCTGGCGGACGCCGAGGGCCCGTCATGGGAAGCGCTGCGCGAACTGGCCTATGGCGATCGCGAGGGCACGCGCTGATCGCCGTCGACAACAACGTCCTGGTCCGCCACAGCGTCCACGAACTGCTGACCGCGGATCGCGACTTCAGCCGCTTTCCGGAACTCAAGGTCCGCAATCCGCTGATCTGATCCGTCGTCCCCGCCGCCGTTCCTGGCTCGCACCCGAATCCAACCCCTGCTCAACCATGGGACACCGCAGGAAAGGGATTTTCTAGCACGCTAAGGTTTGAGAAAACCGGTGCAATGGGCGACACACTCATGCCAGTGCCAGCTCCCGCCCTAATACTTGCCGGACAAAGCCACCCGCGGCCTGTTGGGCGACGAGCTGCTGAATACGTGTCTTCGTATTGCTCAAGGTTCCGAGGTGTTCGGCAGCTTTCAAGGTGCTGTGATAGGCGCCCCACACATCGATGGCGGTGACCTCATAGCCGTGACCCAGGGTGAGCCAATACAGGGCTGCGAAACCCGCCCCTTGAGCGAAGTTGGGTTCGCGGTCAACAAAATCGCGGGCCGCGCGTGCGAGGGTCTTCGGATCGCAGGGTGACTCGCGGACCAGTTTGAGCGCGACCTCGTACATGCCCAATTCCTTCGCGGTCGCGAACCATTTACCCTCATCGCCGGGGGATATGTCGATTAGATCCGATAGAATCTGAGTTCGCGGGACGCTGGGATAGGCCTTTGCCACAGCGCGAAAGGTCGCCAGATACGTTCCCGCCCGATGCGAAAAAAGCCCGTACCGGCGATAAGCCTCCTCGATGCGGCCCAAGGACAACAAAATCCCCTCGCACAGGAGGTTCACATCCGTGTCATTGGTCCACGGTCCGCGACTTGACTCCGCCAGCTGTATCGCCTCGTCCGCTTTACCTTCGGCGGCCAAGGCTTTGACGGCCCACCGCTTGTAAGACCAGAACTTCTCAGATTGCAGTACGTCATAAAGCTCAGAAAATCGCTCTGCGCACAGCAAGGCGTCAAGGCAGGCCGTGATGCCGTGATAGTGGCCGCGTAGGCTCTTGTCGGGGCTCAGCGCGAGGCGCGTGATCTCGAGCAGTCGATCCGCCCAGGCACTCGCGAGTTCTCTGGTGACGCACAAATTACCCCAATAGTCGGTCAAGATCTCGATATACGGGACCCCATCCGCTTCGTGGGCCTCATATAGTCGATCGAGCCACTTCTCGCGCACCTTACCCGGCACCGGCGCCGCGGCGATGATGGGCACGAGGGCTTCGATCGCACCATTGACGGCGCTCCCCAGTGCGCCGGATGAGCTGTCGACGTGTTCCAGCGCCGGCGACAGTCTCTCGATCAATCGTACGGCGCCCTCGGCGGCGTGGACGGCGTCATGGCGGGCGACGCTCTGGATCTCGCCAAGCGCTTCCTTGATCCGCTGCACTGCCGCCCGTGAGGACTTCCAGCTGAAGGCATTAGGGCGGATTCGGGTGGGAAACTGCCACTTGTGGGCGCTCGTCGACTTCACGTGAGTACCGTTAGGAGCGAGGGGATGCTGGGACAATCCGATATTCCTCGGGCCAGTGATGGAAATCCGTGTCTCCGTTGGACAAATGCTTGTGCTCCTCTTTGATCCCGAGCCGATCGTAGTTCAGGTAATCGAGGCAGGCGTCGGCGAGCGTCCTATCGAGGCCCCGCAGCTCCGTCAGGTCAAAGGGGTAGTCCTGGCCGTTGTACACACCGGCCAAGAACTTAACGAGTCGCCGCGCGCCACCCGTCGTCGGGTGGGACTTGATCGCGGTCTCAATGACTTGGAGCGCAGCCATCGCCCGGCGGGTGATGGCTGCGACATCACGATCGAGCGCATCCATGCGCGGCCGCTCGCCCGTGATGATCTCAACGACGGCCCGTTCGAATTCGTCCCGCTGGCTGACCGGGATCTCCGCCTCGACGCGAACGGTTTTCGGATGAGGGGGCAGGCGCGTCACCTTACTCATACTGGCGACTCTTGGGTTTGATGATTATGAACAGGCGCGCACGACGTCAGGCCGCCCGGCGCGCCGATGCGCGATGACGCTTGACGGTGTCGAGCACGGTGTTCTTGCTGATACCGAGCCGGTGGCCGATCTCCCGGTAGGACTGGCCGGCGCCGACCAATTGCAGGACCTTCGGCGTATGCCGGTCCGCCTTGATCCGCTGACCGGACCGCCGTCCTGTGCGAGCGACGCGATGAACAGCGCGAGCGCCTCCGGAGAGCGGCGCCCCAGCCGGGGGAGCGCCGTCTCGAGGTCCCGATGCGTCTCGATCCTCATACCCAATGGATGGCTCCTTCGCCACGCCCCGGAAACGCAGTCACTGCCGGCCCACCTCCTCGCCCACCACGCGGCCGTCCAGTTCAGGCCGCCCTGAGCGCGAAGTCCGCTTCGATCACTGCGTACGGCACGTGAATCTTTCCTCGCTCCGTCTTCTCGATCAGGCCGACATCCATGAGCGCACCGACGTCCTCGTGCACCCGCTTCACATCGCGCTCGAGCGCCCGCGCCAGCCCTCGCACACTCATCGGCCCCAGCGCCTGCAGCTTCTCCACGAGCTCCCACCGTTTCGGCGTCAGCACCCGGAAGAGCGCCGCCGGCGATTCGAAGGTGAATACGTGCGCCGACGACCGCCCGGCTTTCCAGGCCGCGGTGAATCGCTTGCCCATCTCCGCAAGTGCCGCATCCGCATCGCGCCGAATCCTCAGTACCGCCTTGGTCATGGCTTTCTCTCCTGGGCGACGTCCCGAAGGAAGTCGCTCATCAGTTTTTCGACGGTCGTAAACCGATACGGTTCCTCGCCGCTTTTTCGATGGCAGTGATCACCCTTGCCGCGCTCGTTGTCGTAGCCGACCACCCGCTTCCCGCCTTTGCCATAGTAGAGGCGGTACTTGTACGGGTGACGACAGCCCGCAACGGGCTCTGGCAGGCGCCACAGCACCATCTCCACGACTCCGCTATCGTCGAGGTCAATTCGCTCGCGGTGCAACAGCAGGGCATCCACGTTGGCAAGTATGCCAACAGCCGGCCAGTGTTGTCAATCGCGCCAACATGCGTCCGGTCCGCGTCCCGGACATCGGCGTTTACTGGGGCCCCCGCCCAGTGTGCTGAAAGTGGTGTGCATGTCACCGCCGCCTGCCCATGCCGCGTTGAATCTGCACCCCGGACGGGTCCGCCGGCTCCCTTGGGCGTGACTCCACGGTCCCCCGAACGTCGGGCGAAGGGACCGTGGGGTCCCACCTCAAGCAAGGGAGCCTCCCAGATGAACGCCGAAACCAGAAACGAAGCTTGCCACTCAATCGACACCCTGCCCGCCACGCTGCGCACCGACCTCGGCAAACCCGGCCAGTCACTGCTGCCGCTGCTCGGCCTGATGAGCTGACTCGCGAAATACTCGCTCGCCAACCAGATGCTGATCTTCGCCCAGTGCCCGACCGCCACCCGGGTGCAGGGCTACCGCGCCTGGAACAAAGCCGGCTACCAGGTGCGCAAAGGCGGGCACGGCATCGCGATCTACGCGCCGATGCTCTTCGCCAGCAAGCGCAACACAACCAGCAGCGACGCTGACAGCGACTCCACTCCCCGCCTCGGCTACCGCATCGCCTACGTCTTCGACATCGCCCAGGTCGATCCGCTCCCCGGCACGCTCACAGCGACGGACACCACCGCCGTCACCGACAGCACCGCTGCCCATCGCCACCTCGAGGCGCTCAAAGCCTTCCTCGTCGGCCACAACGTCGAGCTCGAGTACCAGGCGCTCGCACCCGGCCTGCTCGGCTACACCGACGGCCGCCGCATCACCTGCGGCACCGGCCAGGCATCAGATGTCGAATTCGCCACGCTCGCCCACGAGACCACGCACCTGCTGCTGCACCTCGCCCGCAATGCTGATGGCACGGCTGGCGCGCGTCCCGACCTCACCACGCGCGAGACTGAAGCAGAGGCGGTCACCCATCTGCTCTGCGCGCAGCTCGGCATCAAAGGCACCGAAGCCTCGATCGAATACATCCAGTTCTATCGCGGCACGCCCGACACGCTGGACAGCAGCCTCGAGCGCATCCGCGCTACCGCGCAGCGGCCTTCCATCGAACCCGACGCGATTTGCTTCGACGTCACCGATGCACCTGGGTCGGTCTGGCGGTGACTGGCGCGTACCTACATTAGTGTAGTAACATGCTTGCCATGCTGAAGTTCGAATGGGACCCGGCCAAGGCGAAGCGCAATCTCGCCAAGCACGGCGTCCGCTTCGAACTTGCGGCGCGCGTCTTCGACGACCCGTTTGCGCTCATGTCGCAGGATCGCGTCGAAGGCGGCGAGGAACGATAGCAGGCCATCGGGCGGGTTGGTACTCACCTTGTCCTGGTTGTGGCCCATACCGCGCGACACACCCAGGGCGCCGACATCATTCGCATCATTTCTGCCCGCCGCGCACTGCGGCACGTGAGACAACGCTATGAAGACCAAGCGTACTAAGCAGCCGACCCGCAAGGTGGCCGCTGCGCCGGCGAAGCGCAGGCCCACACGTCGCGCGACCATTGATATCAGCGACATCCCGCCGCTGACGGAGGAATTCTTCGCGCAGGCGATCCGCAATCCCTACTATCGGCCGGTCAAACAATCCACCACGGTTCGCATCGACGCCGACGTTCTCGCCTGGCTACGCCGCCAGGGAGCCGGTTACCAGACACGCATCAACGCCATTCTGCGTCGTGCGATGTTGATGCGTATTCCGGGCCAATTTGACCGCTGATTCCGTTTGAACGTGACCGGTCGTTCCGACCGAACGTGACCGCCGATTCTGATTGAAGGTGACCGATTTTCGGCCATAGCCGGAATCGTCGGTCATGTTCCCGGAATTCGCGGTCACGTTCGACCGGAATGATGTCGAGTTTGCGCTGGAACTTACATTTCCCCGGCTAAGCTGCCCGATTTTTACCCCGGGGGAGCCGATGCCTGCCAAACGGAGTGCCATGCGCAAGATCAAAGAGGTTCTGCGTCTCAAATTTGAGGCGAAATTAAGTCACGAGAAGATCGCCGCGGCGATCGGCGTGTCGAAAGGCGCGGTGACGAACACCGTGCAACGGGCAGTGCAGAAGGGCTTGAGCTGGCCGTTGCCGGCGGATCTGGATGAAAGTCGGCTGGAGGCGCTGCTGTACGTCCAGGCGGCGGCGCGCGAGCACTACGCGCAGCCGGACTATGCCGTGATCCACCAGGAGCTCAAGCGCAAAGGGGTGACGCTGCAGCTGCTGTGGGACGAATACCAGCAAGCGCACGGCGAGCAGGCGTACCGGTACAGCCAGTTCTGCGTGCACTACCATGAGTACCGCGGCACGCTGGCGCGCTCGATGCGTCAGGTGCACCGGGCCGGGGAGAAGGTGTTCATCGACTACAGCGGCGATACCGTCGCGGTGATCGATCCGAAGAGCGGCGAGATCCTCACCGCCGAGATCTTCGTTGCGACTCTCGGGGCGTCCAAATATGCGTACGCCGAGGCGACCTGGACGCAGACGCTACCGGACTGGATCGGCTCGAACATCCGCATGCTGGAGTTCTTCGGGGCGGTTCCGGGTCTGTGGATCCCGGACAATCTGAAAGCCGCGATCAAGAAAGCCTGCCGCTACGAACCGGAGGCGACCTCGACCTACGAGGACTGTGCACGGCACTACGGCGCGGCCATTTTGCCGGCGCGTCCTTATCACGCAAAAGACAAAGCTGCCGTTGAAATGAGCGTGCTGGTGGTGCAGCGGTGGATCCTCGCGCGCCTGCGCAACCGCCAGTTCTTCTCGCTGCGGGAACTGAATATCGCAATTGCGGAGCTGCTGGTTGATCTGAACGGCCGGCGCTTCAAGAAGCTGCCCGGCTGCCGCGCCGAAGCGTTCGAATCGATCGATCGGCCGGCGATGAAGCCGCTGCCAGCGGCCCGCTACGAATACGCCGAGTGGAGCAAAGCGAAGGTCGGCATCGACTATCACGCGGAAGCGGATCGGCATTACTACAGCGTGCCGCACTCACTGGTGGGCGAGCACGTCATGGTGCGAGTGACCGACTCCACGGTCGAATGCTTCTTCAAAGGCGGGCGCGTCGCGGCGCACCTGCGCAGCTACCTGAAGGGCCAACACACGACGCTCGCTGAGCACATGCCGAGCGCGCACCGCAAGCACATGAAATGGACGCCGGGGCGGCTGCTCAACTGGGGCCAGAACATCGGCGTCGGTACGCGTGCGGTGGTGCAGTGGCAGCTGGAGAACCGGCCTCATCCCGAGCAGGGCTACCGGGCGTGTCTGGGTCTGCTGAATCTATCCAGGACCTACGGCGAGGAGCGCCTCGAGGCGGCGTGTCGCCGGGCGCTCGCCATCGGCGCGCCGAGTCGCAAACGCATCATGGCGATCCTCAAAGCCAGGCTCGACCAGCATCCGGATCTCTTCCCCGCGGCCGACACGGCGGCCGCGACGGCCTCGCGCCCGCACGGCAATGTGCGCGGCGCCGATTATTTCCGTACCCCATTGACGACCACCATTGCAACGACCACCACTGACGAAGGAGACGATGACTCATGCTTATCCAACCCACGCTCGATACACTGAACCGGCTGAAGCTGCAGGGCATGGCGCTGGCCTTGTCCGAGCAGATGACGCACGGCGCCGCGCAGGGCCTCGCGTTCGAGGAGCGACTCGCCCTGTTGCTCGACCGCGAAGCGTTGCATCGGGAAAACCGGCGCATGACGCGCCTGCTGCAACTGGCGCAACTGAAAGAGCGCGACGCGGTGTTCGAGGACCTCGATTATCGTTCTCGCAACGGGCTCGATCGATCGCAACTCGCGAGCCTCGCGTCGTGCGATTGGATCCGTTCGAACCAGAGTGTCCTGATCCAGGGTGCCACCGGCTGCGGTAAAACCTATCTGGCTTGCGCGCTGGCGCATCAGGCGTGTCGTCAGGGCTTGAGCGCGTTGTACGTGCGCGCACCGCGTCTGTTCGAGGAGTTTAACCTCTGCCACGCCGACGGCAGCTTCCGCAAGCGCCTCGCCGCGATCGCCAAGATCAGCGTGCTGATCATCGACGATTTTGCCATCGCACCTATTGGTCCGCGTGAGCGCAACGACCTGCTTGAGCTCCTCGACGATCGCGTCGGTACCCGCGCGTGTATCGTCACCAGTCAGCTCCCGGTCAACGACTGGCATGACTACATCGGTGATCCAACACTTGCCGACGCAATCCTTGACCGTCTGGTTCATCGCTCGCACCGCATCCATCTCGAAGCCAAGGAATCGATGCGCAAGCGCGAGGCGGCCAAGGAAACTGCCAAGGCGAAAGCTCGGGCCGAGGCTTAACCGGTGAGTCGGTCGACGCTCAAATCCCCAGAGCTTCTGCCGCTGACGCGGCAGACGGCGTCTGGTCTGGAATCGTGAAAATCAATCGCTGATCACCCGCGGCCAGGACCGCTGGAATCCCGAAATCTTGACGGATCGTGACCGACCCGAGTAAAAAATGCTGACAGCGCAGACTCGGCGGAATCGCCGGTCACGTTCCGGCGGAACAGCCGGTCATCTTCAGCGGAATACGCAGTTGAGACAAGGCCGGACTTGATGACCGAGTTCGATCCGGATTCCATTCCCGTTGCGTGGTGCACGTACCAGGATGCGGAGCGTTTGAGTCGCTGGGCTTTTCTGCGCAAGACACCAGAGCAACGTCTCGCCTGGCTGGTCGAGATGCTCGAAATTGCCTACGCCACCGGCGCAATCAGGCCACGGCGCCCCGAATCCCCTGAGTATGTAGGCACCGTCTCCGCGGGACCGCCGAAGTCTCCGTAGTACGGATCAGCCACGCCACCTGCCTCTGTCCGCCAACGCCGCACTCCCGATGAACCCCGCCGACCGACAATCCATCGACCACTTGGTCCGCACCACCTTAGCGGGCCGTTGATTTTCGCCTTTCTGCGGCCTGCTATCTGGGCCACGGATGGCCCTGCGAAACCACCGCCTGCACAAATCTTTCCAATGCCCACAGGATGCGCGGGAACGATTGCTGCATAGTCGCAACGATTTCTGTGCGACCGCTACTGCGCCGTACACACCGGCGCCACCTGATCGTTTCTGAACCGCCGCAGGCGGGCCCGCAGGGCGAGGTCCAGTGACGGACCGCGTAAAACCATCCGCGGCGCGATCAGTGATCGCGCGAGACCGCCCCGCTGCCGTCTGTCTGACTCCTTGGCCTTGCGCTTCCCCCCATGTTAGCGGTGGCCTAAATGCGCGGCATATTGGGGGGTGACACGCGGATTTGAGTGACGGTCTCTGTCTCTGGGCCAGCCGTGCTTGGAGCGCAGGCGGTTACGGCTGCTTTGTACGCCGTCGAGCGACGACTGCCTGATGGGCCGCTTCGACCGCCCGCATCAGCGAGGGATGCAGTGTGCCGAGTTTCGGGGCTTGCCCGTGGGGTGCGTGTGGCGGCGCCGAGAACCACTCGGTCGTATAAGGGAGATCGACCTGCTGGCGGAGGTCGAACTTCGTGTCGTAACTCAGGTTTGCCA
>Ga0315278_10001205_pt1 | contig 22502 bp, 21 predicted proteins | sample YL17G06_0_MG_FD_203880 | JGI IMG/M metagenome (GOLD analysis project Ga0315278, IMG submission 203880) | Sediment microbial communities from Yellowstone Lake, YNP, Wyoming, USA - YL17G06_0 | ecosystem: Environmental > Aquatic > Freshwater > Lake > Sediment | place: USA: Wyoming | collected... | reverse complement strand
TTTCAGCCAGCAGTTTTGACCAGCCGGTGAAAGTCACCTTCCGCCCGCTCTATTTGTTGCGCCCTCTGGTCCAGAAGCCCCTGAACGCTATCGCCGCCTGGTCCAGGCGCGCTACAGGTGAGATCTCCAAAATGGAACCCGTCATTGAGAGGGTGGTCTCACGTCCCCTGGCGCTTGCCGTGGATTACCTTGGGCGGCATATACAGGCGCTGCAAATGGGTGACCTGCGGGTGTACTGCCTGTACATTATCTTGACGCTGGCAGTTCTCCTGATCGTGACATTTAGATAGGAGAAGATTATGATCACAGATCCCCTTTTGATTATCATCGGCGTGGTGCAAGGCCTTTTGGTCTTGCTGATTGCCCCGTTCTTCTCGGGTCTCGTCCGGAAATTGAGAGCGAAAGTCCAGAGCAGGCGCGGGCCTAGCATCTTCCAGAATTACCGTGACCTCGCCAAGCTCATGAAGCGGCAAGAGATCCTCCCGGATCAGGCTGGTTGGTTATTCAGGGTCACCCCATACCTTACTATGGCCACCATGCTGCTGGTTGCCATGATTATCCCCATCCTTACCGTGCGGTCTCCTTTCGGTTGGGTGGGAGACCTGATCCTGGTGGTTTATTTGTTTGCCCTGGTACGCTTCTTTTTCTCTCTCTCCGGCCTGGATTCGGGGAGCAGTTTTGGCGGAATTGGCGCCAGGCGGGATCTGCTGTTGTCAGTGTTGATCGAGCCAGTCATGCTGTTGGTAGTATTCATCATGGCCCTGCTGGCCGGCTCCACCAACCTGGGTATCATCACCAGCAAGGTCGCCACTGGCGTGGTTCCTTATTACATCGCTGTCTGGCTTGGCATGCTGGCATTTGCGTTTGCTACCTTCGTGGAAATGGGGAAACTGCCATTTGACCTGGCTGAAGCGGAGCAGGAACTTCAGGAAGGCCCCCTCACCGAATACTCCGGGCGCGGCCTGGCAGTCTTGCAGTGGGGAATGTATATGAAGCAGGTCGTCCTGGTTTCCCTGTTCCTGGCCATATTTATCCCATTTGGGAGCATGACAACGTTCTCAATCCCCGCAGCGCTGCTGGCGGCGGTCGTATTCTTCCTGAAAGCTGGCGTGTTTTTCGCCATCGTCGCGTTCCTTGAAAACGCCATGGCCAGAGTACGTTTCATGAAAGCCTCTGCTGTGACCGGGTTCGCTCTTGGGGCAGCCCTTCTATCCTTTGTATTCTACTTAGCTAACGTGTAGGTGAGGAGGAAAAAAGCATGGCTGCATTAGTCCTCGCTAGTATTCTGATCCCGTTTTTGGGAAGCCTCCTGACCCTGGTGATTCCTCGGTCCTGGATTAAATTGTTCAGCGAGGTGATCGCATTTCTGGCTTTCCTGTGTAGCCTCTTTGTACTGATTGACCTGGCTGCGAACGGAAAAGCCAGCTCTACCATGGACCTGCTGTATCTGGGTAACGTGATGGTGTTTGGCATCGTAGTTGACAAGCTCAGCGCGCTGATAGGTCTGGCGGTTATCCTGGTCGGTTTCTTGATTGTGGTGTATTCGACCGGATACCTGAGTGCGCAGAACCGGGATCACCCGGAATCCGAAGTGGAGCGGAGATATTATTTCTTCCTCCTGATGTTCATCGGTTCAATGGCTGGGGTGGTGTACTCATCTACCATGATCGCCATGTTAGTGTTTTTTGAGCTAACCGGGTTCTGTTCGTGGGGCTTGATTGGTTATTATGACGATATCAAGGCGCGCAAGTCTGCCCTTAAAGCCATCATCACTACCCAGATAGCCTCGCTCGGCTTGTACGCGGCAACGGCTTACTTCTTCGCCGTCACCGGCAGCTTCCAGCTCACGGGCCTGGCGACCCTGAGCAATAATGCCAAGGTGTTCATCTTCCTGGGCATCCTGGTGGCGGCTTGGGGCAAGTCAGCTCAGCTCCCCTTCCACTTCTGGCTGCCGGACGCGATGGTCGCTCCTACTCCCATCAGCGCCTACCTGCACGCAGCTTCGATGGTCAAGGTCGGGGTTTTGATTCTGGCGCGCTGCCTGTTATCTGCCGGAAGCGTACCCCAGGTTATTGGTGTCGTGGGATGCGTTATGGCGATCATCACAATGATCTACGGTTTCGCCATGTATTTCCCACAGAGGGATTTCAAAAGGCTCCTGGCATATTCGACCATCACCCAGCTTTCTTACATTTTCCTGGCGTTGTCGCTCTCGGTATTTGGCAGCTCCATGGCCTACAATGGCGCCGTAGCTCACATCTTCAACCATGCCTTTGCAAAGAGCCTGTTCTTCCTCACGGCTGGTGCAATCAGCTATGCTGCCGGAACCCGCTCGCTGCCAGGCATTAAAGGGATTATGAGCAAGATGCCGCTGGTAGGCATCAGCTTCGCTTTTGCAGCGCTGGCGGTGACCGGCGTGCCGCCATTCAACGGCTTCTTCAGCAAATTCAGCATCTTCGCCGGTGGTTTTCAGGTTGCCCAGTCTAACCCCCTGCTGCTAGTGCTGGTCGTTATTGCCATTCTGGAATCGGTTGGCAGCTTTGCCTGGTTGTTCTGGATCTTCAGTAGCGCCGTACCTGGTGACCCGTCGCCTGAGATAACTGGCGCATCAGGTATCGCGACCTCCATGAAGTGGGTGCTCGGAGTGCTGGCAACCCTGACCCTCGTTTCGGGCTATTTCGCCGCCGCCTGGATGGGTTAGGTTTTAAGGAAATTGGAGGCAAGCATGTTGAGCGTAAGCATAAATGAAGTAAACAGCTTGTGTGGGTTGCTCATTATTACTTCACTTCTGGTGATTGAGACTAAAAAAGCGCGCTGGTCAGCCATGTTTTACAGCTTCCAGTCGCTGGTGCTGGTGCTCATCTTCCTGTCGCTAGCCGTTCTGATGCAAGCCAATCAGCTCTACCTGTGGGCGGCAAGCGCTTTTGTCACTAAAGCTGTGCTGGTTCCGCTGATCCTTTATCGGGCTCTCTCGCGCGTCGAAGAAGCCGAAATGCCCAAGAATGCCATGAGCCCAGTGGTGGCCCTCCTCATAGCGGCGGCATCGGTGGCAGTCTCTTTCATTGTAGTCGATCAGATCCAAATTAAAGCGGTCGCGCCTTTCAAGCCAGCCCTGGCAATTTCGGTAGCCCATTTCTTCTTCGGGGTGCTCTGCATCCTGACCCAACGCAACATTTTTAAGCAAGTACTCGGGGTTTGTTTGATGGAAAATGGCGCCCACCTGACCCTGGCCCTGCTGGCTTATAACGCGCCAGAGCTGGTAGAGGTCGGTGTCGCCACAGATGCACTTTTTGCCGTGCTGATCATGGTGACCCTCGGCGGCCAAATCTATAGGACCCTCCACACGCTGGACTCTTCCGATTTGACGACGCTGAAAGGATAGGGATAAAGATATGTATTCAGCTTACCTGATCTGGCTTTTGCTCATCCCCTTGATCCTTTCTCTTCTGGTGTTCGCCGTCCGCTGGCTGGGACGCGCCACCCGCCGCGTCGTAGAAGCCCTTCACCTGATCTGTGTGACTCTGGTGCTGGTGCTCTCACTGGTTGTGGTGCAAGGGGTGTTAGTCCAGGGAACTGTGATCGCGCTGGGGAATTGGCTTCACGTGGACTCGCTAGGCGCCATCTTCGTGCTCATTGTTGGCCTGGTGGGTTTTCTGGTAGGGCTATATTCGATTAGCTACATCCGCAACGACCTGGAAACCGGCGAATTTGACAACGCGAAGATGAGCATCTACTACGGTCTCTTCAGCCTGTTCCTCTTCACCATGCTACTGGTGGTGACGTCTAACAATATCATCATGATGTGGGTGGCGGTGGAAGCCACAACGCTTGGCTCAGCCTTCCTGGTAGGGATCTACGGGAAGCGATCGTCGCTGGAAGCGGCCTGGAAATACATAGTTATATGCACGGTCGGCATTGGGTTCGGATTATACGGCACAATCCTGGTGTATGCCGATGCTGTAAATGTCATGCAGGAGCCAAGATTGGCAGCCCTGTGGACCGAGATCGTGAAGAATGCGCAAGCCCTCGACCCCGCCCTGTTGAAGCTGTCGTTCGTCTTTGTGTTGATTGGTTTCGGGACAAAGGCCGGCCTGTTTCCAATGCACGCCTGGCTGCCTGATGCGTACACTGAAGCGCCTAGCCCGGTTACTGCCCTGCTTTCGGCGGTGCTACTCAATTGCTCCCTGTTTGTCATTTTTCGCTTCTCCACCATTACCAACCTGGGCATCGGCCCCGCTTTCTCGCAGACCCTTTTCCTCGTCTTCGGCACTCTCTCTGTCGGCGCGGCAGTCTTCTTTATGTTCATGCAGCGAGATATTAAGCGCCTGCTGGCTTATTCCAGCATGGAAAACGCTGGCCTGATCATCCTGGCATTTGGCCTGGGCGGACCAGCGGGCATAGCGGCAGGGCTGCTTCAATTGTTGAACCAGAGCCTGGTCAAAGCGCTCCTGTTCTGTACCTCTGGAAATATTCTAATCAAGTACCGCTCCTGGAACCTGGACAAGGTGAGAGGCATGCTACAGGTGGCGCCGGTCACGAGTCTTATATTGATCGCTGGAGCGTTGGCTCTGGTCGGCGCACCGCCGTTCAATATCTTTGTAAGCAAGTTCTTGATTATCTCTACAGGGATGCAAGTAGGTTATGCCTGGCTGATGATCATCTGCCTGATACTGTTGATGGTGGCGTTCACTGCCTTCTTCCGAGTGATCGGCTCTGCGGTGTTTGGAGACAAGCCGGAAGGCGTTGTCAGGGGTGATGTCAGAGCCTTCAGCCTGGTGGCGCCTTTAGCCATCCTGTTGATCATGATCCTGATCCTGGGGTTGTATATGCCGCCGCAGTTGGCCACGCTGTTAAACGGGGCAACCAGCGTTGCCATGACCGGCAACTCCACCTCGCAGGTCGCCGGGGCGAGCTTTTGGCAAAGCTCCCCAGCTCTGCCAACCGGGTTGATCCAGGCGGAAGCCTTCTTCGCCCCTCTGGCGAACTTACTGCCTTGGAAATAATGCCCCGTAGGGTCTATTCCGGGATTCGATTGGATGGACCAAATAAATTAAGAAACAGGAGAGCCTCAGATGATGCTGTTGACGGAAGAGAGACCCAAAATCGGCCAAAAATACGTCGAAGCCATCCGCACACAGTTTGGCGACGCTATCCTGGAGGAATCCTGGCAAGCCCCTGACCAGGTGACGGTAACGGTGGAATTGAACTCCCTCCCGGCAATAGTGGAAACGCTTTACTACCAGCATGGCGGGTGGCTGGCCACGGTGGTCGGTAACGACGAGCGCCCGCTGAACGGCAATTTTGCCCTTTACTATGTCCTGTCAGTCGAAGGCAGCCCGGATGCCACGGTTCAGGACCGCCAAAATGCTTATGTAGTGGTCCGTGCTTTGGTTCCTCCTCACAGTTTAGAGTTCCCAGCGGTGACCCCCAAAGTCCCGGCAGCCGTCTGGTATGAGCGAGAGGTGCGCGATATGTTCGGCTTGCAGCCGGTGGGCCTGCCAGATGAACGCCGCCTGGTGCTGCCCGACGATTGGCCCGAAGGGTTATACCCGCTGCGCAAGGATGCGATGGATTACCGCTTCCGTCCCAATCCAACCACTGAAAATGAGACTTACGACTTCATCGATGTGGAAGGCGAGGGGATTGTCCAGGTTCCGTTGGGCCCGTTACACATCACCTCCGATGAGCCTGGCCACTTCCGGCTGTACGTGGACGGTGAATATATCCTCGACGCCGACTACCGGTTGTTTTACGTGCACCGCGGCATGGAAAAGTTGGCTGAAACCCGTCTGAATTATGACCAGATCACATTCCTGGCCGACCGGATCTGCGGGATCTGCGGTTACGCCCATAATGTCGCCTATACCACCTCCGTGGAGAGGGCACTGGGGATTGACGTTCCGGAGCGGGCCCAGTTCATCCGCGTGATCCTGTTGGAAGTGGAGAGGCTTCACAGCCACCTGCTCAACCTGGGTCTGGCCTGCCACTTCGTGGGTTTTGATACTGGCTTTATGCAATTCTTTCGGGTGCGCGAAAAGGCCATGAAGATGGCGGAGCTCCTGACCGGAGCGCGCAAGACTTATGGCATGAACCTGATTGGGGGCGTTCGCCACGATATATTGAAAGAGGAAAGAGTCCAAACCTTGAAGTGGATCGCCGAGTTGCGCGGCGAGGTCCAAAGACTGGTTAGCATACTTGTCGAGACTCCTAACCTGGTACAGCGCACCCTGGATATCGGCAGGCTGGAACCTCAGATGGCCCGCGATTACAGCCCTGTGGGACCTACTTTGAGGGGGTCCGGATTTGCGCGTGATATCCGCGTAATTCATCCCTATTGCGCCTATGATCGCGTGCCGTTGACCGTCATCTCCAAGACAGGCTGTGACGTGTTATCGCGCACACTGATCCGCGCCGAAGAGTTTTTTGAGTCGCTCTCGGTGGTCGAGGGCTGCCTGTCTGCTATGCCCGAAGGGCCGATCCTGGTCGAAGGGTTCACCTACAAACCCTACCAGTTTGCTCTCGGATACGTGGAAGCCCCGCGCGGGGAGGACATTCATTGGAGCATGCTGGGCGACAACCAGAAGATTTACCGCTGGAAATGCCGGGCTTCCAGCTACAACAACTGGCCTGCATTACGCTACATGCTGCGCGGCAACACTATTTCCGATGCGCCGCTGATCGTCGCCAGCATCGATCCTTGTTATTCCTGCACCGAGCGGGTGACTGTGATAGATGTCCGCAAGCAGAAAGCCACCATCGTGCCCTATAAAGAAATGGAGCGCTACTGCCGGGAACGAAAGGACTCGCCCCTGAAGTAAGGCAATCACGATATCAGCCAGGCGCATCAACCTGTTATGACCTTAACGACCTGGCAGAAGGAGACTGGCATTATGCTAAAACTTTTCCGAGAAGTCTTGAAGGTAGGCGAATCTACCGTCCTCTATCCGTTTGTACCAGCCGAGGTGATGGCCGGTTTTCGCGGCAGGCCACACCACGATCCGGAGCTCTGTATTGCCTGCGCGGCTTGCGCCATAGCCTGCCCATCCAATGCCCTTACAATGGAAACTGACCTCGACCAGGGTATCCAGAGCTGGTCAATTTTCTATGGTCGTTGCATCTACTGCGCTCGATGTGAAGAAGTCTGCCCGACCAGGGCCATCATACTCAGCCAGGAGTTCGAGCTGGCAGTCATGAATAAAGCCGATCTGTTCGAACGGGCGGACTACCAGCTTCTCGCCTGCCGCCAGTGCGGCGTGTTCTTCGCCCCTGTCAAAGAGCTGGAATACGTGCTGGCCCTGTTGAAACAGTCTGGCCTGTCTGTCGAAGACCTGGCTGCTCGCCGCACGTTGCTTGAGATCTGCCCGGAGTGTAAGCGGAAACTCGACATTCCCAAATTAGTCAGTCTGTATCAGGAGGCAGTCTGATGTTTGGCAAAAACGGAAGAAACCAATGGCTAGAGAATGAAAGCCAGTACGCCATCCATCAGGATGTTAATGCAGGGCAGCTCAAGGGAGCCCTGCTGAAGGACATCCAGCGCTCAGCGTTTGTTTACCGGGTGGACTGCGGGGGCTGCAATGGCTGCGAGATCGAGATTTTTGCTGCCATCACACCTATCTTCGACGCTGAGCGCTTTGGGATAAAAGTAGTGTCTTCGCCCCGCCACGCCGATATTCTGCTCTATACCGGTGCTGTAACCCGCTCGATGCGCGTCCCGGCCCTGCGCGCTTACCATGCTGCTCCGGAACCCAAGATTTGCGTGGCCTATGGCGCGTGCGGGTGCTCTGGCGGCATCTTCCACGACCTGTACTGTGTGTGGGGTGGCGCAGACCAGATCCTGCCCATTGACGTATACATTCCTGGCTGCCCGCCCACCCCCTCCGCCACGATTTACGGATTTGCCATGGCCCTCGGCTTGCTCGGCCAGAAACTGAAGACTTCATACCATATCCAGGGAGAAGACGAGCGTGTTCAACCCAGGCATCCTGAGATACCGCTCGCTTTGCGTATCGATGTTGAGCGTGAAGCTCGCCGCATGGCTGGCTACTGGCATGGTAAAAAGATCTCAGATGCCTTTTTAGATCTTTTAAAGGCCGGCGACCCTCACCAGGTCGAACAAAATATCCAGTCCTATTTAATACAGGAGGATGACCCTCGCCTGGCGGAAATATTCGCCCGGTTCTTAGAAATTTACCGGGTTCGACAGGGAGAAGTGTGACGGATGGGCAAGCAGGTTGTTTTTTATCAACTAAGTCGTAAATTCGTCAATAACCAGGAGAGCATCCCAGAAAATGCTCGCCAGGTCATGTATTACTCGTTGGCAATTGGTCATCACGTAGGCGTGTTGGATTGCCTCGCAAGCTTGATGGAAATTCCGTTCGAAGAATATACCGAGTGGATAGCCCTTCTGCCCGAAGGAACCGCACGGCGTAAATTGGAAGGCGTGTTGAAGTGGGGTGAGATCGAGATTAACCGCAGTCATATCGGCGATTTACTCCCCGCTTTAAAAACAGCGCTGTCGCAGATGAGCTCCGCCCAGGCGCAGTGGTCCAGTGTGTTAATCCAGAGTTTTCAGAGTATGGTGGAAGAACCAGCCTTTTACCTGATGGTGAGAAGTCGAGCATGAAGAAAAAATGGGTCTTTACAGTTGGAAATGGGATGATGGGCGATGACGCCGCCGGACCTCTGCTGGCCAAGATGATCCGGCAGGCGCCGCTGGCTGATTGGGATATTTTGAATGGTGGCGCCGCACCGGAGAATTGTCTATACCAACTTCGGGAGTTCGTCCCAGACCAGGTATTGGTGGTAGACGCAACGGATATGGGGCTTTCGCCTGGAGAAATTCGCCTGGTCGATGAGGGGCGCATTGACTGCGATTTCTGGATGACCACCCATTCCCTGCCGCTCACCTTTTTGATGCAATCACTCCGAGAATTTGTACCAAAGGTCGATCTGGTCGGCATCCAGCCAGATATTGTGGCTTTCGGTTTTCCGATGTCGTCCAGCGTGCAACAGGCGGTTGAAACGGTTTATTCCAGGTTGAAGAAGAATGAATGGGTATGGGAGCGCTTGTAGTGAAATCCAGTTCGCTCCAATATAGAGGCCTGGATCGGAAAAGAGGAGCACATGAAAGCGATTGTTCTTCTCAAAATCACATCAGGTGAAGTGAGAGCAGCCTACCGCTGCTTGAAGCGCCTGGAGCGGGTTTCAGAATGCTGTATGACCTTTGGTCGATACGACGCTGCTGCAATCATAAACGCCGACACCCTGGAGGAAATCCGCAACATCATTATCTCGGATATTCAACCTATCCCGGGCGTCACTGAGACACTCACCAGCCTGGTCGTGGAAGATGAATTTTTGGAGAATCCGGAACGCCAGAAGGATTTCTTGAAAACCAACGGTTAACTGTCTGCTATAGAAGCAAAGCTTACGACCTCACACCAAATGTAATTATGGAGGAGGAAAAGTGCTATGACTGAAATCCGATCACTCGAAGACTTGAAGCGCTACAGGGAGCAGGCGCTCGAAAAGCGCGAGCAGCAGGCCAGAAAGGGAAACTCTAAAGTGCTCGTCGCCATGGGCACCTGTGGGATTGCAGCCGGCGCTCGCGAAACCTTGTTAGCTATATTAAATCAGATCGAGATCAGCCAGCTGCAAAGCATAGCCGTTAACCAGACCGGTTGCATTGGGCTTTGTGCAAAGGAGCCTATTATCCAGGTGCTGGTCGGCACTCAACCCAAGGTAATTTATGGAAAAGTTACCCCAGAGGCGGCTAGCCGCATCCTGAAAGAGCATATCCTTGGCGGGAGCATCGTCAAGGAGTATGTCATTGAGGCATGATGGGCTCTCCTGATGCATCTATTGGAGGGAACCAAACCTGTTCAGGAGGAGAAAAATGGACTCAGTGAAAGAACTCGACGTAGCCAGCGTGGTGCAAGCGGCGGTGGAAAAGCATGGGGCAAGGCGCGATGCATTAATCCCGATCCTGAGTGAGGTAAACCGGGCGTTCGGATACATCCCGGAACAGGCCATGGCCGAAATCAGGCGGGTAGTCCATGCCCCGGAGGATGGCCTGTTTTTAGCTGACAGTCATCTCTATGCCATCACCAGTTTTTACGAGTTGTTATCAACCCAGCCGGTTGGCAGGCATGTCATCCGTTTTTGCGAAAGCGCCCCGTGTCATGTTGAAGGAGGCCGGCCGGTGATCAAGGCCATACAAAAAGAATTAAACCTGAACCCTGGAGAAACTAGCGCAGATAAGAAGTGGACGCTCCTAATGAACAGTTGCCTGGGCGTGTGCGGAGTTGGGCCTGTGATGCTGGTAGACGACGACATTTACGGGAACCTCACACCCGATAAGATCCAAGCGATCCTTGCGCGGTATAGCTAACTTCGCCGGGTTCGATGAGAACCCAGCCTTTTTGAGAAGAGGTGAAAGATGAAGACAATCCGTTCGATGGTACTGGTTTCCAGTGATAAGACCAGCCTGGAGCGCGGCGCGGGGGAAATCATTCGCAGGTTTCAGGAAGAGATCCTGGCCTTTGACCTGTCTGAAGAGATTACGCTGTCCACCATCTGTGATGTCGGAATCCGAGATGATGTCCCGCTCGTCATTGTATATCCTGAAGCCGTAGTGTATGGGCCAGTACGATCCGAAGACGTCCCTGTCCTGGTTGAAGAACATCTAAAGAAAGGTCGGGTCGTTAAATACATGCTGGCGTTGATGCGCGAGATGCCCGGCCAGATCAACTGGCTGCGGGCCCGCCAGGGCATGCTGCCCGCTCAAAAACGGATCGTGTTGGAACGCGTTGGCTTGATAGATCCGGAGAGCCTGGAGGAGTACATTATATACGACGGTTACCAGGCCTTGGGCAAAGCGCTGACCCAGATGACCCCGGCTGAGGTGATCGCGGAGGTGGAGAAATCAGGCTTGCAGGGGCGCGGTGGGGCAGGCTTCCCTACCGGGCGGAAGTGGGGCTTTGTGAATAGCGCGCCGGGCCAGCCCAAGTATGTCATCTGCAATGCCGACGAAAGTGAGCCAGGGACTTTCAAGGACCGCATGATCCTGGAGGGCGACCCGTTCAGTATCCTGGAAGCCATGACCATTGCAGCCTACGCAGTGGGCGCACATGAAGGTTACATTTACATCCGTGGTGAATACCGCCATGCTTACCAGCTCCTGGAAAACGCCATCCGTCAGGCCGAATCGCGCGGCTTGTTGGGTAAAAACATTTTTGGAACAGATTTCAATTGCCATATCCACCTGCATGCTGGCGCAGGGGCTTACATTTGCGGTGAAGAGACAGCCTTGATCGAGTCGATCGAAGGCAAGCGCGGCCAGCCGCGCTCTCGCCCACCTTATCCACCCACTTATGGCCTGTGGGGTAAGCCGACTTTGGTGAATAATGTTGAGACCCTGGCGAATGTACCGCCGATCCTGCGCAATGGCCCCGACTGGTATCATCTATTTGGCTCACCGAAAAGCGTCGGCACCAAGGTTTATACCATCCTGGGTAACGTCAACTTTACCGGACTGATCGAGGTCCCGCTGGGTATCACCCTGCGCGAGGTCATCGATATCTACGGGAAAGGCATGAAAAACGGCGCAAAGCTTAAACTGGTGCAGACGGGCGGCTCCAGCGGCTCGATTGTCCCCGCCCACCTTCAAGACACGCCGATGGACTTCGAATCCTTCCGCAAAGCGGGCGCATCCCTGGGCTCTGGTGCTCTGCTCGTCTGTGACGAAAATACCTGCGTCGTGGACCTGTCTAAAGTCTTGATGCAGTTCTTCCGCTTTGAGTGCTGCGGCAAATGCACGCTCTGCCGGGTTGGCACCCAGCGGATGTTCGATATCATGAACCGGATTTCGGAGGGCAAAGGCACATCGGGTGATCTGGACGTGCTTCAGAAGGTTGGCGAAGACATGTCACAGGTCTCCAACTGCGGTTTGGGACAGACTGCCAGCACGGCGGTGCTCGACATCTTGAAGCACTTCCGAGCAGAAGTGGAAGAGCACATCCACACCCATGTCTGCCGGGCTAGCGTTTGCCCGGTTGCAGATCTTTCACCTATTACGAATCTGGTGAACCAACCTTCTCTTGCATAAGTCCATAGGAGAGAAACCCATGGTCAGCTTGACGATCAATGGTCAGACCCTTGAAGCCTCAGAAGGTTCGACGGTGCTACAGGTAGCCCAGAGAGCCGGGATCACCATTCCCACCTTATGCTACCACAAAGACCTGATCCCTTACGGAGCCTGCCGCCTGTGCATGGTTGAAGTGCAGGGCACACGCCTTCCAGCCACCTCCTGCAACCTGCTCGCCACTCAAGGGATGGCTATCGAGACCGATACCCCGTTAATCCACCGCATCCGCCGTGCCGTCCTGGAGAATTTGTTATATACCTTTTACGACGCCGGTTATAAACGCACCAATGGTGCCTTCGATATCGATGGCGACACCCAATTCGCTAACTGGGTGAAAGCCTACGGGATCGAAATGAAAAGCGCCATGGCTAAGGAACCGCGCTACCCGGTCGACGCTGACCCCAACCCGTTTGTTTGGGTGGACCGAAACAAGTGCATTCTGTGCGACCGTTGCATTCGGGCCTGCGCCGAGGTGCAGGGTCGTTTCGTATGGACCCAGGCTTACCGGGGCTTTAAAACTCGCGTCGTGGCCGGGGCCGATACCACCATGCTCCAGGCCCGCTGCGAGTCCTGTGGCGCCTGCGTAGCCTACTGTCCCACCGGCGCATTGGACAACAAAATGTCGGTCAGCTTGGGCCACCCTGACCGGCGGATCACCACAACCTGTTCTTATTGCGGGGTTGGCTGCCAGTTCGATCTAAACGTCAAAGATGACGTGCCCGGTGGGCGCGTCCTGCGCGTCACTTCCAACCCGGACTCCCCGGTTAACGGCATGCATTTATGTGTGAAGGGGCGTTACGGGTACGATTTTATCCAGGCTCCCGACCGGTTGAGTCGGCCGCGCCTCCGCCAATACCTGTTGGATGGCGCACCTCGTTCCAAAGGTCGTGGCAGGTGGGTCGAGGTGGATTGGGAAACCGCCTTGAAAGTCGCGGCTAACGGTCTGCGCGCCGCTCGGGAACAATCCGGTCCCGAGAGCGTTGGCCTGCTGACCTCAGGCAAGTGTCTCAACGAAGAAAATTACCTGATGAATAAGCTGGCCAGGCAGGTGCTCGGAACCAACAACATCGATTGCTGCGCTCATCTCTATCAACCCAATACCATGAATTGTCTGGTCAATTCCTTCGGTTTGGGCGCTATGTCAAACTCCATGGATGACATTGCCGGTCGTGCCCGTTCGATGTTAGTCATTGGCTCAGATACTACCGAGCAGCACCCAGTTTTTGGAGCCAAAATCCGCCAGGCGGTGCTACAGCACGGGCTCAAGCTGGTGGTGGCCTATCCCTCCCTGATTAACATAGCGGAATATGCTTGTCTGCATGTCCGCCATAAATTAGGCTCGGATGTGGCGTTTTTGAACGGCTTGATGCATATTATTCTAAAAAAAGGGTGGGAAGACCGTAAATTTATCGAGGGGCGGACCGAAGGGTTTGATGAGTTTAAGGCTTCACTCGAGAAGTACGCGCCAGGCCGGGTTGCAGAGTTAACCGGTCTCCCAGTAGAAATGTTGTACCAGGCGGCAGAGATCCTGGCGACGAACCGGCCCATGGCTGTCCTCTGGGGGATGAGCATCACTCAGCTCGGCGTTGGGTCGCAGAATTTGATCAGCCTGGCCAACCTGCAGATGCTGCTGGGCAATATAGGCGTCCCCGGCGGCGGAGTGAACCCGTTGGGAGCCCAGAATAACCTGCAAGGCGCGTACGACATGGGCGGCCTTCCTGGATTTTATCCGGGCTATCAACCGGTAACAAAAGCTGGGACCCGCCAGAAATTCGAAACAGCCTGGGGGACGGCGCTGCCAGGCCAGGTAGGTATGAGCGCGGCTGACATGATTTCAAAAGCAAGTGAAGGCGAACTGAAAGCGTTGTACATCCTGGGCGAAGACCCGGTAAGCAGCGCCTTCGACAGCCGTCCTATCCGCCGCGCCCTGGAGACCTGCAATTTCATCCTCTTGCAAGAGATTCTCCCATCCGAAACAACCCAATTCGCCGATGTGCTTCTACCGGGCGTCAGCTTTGCCGAAAAATCCGGCACCTTTACCAACACCGAGCGCCGCGTCCAGATGGTTCGCCAGGCGATCGACCCATTGGGCGAGGCCCGCCCCGATTGGCAGGTCATCGCCGAGCTTGCCCGTCGTATCCAGGCAGGTGGCGGGCGCAGCGTGGAAGGCGGCCCGTACACCGGTTGGGATTACCGCGCAACCAGCCAGATCATGGCCGAGATTGCTGCTCTGACCCCTATTTATGCTGGCGTGTCTTATGAACGGCTGGAGCGGGGCGACCGCTTGCAATGGCCGGTGGAAAACTCCGACCATCTGGGCACTCCAATCCTGCATGTCGGGCAGTTCACCCGCGGTCGTGGTTTATTTATACCTGTTGAGCACATTCCTGCGGATGGAGCGCCGGCCGAAGAGGCTGCGCTGCTCGCCCCAGGTTGAATCTGAAAATTCTGGCAATTGAGGCAAGCAACCCTCCGCAAGTTTTCATCCAGATACAATGGTCTGCCAGAAAACCTGCGGGGGGTTATTCCATTCTTTGTGGAACATTCGGAGTGCGAAAAGCGTCTATTATCACAAATAACTGCGAGGTAAAATGCCACAGGGGATCAACCCAATAATTGTTTCAATAAGAAAGGAGTACACATGAAACACCTATCTCTCTTCCGCTTCGCACTCAGCCTTTTGCTGGCGATTACAATCATGGTCACGGCTGTGCCTCAGGCTGTACAGGCAGAATCCAACACGTCGACCGCTACGTGCGCCAAAACGCACACAGTCCACAAAGGCGAAACCACTACCAGCATTGCTAAACTGTACGGCATACCCTGGGGTGACATTGCCCGGGCGAATAACCTGACGAAACCTTACACCATCAACCCCGGCGACAAGTTGTGCATCCCGTACAAAAAGGGCCTCACTCCACTAAAAGGTACCATCACCATCACCGCCAAAGCCGATAAACTCACCATCAAGGCCTCTAATTTCAAAGACACTTTTGTATTCTTCGTGAAGGCGAAAGATGCTCTGGCCAAAAACGCCCCCTGGTTTAAGATTGGCGGCTTGACCGTTACGAAGAGCAAAAATACACAGGTAACGAACTTTACCTTGCCCAAAGACCTGCGAGGCGCCGCGTTGCTTTCGGTATGCCTGAAGAACGTCTACACCGACGACCTGACTTGCTATTCAGTGCCGCGCACCAGTTAACTGGTTCATTTTAATACCTCAGAATAAAATACTCTCCCGCAGGTTTCTCAACTGTCAGATCGGTCTGCCAGCAAACCTGCGGGAGATTCAGGACTCGCTTAAATGGTTTTGATTTGGTCTCTACGATCTGTGCAGTGAACCCTCCTTTTATTTAGAGAACGAAAAATACTTCTCAAAATCCGGCGTCCAGCCCTGGGGCAAATATTCGCCGGTAGCCTTGTTCTGGACGTACTCGCCTCGATATTCGCTCCGCCCAATGCGCTTCAGCGCTTCTACAAAGGCATCCACATCCTCAAAGCTGTTATACAACCCAAAGGAAGCCCGGATCAGGCCGGGCATGTTGCTGCGATCGCCAGCCTGCATGCGCTCGCGTACCCCATGCGCCTGCTCGGACGTCAGTCCTAGCAAATGCAGGATGTAGGGGTGGGCGCAGAAACACCCGCTGCGCACGCCGATGCCAAACTCGTAGCCCAGGATTGCCGACACCTTGAAATGGCTGATACCTTTCATATCGAGTGGAATAACTCCCAGCCGTTCGGGAGCTCGTGCTGGATCCCGGTCGCCGTAAATGGTGACACCAGGAATTTCATGCAACCGGCGCAGGGCATAAGCTGTCAGCTCAGCCTCGTGCCGGGCTACATTTTCCATCCCAATCTCTTCTAACTGGCAAATAGCTGCCGCCAGCGCCACCGCCCCCACCGTGTTGGGGCTGCCCGCCTCGTCCTTTTCTGGCGGGTTGGTCCACACTACATCGTCCAAGGTTACGATCTCCACCGTACCGCCGCCGCGCATATCCGGGTCGCCCTGCTCGAAGACGTCCCGCCGGCCGACCAGCGCGCCGGTGCCGAAGGGCGCGTACATCTTGTGGGCTGAGATCGCCACGTAATCCAGGTGCTCCGGGTCATCGAGTGAGCCCATTTCCACTTTACGATGTGGAGCAAGCTGGGCGCAATCCACCAGGATGTGCGCCCCCGCGGCATGGGCTTTGCGCGCCAGGCGCTGGAGGGGGTTGATGAACCCCGTCACGTTGCTGGCCCCCGAGATTGCCACCAGGGCGACCCGGTCAGCATAATGTACCAGTTGGGCGTCGAAATCGGCTTCGTCGAGGCGGCCAGGCTGGGTCAAACCAACATGCACCGTCTTCGCCACACCTCGCCAGGGCAGGTCATTGGAATGGTGCTCCATGCCGCTGGTGATAACCACGTTGCGCTCCTGCGTGAATGGAAAGCGGTGCGCCAGTTTATTAATCGCCTCGGTGGTGTTCTTGCCGAAGATGCAGGTGTGTTCGCCTGGGTTCGCGCCTACAAAGCGCTGGGTCGCCTGGCGGGCTTGCTCGTAAGCGTATGTGGAAAGCTGGCTTTTAAAGCCGGTGCCGCGGTGCACGCTGCTGTAATAAGGCAGGAAGGCGTCCACCGCTCGCTGCACTGCTTCCAGCGGTGGAGTGGAGGCGGCATTATCCAGATTAATGTAAAGGCGGTGGCTGCCGTCCAGCAAAGGCGCTTGCGTCTGAATGCCGACAAAAAGATGCCGGTAGGTAGAAGTAGTGGTATGAGCGGTCATAGTTCTTTCCTGGGTCGTTGCAACTAGAGGATATGTCAATAGCGCTTTAGTCAGGTTTGGATAGAGTTTACACTTCTGTTTGCTGTTTCTTAGAAAATCTATATTTGCCTTGAGAGTCCTTGCATTTCGGACAATATTAGTATATACTGTGTTTGCACGTGGGAAGAAGTGGGAGAAAGTGGGACGCCGGTCAAACCGGCGTTCCAGCGTTAAGGGACGAGGTAGAACTTATGTTCTTTCTGGGCCAATTTTATCATAACCTGGATGAAAAGGGTAGGCTGACGATCCCGTCTCGCTTTCGCGAGGCGCTTGCCGTAGAAGGTGGCTACGTCTTGCAGGGATTTGATCAGAACCTGATGGTGCTCACCTCGGCCTCTTTTGAATCGGTTTCCCGACGTGTAAACCAGATGAGTATGGCTGACCCCAAGGTCCGCCAGCTCCGCCGCTTGCTTTTCTCTAATGCTAACCAAATAGAAATAGACCGGGCCGGGCGCATGTTGATCCCGCAAGTCCTGCGCCAGGGAGCCGGGCTGGTCAACGAGGCTGTCGTTGTGGGAATGAGTGACTATTTTGAAATCTGGTCGCCCGAGTTGTGGGCCCAGCAGATGTCGCAGCTCAACGACAGCGAATCGAATGCCCAACGGTTTGGGGCAATGGAAATATTCTTCAGTTCTTGAGATTACTGGCGTCAAGGCACACCTTTTGAATTACCGTTGGCCATTTTCGATCTATGATAAAGAATCATCAAAGATGCTTAATACTACTGCGGGGGAGGCTCTCCCTCACCGTCCGGTTCTTTACCATGAAATTATACACGCTTTACAGCCGCGGCGAGGTGGCCTTTATGTAGATGGCACCGTTGGGGCTGGCGGGCACGCCTTTGGAATTCTAGAGGCCAGCACGCCCGATGGCCGTCTTCTAGGGTTGGATGTAGATCCTCAGGCTCTGGCACTGTCCCGCCAACGGCTGCTCCCCTTCGGTCCCCGCGCCGTTTTGCTCCACGCTTCGTATGCGACCCTCCAGGATCAACTGGAAAAACTGGAGTGGCACGGAGTCGACGGAGTGCTGCTCGATTTGGGTGTATCTTCCATGCAATTTGATACCCCTGAACGAGGGTTCTCGTTCCAGTCCGATGCCCCTCTGGACATGCGGTTTGATCCTGAGAACCCCATCCGAGCTGCGGACCTGGTGAATAACCTGACTGAGCAGGAGCTGTCAGACCTGCTTTTTCGTTACGGAGAGGAGCCCCGGGCGCGCCGGATTGCACAGGCCATCGTGCAAGCTCGCCCGCTCTATACCACCCGCCAATTGGCTGACACTGTGCTGCGCGCCGCAGCCAGTGAACGCCGGAAAGGCAAGCATAGCTACAAAACCCTCCATCCGGCGACCCGCACCTTTCAAGCTTTGCGGATTACAGTCAACCATGAGCTGGAGGCTGTCGAAGCGGTCCTGCCCCAGGCCGTGGCTGGACTGGTCTCTGGTGGTAGACTGGCAATCGTCTCCTTTCATTCGCTTGAGGACCGTCCGGTCAAACAATTTTTCCGGCGTGAAAGCAGGGATTGCCTTTGCCCTCCTCGCCAGCCAGTCTGTACCTGCGGGCATAAGGCAATCTTGAAAGAGATTACACGCCGCCCGGTTCAACCTCAGCCGGACGAAATTGAGCAGAACCCTCGCTCCCGCAGCGCCAAGCTACGGGTGGCTGAGAAACTTTAGGAAATCAGGAAGATGGCATGATATTTGCAAACCTGCTGGTATAGATTAATGGTTTGCCTGCCCGCATCCCAGCAGGAGGAAATAATGGAACGAGTACAGAATCTGACGAATGCCTACTCACAAGCGCCCTGGCGAAAACAGCTTCAATTCCTGGGGCTATTTCTGCTGGTCGTAGTTTTCATCGGCCTGGTGGCTGGGGTTTACCTCAGCGTCACTGCCCGCGCTGCCAAAGTTGGGCGTGATATTCAATCCATGCAATCGGATTTGGAGCAGTATGCCCAATCCAACGTCAATTTACAGTCCCAATTAGGCTTCCTGATTTCTGCCAGCGAGATGGAAAAGCGTGCCCGCAATATGGGGTTCAAACCCATCGATATGGACCAAGCCATATATATTGCTGTACCGAATTATACCGATCGTCGCCCAGCCATCCTGGCGCCTGCGCCTGGGCGGGTAGTTGTAAGCGCCCCTGCCCTGCCTGCTGAATACAGCGAGACTCTCTTCGATTGGCTGGACCGGGCAGTCTTACAATCGCCTTTCCCATTGATCAATCTTAAGTCATTATTTGAGGTAAAGCCATGAATACCGAGCATGCCTGGCGTTACATCCTGGTGGGGGCCGCGATTTCGATCTTGCCTATCCTGATTGTATTCAGGTTGATCAGCGTCCAAACCAACCCGCAAGAAGTGTCAACCTTTAATGATCAGAGCAAGCTTTATGAAGGGGAATATCACACCTTCTACCCCGCACGCGGCCAGATCTATGACCGCTGGGGTAATTTACTGGCAGGCAACAAAACAGTTTATCAGATCGGAATCGAGTTGCAGGAGGTAAGAAACCCGCAGACGATCGCCTTGACGCTCAACGTCGTGCTTGGGCTGGATTACACCAAAGTGTTGGGGGCCGCTAGCATGTCGCCTTCAAAAGATGCTGTGTTTGCGGTGGTGGCGGACTTTGTTCCTCCAGATAAAGTGGAACAATTGAATCAATTGGCGCAACAAATCGTGGATACTTACAAGGGCAGCCAGGACAAAAACGCTCCCAGTTTGAGCGGGTTGAAAACCGTGCCTCATCTGATGCGCAGCTACCCTGAAAAAGATGTAGCATCCAACATCCTTGGGTTTGTCAGCCGCGATAACAAAGGTTATTTTGGCGTAGAAGAAAAGTACAACGAGCTTTTAGCGGGCAAACCGAAGACGGTATGGATGCCCTTAGACCCCAACCGGGTTTCGGAGCTGCCCAATGTTCCCGATGGTGCCAGCCTGGTTCTCACCCTGGACCGGGTAATACAAGCCGAAATGGAAAAGATCCTCGACAAAGCCATCCAATCCAGTGGATCGAAGTCAGGCACAATCGTTGTAATGGACCCGAAAACGGGCGAAATCCTGGCCCTGGCGACCACCCCACGCATTGACTTGAATGACTTCTCGAGCTACTTCGATACCTTTAATAGCAATACACCGTTTGACCGGGGTGTCAGCCAGGCGTACGAGCCCGGCTCGGTGTATAAAGTCCTCACCATGGCAACCGCCCTGGATACTGGCGCGGTCAAACCGCAAACCACCTTCCTCGACAAGGGCGTATTCGAGATCGGCGGTACTCTTATTTACAACTGGAATGGGGGCGCCTGGGGCCCTCAGGATATGACGGGCTGTTTGGAACACTCGTTAAATGTTTGTCTGGCCTGGATTGCTACACAAACCGGCGCCAAGAATTTCTATCCATACATGCAGAACTTCGGGATCGGACATCTGTCGGGCGTAGACCTGGCTGGTGAAGTCCCTGGTCGGTTGAAAATACCCGGCGATGCGGACTGGTACGACGCTGACCTGGGTACAAACGCGTTCGGTCAGGGCGTCTCTGCTACGCCGCTCCAGATGGCTGCAGCAATTTCAGCAGTTGCCAACAACGGGAAAATGATGGCTCCCCATATTGTGCGTTCCATGATCAACAAAGGTTACCAATACGACATGGACCAGCGCGTGATCGCCATGCCCATCAAGCCAGAAACAGCTCGCACCCTTACCGAAATGCTGGCGAACTCGCTTGAGAAAGAAAGCTCCGACGCCCTGGTGCCCGGATACAGGGTGGCTGGTAAGACCGGTACTGCCGAAATCCCTACACCGATGGGCTACACTTCCAACATGACCAATGTTTCCTTTGTGGGATGGGGGCCGGTAGACGATGAGAGTTGCTGTAGCAATCTCGGCTTCCTGGTCTATATCTGGCTTGAAAAGCCCACCACCTCTATCTGGGGCTCGGAGGTAGCTTCGCCGGTTTTCAGCCAGGTTGTTCAGCGTCTGGTCGTATTGATGAATATACCACCCGATGATGTACGGCACCAGTTACGTGGTCAATGAATTATGCTAAACCTGGCGGACGTCCTGGAAGTGTTGTGCGGCACCCGACCTGCCGGGAGCGGTCGACGCTCGTACCCGAACGTAGAAATCTCAGCAACCGTCATCGACTCGCGCCAGGCGATCTCAGGTTCAATGTTCATCGCTCTGCCCGGCGAGCAAGTGGATGGGCATGACTATGTGGAAGACGCCTTCAAACGCGGCGCTCGCCTGGCTCTCATCCATCGGGATGTCTCAATTCCTGTGCAGGTCCTGGATTTGCGCACCGGCTACTGTCCGCCGCCTCTTGGACCCGAAACGCTGGAAGAATCGGCCTTGGACCTCCTCCAGCAGGCTCATTTCTGCCTGCGGGTGGAAAATAGTTTGCAGGCCTTACAGCAGGTCGCCCGTTTTTGGCGGCGTAAACTTGACCTGCGGGTGATCGGCATCACCGGAAGTGTCGGAAAATCGACCACCAAAGAGGTGATTGCACAGGTGCTCGGCCGGCGCTTTAGAACCTTAAAAAATTCTGGCAATCTCAACAATGAGATCGGCCTACCATTAACTCTCCTCCAGTTAAGTGAATCTCACGAGCGAGCGGTTCTAGAAATGGGTTTCTACGTGCCAGGCGAGATCGCTTTCTTGTGTGACCTGGCCCTGCCTCAGGTTGGCGTGATCACCAATATCGGCACAGTTCATGCTGAACGCGCTGGATCTCAGGAAGCCATTGCCCGTGGCAAAGCTGAGCTGGTTGAAGCGCTCCCCCCAGCTCCAGACGGCGTAGCCATACTCAATTTTGACGATGCGCTGGTGCGAGCCATGGCGGCTAAGACCAGGGCGCGTGTGTTCTTCTATGGTCTCGACCCACGCGCCGATATGTGGGCAGACAGGATTGAAGGCTTAGGGCTGGACGGCATCCGCTTTCGGTTGCACTACAAAAAGGAAACCTTGCACTTGAAAGTCCCGCTGATCGGACGCCATTCGGTACACACCGTATTGCGGGCAGCCGCCGTCAGTTTGATCGAAGGCCTGACCTGGCAGGAGATTGTGAACGGCCTGCGGTCAGAGCATACCCAGTTACGCCTGGTAGCCGTCCCCGCCAGGAACGGGGCGTTAATCCTGGACGATACCTATAACGCCTCGCCTGAATCTACCCTGGCCGCCCTGAATCTGTTGGAGGAGTTACAGGGGCACAAGATTGCAGTATTAGGAGATATGCTTGAGCTCGGCCCATACGAGCAGCAGGGGCATGAGATGGTCGGTTTGCGAGCTGCAAAGGTAGTCGATCAACTGGTGACAGTTGGCAAACTGGCCCGTGCCATCGCTGCGGCTGCCCTACAGGCTGGCTTGCCGGCAATAGCAGTCACCCAGCTGGACGATAATCAGCAGGCGATTGATCACCTAAACCGCTCTCTACAGGCAGGCGATGTGGTATTGGTCAAAGGCTCGCGCAGCATGCGTATGGATCGGATCGTCGCCGCAATAGAGGCACGCGAATGACACAAGCCTCTATGGCTCTGGGGCTAGCCGGGTTCAGCTTTATGCT